>Ga0315902_10006687_pt1 | contig 15907 bp, 3 predicted proteins | sample LakEriMetagenome_9_FD_203523 | JGI IMG/M metagenome (GOLD analysis project Ga0315902, IMG submission 203523) | Freshwater fungal communities from buoy surface, Lake Erie, Ohio, United States - Buoy 12 MA117 | ecosystem: Environmental > Aquatic > Freshwater > Lake > Lake biofilm | place: USA...
TTCTTTCCTGCCGCGATCTGGGGGCTTCTGACCTTTCTGCTGGTCGAGGTGCTGGGTGGCGTGCTTGACCGGAGCCAGGAGGCGCTGGCGGGCGCCGCGAAGGGGGGGCTCGGGGCTTTCCTCTATCTCGAGGTGCTGGATGCGAGCTTCAGTTTCGACGGGGTGATCGGCGCCTTTGCGCTGAGCCAGAACCTCTTTGTCATCGCGATCGGGCTGGGCATCGGGGCGATGTATGTCCGCTCGCTCACCATCATGCTGGTCGAGCGGGGGACGCTGACGCAGTACCGGTTCCTTGAACACGGGGCCTTCTATGCGATCCTGATCCTTGCGGTGATCATGTATGTCCAGTCGCTTGTCCATATTCCCGAGGTCATCACCGGGCTGGGCGGGGCGGCGCTGATCGGGGTGGCGCTCTGGTCTTCGGTCCGGTGGAACCGTGGCCAGCCGCAAACCCCGGAGATGCCTGGCTGACCGCAAGGGCGGGACCTGGCCGCATCTGATCCGGCCGGGTTGGCCGAGAGGCGATGGCGGAGGGACCGGACCTGGCCCGTCCCGTTGCCGAGAGGGCAGGCGCATGCGGGAGATGGCATGGCGCCCTGTCGGGGAGATGCGGGCAAATCCCGATCTGGCCGTGTCCTTAGTTGCCGCGCGTCCCGCCGAAGCGTGCGGGATGTCGCACTGCCGGGGGCTGACCGAGCCGCCCGGGCCTGATCATTACGACTTCGTGACCTGGCCTGGATTTCCCTTGCATGATCGAGGGCCGAGGCAGATCGTGGTTGTGTTCCCGGTTCGTTAGTATCGCCAAAGCTGATTCGCGGTATCGCAAGAAGTCTCTTGATCAATGTGCGCTCATACTTGGCGCAGAACGGGTGGCCATGTCGATCACGTCACCGACAGAACTGCAGTTGCAACATCAGCTTTCCGTCGACAGGTCGACGGGCAGCCTGTCTGCGCAAGTCGCGATCCCGCTGCCCGAAGGCCGTGGCGGGATGTCGCCATCGCTTGCGCTGGCCTGGCAGGGTGCGCGGGCGCGCGGGGTCTTCGGCATGGGCTGGGGCCTGGCCGGCCTGCCTGCCATCGGCATCATGGGCCGGACCGGCGGACTTCCCCGCCATGACGGGACCGACATCTGGTCTGGCAGTCAAGGCGGCCCCCTGGTGCCCGTGCGCGACGGGCAGGGCCGTCCCGTGGTCCGGCAGGAGGGCAACTTTTCGGTCGAGCCGTTCCGCCCGCATCTTGACCAGCTGCTGATCCGCCATGAACGCTGGACCGACCGTACGACAGGCCGCGTCCACTGGCGCATGCGCGACACGACCGACACGGTGACCCTTTTCGGCTGGGCCGATGACGGCACGAGCCGGATCGCCGATCCTGCCGATGCCCGGCGGATTTACCAGTTCCTGCCGGACTGGACGATTTCGGCCACGGGCGACGCGCTTCGCTACAGGTACCGGCGCGAGGATGCGCGCGGGATCGGCGTGGATGCTGCCGACCACGGTTTTGGCGTGCCCGGTGCGCAGGTCTATCTTGCCGGGATCGACTGGGCGAACCGGGTTCCCGTCCCGCAAGCGGGCGCCGCGCCCGCCGATCCGGGCTTTGCCTATGCGGTCCGGCTTGACTACGGCGACCACGTCGGGGCCGATCCGGGACTGGAGCCCGATGGCAACTGGCCTGTCCGGCCGGACCCGTTCATGACCGGCACCGCCGGCTTTGCCATCGGCACCTGGAGGCTGTGCCGGCGTTTCCTTGTCTTCCATGCCTTTGCGGAGCTGGGCCCGAAGCCGCAGCTGACCCGCAGCGTGGCGCTGACCTATGACCCCGATCCGGGCGGCGTCCGGCTGACGGCGCTGACGCTGTCGGCGCACCGGACCGAGGGTGGCGTGCGGCGGACCGAGACGCTGCCACCCGTGACGCTTGTGACCGAGCCGCCGCGGCTGGGCGAAAGTTTCCAGCCGGCGCCTGCGACCATCGACCTTGCGCTGCCTGCGGGGACCGCGACGACCAGCGCGCGGCTTGTCGACCTTTACAGCGAGGGACTGCCCGGCCTGCTGTATGACGGGGCCGAAGCCTGGTATTACCGCCGCAACCTTGGCGGCGGCCGCTTTGCGCCGCCCGAGCCGGTCGAGATGCGACCCTCGATGGCGCTGAGCCAGGCTGCACTCGGCGATTTCGACGGCGACGGCAACATGGACACGGTCGCCTATCTGGGCGAAGGCGCCGGCCGCACCGCCTTTGATGCCGGCCGCGGCACCTGGCGCGCGCCCGAAAGCTTTGCCGCGATCCCGCGGGTCGAGGCCATGGCCGCCCTTGGCCGGCTTGACCTCACGGGGAGCGGGCGGGCCGATGTCGCTTTCCGGACCGAAGCCGGGCTTTGTCTTTACGAAGCGCGCGGCGGCAAGGGCTACGGCGAGGTCGCACAGGTCGCGCGCCTGTCATCCGAGACCGACCAGGGCCCTGCGGGCGGGCCGCCGCTGGCCACCGATCCCGTGACCGACCACGTCTTTGCCGACATGACCGGCGACGGCCTGCACGACCAGGTTCTCGTGCGGCCCGGCCTTGTTGCCTATTGGCCGAACCTTGGTAACGGCCGCTTCGGCCGTCCGGTTGTCATGGCGAATGCGCCGCGGCTGGAAATCTCGGCGGGTTTCAGCCTGGACCGGGTCCTTCTTGCCGATCTTCACGGCACGGGCGCGATGGACATCCTGTTTCTGGGCGAGGGCGAGATCCGCATCTATCGCAACCTGTCGGGGCGGGCCTTTGCGCCTGCGAGGGTGATCGGGGGGCTGCCCTTCATCCATCAGGGCGGGATCGCGGAAATCCTCGATCTCATGGGTGACGGGGTGCCGAGCCTGGTCTGGAGCGACCCGCGGCCCGACCGGCCCGCCCCGTTTCAGGTGCTGCCGCTGTCCGGTCCGGTGCCGACCGGCGCGCTGGTCGGGGTCGAGAACGGGATGGGGCGCCGAGACCGCGTCCATTATGGGCATTCGATCCGACATTACCTTGCCGACCGCAATGGCCCCCGTCCCTGGCGCGCGGCCCTGCCGCAGCACCGGACCGTCGTCGACCGGACCGTGACCGAAGACCTGGTGACCGGCCTTGCGAGCGAACTGCGGCTGCATTACCGGCACGGCGCCTATGACGGGCGGCAGCGCAGCTTTGCCGGCTTTGGCGAGGTCGAGACGACCGAGGCTGACCATGTCGCCGAGGCGGGTGGCGTCCCCGGGGTCGTGCCGGCGATGGTGCGGACCTTCTTTGCGCAAGGGCTGGGGCCCGAACCGCGCGACGGTTACTGGAGAGGGGACGGCGGGCTGCCCGAGGTGCCGGCCCTGACGACCGACCCCGCCGGTCTTGCCGACGGCGACACGGCGGCCGACCTTGCCGCGGCCCTGCGCGGCCGGGTGCTGCGGGCGGAGTCCTATGCTGTCGGGCCGCAGGGCCCCGAGCCCAAGCCCTTTGCGATCAAGGCGACCGGTTGCCAGGGGCAGGTCGTGCAGCCCGCGCTGCCGACGCCGCCCCTGGACGACGGCAAACCGCTTGCTGCCCGCGCGATCCTGGCGATCCGGGAATGCGAAACGGTGTCGGTGGACCTGCAGGGCCCGGCAGACGACCCGCGGATCAGCCATTCCTTCGCGCTGGCGCACGACCCCTGGGGCGCGATGACGCTGGCCGCGAGCGTCGCCTATCCGCGCCGGGCGGGCAGGCCGCTTGCCGATCCGGCGCAGGGGCGGATGTCGGTCCTGCTCAAGCGCCATGGCAAGGCCCATGTGGACAGGCCGGACCGGCTGTCGCTCAACCTCGACCTGTGGCAGGAGGAATATGCCGTCCCGGGTGTCAGCCCGCCGGCGCGGGGCTGGTTCACCTTTGCCGAGGCGCTGGCCCTTGCGACGCAGGCGCTGGCCCAGCCGGTCGAACATGACGCGGCCGTCGTCGCAGGGCGGGCGCAGCGGCTGTCGGCCAGCCGCTGGGTTTACTGGAACGCCGGCTTCACCGGTGCGCTGGCCCCGGCGGCCCTGCCTCAGGGCGAGATCGGCGCGGCCCCCCTGTCCCATCCGCCCCGGCTTCACCATGTCGAGGCTGCGGCCTTTTCGGACAGCTTTGCCGTTGCCCGGTATGGCGCGGGCATCCCGGCGCGGTTGCCGCAGGTCGGCTACTGGCGCGAGGGTGCGCTCTGGTGGCGCGGGGGCGAGACGATGCTGTGGTGGGGCGGCGACCGGTTCTTCCTGCCGCGCGGCCAGAATTTTGCGGGCGGGGCGACGGTCGAGATGCGGCCCGATCCGTCCTGCCTTTTCACGGTGGAAAGGACTGATGCCTTCGGCGCGCGTCAGACGGCCGAGATCGATTACCAGGCTGCCGCCGTCCGGCGCCAGGTGATGCCGAACGGCGGCTGGACGGAAACCGAGTTTTCGCCCTTCGGTGTTCCGGTCCGGGCCGCGCGGGGCGGCACGCTGGGCAGTGGGGCGGCCGGCACGCCGGAAGCGCCCTGGGGCTTTGACCCGCTGCCCCGGCCGGCGGCCGCGCTTCCCGCGCCTGCGGCGGTCCTTGCGGATCCGGAGGCGGCCCTGGCCGGGGCGGCCGAGCTGTTCCTTTATGACGCGGGGGCCTTTGTCCGGGAGGGCGTGCCCGTCTCGACCCTTTCGGTGAAGGCCGGCGCGCTGACCCATGACGGCTTTGGCGGCGCGGGTGCCGCCTCGCCCGCTGCCGTGGCCATCGCGCATTTCGACGGCGCGGGGGCCATCGTGCAGAGCCGGAGCCGTGTCGAGGACGGTCCCGCCATCGCGCGCACCGCCGGCGGATCGGTCAAGCTTGGCCCCGACCTGACACCCGAGCTTGCCCCCGCCTCGCCCCGCTACCGCGTGTCGGGCTGGCAGCAGCGCAACGCCAAGGGGGAAATCGCGGTCCAGCACGAGCCGTTCTTTTCGGGCCTCGCGCACTACGAGGACGATGCAGCGATCCGCGCGATGGGCACGCCGATGCGGCACTTCTTTGATGCGGCAAGCACCGTGGTCCGCACGAGCCGCGCGGACGGGACGCTGACCCGGCGCGAACGCGACGCCTGGTCGCGCCGCGAATTCGACGAAAATGACTGCGTCAACGAAAGCGCATGGTCTGCCGGGCGCAACCTTCTTGCGCCCTCCGATCCTGAACGCCACGCCTGGGAGCAGGCGCAATCCCATGCGGCGACGCCCGTCACCCTGCATCTGGACCCCGAGGGCCGGATTGTCCTGACCGAGGATTCGGACGGCGCGGGCCAGATACGGCGCATTGCCACGACGCTCGATCCGCTGGGCGAGGTGCTGGAAGTCCGCGATCCGCGGGGACTGGCGAGTTCACGCCATGTTGTCGACATGCTTGGCCGCAAGGTCGTCGAGCACCATGCCGACAGCGGGACGGTGACGCTGCTGCATGACGGGCGCGACCAGCCGGTGGAAGTGATGCTTGCGAACGGCGCGCGGCGGCTGATCCACCATGACCAATTCGGCCGCGAGGTCGCGGTCGATCTGGTCCGGAATGGCACCACCCGCCGGATCGAGACCATCGCCTATGCCGACGACCCCAACGACCCGGCTACCCGGCGCGCCAACCTCTATGGTCTGCCCGTCGCCGTGTCGGACGAGGCGGGCCGCAAGGAGGTCCGCCTGGCGCTGCCCTCGGGCGAGGCGGTCGAGACCGTGTCGCGGCTGCTGGACGATCCGCTCCAGCCGGTCGACTGGGCCGGCGCCCCGGTGCTGTCGGCCGAGACCTTCGTCACCCGAGCGATTCGCGACGCGGCCGGCCGGCCGGTGCGGGAACGCCGCCCCGACGGGTCGGTCATCCACGCGACCTATGGCCGCGACGGCGGGCTGAGGCAGCTCGAGGTCGAGACCGAGGACGGGAAGGTCACGCGCCGACCGCTCCTGTCCGACGCGCGGCTTGGCCTGGATGGCGGTCGTGATTTCGTCCGGCTTGGCAATGGCGTCACGGTCACGCAGAGCTTTGATCCGCGCAATGGCCGCCTGATCCGCGCCGAGGCGCGGCGGCCACAGCAGCCGGGGCGCCCGGCGCTTCTGCAGGATATGCGCTATACCTACGATCCGGTGGGCAACGTTGCCGTCTGCGACGACCTTGCCCATGGCGCGGGCGGGGGCTCTGCGTTCTTCTCTGCGCAGGCCGGGCCGGGCGCAGAGCGACGCTACCGCTATGACGCCTTCTACCGTCTGACCGAGGCGCGCGGCCGCGCCCATGCCGCGCTGACCCAAGGCAGCGCGCAGCCTTCGCCGGTCCCGGTCGCCTCGGGTGCGCAGATCGAAACCTTCACCCAGACCTACCGCTATGACGCCGGCGGCAATCTCACGCGGCTTCGGTATCTGGGCGCAGCGAACCAGTGGACGGTCGATTTCTGGGTCGACGCCGCGACGAACCGCGCGCGCCCCGCGCTGGGGGCCAACAGCCTGCAGCATCCCGACCCCGCGGGCGATTTCGGCCCGATGGGCGAGATGATCCGGCTCGATCACCTCGCGCGGCTCGACTGGCGCCACGACCAGCGGCTTGCGCGCGCGGTCATCGTTGACCGGTCCGCCGCGGGCCAGCCCGACGACGAGGAGATCTACCTTTACGGCGGCGGGGGAGAGCGCGTGCTCAAGCGCACCACGCGGCTTCTGGCCGGCGGGATCGTCGAGACGGCCGAGACGATCTGTCTGGACGGAAGCGAGATCAGACGGCTGTGGCGCGGCGCGACTCTGATCCTCGAGCGGCGGGTCTGCCGGATCACGGACGGCCATGCCGATCTTGCGGAAATCCACCGCTGGACGCTGGACCCGTCGCAGCGCGAGACCGACACGCCCGCCGTGGCGCAGATCCGCTATACGCTGTCGAACCACCTCGGTTCGGCCACGCTGCGGCTGAGCGAGGCAGCCGAGATCATCAGCTACGAGGAATACCTGCCTTTCGGCACCACGGCCTTTGTTGCGGGTGACGACGTTCGCGAGGTGTCGATGAAGACGCGCGGCTTCATCGCCCGGGAACGCGACGCGGCGACGGGACTGCATCATGTCGGGCAGCGCTACTACGCCTCGTGGCTCTGTCGGTTCATCTCGCCCGACCCGGCCGGCGACGCGGACGGCCCGAACCTTTATCACTATGCGCACAATAACCCTGTGACCCATGCCGATCCCTCGGGTCTTCAGACTGCGCCGGCGCAGGAGCGCGGCAAGGTCTTTACCCAGGCGGGCGGACCGCCGCCCGATGTCACCGCGGCCTGGAACAAGCTTTCTGCGGCCGACAGGCAACACTACAGGAGGCTGATGGACCAGAAGAATTTCCTCTGGGCGCGGACATCGGACGGGACGGTCGTCTTCGGGACCTGGGGCAAGGTTTCGGCCATCATGAATGCGCGGCTTGCAGGCGGCGAGGATGTGACCTTCAGGACCGGCAAGGCCGGCGCTGCTGATACGCCGAAGACCGAGGACCCCGGCGACCTGCCCAACGCGATCCCCTCGGCCCCGCCACCGGCCGAGGACGACCCCGAGGAAGGCTGGGGACTTGTGATCACGGCGCGGAAGACGGCCGGAACCGCGAAGGGCAACGGTGGCCCCGGCAGTGCTGCGGCCCCTGGCACGAAGGGCGGCCAGGACCCCGCCAAGGCGGGAGACGAGGGCAAGGACAAGGGCGACGGCGGTGCCGGCGACAAGGGCACCGACCCGAACAGGGGTCAGGCGCCCGGCGAAAGCGGTGGCCCCCCCGGTGACCCGAAGGCACCCGGCAACGGGCTGAACAACGCGGCCGCCGGCGATGGACCCGGGAAGGGCGCGAACGGCACCGGTCCTGGCGGCGGCGGCACGTCCGAGGACCCGAACGCCCGTGGCCTGGGCGATGCAGGCGCCGGTCCTGGCGGCGGCGCGGACCCCGGACCGGGTGGCGCAGGGGCCGGGAACGGGCCGAAGGCAGGGGCCGGAGACGGCGGGAAGGGCGGCACGGAGACCGGCAAGCCGGGAGGCGGAAAGGGCGGGTCCGGGCGGGACAAGACCGGCGGCACCGGCGGCGAAAAGGGCGGGTCCACAGAGGGTGAAGAGGGCGGCAAGATCGGCGGCGATCCGAAGGGCCGCCTTGACGGCGGGCCTGACGGCGCGTCCGGCGGTGTCACGCCCGCCGCCCCCGGGACGCTGCCGGGACCCGGCGCAGACCCGACCGGCGGCAATGGCGGCGGGCGCCAGGCGCCTGCGGGATCCCCGCCGCCGGAAACTGCGGGATCGCAGGGCGGCAACGGCCAGCAGGGCGGCGGTGCCAGGGGCGGCGATGCGCGCGGCACGCAAGGCAGCGGCAAGGGCGGCCAAGGTCCCGGGCCCGAAAACGCCAGGCCGGGCAGCGGCGAGGGCGGAGGTGGCAAACCCACCGCGCTGGACCATGTGGTCAAGGTCGCGGGCTACTGGAACCTGGAATTCTCCTCTGATCCCAAGGGCCGTTCGGGCGGCATTCCGGGCGGCATGGGCAAGATCGCCTCGTCCTGGGGCCAGGCCTTCTATCTTGTGCTGACAGTGGCGGATGTTGTGCTGACCGTGGTTTCGCTTGGCGGCACGAAGGCAATCATGGCCGGTGCCAAGGCGGTCCTGAAGACCGGGATCAAGGCGATGACAAATGCCGGCCGCAAGGTCATGGCGGCGCTCACCGTCAGGAATCTGCGTTCACTGGCCACGCGTGCGGCGGTACGGGCGAGCATCTATACCGACAATGTCTTCAAGTGGTTCGCCTTCGACTACTTGGCGCAGGCCAAGTTCTTTACCGCAATGGTCGGCAAGGGTGGGTGGCGCAAGGCGCTGGTCGAAAGCGGACCCGGGCGGTGGTTCCTGTACGGCCTGAACGGAGGAGCGGGAGCAACTCCGAATGGCCCGGTGAAGAAGTTCCTCGGCTTCTGGTCCTATCAGAAGACCTCTGTCGCCAACCACGGCGCGACCCTGGCTGACAAGGTGGACAATTTCTTTCACGAGGGGACGCATGTGCTGACCGACCTGTTCCTTTATCCGGTCAACGGTTTGCGCAACAAGATCGTGGGCGGGCAGCCGGTCTTTGCCGTCGTCAATTATCTTGACGAGGTTGCCGCCTACGGGATGGGCCGGGTCGGGTCGCTGCGGGTTCATGCGCTGCCGATGGCCCCGGTGAATGCCTTCCTGTCCGTCTATGACTATTACCTCGCAAAGGGCGGGCAGGCGATGGCACGGGCGGCAATCGGCTGGTCGGTTGCGGGGCTTGCCGCGATCGGAGGTTCGATCTGGGGCGTCGGCCGCCTGCTCGACAAGGACGACCCGCCGAAAGACCCGCAGGAGGCGACGCCATGAGCCTGCCCTCCCCTGCCTTTTTCCCGACGCGGGCGGAGGCTGCCGCGCGGCTTGCCGCGCTGGCCGGCGACGGGCAGACTGTGCCCTTGGCCGACCTGCCGCCCGGGGCTCCTGTCCTGCTGACCGCGCTCGGCTTTGGTGCCGAGGTCTGGTTGACGGACTTCGCAGACCCCACGATGGCCGAAATCGACCTGCGCGCCCGGAAGGTTTCCGGCGCACGGCTTGTCGTCAGCCGCGACGACCAGCCCGCCACATTGGCCGAGACCAGGGCACGGGGGCTCTCCCCCGTGCCACGCATCCCCCGCATATGAGCCAGAAGAGTAGCCCCCATGCCCAGCAACGACATTCCGATCGCTGACCTCCTTGCCATCGCGAAGACCGGAAGCCTTGACGGGCGCCGCGTTACGGCCGCTGTCGCGACCGAACTCATCCGGTCAGAAGCCGCGGCCCGCCGTGCGGCTGCGGCCGGACTGGTGGGTGTCCTTCCGCGCGAGGTTGCCGAAAAGCTTGCGGCGGTTCCCGACCAGACCGCTTCGACATCCGACGCTGTGAGCCTGGTGCGCAGTGCGATTGCCGATGCGGGGCTTGAGCCGCAGGTGGCGGGGCGGCTCATCGAGAAACTCGACCGCGTCGCCCCGGAGGTCACCGGCAACATGCGCCCCGCAGTCAGGCCGGACGGCCGGCCCGACCCGGCAGCGCTCGAGCCGCCGGAGACGATGATCCTCCTGGAAAAGGCCAGGCTGGCCGAGGCGGTGACGGCGGCGGGGATCAAGGGGAAGGTCGCCAGGGCGGTTCTCGACCGGCTGAGCGGGCCTGACGACCTGTCCGACCAGACCATCGGCACGATGGTCATCGAAGGCAAGCTTGACGAAAAGCAGGGGCAGAAGCTTGGCCGGACCATCGGCCTTGCACGGCTTCTGGGCGACAACAGCCTTGCGGCAGCGAAGCTGGTCGACATGCGATTTTCCCCGACCGGGAGGCCGGTGGAGGACCTGGCAGACCTGATCGACGTGCCGGTCGAGGAACTGGCCAAGGGCATCGCGGCGGCCGATCCGGCGTTGAAGGCATCTGCGCGCGAGCAGGCCCTGAACGTGCAGGGTCACCTGGCGGAGATGTTTCCCGTGCGCGGCCTGACCGCGCAGCTGCGCGCGGTCGCGCCGGTCGGCGCCGACACGGATTTCCGCAGGCTTGCCCGCGGGCTCAAGGGGCGGCAGGGGGTCTGGGACGGAACCGAGACGGACCCGACCTTTGACGCCAGGACGGCGAAGGCGCTGACCGAGGCACGCATGCTCGACCGCGCCTGGACGGGCCTCGGGATCGGAAAGGACCTGCTCGACCCGGGGGCCAAAGGGGCTGCGGCCGAGATCGGCAAGCGGATCGAGGCGGCCAGCGCGTTCCTGCGCCGCAACGAGGACAAGGCGCTGTTCGACCTCGACCTGTCGCCGGATTCCGATGACATCAGGGAACTCGACTTCTCGGGCACGCCGGATGCGATGAGGGAGGGGCTAATCGCGCATCTCAAGGCGAGGAGCAGGGCCTATCACCTGGCCGGCGACACGGCCGGCACAGCCCGGATGGTGGCGGCCGGCATTCACACGATGCAGGGGGTGATCGACGAGGGGATCGGGGGGCTGATCGCGAAGGCCGGGCTCGACCCCGACCAGGCCGAGCGCGTGCTGGCCGCCGCACATGACCGCCGGACAGAGGTTGTCGCGACGGTGGTCGGGCTTGCCGACGAGCTGCGCTGGGACCTGGCCGGCAAGGTCGAAAGGGTGCCGCCCTTCGTCTCCCTGATGCCGGATGTGACTGACGGGCTGCGCGCGCTGCCCGGTTACGAGGAGATATTCGGGAACCAGACCTATTGCGACTGCGAACATTGCGGATCGATCCTCAGCCCTGCGGCCTATTTCGTGGACCTGATGAAATGGATCGACGAAAAGGTCACGGCGAAGGTCTTCGGGGGCCAGACCTCCGACCACGCGCTCAGGCTGTCCGCGCGACGACCCGATCTGTGGAAGCTGCCGCTGACCTGCGAGAATACCGAGACGCTGATCCCGACGCTCGAGGTCATCAACGAGGTTCTGGAGAATGCGCTGGCGAAGGCGGTCGACCCGGGCATATCGACCGGCGACAGGGCTGCGGTCACACGGAAAGTCTATGCCGAGGTGCTGCCGGCCTTTGCCCGGAGCTTCGTGTCGCCCTTCGATCTGCGGACGGCGCGGGCTGACCGGGTGCTGACATCCTTCGACACCGACCGGCTGGCGGTGACCGACCATGTCCGGCCGGGAGCGCCCGCACTCGACCTGGCCAGCGCGGGGCTTGGCATCCCGCTTTCCGCTGCGACCGAGATCGTGACGGAACGCCCGACCTGGCCGGTGCTCGAAGCGGTCTTCTCGCATCCCTTCCCGCGCTCCGGCAACTCTGTCACTGCCCTGGATGTGCAGGACCTCATCACCGGGATGGGCACGACACGGGCGGTGCTGGGCGCGCTTGCCGAAAGCCGGTTCGTCACCAACGGCGGGACGATCGGGGTCACCATCGCCTCGGGCAGGCGCGATGCGCAGTCCGTCCAGAACGACATCGAGCGCATCTCGGGATTGACCAATGTCGCGCTTGACCGGATGGCGCGGCTGTTCCGGCTGTCGCAGCGTGTCGACTGGACCATCCCGGCGATCGATCTTGTGATTGAACGGAACGGACGCAGCCTGACGCCCGAGGTTCTGCTGAGCATCGTCCGGCTTGACCGGATGAGGAAGAGGTTCGGGCTGACGGTCGAGTCGGTGCTGGGTCTGGCCGGTGCCATCCCCGAAACCGCGCTGTCCGACAGCGGGGAAAGCCTGATGGACCGGCTGTTCAACCTGTCGCTTGGCGGTCGGACCAGCCCGCAACTGCCCAGCGGCACGGTCCGGTTTGTCCATCCGAGTTTCCGCAGCAGCGCGGCGCTGCCCGAGGCAGGGCCCACGGCCGAGCATTTCCTGGTCCAGCGGCTGCGATACGGGCTGGGGACCGACGATGCGACGCTGGTCGCCCTGCTGACGGCGCTGGCGCCGGCGCTCGGCTTCGATCCGCTTGCGCCGAACGAGGCCAGCCGTGGCTTCGCGCTCACCGCGCAGAACCTGTCGCTTGTCTGGCGTCACGCGACGCTGGCGGCGGCGCTTGGCCTTGTGCCGGGGCAACTGACGCTTGCTGCACGGATCGCGACGGGACAGCCGGCCCTGACGACGCTGGCGGGTGTCGAGGCGACGGTGAACCTGCTTGACACGCTGAGGCGGCACGGGATCACGATCGAGAGCCTTGGCGCGGCGATGGGCCTGCTGGCCGATCCGGTCGCGGCCGGTGTGTTCCTTGATGCGGGCGGCGTGGCCACCGAGATGGTCGCGGCGATCGCGGCCGGGGAGAGCCGGCGCTTTGCCCCCACCGTCTTTGCCTTTGTCCCGGGCGTGAGCGAGGACCAGTCACGGGCCATTGTCGCGGCCAACATCGGACTGTTCGACCCGCTTCCGAACGACATGCTGAAGCTCAAGCCGAATGTGGCGCTGAATCCGGCGCTTTCGGCCCCGGCGGGTGGGTTCCCGCTGGGCGTGACGGTCGCCGCACTTCAGGCCGAACTGAATGCGCGCAACCTTCGCAGAATCGTCCCGGCCGAGGCCGCGGCGCGGCTTGGCCTTTCGGTGCCGGGCCTTGCGGCGCTGGCGACGCTGGCCGGTGCCGACCTGAGTTCGGCCGCGGCGCTTGCCGCCTTCGACGGCGGGTCGGCCCAGGCCTTGACGCAGGCGCTGGCGGCCCTCGCCAGGCCGCATGCGATCCTTGACGAGGTCCGGGACGACACGGCGGCCGTCAGTTACCTTCATGGCAACCGCACCCGGGTTGGCCTGCCGGCACTGGGCGTGCCTGCGCTGAGCTTCGACCAGGCGATGACGCTGCTCGGCTTCCGCCGGCTCCATGCCGAAGCGGTCAGGGCTGCGGGACCCGCCGGCGACGGCGGCACACGGCTTGCCGCGGTCCTGACCGCGCATTCCGCCGCAAACGGCTTTGCCGCAGCGACGGCCGCCGACCTCGCGCTCGTGACGGGCGCCGAGGTGACCGAGGTACGCCAGATTGCCGCGGGCGTTGCCGTTCCGGCGAACCCGGTGCTCGGGCTTCTGAGGCTGCGGGCCGCGGCGACTTTTGCAAAGGACCATGCGCTGCCGGTCGACGCGCTGATCCTCGCGGCATCATCGGACCCGGTCGCGCAGGGCCAGGGTGGCGAAAGCCTTGTCTCGGCGCTGCGGCGCAAGCTTGGCGACGACAAGAGCTTTGCCCAGGTCATGGATGGGCACGAGGACTTTCTGCGCGGCAAGCGCCGCGATGCGCTGACCGATCACGCGATCCGGCGCAGCGCCGGACGCTTCACGGACCGGTCGGACCTCTACGACTACTACCTCATCGACCCGTCGATGGAGGGCTGCGCCCGCACCTCGCGGCTAGTTTCGGCCATCGGAGCGGTGCAGACCTATGTCCACCGCATCCTTCTGAACCTCGAACAGGACCGGCGCGACGCGAATGCGGCCAACCATGTCCATGTCAGCCCGACGCTGATCCCGGGGGAGGAATGGGAATGGCGCAGGAACTACCGTGTCTGGGAGGCGAACCGGAAGGTTTTCCTCTGGCCCGAGAACTACATGTTCGAGGCCTTGCGCGACAACAAGACCCCCGCCTTTCAGAAGCTCGAGAAGGAGCTTCTCCAGCAGGAGGTCAACGAACAGACCGTGCTGGACGCCTATGCCCGCTATCTTTCCGATTTCGAGGCCGAGGCCGGGCTGCAGATCGGCGGGGCGTTTCACGAATACATGGAAGAGGACCAGCGTGACGTCCTGCACGTCTTCGGGTTTACGCCGGACGACCCGCCGGGCTGGTATTACTGGAAGATCGAGAACCTGCATTATTCGCGTCTCCGGAAGGACCGGCGCATCTCGTATTCGAACCGCACCAAACTGGGCGTCGCCATCGGTGCGCGCGAGGTCTCTCCCTTCATCTACCTGAACCGGCTGCACCTGTTCTGGGTCGAAATCACGACCCAGCCCGAGAACGAAGTCGAGGACGGCGAGAACAAGTTCCGCGGCTATCGCCACACGATCGGGCTGCGTTACAGCGCCCTGCGCCTTGACGGAAGCTGGACGCCTCCGCAGTCGCTGGCCCTGCCGGCGGGTTCCCAGCTGCTGGCGGGGGGGGTCTTGCGGGACGCGCTCACGATGCGCGACATCAACAACTTCTGGAATATCGCGCCGGCCCATGCGCCCACGTTCAATCAGCACACGGTCTACAGCGAAGGCTACACGCTGACCGCGCCCGCCTGGCGCAGGTTCTACCCCGGGTATCTCAACGGGCGGCTTGTCGGCTCGCTCGGGGCGCGTCATGTCCCGCTCGAACTCGACCTGTTCCAGCGCCGCGCGGAGCCGATGTCAGGGTTCACCTATTCGGTCGCGAACACGGCCTGGCGCAACAACCGCAAGGGGTTCCATGTGGCCGAAACGGCCAGCGCCTCGCCCATCTACGAGCAGACCATGAACTTTGGCGGACTGTTTTCGCTGGCGACGCCGCGTGCGCTGATCGATTTCGGCAAGTCAAGGAACACGGTGCGGGAAAACATCGTCTCTCGCGGCGGGTACAACCAGGTGGTCGATCCGTTCACACGGGCGCTGAACCTTGCGCCGGACCAGCTTGGCGGTTCGATCGCCGTGCTGGCGGACCCGCAGGCGCGGCTGATCGTGCCGGAAAGCAATTGGGCCCAGGCCGAGATGATCTTCCAGAAGGACAGCGACGCGCTGTTCCTTGGCCGCAATCCCGAAGGCGACATGCCCTATCAGGGCCGGCGCATCGGCACCACGCTGGTCGGAGACCTGAGCCGGACGCTGTTTTACGGGGGCGTCGCCACCCTGCTCGACAAGCGGACGCAAAGGACTCTGCGCGAAAGGGCACATCTCATCGCCTCGCAGAATGGCCGGACGCAGCTGATCGGCACGACCTCGGGGATGGATTTCACCGGACCGCTTGGCACCTACTACCGCGAGGTGTTCCTGCACATCCCGATGCTGATTGCCGAACATCTGAATGCCAAGGGCAACCATGCCGCCGCGCAGGGGTGGTACGCCACGATCTTTGATCCGACGGCCGATTTCGATCCAGGCGTTTCGCTTGCCGGCATGACCAAGGCCGAGCGGCTTCAGGCTGAACGCGACCGTGTCTGGCAGTTCGTCGAGTTCCACGGCAAGGCGCCGCCGACGCTGCGCGCCATCCTGGCCGACGACGCGGCGCAGGACGCCTATCGCCGCGACCCGTTCAACCCTTATGCGATTGCACGGCTCCGGATTTCGGCTTTCCAGAAGAATGCGGTGATGCGCTATGTCCAGAACCTGATCGACTGGGCGGATTCGCTGTTCCGGCAGTTCACGATGGAAAGCGTGGACGAGGCGCGGGTGCTTTACTACATGGCCGAGCAGATTCTCGGCCCACGCCCGACCGATGCCGGCCCCTGCGGCGAAGGCGGGATCATCCCGCGCGACTTTGCCACCATCTCGGGCGTGATGGAGGCCGGCCAGGACTTCCTGATCGAGGTCGAG
>Ga0315902_10006688_pt1 | contig 15907 bp, 12 predicted proteins | sample LakEriMetagenome_9_FD_203523 | JGI IMG/M metagenome (GOLD analysis project Ga0315902, IMG submission 203523) | Freshwater fungal communities from buoy surface, Lake Erie, Ohio, United States - Buoy 12 MA117 | ecosystem: Environmental > Aquatic > Freshwater > Lake > Lake biofilm | place: USA...
ATGGAAAATATATGCATTGTAACTATTGTCCTACAATCTTCAAAAAAAATCATTTTTCAAAGCATATGAACAAAGTACATTCATATTTGCTTTCTAATTTCGCGAATCGAAAATATGAAAAGTATTTGAAAATTTGCCAATATAACAAAATTCATTTCAAAAATATTTGCAATTGTCCACCTACTAAATATTATAAAAAATCATATTGTAATAAAAGTAACAAAAATAATGCAATAAATAACATATCGCTTGTTCCTGAACTAAAATTATTAAAAGCATTTTGTGGCAATGATATTTTTAGTGGTATGAAATGTAATCAGAAATATTTGAATATCGAAGACAAACTATTTTTTTTGGATCGTATATTCGATGTAAATGAACTATTATATATAAAAAGCATTCTGGAACAAACATCTTATCTATTCGATTTTAATAGGTATAAATACAATTGTGATAATGAGATAGTAACTTATTATTTTGATATCGTTAATAGAATAAGGAAATTATGTAAATTTTATTATGCTATTCAAGAAACTGTCCCCGTTGATGAAATCATTAACGGGTATCCAAATCCATTCAAAACTAATAGCCTTCAAATTCATTATGAAGATATGATTGAGTATGAAAAGATAATAGATTCATGGAGGGAATCTCAAATATGGCAATTTCACATGTTTTTCTATTATGTGGATAATACATTTCTGGAAGATCAAGTATATAATTTACCATATCCTAAAGATTTGATATTTAGAGCTTTAATAAAATATGGTGCAAATATTGAACGAGTTAATACATTTTGTGAATATGCAATGAGAAAATATAAAAAATATAAATTGTTAAAAGATAATAGTTTGAAATCAATTTGTATGAGAGTAGTTTTGAATAATAAGATGGATCTTAAATATGCATATGATATAAAATATTATTATGGTTTAGCTAAATAACTTTTTACATCATTTTTCACAATGCAAGATTATAAAAATCACTCAAATTGTTTTATAGTTATCATAAAATAAATAATTTAACTGAAATCTAATTTACCTTTCAAATCTTGTATCTCCTTATTTCCTTTTTCAACAAGATCACTAATCATTTTTTCAATTTCTTTCTTTTTACCATTAAAATCTTTAAGATCTGGGAAAAATGTATCACACCAATATTTGGAAGCATCAATCTGCATATTTCTTCTCTTTTGATATTCATCACCTCTATAATTTTGTTTTTTGATAAAATCAACAATTTCATTAATAGCGATAAATTGTTTGTTTGCTATTTTAGTATTAGTTGTAATCAATGCAGCTTTATAGTTATCGGTGATGTGGTATTCAGGGAAAAAATCAACCAAATTTATATTTTTTCTATTCATCTCTTCCAATAATTTTTCTAATTGTTCAATTTTTTTAGAATTATCTTTAGCATCGAGATAATTGATACAAACCGCATATTTTTCAGAGCTTGATTTTCTGCTTGTAAGAGGTTTAACTAGATGAATTTTTTCATAAAATGATCCTAATAGATTAATTAGTTTAGATGTAGTATTAGCAAAAGATTCGTAGAATTTGCACACAAAATGCCCTCCTTTTTTTTGAATATTTAATGCAGCAATAATTTGTCCAAGAAGGAGTTTAAAAGCTTCTTGTTCTTGAACATTTTCATTTACCCAATCAAAACCCCCATCGGCTGTAATAAGGTCAGCTTTTTTATCAGAAAATTTACCACCAAATAGTTTTATAGTTTTGAGATCTGTTAGATCGCCATTATCTTTATGTTTAGACATCCTTGCTTGTTTAATTGGATAAGTTTTATGGATTTCGACTCGAACAGGTTTTTCTTTGGCATAATAATTAATAAATTTTTCTTCTAATTTAGGAATATGTTTATCCATATTTTCAGCATGTAGTGTGATAGCATAATATTTATCGTTCTTAGATGATCCCTTTTTACAATATAAATCACGATAAAACATTACCGCTTGGATAAAGCTACCTGGTCCTTCAGCAAGGTGTGCGGAGACAAAATCTTCATTATTTAAATTAATAAGATCGAACATAAATAATATTTCCCATAACTTATAAAAAGATCTACTCAAGATATTGGGTTTTTGTTTAAGGTCAAGATTAAAATATTGTACCGATGTATTTCCAATATCGGTATCATAATCGTCTATATACCTTTCGAATTTATTCATGACAAAATAGATTTTCTTCTTTCCTTCAAATTCACTAGTAATCGCCATTTTATCTTTGCTTTGGTGAATATAATGCTGGAACCCTAAAGAAAATTTCGGAAAATCGATACTTTTTGAGAATTGTGGTTTTAAATCGTATTTGAAAATTCCGTTTGTATTTGTATCAGTAGGAATATTATAGACTATCGGAACATAATCTTGAGGTATTTGTGTTGTCATATTATCACTCATATATAATTTATAGCTATTATTATTTTAGATCAATTTTTTTATACTCAAAAAATAACATAAAAGTGTAGTTCAAATATAAATAAATGATATTGTTGTATAGTATTCTTTTTTTAGCTTTTGTTATATCAAGTATAATTATTGTCAAAAATATACCTTCAGTGAGTTACGATTCAGAAGCATGTGAATGGGTATGTTCTCTACATGGAGGATTCACAAATGAAAAACAGCAATGTCCTGTTTGCTATCAACCAATTAACTACCTTGAATATTTATAAAAAAATAGTTAAAGTTCATAATTAGTCAGTTTGTTTTTTCTTTGGTTTATTTTTTTGCAGATATAACACCAATTAACGGTGCATAAAAATAAGGCTGGTATACAAATAAATATGCAAAAAGCCAACACTAGAAATATAATTCCAAGAATTTTATTTTCGTTTGGATAATCGGGAGAGTCCCAACCAATATTGGCTTTATTATTTGTTTCATACCAACATTCGTTCAGTGACCCATTTGGGTGTTTATTTAACTCGTTAACAATAACATTTTCTAAATTTGTTGTCAATGTATTTGTTTTTCCAAATGCTACCTGTTTACTATTTTCAATAACTGCTAAATACCAAACGCCTGAATAACAGTAATAGTATTCCATAGCGCAACTATCACATATTTTTTTTGAACAAGTTTTGTTGAATATTTGTGTTCCAACAACTTGGCAAGTTCCATGAGTATAAGAATTATATCGTGATACTTCAGCACCGTAGATTGATATTTCAACAATACCATACACGAACGAGAAAAGCATAAATCCAGTCATAGTAGCTGCTATAACTGCATATACTAATAATAACGGTTCATAAAAATATTTTGCCCCCATTTGTACTACCATCGATATTTTTGGATATGTCAACGGAATTAAATTTCAATTTTTAATTAATGAATAATCCACAAGTGTCACTTATGAATAAGAAAAAGTATTATTGATAGCTAAATAAAAAATATAGGGCTACGATATCACAATATGGAAATCCATCAAATAGTTATTAGGATATCATTTGATGGATTATCATATTGTGGATATCGTAGCCAGATTAATGGTCTGACAGTTTCGGCCATCAATACCACAATATAGTATCCAGATAATCATCAGGTTGTTGTATTGTGGATGTTATGGCATGAGCTAGCTTTTTTGTTTTTCAATTATGTGCGATAATATAAAAAATATAGGGCTACGATATCACAATATGGAAATCCATAAAATAGTTATTAGGATATCATTTGATGGATTATCATATTGTGGATATCGTAGCCAGATTAGTTGTCTGACAGTTTCGGCCATCAATACCACAATATAGTATCCAGATAATCATCATGTTGTTGTATTGTGGATGTTATGGCCTGGATTATATCGAATAACTATCATAATTATGCTTAAAAAAGAGATGAAATAAATATTTTCAAAAATAATTAGTTGATTACTAAATTTTTTCCTTATTCATAAGTGACATTTATTCATTGATTTTTAATAAATATATCGTAAAGAAAGTATAATAGATAAATACTATTTTGGCAGTGTATCAAGAATATTTCACAATACGAATTCGATTAATCGGATTATCAATTCAATAGGTTTAGCTATCAATCTCCAATGTAGTTCTCCAGATTAAATATCATGTTATTATACAAATATAAAAAAATATAATTTATTCGGTTTTTAACAACTCGCATCTAATATAAAATGTATTAAAAATAGTTAAAAATAAAATTGAAAATGCCAAAATGATCGATAATACGAGCATTATAAAAATCTCGAAATACGGGTAATATGGCTCATACGCCCGCAAGTTTGTTCCATCCGATTTAGACCAACAAGGTATAAAAGAGCCGACATCAAATATAAAAGTTGCTTTCATATTATAACATGTCTCCATATTCCCATTTTTAAGTTTAATACAATAATCATACTCTTTCATATTGAAATCTACCGACTTAAAATCGATACTTGTAATCTCGCAGGTTTGAATTGCGTAAGTGTTGTACTCTTGAACATTCAAGTTGTACATCGATTTGATTCCAAAAATAGCATATCCGGTAAAAATAAGTACATGTAAAACAATTGTGTTTATGAGTATAGACATGTCTTTTATATCCTTCATATTGGTGGGAAATAATACCAAAGTTAATAGATTTATCAAATAATTGCGATTTCAATTTTTTTACAATAACATATAAAATTGAAAATAAATTTATTTAAGAATATATCTATTTAATTAATATATATATATGTCTAAAATAGAGAATATACTTGAACCTTTCAATAATCAATTAAATAAAGATGATCTTGACAAAATGAAAGATCTCTATAAAAAAATAGAAGAAGGATCGGAATTTGAAATCATGTTTTTCAAATATATAGATGAGAAAAATAGAATGAGTCTCGAACATTTTTTGAAGATATTGGAATTCATTAAATTTAGAAGCCAGAGGGATAAATTAAAGTTAGAAAATATTGTCAGTCTTGATCTCAATTATACAAAGAAGAATGGTGAAGTTTACAGGGTTACAATTTCGGGTCTCGATTCAATTAACAAATATATTAGAACTCTCCACATGAGAAAAAACCATGTTATTTTTTCAGTTTTAGTGAAGTTAAGCGAAAAAGATAAAAATATTTCTATACTTAAAAAGGTAAAAGAAAAAGAAAATATTGTGGATATTACCGATTATGATTTAAGAGTTAGGTTATCAAAAGAGTCCAGTATCGATAAGAAAGAATTTGAGGAATTACAAAAGTTAGATGAAAACACAAGGGATCAAATTATTTTTAGGTATAAACAAAGAGTTTCATTGAGAATAGAAGATCAAAAAGATACAACATTATCGATTGACTTGACAAATATCAAAATGTCTAAAAATATAAACAGATTAGAAGAAATAACTCCCAATTATGAATTAGAAATAGATTTGTCAACCAAAAAAAATTCTGTTGATAAAAAGTACTTTGATACAATAGTGTTGGAAATTGGTAAATTATTAAAGGTAATTCAACAAAGCAACTATATTATTTCAAGATCTTTAGAAAAAGATGTGATTGAAAGGTATAAAAATTTATTAAAAATAACATCGGAAAATATTACATCGTTAGATGGCAGAAGGCCACAATCTTTGGAAGTGCAACATGTAGTGGATCAACTTCCAGATAAATATGCAGTTACTGATAAGGCAGACGGTGAAAGATATTTTTTAATAATTTATAAAAATCATGTATTTCTAATTTCTGATTTATTGAATGTTAAAAATATGGGTATCCAAATACCGGACAAACAAGAGAAATATAATGACTCTATTTTAGATGGTGAATTAATATTCATTAGATCACAAAATAGATATATCTTCCTAGCGTTTGATTGTTTGGTTTCTGGGAGTGAAGATGTAAGACAAGTGTCAAATTTAATGGAAAGATTAAAATATGGGGATGAGATTGTTGAAAATTGTTTTGTTTTAAAAGGGCAAAAAGGTTTCAAGTTGAAAGATTATGAAGGTAGTTTTGACATAGACAAAATTATGAAATTCCACAATGAAAATATTGGAAAATTTATGGAATTATTAAACCATGATATTGGTATAGAGAAACAAAAATTATTGATAAGGAGAAAATATTTTATACCTGTTCTTGGTGGGCAACATAACGAAATATTTAAATATTCTGAACTTTTGTGGAATAAAATTGTTTACGATAAAGATGTAAAATGTCCCTATATATTAGATGGTTTAATTTACCAACCAACAATCCAAAAGTATATTACATCTGTCAAAGAGTCAAAATTTTTGGATTATAAGTGGAAACCTGAAGAAAAAAATTCTGTCGATTTCTATGTCTTGTTTGAAAGAAGTAAAGATACTAACAAGATAGTTACATTATTCGATAATTCAAGAGAAGAAGATCAACAAATAAGAGGAAAGCCTTATAAAATACTTAAACTACATGTTGGAAAAGTTATTAAAGGTATTGAGCAACCTGTACTATTTGAACCTGAAAAAGATTCTATTAAATATCTAGCATATATCTATTTACAAGACGGTGAAGCCAGAGATATCGAGGGAAATATTATTCAAGATGGCACAGTTGTGGAATTTTACTATAATAACGATCCTAATATACCAGATAAAAATAGATGGGTTCCAATGAGAACGAGACTCGATAAAACTGAATCGGTTCAACGATTTGGGAAAAAATATGGTAATTATGTAGATATTGCTTATAAAGTGTGGAGAAGTATTAGAAATCCATTTACAATGAACGATGTAGATGTTCTTTCTAAAGATAATATGTATGAGAAACAAATAGGGCTTTTAAGAGGTAAAATTGATCATAGTATTATTTTGTCAGAAAGGAAAGAGAATATTTATTATCAAAAAAGAACTAATTTAGCGAAACCGATGAGAAATTTTCACAATTGGATTAAAAGTATTTTGATTTACACAAATGCCAATCCTGTTTATCAACCCAATAATGAATCGTTAACTGTTCTTGATATAAATTGTGGGAGAGGTGGTCATTTGATGGAATTTTACTATGTTCAGGTTGAGTACTACGTTGGTTTTGATAGAGATAATAATAGTTTGATATCGCCGGTTGATGGTGCTGTGAGTAGGTTTAATCAATTAAGAAAAACACATCCTAATTTTCCAAGAATGTTTTTTATCCATGCTGATGGAGGTGCGTTACTTAATTATGAAGATCAAGTTAAAACTTTAGGTAATATGACAACCAAAAATAAAGAAATAATGGAAAAATTCTTTTCGAAAGATGATTCTAAAAGGACTAAGTTTGATAGAATTAACTGCCAATTCTCAATTCAAACATTTATGGAAAATCAAACGATGTGGGATAATTTCTTGCAAAATATTAGAGATTATCTAAAACCAGGGGGATTTATAGTTGTTACCGCTTTTGATGCAGATAGAATATTGAAATTATTTGAAAAAACAGATCATTATATTGCCCATTATACCGATACTAGCGGAGAACAACAAACATTATTTGAAATTGTCAAGAAATTTGATCAATTGCCAAAAGAAATAGGTATCGGAATTCCTTTCGATTTTCATAATTCTCTTGAATTCCAAGAAGGTGTATATATGACTGAATATTTGGTCCAAAAAGAGTTTATTGAAAAAGAGTTTTTGGAAAAATGTAATATGGAATTAGTAGAAACAGATTTATTTGAAAATCAATTTATTATCAATAAAGATTATTTTGCAGATACATACAAATATGAAGATAATGAAAAAACAAGGCAATTCTTGGCTAATGCCGCTGAATATTACTCTCTTAAAACCGAAGTCAATTCAGCATGTCTAAAATTAACAAGATTATATAGATATTATATTTTCAGGAAAAATGAGCCTGTTACTAATGGTAAAAAAAGCCAAAAAGGTGGTAATCCACTAAATGAATTGACATTAAATGATCATATTTTTAACGATGTTATTGGATTACTAAATCCAAGTAAATTTGTCAAGAGGAATATTCCGGATAGTGGAAATTATAGTTTTATGCACTCTGTTTGTGATGTTTTGAAAAATTCAGGAATTATCCCCAAAAATATAACAGCTAATGAATTCTATAACGATATTTCTATCAAAATGTTCAAAGATGGAAATATGAATCAAAATAGTATCAATAAATTAGCAGGTAATTTAGCAATTAAACATGACTACGATGCAAATATGGATCTGAGTTCAGAAGTAGCTCTTAATGGAATGAATATAGTTATTATTGAAAAAGATTGTGATGGCAGTAACTTGGTCACTAAATATGGAAAGGGAGGAAGAGTTAGTAAAATGGCTCCAACATCTATTATTTACTACGATGGATCAAGGTATTATCCAATTTATAAGGTTAAGAAGAATAAAATGTTCGGTCTTTTTGATACTAATAAAGAATTTATGAAAAATTTATTGAAATATGAGTAGTATTTTTTATGATTAAACAAAATGCCAATTTAACCCTGTTTGGTTTTGGTGTCTTTTCCTTCTTTTAATAGTTTTTTGGATGTTACATAGTATTTATATCCAGCTACAAGACCAAAAACAAGATGAATTACAGTATCCGCATACCTCCCAGTGTTAGCACTATAGCCAATAGTTATTATGTCGTATAGATCGTAGATAGATAATCCGCTATAAAATATGACTAGAGTGATGGAAAAGTACTTTCTGACAAAAGTATTAAATGTGGAATAGTAACTTAAGGCTACAAATGCGCTATAGTACATAGCAACAACTCGCATCATTTCGTAAGCTCGAACGTTGGGTACATCTTCTGGATGTAATGTATAAGCATCCATAACAACTCTGGGCACAATTAGACAACCTCCGAGCCCAAGAATGAAATGGATGGTTTCAATGATGAACCAGATGTCGAGACCAAAATAGCGTTTCATTTTGAGAAAAAATACTGGTTTTCTTATAGAATTAACAAACAGTTGAAAATTCAATTTTTTATAATATTGCAAATATTGAACAAGATAAATTAATTACATGCTATTTTTTTGTGTGATTGTTTCAAATTTTTCTGACCACATTTGCTCTTCATAAAGCCAATTTAATATATGGGTATGCTTTTTATCTGTCGCACTAATGAAAATTGTTTTGATCTCTTGGTCACTTAACGACATGTTTTTTTCTGCTAATATTGATTTGCGCCATTTTAAAATTTTTAATTTACCTCCATTTGCAGCTCCCCTAAGTATCGGATTTCCATAAAAATCAACAGGATAAACACTATTTAGCCATTTTAAAGATTTTAAATGGCCTCCAAAAGCACAAACATAAAGTATAGTTCCATATGAAAAAATTGGTATTTCGTAACTATTATTATATAACAATTTCATGGCCTTCAATCGACCGTATTGAGAAGCTAATTCCCATGCCAAAATAATATTACAAAGATAACCATTTTTAGACATCCATAACATGACTTCAATTTGACCCCCACTTGCAGCATGAGCAAATATATCTGGTGCTATATCTATCTCTTGGCTTTTAATCCATTCTAAGGCAATTAATTTTCCATTATGTGCTGCACATTCGATAGAAGATATAGGTATTTGGTACCCACACATTTTTAAATATTCAAGACCTTCAATTGAATCAATCAAGACAAAATTATCAAAAGCAGTACCAATATCTAATTTTTGATATTGATATTGTATTTTTGCTACATCAACCATCTTATCGTTTTGACTACAACAAAGAACCAAAAAATGGTTTGAGTAACCAATATTATTATCATAAAGCCATCTTAACATTTCCAAATTACCTTTTCTCGAAGCAATAGTATAAGATCTACCACTAATTTTTATTCCGTATTTATGACATAATTTTATTTTGTCCAATTCATTATTCTCAGCAAAAATCTTTGTTGTTTCAAGATTTGGTCGGTATCCATTGGATAGAAAATACTCAAAAAAATTATTATCCATTGAAATAAGATTATGAGTGATTATATCCATATTGTAAAGATGGAACTACAAAAAATATAATAAAATATTTCGGATTAGCCATAAATTTTTAAAAGTTATCAGTTAATTCAAATTTCAATTTTTTTAATGAATATATCTTAAGAAAAAAGTCTACTAATCAAATATTAGTTCGATTAGTTATATTAAGAATATTCCGGACCACTGTTCCACAATATAAATTCTATCAAATGGAAACTATTAAATCTTTTGACTATCAATATATTGTAAGATAACAACCAAACTATCGATCGAATAGTTCCAAAATTGGGCGACTTTACAAAAATACTTTTTTATAAAGTCGCAGCCATAAATCTCCAATATGGATTTTAATATTAGGTATCAGATTGTTATATTGTGGATTCTCTGGCCATAATTGTATTTAGAGAGATTATGAATAACATGTATTACATTGTAGTCGCATGGCATTAAAAAAATGAAATTGCAAATATCAGAAATTTATCAAGCAAAATTATTGTTTAACCAAACACCAAAAACTTTAATAATGAATGGTATTACTATAAATAATATTTTTGTACCAATTGAAATTATTAAACATATTTCCAAATTAATGAGTCCAATTGATTAAGCAAGATTAGGATTAGTATCTAAAGATTTTTATACAAATACAAAATTAAAATATTTGCATACATTATTTAAGGTTGAATTATCCACTTTAGAAAGTATTAAATTATGTAAAACGATGGAAAAATTTCATAGACAAACTGCTTATATTTGCTTGAAAAGTGTCGAAATGAATGGATTAAATTTAAAATATGTAAATGTTCAAACAGAAGAGATATGTCTCGAAGCTATCAAACAAAACGGTCTCGCATTACAATATGTTATTGTCCAAACAAAAAAAATATGTTTACATGCTGTTAAACAAAATGGAATGGCATTACAATATGTCACTAACCAAACAAGAAAAATTTGTAAGTTTGCAATTGCTCAAAATATCTGTGCATTTGGTTTTATTAAAAATGATGAAATTTTTGATGCAAAAAATATATCACAGTTAGTCGATAAGATAAAATCAGAGAAAAAGAGTATATTGGATGGTTCTATTTTGCGATTTATTAAAAATCAAACCGTTAAAATATGTCTAGATAATGTCAAAAAAAATGGTTTAGCGCTCCAGTATGTGGAAAGGCAAACAGAACAAATATGTTTGAAAGCGGTTGAACAAAACGGTTTAGCGCTCCAGTATGTGGAAAGGCAAACAGAACAAATATGTTTGAAAGCGGTTGAACAAAACGGTTTAGCGCTCCAGTATGTGGAAAGGCAATCTGAACAGATATGTTTGGGAGCGGTTGAACAAAACGGTTTAGCGCTCCAGTATGTGGAAAGGCAAACAGAACAGATATGTTTGGAAGCTATAGAAAATTATAGTTATGCATTACAATATGTAAAAAATCAGTCAGAAAAATTATGTTTAAAAGCACTAAGTAAAAATATCAGTGTAGTGCGATATGTACAACATGGCATAATGAACTGAACTAAACAAAACAATTTAGTTGTACTTTGTAAAAAATATACTGATAGATTATGTTTATGCAATTTATTATGTTGTTAAATCAGTCCAATGCTAATTCTGATATTTATTAATTATTTTTAATGATCCATATTGCTATTTGAACGATACTGTAAAAATAACAATCTTATTTTTTTTTGTAATATTGGAATAGGCAATAAAAAAATCAACGAATAATTCACAAGTGAATAAGGAAAAGTATGTTATATTATCAATAATTTTATGAATCGGAGAAACATAATCCAGACTGTAATTTCACAATAAAATACCGATCAAATAGTTTCTATCTATACTATTTGATCGATATTCATATTGTGGCAACTTCAGTCGAATTAGTGATTTAATAATCTCTCATGTAATATGTCCACAATATAGATATCCAAATGAAATATTAGAATGTCGTATTGCGGATACTCCGGCCTGGACATATCCATGGCACAATACAACTTAAAGGTTGTGTCGCACGACAATATAAAAAAGATATAATCAAACAATATACGTCTCTATTGTATTTCATGATACTTTTTCTGACCAGAGACAAATGCCAGGGAAATAAGACCAAATATAGTCCCCATGTTATAACATCAACAATACGATATCCTGATTATCATCGGGATAACCATATATAATAATCTATCAAATGGGGATTAAGATATCATTTGATGGATTATCATATTGTGTCTCAATATCCTTATATTTTTAATTTAATCATTTATGATACTTTTTCTTAAATTACATTCATTATCAAAAAATTGAAATATTTAATCCAAGATATTTGTTTGTGAGATAATAATGTTATATTGTAAGAATGTCTAGAATATCGTTTGGTCAAGCAATTACACCACTTTTCGAGAATATATCTGATATTATGTCGGCTACTTCCCACACAAATAATATAATTAAAGTCTATGATGCTTTAAGGAAAATGCAAGAAGATTGTGAAATTAGTATGTGTAACGATTTGAGAGATGGTAGATTTGGACTTGTTGAATCAAAAGATTGTGTTTTTGTTTGGATCCATTTTGATTGGATGGATAATATTGAAAATATTGGCTACGAAATATGTACACAACAAGATGCAGAATTCAAAAAAAAAATTGGGTTCGTGTCGGAAAGAGTAAATGAATATAAATACTTTATTTTTAAAATATATGAAATTTCTAATATGAAAGATAAGATACCCCAAAATTATGCCCCTATATTAGCACAATGTACACTTTTTTAGATTAGTAAAAACATAGTTTAATAAAAGTGGCGTTACTCAATTATTTTGTTTTATAATGTATTCGAACTATTATTTTCATTAAGTTGTATGTAAAAATTGAAGTTAAAATAGTATAGAGATAAATTATTTTATTGAGTATATGAACAAAATAAAAACTAATTTAATTGTCGCTGTGGATTCAAAATGGGGATTTTCCAAAAACGGTATTATTCCGTGGAAAATCAAAGAAGATTATAATTTTTTTCTTGATACAACCAAAAGAGTTTATTTGAACGATACCAAAAATGCTGTTATTATGGGAAAAAACACATGGAAATCGCTACCTGAAAATTTTAGAGGATTAAATGGAAGGGCAAATGTTATAGTTTCAACTACAATGACTGATGAAGAGGTTATATTAGATAATAAAACAAATGCGGTAGTACATTTAGTTAAATCGCTCCAAGATGGCATCAAATTATGTCATCAACATAAATATGGTAAAATATTTATTGGGGGAGGTTATAGTATTTATAAAGAAGCGTTATTGAATACCGAAATAGATGAGATATATTTATCTTCAATAGGTAAAGATTATGGATGCGATAACATATTTCCTCATTCGGAATTTAGTCAGTTGGTAAATAATTATAAAATACAGTCATCTAAAAATTTTATAGTGACAGATCAAATATCAAAAGAAATGGTTCCTATTATCTTTACTAAATATTACAAAAACGAGGTTCCGAAATGTATTAATTATGAAGAACAACAATATCTAGATTTAATTGAAGAAATATTAAAAAAAGGGACTTTAAGGGAGACGAGAAATGCCAAAGTTTATTCACTTTTTGGGAAGCATTTTGAATTCAATCTTGAAAACGGATTTCCGATACTAACGACCAAAAAAATAAATTTTAAGGGTGTTTTTGAAGAAGCATCATTCTTTCTATCCGGAAAAACCGATGTTCAAATTTTATCGGATAAAGGTATCAAGATATGGAATCCAAATACTACAAGGGAGTTTCTAGATGCCAATGGATTGAACAATTATAAGGAGTATGATATGGGTCCAATGTATCCATTCCAATTTAGGCATTTTGGATTAGAATATGAAGGAAAGGACAAAGATTACACAGGTGGTTTTGATCAAATACAATATTGTTTGAATCTAATTAAGAACGATCCTTATAGTAGAAGAAATATAATGACATCTTTTAATCCTGCACAAGCTAAAGAAGGGGTCTTATATCCGTGCCATTCACTTATTATTCAATGGTATGTTGAAGAAAATAATAAATTGTCAATGTCTATGTATAATAGGTCACAAGATATGGTTTTAGGAAATCCATGGAACATAAGTTACGGTGCTTTACTAATTCACCTATTTTGCGAAGTTATTAATAACGATTTATCTTATACAGGAAATAAGTTATTACCTGGTAGATTGATTGTGAATATGGGTGATGTTCATATTTATGATACACATTACGAGCAAAGTATAAGACAGATATTGAGAGAACCATATACTTTCCCAAAATTAATTTTTAAAAGAAAGGTGACCGATTTCAAAGATATTAAATTTGAAGATTTGGAGTTGGTTAATTACGATTGTTATCCTGGGATTATTGCTAAAATGGTTGCCTAATTATCATAAATAAAAATGTTAATTCTTTCCAATACTATTTATTTTTTGCATAAAATTTTCTTTTATTTCTTGACTCATAGGTCCACCAGGAAGTAATTCTAAGCTTCTTTCTATAAATTCATTTTCAGCTTCTAATCTCTTATTTTCTAGTTCCAATTGGTTCATAACATTTTTTCTCAATAATTTGATAGCTTGTTTATGAGAATTTCCTTCATTCGCTTTATGTGCAATTTTGAGTGCTGAGAGTCCCCCTTTGTCTCTAAGAGTATGATTTGCCCCTTTATCTAATAAAAATTTAACAGTTTCAATATTTGAATTTAAATTGCAATCAAAAACAGCATGCATAACAGCGGTCCATCCATTATTGTCTTGTAAATCCATATCAGTATTCCATCCTTTTAATAATAGCTTTACAGTTTCGATGTTTGAACCGTTACTACTATATTTTGCTGAATACATAAGAGCAGTATAACCATTTTCGTCTTTTAGATTAGGGTTTGCTCCTTTTTTAAGTAGTAGTTTAACTACTTCATTAGACGACCCGTCATTACTATTTCTGGCTGCCAACATTAAAGCAGTCCATCCTTTTTCATTACACATGTCAATTTCTTCTGGATGATTACCCAAATATTTTTTAATTACATCCAGAGGGACATTTATTATTTTATTATAACAAAGTCTCATCAAAAGAGTAAATCCACAGCTCTGTATAGTGTCCGAACATGGATATTTTGTATTCAAGTCTTGATAAATGGTTGCATAGTCCATTTCTTTTGAATTGGTATATACTATAAAATGTACTAATGATTTTTAATTTCAATTTTTTGTTAATGAATGAATGTCACTGTATCACTTATGAATAGGAAAAAGATGATAAATAATCAATAAATAAAATATAGGGCTATGGTATCACAATATGAAAATCTATCAAATAGTGATAAGAATATCATTTGACGGATGATCGTATTGTGAATATAGTAGCCGGATGAGTAAGATGATAGTTTCGGCCACTAATGCCACAATATAATATCCAGATGATCATCAGGTTACTATATTGTGGCATTAGTGGCCTGGACTATATTGAATATCCATCATAATTATGATTAAAAAAAGATATAACACAAATATAAGCCAAAATAATTTGTTGATATATAATCTTTTTCCTTAAGCTACAATCATTGATTTTTTGTTAATGAATAATCCATAAATATCACTTGTGTATAAGGAAAAGTATGTTAGATAACCAATAAATTTAATCTTGTTTGGATAATATTTTTTTTATTAATATTAATGCATTATACCTATCATAAAATATTTTTTCCGATTAGTATGTATTATTTTTTAGTATAATTAGTAAAAATATAATACATATCATGAAAAAAATAGATAAATAAAAAGTTATAAACTAGATAATTATATTTTTAATGATATTTGTTATAAAAGTAATTTACTAGCAATGACTATATTATAGGTCCACGCAGGAGTTACCACAATAAAATAACAGCAACTTTACAAAAATACCTTTTTGTAAAGTTGCGCGATTGGGCGAAGTTATACTTCGCCCAATCCCATAATATGG
>Ga0315902_10006689_pt1 | contig 15905 bp, 13 predicted proteins | sample LakEriMetagenome_9_FD_203523 | JGI IMG/M metagenome (GOLD analysis project Ga0315902, IMG submission 203523) | Freshwater fungal communities from buoy surface, Lake Erie, Ohio, United States - Buoy 12 MA117 | ecosystem: Environmental > Aquatic > Freshwater > Lake > Lake biofilm | place: USA...
CTCGCCGGCAAAGTGAATACGCCCATGCGCCGCAGCTAATGCCGGGCGCAAGCCATGATTACCCACCGATACCGAGCTGTATACACCACGACTCCACGGATCATTGCTCCAATCGATAATCTGGCTGTGCCGCAATAGCGTACGTGGCAGGTCACCATAGGCCTGACTCAGCACGTCAAGGCACATGTCGATTGGTTTGAGATGTTGCAAAAGGTATTCGGCTCGCGGTCCGGTAAAAAAGCCAAACAGATACGGTGCATCGGGCGCGATTGTCCACCACACTGGGGCAGGATCGACCAAACTCAAAAAGGTCATATCACTCGGCCAAAATTGGCGCTCAAACTGCAACACAACTTTGGCGCCACCAAGCATGTCGATGTGCTGAATCGCATGCTGTTTTGTGGCTGGTAGCGGTGGCTCAAAAGTAATCATCTGCGTTTTGAGTAACGACAACGGAATTGTGACAATTACGCGTCGCGCCAGCATATCACCAGTGCGACAAACCACAGTGCAATACGTGCCATGGTCATGAACAGCTGTGACCATCGTCTCAAGGCGAATCTCGATTTGATCAGCCAAGGCACGCATAATCGGCGCATACCCGGCTTTGATGTGGTAATCATGGCCACCGATGGATGTCGTTGCTAGCAAATCATCGCGCATGGCATGCATACTTGCGCGGGCCGGTGTGGTGGCCGCGCTGTGAATATAGCGAATATCGGCGAGATGACGCACAAGGTCACTGACGCCGCGCACCGTTAACCACTCCGCAAACGAAATATCGGGGCCATCGTAGGCCATAATGGCATCTTCGAGCGTGGCAAGGACGTCGATTTCGGGATGGACTGTAGCAAGTTGGTCGACCGCATACACAGCATTGTTATGCCACACGCGCCGCCCTTGCCACAAGCTTGCCACCACCGTTGGCAACTGCAAGCGGCGCACCCACTCCCAGGTCGCCACATTATCACCATGAATAAACTCCGCGCCAAACTCACGCGGGAACGTTGGATCATCATGGTTGCTCCAAACTCGGCCACCAATGCGGTCACGCGCTTCAATGACGCACACCTTCTGTCCCGCATCATGCAGATATCGCGCCGCCGAAAGCCCAGCAACACCGGCACCAATAATTACCACATCATACATGGTGACTCCTTTGGTGTTTTACTAGTGGATAGAGTGGATAGTTATGTCGATGTGATATGCCGCCAACGCTGAATCACCGTCATGGCGACCTCATCCACATCACAGGCCATATCAGCGAGTTGTTGAAGGGCCTGTTGCCATTCGGGCAGCTGTTGGATTGACTCCATCACCTGCATCTCAATGGCTCGATGGAGCGCCATGCGTCGACGATGCATCTGTCGCGGAGTCGCTGGGTGTGTTGCAATCCAGTCACGGTGCGTCAACAATGCGTCACGCAATGCATCAATACCTGTACGCGCCACCGCAGACACACCCACCACCGGCACCTGCCAGACACCTTCAGACGGGTGGTGCATTCGTACGAGCGCCCGTAATTGCTGCAAGGTCGCACTGGCATCAGGGCGATCGCTTTTACTGACGGCAATCACATCAGCAACCTCAAGCACCCCAGCCTTGATCGATTGCACCTCATCGCCCATACCCGGGGCCTCAACGAGGAGCACGGTATCAGCCACATCAGCAACTGCCACGTCACTCTGCCCGGCACCGACAGTCTCGAGCAAAATCACATCGAACCCAGCAGCGCGCAGTAACAATGCCGCATCGGTGGTGGCAGCGGCCAAACCGCCCAACCGGCCACGATTCGCCATACTGCGAATAAACACGCCGCTGTCACCGGCCAAATCATACATACGAATCCGGTCGCCGAGCAACGATCCGCCACTGAGTGGCGACGATGGGTCGATAGCAATAATCCCCACCGTCAACTGGTGCTGACGCATACTCTGGGCCAACGCGGTCGTCAGCGTCGATTTACCCGCACCTGGTGCGCCAGTAATCCCTACGACATGACCGGCCGGCACATGTGTGAGTGCCTGGCGGAGCAATCGGACATCAGGACCGCCACGCTCGACCAGAGTCAGACCACGCGCCAAGGCCCGGCGGTCGCCGGCACAAATAGCCGTTGCCAAGACCACGGGATTACTCACGCGATCCTCGGCGATCAGCCACAGCCATACGAATGAACGCCACGATCTCCTCGGTGTTGGTGCCGGGGCCAAAGATGGCATCGACACCGTGTTGTTGTGTCAATACATCGGCATCCTCACGAGGAATAATCCCGCCGGCAATCACCACACAGTGAGCCAAACCAGCGGCGTCGAGTTGACTCGTCACCTTGGGCAGGAGTGTCATGTGGGCGCCAGAGAGAATCGACAAGCCGACGACATCGACGTCCTCTTGTAAGGCCGCCTCAACAATCATGTGCGGCGTCAGTCCAAGGCCGGTATAGATGACATCCATGCCGGCATCGCGGAGCGCACGCGCAATCACTTTGGCACCGCGATCATGGCCATCAAGACCAGGTTTTGCGACGAGTACACGGATAGGCGAGTCATGCGTCATTGGTTAGCGCTTTCCAGGCCGACGGCCAAAGAACGACGGCTTTTCGACCATGCCGACGCCCAAATCCTCATACTCAGCTTCGCCGGGGCGCATGCCGCGCTTTTGGTTGACCCATTCATTGCGCGCAGTGTTTGCGCCAGCAAAAAACGCCGTCACTGCCGCTTCGTCGCCAGCAGCAAGCGCCGTTTTGAGGGTCGTCAACTGGTCGATTGAGGCATCAATCCAGCGCGCAAGCGCCTCGTTGTTGGTCAGCGCAATATCGCGATGCATGGTCACATCGCCCGAGGCTAATCGAGTCGTATCACGATAGCCGGTAGCAGCCAAAGCGGCCATCTCGCGCCATGACGAGGCGCTCGTTGTCGCATTCACCAGCGTAGTGGCCATCACAAATGGCAAATGCGAGATGCCAGCCACGTAGGCATCATGCTCAACTGGATCGATAAAGTAGCTTTTGGCACCAATACGATCAACCACTGCCTCACACAACGCAATCGCTTCAGGCGGCGTATTATTGCCCAGACACAAACAATAGATGGCCTCTTTGAAGAGGTCATGCACTGCGGCCTTGGGACCACTCTGCTCACGCCCAGCCATCGGGTGGCCACCAATAAACGTATTGTTGGGCAAGTATTGTGCTGCCCACTGCATCACCTGCGTCTTGGTACTTGTCACGTCAGTGACCACGGCGCCGGGCTCAAGCAGTGGTGATACTTGTTGCATCACTGCGGGAATGGCGCGTGCCGGGACGGCCAGAATCACGAGGTGAGTGCCTTTGAGTGCATCCGCCAAGGTAGGAACAACCTTGTCGATGGCAAGACGCACGCGCGCCTCTTTGGCATTATCACTCGATACATCGTATCCGAGCACCTCAACAGTCCCCATCGGGTCTTTTTTGCTATCGGCCGAACGCAAGGCTATCCCCAGACTGGTGCCAATCAGACCCAATCCAATAATCGCAATACGAATCACAGTACAACCTCCCTCGTAAACGACAATCCCTCAGCGTGTGGCAGGTGGCTCCACATACCACAAAAACAAGAGTTCAAGACTTATCAGCATTAAGACCCACAGACCGAAGAAAAACGGCGTCATCGCCCGTAATCCGACCAACAAAATCACCCCGACACCGATTAAACCAATCAGGCTGGCCTGACGGTAGGCACGTCGCACATCGTAGCGCCGGGAGCGTCCGCTAAACAAGAGTTGCCCGACCGCATACAAAATCGGCATCATAAAACTTGACACCGACCAGTACAACGCCAACGACATCAACAGGTACACCGGCACATCAAATAACGACAACATGGAACGAGTCGGTACCGGCACATACAGCAACACCATGAAGAACAAGACGCTGCCAACAATGCCTCGCACCGCGACACCACGGGCGTTCAAGTAGTATTCGACCGGCACATACGTAATCGCAGCCACAACCGCAATGACCAGCATCAAGCTCAGCTGTTGACCAGCATTACCGGCGTTCCATGTCATGCTGAACACAGCAACCAGCAGACCGATCCAGGCAAAACCGACCACCGTAATCCAGCCCAGCAAATATGGTCTAGCAATGGATTCGGTTTGAATCCGCGGTATTTGTTGTGACGAAGAGCGAATACGCGTACGATTGCGACGTGCGACACTCATGCAGCAACTCTCCCACACCATCGAATAAATGGGGCGCATAATGCCATAAATTGTACCTTATAATCACGGTATCCGGTGAACAACATCATAGGACTACATATGCATGCGCCGGCGCATTTGGATATGGTACGCATACGATTCAACCAAAGGAGTTTGAGATGCCACCACTCAAAATCGGCATTGTCGGGACAGGGAGCGTGTCACAGCGCGGGATTTTGCCACATCTTAGCGTGCCTGATATCAGCGACAAAGTCATAATCACTGCCGTCTGCGATCCGGCACCTGGTCGCGCCGAGGCAGCTGCAACAAAATACGGCGTGCCAGCCTTTTATACGGACTACAATACATTCCTCGCACATGCTGACATTGATCTTATTACCCTCGCCACTCCCATTGGCTTGCACTATCAACAAGGCAAAGCGGCGATTTTGGCCGGTAAGCACGTCCACTTCAACAAAAGCATGACCACGACCGCCGCCGAGGCCAGTGAACTGATTGAGTTGGCGGCTGCACGTGGCCTAAAGCTGGTGGCATCGCCCGGCGAGATGAACCGGCCCCACAATCAGGCCATCAAAAAAATGCTGGCCGACGGCGTGATTGGCGATTTGTGTTGGGCTGTCTGTGGGGCGTCATTTGGGCGCTACCACGAAAACGAAGAGTACCGCACGGGTAACGACCCACTGACCAACGTCGATCCATCGTGGTACTACCGCAAACCGGGCGGTGGCCCGTTATACGACATGACCGTCTATGCGTTGCACGGCTTGACCGGTATTTTGGGGTCAGCCAAACGTGTGACTGCGATGTCGGGCGTGCGCTTGCCGTTCCGCGAATTCAAGGGCGAGATGGTCGCATGCGATGCTGACGACAACACCTTGATCCTGATTGATTTCGGCAACAACGTCTTTGCCATGGCCTATGGCACGCCAGCAGGCAGCGTCAGCGAGGGCTTTAGTGGTAGTTACTTTGGCACCAAAGGGCAAATTGTTGGCCTAAAGCTCAATGGGCAACCGTTCGATTACCCACGTAGTGACGAGGCTGACAAACATCCGCATGGGCGTTGGGCCGGTAATCAGCTGATTCTGCCGCATGTCACTGAGGCACACTACCACATTGATGAGCATCATGTCTTTGCGGATATCATGCAACTTGTCGATTGGGTGCGCGAGGGCACTCCTGCAGTAGGGACAGCTGAGCATGCGCGCCATGTGATTGAGATTATCGAAGCCGGATTGCGCGCCGCCGAAACAGGACAGACACAACATCTGCAGACGAGCTTTTAGGCGGATTGAGCAACAGCGTGCGGTGCATATACCGCACGCTGTCAAAGATTAGAATCTTGAATTTTTGTAAATTTCTCTTGTTGCACCCAAGTTAGTTGTGATAAAATAAACAAAGACGTATTGAGCGTGATGTATATGTGTGTCTTGTTCACAATTTTCGGCATATTTGTGGACTTTTCATGCAAGATACATCTAACTCATATGCCGGATGCGTATGAGATGCACGGGGCATCATTCACGCAGAGAACACATATGTGATGAGACGTGCACATGTGCGGATGCAAATGATGTCAGATTCAGACTTTAGAAAGGTACCAAATGGCTCAGGTATTTAATCGGCGAGCAAACACTATCGCCAGGTTGAGTATCTTCGTTGGTGTCCCGGTAGTATTGATACTGCTTGCGTCAGTATGGTGGTACTACACGCGATCCGACTGGGTACGTGATGTCGGGCCGGCACATGCGGTGGTGCAACCTGGTAGTGGGTTTAGTCACCAGCTTCACGTCGGTGGTCTCAAGATGGATTGTCGTTACTGTCACAACTCAGTAGAGGTGTCGTCAAGTGCAAATATCCCATCAACCGAGACGTGTATGAGTTGTCACTCACAGGTGTTGCACGAGAGTCCGAAGCTCGAATTCGTACGTAACAGTTACGTCAACGACGAGCCAATCCAATGGAACAAGGTACACGATTTGCCGAAGTTTGTGTACTTCAATCACAGCATCCATGTCGCCAAGGGTGTTGGGTGTTCGTCATGTCACGGCAACATCGCCACCATGCCGGTGGTGTACAAAACCCAGGCACTCTACATGAGTTGGTGTTTGGATTGTCACCGTGCGCCCGAGCAGTTCCTCCGTCCACAGTCCGAGATTTTCAACACCGCCTGGGAGCCACCAGCGGATCAAATTGAGCAAGGCCTCAAGTTGAAGGAAGAATACGGCATTCGTGACTCGTTGCAGCTTACCAACTGTTCGATCTGTCACCGATAGAGCGAGACAAAGTAGACCATGAGCAAAGAAACACACGACATTCAGCAGAACAGTGGGCGTAGCTACTGGCGCAGTCTCGACGATTTGGTACAGTCGTCAGAGTTCCAAGAGCGTTTGGCACGCGAGTTCCCACAGGAAGCAGCTGAGTTGCGCGATCCAGTGAGCCGACGTTCATTCCTCAAGCTGATGGGTGCCTCAATGGCCTTGTCTAGCTTAGCCGGGTGTCAGTTCGCCATCAAGCAACCCCAAGAGAAGATTGTCCCGTACGTGCGCCAGCCGGAGCAAGTCATCCCTGGTCGCGCCTTGTATTTCGCCACCAGCATGGCAGTACACGGGTACGGTATTGGTCTGTTAGCCGAGAGTCACGAAGGTCGCCCAACCAAGGTTGAGGGCAACCCAGACCACCCAGCCAGCAATGGTTCGAGCGATGCCTGGATTCAAGCCTCAATCTTGACCATGTACGACCCAGATCGTTCACAGCAGATCATCAGTGGTGGTCAGCCATCAACGTGGGCTGACGCCAGTGCAGCGTTGGCAAGCGCAGCAGCTGCCGCTGGTAGTGGCATCCGCATTATCAGCGAGCCCAACACCTCCCCAACCTTGGCCGCATTGGTGGCTTCATTGCCAGCTGGTAGCACGTGGTATCAATATGATGCCCTCAATGCTGATAACACCAGCACCGGCACGATGAACGCCGTTGGCGGTGTCCAAACCATTTACGCCTTTGATAAGGCCGATGTGGTCGTAGCACTTGACAGCGACTTCACCACCACCGGTCCAACTGCATTGCGTTACTCACGCGATTTTGCTAGCAAGCGCCGTGCACACAGTGCCAAGCCCAAGATGAACCGCCTCTACATGGCAGAGCCAACGCCGACCTCAACCGGCACCCTGGCTGACCATCGTTTGGCAGTCAAGGCAAGCGCTATTGGCGCATTGACCCAGGCTATCGCTGCCGCCGTTGGCGTGGCCGGCGTCACTGCCCCCAGCTTGAGCGAGAGCGAGAGCAAGTGGGTTGCCACCGCAGTCAAGGATCTGCAGGCGAATGCCGGCAAGTCAGCCGTCATTGCTGGCGAGACACAACCAGCCCCTGTTCATGCCTTGGTACATGCAATCAATGCTACCCTCAACAACGTAGGTAGCACGGTCAGCTACATCGAGCCAGTTGGTAGCATGAACACCGGTATCAACTCATTGGCCGCATTGGTCAACGAGATTAACGCCGGTGCAGTGAGCATGTTGGTGATTGCCGACACGAATATTGTCTACAACGCACCAGCCGACCTCAACATTGCTGAAGCCATCAAGAAGGTTCCAACCGTCGTCCACTTTGGTCTCTACCAAGACGAGACAGCCGAGTTGGCCCAGTGGCACATCAATGCAGCCCACTACCTCGAGAGCTGGGGTGACTTGCGCGCCTTTGACGGCACGGTATCAGTGCAACAGCCATTGATTGCGCCGCTCTATGACGGCAAGACCTTGATTGATGTTGTGGCAGCGATGACCGGCAACTCCACATCGACCCACGACTTGGTCAAAAACTTCTGGAAGGGTGTCACCGGCACCGACGGCTATGCCTTCGACAAGAACTGGCAGATTGCCTTGCACGACGGCATTGTGTCAAACACGGCCGCCGCAGCCACCACCCCAACCTTGGCTACCAGCTTCACGGCACCAGCTGCTACCAGCGAAGGCCTCGAGATCGTGTTCCGCGCTGACCCATCACTGCGTGACGGTTCAGTTGCCAACAACGGTTGGTTGCAAGAGGTGCCAAAGCCTATCACCAAGATGACCTGGGACAACACGGCCCAACTTAGCCCCAAGACCGCCGAGAAGCTTGGCCTCAAGCGTGGCGACATCGTCAAGTTGACCTTCGATGGTCGCTCAGTCGATGCTCCTGTGTTCGTGGTGCCTGGCCAATCAGACGATACCGTTGTGGTGCACTTGGGCTTTGGTCGTAGCAAGGCTGGTCGCGTCGGTAACGGCGTTGGCTTTAACGCGTATGCGATTCGTCCAAGCACGAGTTTGTGGCATGGTGCAGGCGTCGAGATTGCCAAGGTCGGCGAGGATTACAAGCTGGCCAGCACGCAAATGCACACCGACCTCGAGGGTCGCGACTACGATATTTATCGTGCCAAGACGCTTGACGAGCTCATCAACCCTCACGAGGACAAGCACACACACCACGAGATTATTGCGCTCTTCCCAGAGTGGGACTACTCGAAGGGGTATCAGTGGGGCATGTCAATCGACCTGAACGTCTGTAACGGCTGTAACGCATGTGTGGTTGCTTGTCAGTCTGAGAACAACATTCCAGTCGTCGGCAAGGAGCAGGTGTGGATGGGCCGCGAGATGCACTGGATCCGTATCGACACCTACTTCTCCGGTGATGCCGAGCATCCCGAGATTTATCAGCAGCCAGTGGCCTGTATGCAGTGTGAACACGCCCCATGTGAGATTGTCTGTCCAGTTGCTGCCACCGTGCACGACGCAGAAGGTCTCAATAACATGGTGTACAACCGCTGTGTGGGTACCAAGTACTGCTCAAACAACTGTCCATACAAAGTGCGTCGCTTCAACTTCTTCCAATACAGCGACATGGAGACCCCATCACTCAAGTTGCAGCGCAACCCAGACGTGACGGTCCGTACCCGTGGTGTGATGGAGAAGTGTAACTACTGTCAGCAACGCATCAACGAGGCTCGTATTGATGCACGCACCCAAGGTCGCGAGATCAAGGATGGCGAGGTTGTGACCGCTTGTCAGCAGGCTTGTCCAACCCAGGCAATCGTATTCGGCAACATCAATGATCCGTCATCGAAGGTTGTCCAGCTCAAAGCGCTCGAGAAGACCAGCTACACGATGCTTGACCCACTTAACACCAAGCCACGCACCAGTTACTTGGCCAAGCTGACCAATCCGAATCCCGAGCTCGGCGGCACACACGGAGAAGCATGATGCAAACATCGCAAAAGGTCAACCAACCCGTCGTTGAAACATACGATGAACTGCTGGCACCGGGGCAGACGTACGCCTCAGTCAGCGCCAAAATCGGCGATATCGTGCTATACCCGGTGCTCAAGACTCCCTGGGGGTGGATTGGTGGCATCGCGGTAGCCGGTCTCTTGCTGATGCTGTACCTCTACTCATTGGCAACCTTGTTCACCGTCGGTATCGGTATCTGGGGTATCAACGTTCCAGTGGCCTGGGGCTTTGACATCATCAACTTCGTGTGGTGGATCGGTATCGGCCACGCCGGCACCTTGATTTCGGCCATCTTGTTGCTGTTCCGCCAGGACTGGCGTACCTCGATTAACCGCGCAGCTGAGGCGATGACCATCTTCGCCGTCGCCTGTGCTGGTATTTATCCGCTGGTCCACACGGGTCGTCCATGGTTGGACTACTGGTTCTTGCCCTATCCGAGCACGCTCGGCATGTGGCCACAGTTCCGTAGCCCACTCGAGTGGGACGTGTTCGCCATCTCGACCTACGCCACGGTATCCGTGCTGTTCTGGTTCGTCGGTTTGATTCCTGACTTGGCCACATTGCGCGACCGTGCGCAGCACCCTGTTGCCAAGCTCTTCTATGGTGCATTGTCACTCGGCTGGCGCGGTGCTGCCAAGCACTGGCAGCGCTACGAAGTCGCATCGTTGATTTTGGCTGGCTTGTCAACGCCATTGGTGTTGTCAGTGCACTCAATCATCTCGTTCGACTTCGCCGTGTCACAATTGCCAGGCTGGCACGTGACCGTGTTCCCACCATACTTCGTGGCTGGTGCGGTATACTGTGGTTTCGCCATGGTAATCCTGTTGATGATTCCGATCCGCAAGCTGTTCGGCTTGGAGGGTCTGATCACCATGAAGCACTTCGACGTCATGAGTAAGGTGATGTTGGCATCAGGGTTAATCGTAACGTACGGCTACTTCGGCGAGATTTTCTACGCCTGGTATTCGGCGAGCATTTACGAGTACTTCTTGATTGTCAACCGCACGGTTGGTCCATACGCATGGTCATACTGGGCGTTGATTATTTTCAACGTGTTAATTCCGCAGCTGTTGTGGTTCAAGCGCTTCCGCACCAATTTAGCCGTCTTGTTGTTTGTCTCAGTAGCAATCAACATCGGCATGTGGTTTGAGCGTTGGGTCATCATCGTACTCAGCTTGCACCGTGACTTTTTGCCATCATCGTGGGATGTGTACAACCCATCGTTCTACGACTGGGCCACGTTCATCGGTTCGTTCGGTCTGTTCTTCGTGCTCTTCTTCTTGTTCATTCGCTTGCTGCCGATGATTACGATCTTCGAGGTACGCGATTTGGTGCACAAGACGGCACACAAGGCACACGACCAAAAGGGGCACTAGCACGCAGGTGCGTAGCGGTTGGGTGAGCAACTCATCCAACGGTCAATGAGAGGTTTGCATGTTCAAACGCAAGTCAGAAGCGGCCAATGCCGCACCCGCCGCACCAGCCACATACGGCATTATGGCGGAATTTAGCGACACGGATGAGATTATCCACGCCGCTGAGAAGATTCGCGAGGCCGGGTTCACCATGGTTGAGGCATACACGCCAATTCCGGTGCATGGTCTCGACGAAGCCCTCGGCCACAAGCCTTCACGCTTGCCGTGGCTCGTCCTCGCCGGTGGTTTGACCGGGTCATCGGGGCTGTTTGCCTTCATGACATGGGTCAATGTCGTCGATTACCCGATGAACATCGGCGGTCGCCCATTGTTTAGCTGGCCAGCCTTCATTCCGATTACGTTTGAAGGTATGGTGCTGTTCTCAGCTTTTGCGGCTGTGTTCGGCTTAATCTTTATTTGTGGTCTCCCAATGCCATATCACCCGGTCTTCAATGCACCCGGATTCGAGCGTGCATCAGTCGATGGGTTCTTCTTGTGCATCGAGGCCAAGGATCCGCAGTACAACGCTGCCAACGCAAAGAGCCTGTTGCAGGGACTCGGTGCCAAAGCAGTGCACGAGTTCAGTGAGTGAGGGGCACATGCAACTGAAGGTATCTTCACTCCGACGCACCAGCATTCGCGTCATCCTACTCGGCATATTGGCATTGGTCTTTTCGGCGTGTCACCTCGACATGTACGATCAGCCCAAGTACAAGCCGCTCCAGGCCAGCGATTTCTTTGCTGATGGTGCGTCGGCCCGCCGCTTGGTTGATGGCACGGTATCGCGCAACGGTCTTAAGATCGACGAGCGCACCACCGGCCGCGTCGGCGGTGACCCAGCTGGCGAGTATGTCAGCATCGAACAAACCGGCGTTGAACTCGGCGAGGCGCTTGTCGCACGTGGCAAAGCCCGTTACAAGATTTACTGTGCCTCATGTCACGGTGAAAAGGGTAACGGTAAGGGCATTGCGGCTGGTCCAATCAGCAAGGGTCCGTTGGGTCTGGTTGTCCCCGGCTTGTTCTATGTAGACGAGCTCAAGGGGGAGCAAGTACGCGGCGAGTCATTCACTTTGGCAGATGCCCCAGACGGGTACTTTTTCAAGGTGATTAGTCAGGGCGTAGCCAATCCAAACTACGACCCAAGCAAGCCACCGACACCAGATAACGCACGCTACACGATGAACCCGTACAATCATCGCATCCAAGATGTGAACGATCGCTGGGCCATCATTGCGTACATCCGCGAGATGCAGAAGAATCCACCCGAGAAGTAAGTGTGAGCGCGTAGCAGAGGGCAACCCTCTGCTACGCCAACGGTAAGGATATAACCGTGGTAGAACAGACTGAAAAACTTAACTCCACCCTGAGTAACATTCAGCGGATGGCAGGTATCGTTGGCGGTGGAGCCCTCGTAATCTCCTTTGCGGGTATCGCTCTGAGTTCAACGAGCCAGGTACTCCAATCGTACCTGTTTGCGTTCCTATTCTTCTTTGGCTTGTCGGCTGGGAGCATGTTCTTGTTGAACTTGCAAGCAGTCACAAGTGGCGTGTGGGGTCTGATCATTCGCCGCTTCGTCGAGGCCAGTGCCATGATTATCCCCTGGATGGGCATTTTGTTCATTCCAGTGGCAATCGGCATCTTCTTGCAACTCGAGGATCTTTACCCATGGTCCAACCCAGATGTAGTCGCCGCAGACTATATCATCGAGCGCAAGGCCCCATATCTCAACATCCCGTTCTTCTTGGCACGCACCGTCTTCTACTTTGCCGTGTGGGGCTGGTTAGTCTACCGCATGCGCAAGTTCTCGATTGCCCAAGAGAACGCACCAATGAGCGAGACGATGACCTGGCGCGACAAGATGGCCCAAACCGGCGGTCCTGGCGTGCTGGCCCATGTAATGTTATGGACGATGGCTGCCACCGACTGGGGCATGTCACTCGAGCCACTCTGGTCATCATCGATGTACCCAGTAGCCTGGATGGCTGGTCAGATCCTGACCAACTTCGCCCTCTGGATTATTGTGTTGTGGCTCCTGACCAAGAACAACTTGCTCGGCTACGACGTGCCAGTTGACCGCTTGCACGACTTAGGCAAGTTCACCTTCGCCTTCACCGTGTTGTGGACCTACCTCAACTTCTCACAGTACTTGATTATCTGGTCAGGTAACGTGGCGGAGTTCACACCGTGGTTCCACTATCGCACGTTGGGCGGCTGGCAGTACCTGGCAATCGCCTTGGTATTCGGTCACTTCTTCTTGCCGTTCTTCTTGTTGCTTTCACGCCACACCAAGCGCAACTTCGGCGTTGTCTCACGCATCGCCATGTACTTGGTGGCCATCGAGCTGGTCTACGTGTTCTGGTTGATTAACCCAGCCTTCAATCATGACGGCTTTAGCATCCACTGGACTCACTTGACCACCTTTGCTGGCGTCGGCGGCGCATGGATCTACATGTTCCTCCGCCACCTGCAACAACTGCCGATTCTGCCCAAGCACGACCACCGCATCCCAGAGCTCGAGGCACAGCTCAAGGGCAAGCATGGTCATGGGCATGCATCACATGCGCCGGCAAACCACTAGTTAGCCCTCATAAACACCCCTGGTTGCAGGTCAGCTGTAGCCAGGGGTGTTTTGTTGTCTCTACACGATTCATAAGCCTACGCTCATCTGTCGTTCATCATCTACGACGATACTACGTATATACAAGATGAGTTACGACTCATCCCCCAGCGCCGAAACCTCTGAATCCTCTTCATCCTCATATACCTCATCCCCCTGCTGGCCACACGGCGATAACCAGCAGGGGGTTCTTCTTTGGTGCGGAGATGCCTCACACACGGCCAAGACACCAGTCTGTCAATCACGCGCCGTGCCACTTTTTTATAAAAAACAACACCGCCCACATGCACCCATCTACCCGCGGCGCGATGTATCGCCATCGAATGAAAAGTCGTTGCTACTCAGCCCACCATACGCATCAATCACCCGTGATTTGCGGTGTACGACTGCCCCATTCCGCAGTTGGCCATGTCGGCTGACTGATTGCATCGATTATCCAGCACGCAACATCAGATCGCCGAATTGAATCATTGACGGCAAATCGATCCGTCACGCGCACACGACTCGTAGGAGTACCGTCTATGAGTCGTGTCGGACGTGGTGCTAGCCAATCAAGTCCACTGTGTGCGAGTACTTGCTCCATATGCGCTAAATCGGCATAGGCGGTACCAATCATAGTAGTGGCGATCATCGTCTTCATTACGAAATTTAATCCCGCCGCACTTTCTGCCACTCCAGCCGCACTGAGCGCAATAATCCGCGATACGCCACACATCTTCATGCATCGACACATCGATCGTGTTGCCATGTAGGTCAAGTTGATAGGCGAAATAGATGGCGACCACGGGTTATTCGGATTACGCCGTTGCATGCCAATACACGAAATCACCACGTCGATGTCACTCCCCATCGCAGCGAAGAGTGCCGCCTCATTCAAAATATCGACCTGCATGTGTCGCCACACGGGCTGGTCAATCGGCTTCCGTGACAACGCAAAAACCTCGTGCCCCCAGGCATTCGCCATCGTTACAACTGCCCGTCCCACGCCACCACTCGCACCTGCCACAAGAACTCGCATACGTCACTCCTTTTGTACAATGCAGATGAATCAACATCTGCGATAATACAGTTAATACGCCTCTATCAACAAGGGCTCTCTATGCAACATCAGGTCGAAGCGAGTCGTACCGCTGCCACACGAATTGCCCCGTATATCACCACAACTCCTGTACAGCGCATGCGTCAACTCAGTCAGTACTGTCGCGCAGATGTCTGGATGAAACAAGAATACCTGCAACACACCGGCTCATTCAAGCTTCGTGGCGCACTCAATGCTGTCCTGTCACTTAATCCTACGCAACGTGCACGTGGCGTGGTGGCAGCTTCATCAGGTAATCATGGCGCGGCGGTAGCATATGCCTGCCAAATTGCCGGCTGTCGTGCGACGATTTTTGTGCCGGAGCACGCCGCCCCCGTCAAAATCGCCGCCATGCGTGAACTGGGCGCTGAAGTGCGCCTCGTCGGCAACGACAGCGTGATTAGCGAAGCGGCTGCCCGTGAGTACGCCACCACACACAATCTACCCTATGTGTCACCCTATAACGACGAAGTCATCATGGCCGGACAAGGAACACTCGCCCTCGAGATTATCAAACAAATCCCGATGCTCAACACCGTCATCATCGCCGTCGGCGGTGGCGGTTTGATTGGCGGCATGGCAGCCGTCCTCAAAGCGCATCATCCGCAGATGATCGTCATCGGCGCACAACCCATTCATTCAGCGGTGATGGTTGAATCAGTGCGCGAGGGCACAGTCGTTGATATTCCCAGCGATGATACGATTTCGGACGGAACAGCTGGGGGCATCGAGTCAGATACTGTCACATTTACAAATTATAAACGTTATGTCGATATGACAGTACTGGTCAGTGAACGCGAAATTGTGCATTCAATGCGTGATTACATCAATCGGCAACACCATCTAATTGAGGGTGCTGCGGGAGTAGCGCTAGCGGCCACAACCAAACTCGGTACGTTTTTGCAGGGGCGTGTGGTCGCAGTCATCGGCTGCGGTGCAGGGATCGGGGTTGAGCGCCTTTGCGGCGTCATGCAAGAACATCGATAACCCAATTGAAACACCGACCGGCGCAGAGGCTTGCTTCTGCGCCGGTTTTTTTGAAAAAACTACAGATCAACCTTGACTTCGCGACCTTCGCGCTGGCTACGATAGATGCCATCGAGAATCGACATCACGTAGAGTGACTGCTCAGCAGGCACTGGTGAGGGCAAATCATTGGCAACGGCCTTGGCGAACTCGACACACTCCTGGGCGTGTGGCTCGAGCTGATCGCGGGTGACTTTGAGCTGGCGATTGTAGAGCTGGCGCGTGTCGTAGTTTGTTGACAAGAACTCCGCCTTCGGCCAGTTTGCACCACCATCTTGACCGTACAACCAGACCTGCATGTCCTCGCCCATGGT
>Ga0315902_10006691_pt1 | contig 15902 bp, 17 predicted proteins | sample LakEriMetagenome_9_FD_203523 | JGI IMG/M metagenome (GOLD analysis project Ga0315902, IMG submission 203523) | Freshwater fungal communities from buoy surface, Lake Erie, Ohio, United States - Buoy 12 MA117 | ecosystem: Environmental > Aquatic > Freshwater > Lake > Lake biofilm | place: USA...
GGTTCCAGCGGTGCTTTCTTTTCGCAACCATCCGCTGGCAATACCGCAAACATGGCGTATCGTATCCCATATTTTGCGGGTGTCGGTTTTACAACCCCGCTTTCAATAAATGTAGGCAATAGGACATTACTGCCAGCGTTGAATAATCCTATTCAAACTCTTTACTCTTCCATTCTACCGGTTACTGATTACGATATCTCTGTTTTTTCTAATCCCTATTTGGATTTACATTTTTACTTTATTCAACCGAGCGGTGCAACCAACGGACACACGATAGATGTTCATTTTGGGGACGGGGCGCTTGCACACATTCATACATCATTAAATGCCACAAGTGGCGCCGCTATTGTTCCCTCATTAGCGTCAGTTTTAACATCGGGAAACAGCGCCGGTTCAACACAACTTAATATGAATGGTAATGGTATTACCAATATCCCGTTTGGTGGTCTCGCCGGAAATGATGGTATATCATGGAACGTCAGAAATATTGCAGCAGGAACTGGGATTTCTACAACTAATAGCGGAAATGGGACGATAACGATTGCGACAACTAGTAATATTACGAGAATCGGATTGAGATATGCTGCCCCAGCAGGAACCCAAGTGCCTGCTGTAACTTTCAATATGGCACAATCATATTCTTTAGCAACGCATAGAATAACCGGAAGGGCGAATTTATTTGTTAATGCTTTATTTGATTTTCCAGTAATACAAATAAGCGGTGCAGGGGAAATTAATACTGCATTTAATACTAACGAACAATCTCATTCGCGGCATACTTTTTATCAAGACCCAGCAACAAATCAGGAAAATCCAGTCAATACAATATTAAATAATAACTGGTTAGACAGAAGTTGTTGTTTTTCAAATGTTAATTTACCGACTCCCTCTGAAGTTTTACTTGAATTTACGATAGATTTAATAAGAGACCCGCAAGGTTCAGTCGGAGGCGTTAATTCGGTCATAAACGGGCGAGCAACTTGGATGGCAAAAGTAGCAGGTCAAACCCCCACATTTAAAATGTATGGTTTTTTTGAAAGACATACCGCCGCGACGACATTCGGTAGTATAACGTTAGGCACATTTGGAGCGTATCAGAATTGCATTTCATACGCAAATTTACAGGTGGAAATTATACCATTACCAACGTTTTAGTAAAAATTAATAATAATAATATATCATAATAATATAAGTATTATCATGTTAAGGAAAAAAATAGGAACAACGAATCCGGATGTTTATATGTATTTGGAAAGTATATATGTTACACCAGAGCAATCAGCAACAATAAAATATTTAGTCAAAGATCTTAAACGAGAACAAATAACATATTATACTTATGAAATGGACGGCGAACAATACAAAAAATGGGGCAACGATGACACGATCATTTATCATCTGCTTTGCATGAAACACGGATACCAATATGCACCCTATATTGAACCCGAGTTTTATGAAGAGGTTAATGTTTGGCGTGACCAAGAAACAGGCGAAATGAAAAGCGAAATTGTTAAGAGACCGAACCCGAAATACACGGGTGAGGTGCCGAAGATTGAACATGTGCCTATTCCAGAGGGAGTGGCGACATTATATGATGACAGCAGAAGCGTTCATAACCCTAGCGATATTGAAACAATCCAAACACTCCAACAGCAACTAGACGACCAGAAGAAGAAACTGGAAACAATCATGGGATTATTATTGAAGAATGGGGCGCTTTAGGAATTAACAATTTACTTTCAGGGTTATAAAAATATTATATAGGATATATTTATAACCACTTATTTTTTATGGAAGCATCAGCAGGTATTTACGCAATCGGGTCGGCATGTGGAGCGATCGCAGGGTCACCCGCATCATCTATGTTTGCATCGTGGTTAGGCAATTGGTGGGCGAAGCGCAAACTTCGCAAACGCCTTTCCGCATTGATAATGTTGAAGGGAGTATCTACGCTTTGCACCAAACTTACTACGAGCGACGTTCTCTTTCTTGACGTTGATAAATTATTCCAGACTCTCAACGTTCCAATAGATGCTGCTGCCGATGCCGCAGCACAACATACACCACGTAACCCCGTTGATATTATATTATCGTATCCAGTCATTCGTTCCCACATTGTAAATGTTTCAAGCACTTATAAGGGTCGCATCGTTCTCGTGAGCAAATCTCTTGAACTTCTTCATGCTCTTCCTGTTCGTAACGAGGAGATCACGTTTGCTTGTTTCTCCCGTGCATGTGAGGATAACATCAAGGTAATCTACCCGAACGAGGCAGAGCATCATACCGCCGAAATTGAAAAGTATCGGATCTTACGTGAGATACCCGAGACGCAAATGTTCGTGAGCGATTCTCTTGCAGAGTTGTATAAAAAGGTTGAGGAAAAATACGGGGTCAAGCGTGTTCAGTTATGATTATGTTTTAGCATTTTATATTATGTATTATTATATATATAATATGAAAGTAAAAGACGAGGATTTATATGAGACTGCGAAACGTCAGGTATATAAACAATATGCAAAACCATCAGCATACCGAAGTGGGGCTCTAGTCAAGAAATACAAACAATTATATCGCGAGAAATATGGTGACGACAATGCATATGTAGAAGATGGGACGGCACCGAAAAACCGACCACTCGCAAGATGGTATATGGAGAGATGGATGTCCATCGGAGGAGACTACCCGACATATAGACCATCAGTTCGTATTACTGCAGATACACCAAAGACGATCAGCGAAATTTCTCCTGCTAGATTGAAGCAACAAATAAAAACAAAGCAGACCATTCGTGGTAAGAAAAATTTGCCCCCATTTTGAATTATATAACATCGTCTCGGTTACATTATTCTCTCACTTCTCTCGTTTCTCACACCATATATGCTCTTATGTCGTAAATTAAACCAATATTAACCAAAACGGCATAATTAGATTGATTTTTAAACCATTTACCCCCCAAATATGGAAATAAAAACGTTTTTTATGCCTGTTTTAGTGCCTAAATGGTTTAAATATTAAACTAAATGTGCTAAAATGGTTAAAATAGGTTTAATTTACGACATAAGAGCATATATAGTCACGTTTTTTAACGATGCAGTAGGTTTATACATTACGACGAGGGTCGCGCCACGACGAACGCGAAGCGTGAGGAGTTATGACACCATTTATCGTAAGAGAAACGAGAGAAGCGAGAGAATAATGTTTATTCAAATGAGAATATACATAATTCAAAAACTGATTTAAAATATTGTTACCTATTTGCGTCTCGTTGATTTCATCATTTCGGCAGCAGGAACGTTGTATCCATCTTCAAGGTCATACATGCGATCCAATTTTTCAAGCACATCACCACCCTCATTATGCAGTTCTGTTATTTGGTTGGGACGATAAACGACACCATCGGGACGATAATGGTTGAATGATTTGGACGCGTCTTGAGTAGCAGTAAGGAATCGGTCATATTGATATGCGACTGACTGCTTAATATCGTGGCGGACGGGGGGTTTGTATAATGTGGTCGCATCGGGTGATTCATTTGTTTCTTGGAGACCATAATACAACTTGGGTTTTTGATTGGTGACCGGCGCTTTGGAGCGCAGGACAAATGGACTGAACTCGTAATTTTTCGGGAGAGGCATTTATATTTATACTATATTGCGATATAATAAATAATAATAAGATGCGTTATTATTTATTGCTAAATACACGATGGGTATTTTAGGCTTCAACACTGACCGAAGAATTGGCGGGGTTGAACACGAGGCAAGAAGTGCAGAAGTGAGCGACGAGAACATTCGTGCCGAAGTTGGTGCTGTTGAAGATGATCTCGCTGGATTGTCCGTTGGTGGAGATACCAGTCATCACGCCATCCTTGTAACCCTCAGCATTCAGGGATAGTTTCTGGAAGTAGATAAAGTTGTTGGCAAGAAAGTTAGCACGACGATACAAGATGTCAGTATCAGCGTCACCCTGACCTACAAAAAGAAGAGCGGTGCTGTCGCGGTTCATTCCGTGCAATCCGTTCATCGTGATATCAGCAACCTCAAAGGCGTTCTCAATAGCAGTCTTGGGATAAACATCCTGACCAATTTGGAACTGCGCCCGAAGAGTGTTGGCACTTGCCAAGTTGCGACCAGAGTTGAATCTGAACTTTATAGGGTCGCTTTGTTGAAGAGCAGTAACAGCAGGGGTATTGTAGTCAGCAGAGAGGGGGATTGCAGCGACAGCATCAAGGCAGTTGGTATTGACGTTGGTTCTCACGCTGCCAGTATTGGTGCTGACGAAGGTGCGGACATCTTGGTAGGGCAGACGGATAGGAGCATCGGTAGCAGACAAGCGCTGGGACAACAGGGAGATATAAAGGGGGGAAACTGATTGAAGAACATCTACAGAGGCGCGCATGTTAGAAACGCTAAAGGTAATTGCCAACGCCTGTGCGGCGGTTCCGGTGCCACCCGCACCCTGAACCGGTGCAATGGTGCGTGCCTTCAACAAACCAGCGTCTGCAAGTTGCGCCTCCACCTCAATCTGACCCCACAAAGATTGATCAATAATGTTCTTGCTGCGGGGCAATCCGAGCACATCATCGTAAGTCATATGGCAAGATTTGGTAGTTCCGCCGGGTTGTGATGCTAAAGTCTGGTGACCGGCGCATTCATCAGTAGAAAGAACTGCCTCAATAGCGTTCTTGTTGAGGCGGGAGAACAACCACTCGGTAGAACCAGATGCCTTCACGAGTGCGTGATACAGAAGATCCATATGCTGGCAAAGAGAACCAGATGCAGCGACACCGGACACGTAGAAGACAATTCTCTTGAAGTGCTTCCATGAAGCGGGCATAACGGCATTGACACCATTCGCGCCATCAATAAGATTGCTCAACTGGGCGGTGTAATAGAAAGACAAACTTCCTAAATCCACAATAGAACGTGAGGGCAGAACAAAACGGAATGAATCTCCGTAAGTGCCAGAGTCAGTTCCAGCAGGACGAATATTAGAAACACGGACGACACGGGCGACACTGGCGGAAGCGCCATACTTCAACTGATCGGGAATAGAATCGGCGGACATTATGTGGTTATAAATTAGGTAAATATAAAAAAAATAGAAATAATATTATTATTACTAAATAATATTATCGTAAATGTCGGGAATTAGATTCCTTAATTTAAGGGAACCAAAGGTTCCCCTATGACCCCTCCTTAAATCCGTAGGAGCGGGGTTTTACTGGGGGTGCGCCCCCAATACTTAATTATTTACTTCTTCATCAATTTTGCTAAATCGGCGTGCGCTTGCAACGCCTTTTTATCTTCCTTGTGCGCCGTCTTGGGTGCCATCTCGCCGATTTTGAGTTCGTGACGCTTATCCGCCATAGCGCCAATCTGTTTCTTGCCCCCGTAGGACATACTGCCGATAGACTTCATGTTGGTTGTTATTGTTTATAAATAATACATATATTTTATTCTTCTAAAGTTTCTGATAAAACAGGCGATTCAATTACCTTAATTACTTTGGGATAGGCATCTTGGCAGATTGAATCGGTTACATCCAAAAGTGGAATATCTTCTGGGTTGATGTGTTGCGCCTGCAATGCGCGAATAGTATTCTCGTAGGCTTCACGCTGGTTAATCCACATCCACGCAACGAGGTTCAGGGTCAGTCGGTCGCTATCTGGGTTCGTAGCGATAAGTTTCTCTAAAAGAGCGTTTTCTTCGGGGGTTTCGCAATACATAATGTCGGGTTGTTGTTATAATATCTGGAGATTATTTTATTGTGGGTTTTTCTTTAACACTAATTTCACTTTTTTCTTTTGCGACATTTCACCTAAAGATAGACCGCCGCCCGCCTGCGCTACTGCCGCTCCGCCTCCTCCTGCAACCATCGCCTGAATGGTTTGAGACGGATCTGCGCCGGCGCGCTGTGCTTGACTAAATATTTGCTGTGCTTTCCCAGATACGGCGCGACGTGATGAACCACTACTAACAGACCCTCCGCTGCCGCTGCCGCCTGCTGCTGCACCCAGACCTGACAATTGTGCTAAAGATTGGGAAAGGGTTTGTTCTTTTTGTAATTGTTTCGCATCCCTGCGTCGCTGTGCTGCTGCTGCTCGTGTCGCCTTCTTCTCTTCTTCGCTCTTTGCTGGTCTGCCTCTACCCATGCGTTTCTCTGGGATAGCGGGGTTGGCGGCGCTTTGAATATACTGACTTCCTATAAATGCGCCTAAACCACCCGCCTCTTCTTCTAATACATCTGCTACTGATTGCTGTGATTGCGATACTGACGAGGCGCGTGACTTTGCTGATTCATAAACGGGTTCGCCTCCTGATTCACTACCTCGCATAGATGATCTGCCTGCCCACGACGGCGTGTAGCGTGTTCCAAAAGATGGCATTTGTGATGGGAGTGACGGAAGTGAGGTTCTTTCTACAGATTGTATTTGCTGTTGAAGGTCTTTAAAGAAATCAGCATTTACTATTCCTGCTCCCTGTTGTCTCGCCGATAATTGTAGGGATTTTATTTCTCCTGCCTGTTGTTTCGCCGATGCACGTAATGTCTCAATTTCTTTCTGGGATTCTGTTTCTCGTTCCTGTTTTGGTGCCGTTGCTGGAACCTGTATAATTGTTGTCTGCGCTGCGGCGCTGGGCACGATACTTTGCAGTGGTGACGGAATCGCCGCTGACGCCGCTATCTTCTTAACTCGTGGTGCTCGTGGTTTTGGAATACCTGCGGGTTGTGGGAGCGGTGGTGGTGCCGCCTGTTGAAATTGTTGCGCTGCTGTTTGCGCTACTGGTGGTGCGGCTCCTCCTATACCTGTGCTGCTACCCGATAAATATTTCAATAACGACTGAACACTTTTAGGCAGAGGTGCGCCACCCTTTGGTTTTCGGGCAACTCGCTTCTTTTGTTTTCGTCGCTTATCTTTTGGTTGTGCCATTTTAATAATTATATATTATATTATTATAATAATACAATAATATAAATGACGCTAAAATTGAAAAAGGTCTCTAAATATGTGAATAGTCTAATCAAGTCAAAAAAGGGTTACGACTTTCCAGAGTGGAACCTTACCAAAGAGAATAGTTTCTGGTTTGCTTTATTGTGTGGCGTTCGTGGTGCAGGTAAAACAAATGCGATGCTCCAGATCCTGAATATTGAAAAGAAGGGGATGCTTACCGATGATAATATTGTTTATTGGGTTTCGCCAACCCACGATGCAAAGGTTGCAGAGTTTGCCGACAAGTATCCCGATAACATGAAATTCTACGATGAACTGAATATCAAAGTCTTCAACGAAATCATTGACGAGATCCGCGAACGGACGGAAGAATGGAAACAAACCAAGTTCATATTTGACCTTTTTGAGAAATACCTGAAAGACGGGCAGGAGAAACTCGGCGAAGATGAAGTAGAAATATTGATGAAATCAGGAATATTAGATGATGATGTAGATGTAAAAAAGATGATTGACGAATTCAATTTCCACCACCCTCCCCGTGCCAGTCTTGTTCTGGACGATAGTATGGGCTCGCCCCTGATTTCATCCAGTAATTCAAAGCAAGGCAAGGAATTCACCCGCTGGGCGATCAGGCATCGCCACGATTTTACAAATCTGTTTATCCTCACGCAACATTTTCGCGGAATTAGCAAACCGCTACGCACCAATGCAAATGCCGTATTGCTTTTTCCAAGCAAAGATAGGGCAACAAGCAAATCCATCTTTGACGAGTTTTCCAGCGTATTCGGTGGTAAGATGGAGAATTATATGGAATGTTTGGATATGCTTGATGGAGAAAAAGTGGGGTCATTCTTATTTATTTATTACGATAAAGATAAGTTCCTTCGTCTGGGGTTCAACCAAGATGTAACGTTTGCACGCACCGATGAAAAGGATGTTAAACAAGATTTACTTATTTAGGAATAGTTATTTAAATTTATAATCTCTCGGTAATGTATATTAGATGCCTGAATTATCCGAAAAAACTTTGCAAACCTACCGCTCCACCATCAACGCCGTATATAAAAGTATTGGATTGGGCGCGGCTGCTCCTACTGATTCTGGTGCATGGATAAAGACAAATCTCTCGGCGATTATAAAAATGATTGATGAAACGGAGAGCAAACAGACCGCTAAAAATCGCGCAGTCGTCTTGAAGATATGGAGCGATATGTTTGACCTTCCTGACTCTGTAATAAAAACACTTGAAAAGAAAATGTATGAACTTGCTGATGAAGTCAATTCATCGTATGCAACAAATAAGATGAGTGATAAGGTAGCGGAAAACTGGGCATCTCTCAGCGATCTAAAAGAGAAAGTAGAATATCTCAAGCAGAAGTTGCCTGAACCAAAGTATATTGATACTTACAAAGAATATATCGCATTGATGCGCTACTTGTGTTTGCTCATTCATGTTCATCTGCCCCTGCGAAATGATCTCGCCGATGCACGCCTGATGGAAGCGCTCCCACACGAGGACGATATTGATGGCAACAGCAACTACATCATAATCAATAAGCGTTCGCTCAAGGGACAGATTCATCTCTACGCATACAAGACTCGTGGGTCTTACGGAGTGAAAGTTTTGGATATTCCTAAAGAGGTTGTCCGAGAGATTGTATATTATTGGGACGCTATCAAGCGCGAATCTTATACAAAAAACGCGTGGTTTATTAAAAAGAATGGCGTAGATGCACCCATTACCCGAGTGACTTATACAAAATTATTGAACGCCATATTTAGCAGAGACGATATTAAGGTCAGCAGCACTCAAATCCGCCGTGCTGTTGTGACGGAGGTTTATGCTCCTGATCCTGATGAATACAAAAAGAAGCAAGACCTCGCAAACGTGATGGGACACTCAAGCGCAACGGCATCGCTGGTTTATGCAAAGGTTGTCCCGAAAGACAAAAAAGACAAGAAATAAAGTTAAACATTTAGGAAAATTATTAGTTTAAATATTATCTTTTGGTATATTATAAAAGATAATATGGTTATTAGCGACGCTGAAAAGAAGGTCTTATTGGAACGCCTAGAGAAGGCACGTATTGCCAAGCAAGCAAAAGCAGCGGAGGCGAAGAAGGCGAAAGAGGCACCCGCACCCGCACCTGAACCCGTTCCTGAACCTCCGGCGGTTGTTGAAGAGAAGCACGCGCCAGCGGGCGCTCCTACTCCGTTGGAGAAACCACCAGCAACTGAACCGATTGATATTCCTGCACCGCCTGACCTTGTTAAGGCGTCACGCAAACCTGCCAAGAAAGTATGTCTGCCCGTTGATAGCGACAGCGAGGAAGAGGAGGTTGTTATGCCCAAAAAAACAAAAGGGAAAGCGGTTCGTGGAACGGGAAAAGAAGTCCCCTATATGAAAATCAAGTTATATAAAGAACCCTCAAATCCCGTCGCATTTCAGCAAATGTTGGAGAGTATCAATGATCCGCAATATGAAGAGGAGGAGGAACAAGCGCCACCACCTCCTGCACCATTTGTCAAGGGTGCTCGTGTGCTACAGAAGGTCGGCACAGCGCCAAAGCGTGGAGTGTCATCATCGCTCACTCCTGAAGACATCAAAGCAGCAGAGTTGCGCAGATTGGCGCTAGAGATATTCGGGTAGAAGTATCATCGCCGGGTCAGCAATAAGCATAGAATACACGCATCGTGCGCTATAGTAGATAGTGTAGTAGGCGACGTATCCTACTGACTTTGCAAGTAGTGTGAATAGCATAATTATATATTAGTGATATAATTATGGATAAAGTTACCGACAAGTAGTTTTGATCTACTGACCTCGGGGTTATGAGCCCCGCGCGCTTCCTCTGCGCCATGTCGGTTAGTTTGTCGCGTTAAACATTTTATAATGGGAGGAGGTGGAGGGACGCAACGTTTCCCTCCATATTACCTAAAGATAATAATTTTAGCATTTCTGCGATTTCCGTAATTGAATGTATTTCAATATTTCTTCTAAAAACGTCTTTTCAAGTTTTATGTTCGCTTGTTGATCGTTATACATCTTCAACGACTTATCATACTCGGTCTTTAATATTGCACCCTGTTTCGTTTCGCTATTCTCTTCCTCCTGATACTGATTCGCGTATTTTGTCGCATTCGCGATTTGGTATTTAAGTTCTTTTAATATAACATTTGTGCGCGACAACTTGAGTTGCAATGTTTGATGACGTTGCCGAATATTGGAAATGAATACATGTAATACGCGTTCTTGTGCGTTTAGGTCATCGCGTAGTTTCTGCGCAAACTGCTCCACTTTCTTTTTAGACGCTATAGGTATCGTCGTCGTCTTTACGGACGAGACTGGGGTTGAGGGTCGGGAGATCGGGATAGGTCGGGGTGGCGACGGGGGCGATGATGGGACTGGACGGGGGAGGTTTGGGAGTGGCGGGTTCCTCTGCTGTTGCTGCAGGTTTTGTCTCGGTAAGTTCCCCTTTTGTATCGGTATCCCCTGCGCTTCGGGTAGGACAACAATACTGCTTAAACACGCTAAAAGCATAATACATCTAATATTCATATATGGAGATATTATAAAATGTGTAAATATTATTTTATTTTATTAATGTATAAAATAAAATGAGTTCTTGGAAAAAATTAAAATACAAAGTAAAGCGTTGGTGGTCTTCAATGAGTTTTATGAATATGCCCACTAGTTACATCTAAACAACTGGTGGTATATATGTATGTAATGCACGGGACAATTGGGGTCTTGAATTCGTTCGTGTAACCATCGTTCAAGTTGAGACATTTCTTCAACGGAGTAGGAGCGTCTGCGACTTATATATTATTTATATATTTAATAAATCTTCTAATAAGTTTGGCGGTATTCTGTATCTGTCTTGCAATGTTTGTTTAAAGTTGTATCCCATTTCTCTTAATAGTTGTTTCTGTGCCGTTTTGCCACAATTGTTTATATGAATCATACGACCATGAACGGGGTGAGCAATAGTATTGCCGCAATGTTTGTTACATAACAGAGGTGCAAAATCTATCCTATTCGTCCATATGCGAGTTCGTTTTTTATATCCCCAATTTGCATACATACAATAATCCACGTCGTAATATGGTCGCGTTGTGTAATTCTTCATTAACCCCGTTTGAGGATTTTCAATAAAATAGTATCGTGGTTGGAAGTAGTCTATAATCTCTTCAGTGCGACGTAGGATTGGTAAGCCAATATTGTTAATACGTTCGTTCGTCTCTTCTTTGGTGAAGATGGCGCGGTTCAATACGGAAAATGTATTGCATGGTGGCGACGCCCAAATAATATCAAAATGACCTACTGGGTAGTCCTTTTGATAATCCCAGTCCATTATATCCGTGTTGATATCAGCATTGGTTAGATCAAGAGAAATAACATCCCAACCTTTCGCACGACAAACCTTGCCAACGGAACCAGTTCCGCTAAATAACTCTAATACTCGCATTTATATATCGCCGAGATATTAATTTAATTACTGCAGCGTGAAATTGGCGTTACAAAAATGTAGGTCGTCGCCATATCGTGATAAAGTGGTTTGTATTTAATATATCCTGCTGATAATATTTTCGCCTCTTCCTCTTCCGAGACGCTATACGGACTATTTACAATGATGCATCGGTTGTCTTTCGTCTTGTATGTTTCAATGTGATCTATTTTGATTTTTGATAAACTACGTTCTGTTTTATCAGAATGTTTGCGAAGCATATATTTCGGCAGATCATAATACCCTTTGACACTGAACTCCGTTACGAAATCGTTACGATTATCGTTTATGTTTTGTGCAGCGCTTTTTTCAAAAGCGCCCCAGTAGGAGCGACCGAATATCTTCGGGTGGCGTGTGTAGTCTGAGTGAGTTAGAGGGCGATGAATCATATTCAAATACTTTATATAGTTCCACTATATTTTATTTTTTAAATTAGTTTTCCTAAATGTTTATATAAGAGGACGGCGGAATGACAAAATGACAAAATGACAAAATGACTATATGAACATCTATTGCGAAATGACAAAAAAAAAACAAGACGATATATGGTAAGATATTATTCCTTAATGACATAATACCTTAGTGACGGATCTGCACAAATGACAAAATGACAAAATGACAAAAAATGACGCGTTTTTTTGGGGGTTCGTATATACTCTATATAAAATGAAAAAAATATAATGTTTTTATAGAATGGAACAAAAGTTCTGTCATTTTGTCAGTTTTGTCATTTTGTCATTTTTTTCTTTTTCCCCAATTCATTTATATAAATAATTTATAATTAAATAATTTATATAGGAAGTTATAGAATAGCAAGATATTAGACATGGTCTAATGCACAAAACGGCGGAATGACAAAATGACAGAAAATGACGGAATGACGCGTTTTTTTGGGATTTTGCATATACCCTATATAAAATGAAAAAAATATAATGTTTTTATAGAATGGAACAAAAGGTCTGTCATTTTGTCAGTTTTGTCATTTTGTCATTTTGTCATTTTTTTCTTTTTCCCAATTCATTATATATAAATAATTTATAAATTAAATAATTTATATAGGAAGATATAGAATATCAAGATATTAGACATTTGTCTATTGCATAGGAGGAGCGGGAGCGGGAGGAGGTCTGACCTTGATACCCGACAATCCACGACTTGTCGTGTTTCTATACTCTTTGACGCGTTTGTCAATGCACGAGATCGTTTCTTTCAATTTCTTCAACCCTACATTCGTATCACGCGCGAACTCACGCAACTCATCGTTCGTTACTCTGTCATCGTAGTTTCCAGTTATTACGAAAGCGTCCTCTATTCCAATATCCAAACTTTCTTGTTCTTCGTCAATGTGTTTGGATTGTTTCAAAAGAATTTCTTTCGTATCGTAATATTTAATCATCAAACGGATAAGACTATCGGCGTAATCATCGGTCTTAACTGATGCACGAAGAGTGTGGTCGGCAACTTTTAACTTTTGTTGTCTTGATGCAACCAAAGAAGGGCGATCCTTCACCTGATCCAAAAGTTCTTGTATTCTGTCTTGAGACTTGAATTGCACGGATGAAGTCAATTGTAAGCACTTCTCAAACATATCATTACTATCAGGAGGGGGCATATCGTTTCCCATGAATATAGTGCTGACCTGTAATTTGAAACTTACACCATTCTCGCGCATGTAACGACCCTTCAACGTATCACCACCGCTGTTTATTGACTTGACCAACTTTGATGATATTGTTTTTCTGGAATGCTTGAAATCTATAGTAAATTCGCTGACAAACATAAAACGTTTATATTGAAAAGGTAGCAACCAACCATTTTCTTTTTCGCTGTCGCCCATACTATCCTTCGTTAGAAACGAATCGCTATCTGCCTGACCTACGTAATTCTGGAATGCCGTTTCAAACCAATCGTTGATTACACCTTTTGAACTATCACGCTCAAAAATGAGCGAACTGAAATTCTTGTCTTGTATTTCTCCGGCAGCAACACGCGCAAGATATTTGAGAAACATCTCGGCGCTTTCTTCGCCCATACTATCGTAAAATACTTTCTTCATTCTCTTTTCGTCTTCTTCTTGGAGTGCATCCGTTGTATTTGGAAACTTGCGCGTGATCTTGACGCACGAATAAACGGGGTTGGACTTCAAATATTCATCATTCCACGTATTGAATTGTTTCCTCCTGAAATCATAAACCCCGTCCTCAAAACATATTTTCCCCAACGTGGTTGAATGAAACAACATTGCCATATCATCGCGAGGGTGTGCGACTATCTTATCACGAACACGTTTAAAGACCGCTACAAGGTGCGAGCAAGTGTTACAATAAATCACATCAACGTATTCTACTGCGCCTTTTACTAATTTTTCGGTTCGTTTTTTGATTTTTAGAGCGACGATGGCATTTCGCAGCAAACACTCAAACTGCATCAGGTCATTTGACCAAATGTTTCCGTGTTTTCCGTAGAATTGTTTATTGACATACATGTAATCATTTTTTAATTTGTCATACGCGATTTCGGCAACTTCTTCTTCACTCGTGGCGACCTTTGTTTTTGTAATCGTTTTTACAATTGTATTTACGGACGCAGTAGATGCGTCTGATAAATCACTTTCGTCGCCATTATCGTCATCCAACACGATTACACATTTACCCTTTATTTTAGTAGCGTAACTCGGTTTCATATTTTCAATCTTCGTTCCAGACAACCAAGTATTAACTTTGGCTTTGTTATATATATCCTTACCTGCCATTTTGGCGAAATAATGCACGGCGTGCCATCCACGACCATTTTTCTCGTCTCCATATCTGCGCAACAGATAACAACTATTGTAAAAGAATGTGTCGTTGTCTGCTGATAATGAGGCATTTAAATTGGCATCAACGAAAATTTTGATGTCTTCGGGACATTCGTGATCAGTTTCGGTAAGAGTAGTGTCTGATGGTTGTCTTGGTTGTCTCGGTTGTTTTTCCATGATTTCCAATGCCGGAGTATCACGTAATGCTACAGGAACATAGGAACAAATATCATCTAGTATGTCTTGCGTCATCATCGGGATATTCTTTAATCTATGCAAACATTCTTTATTCTCAAACATAATCCTATTTTCAGATCCGAGCAAATCCAATTTAGAATGCTCTTTACGAAGTTTGGCGGGGAAATTACCATTCGCATAATTGGTCTTGCACGTCCAGCGGATATCTTCTGGCAGTTGAAAGTAGTAATGGTTTTTATTCTTCTTTCCAAGCAAGTAATTTGAAAGACTCGGTGTGACATTATCCACGATACCATATTTCGCCATGATATCCATCGCAAAGTTATCGCTTTCTTCATCGTCAGTATCAACCACGAAATAGTTTCCGTCAAGTTGAATGACGGCAGCATTTGGTGCAGCAGAACCCCAATACTTATATGCTGGTTTATCTCTTAAGGTTTGTTGCGCCAGAGAGCAGAGTTTTTTTTTAGTGTCTTCATATTTGTCAGCATTATTGCTGACGTAACCTTCGCAGGTTTTGAGTTCGTGGGCAAAGGCGGCAGGGAGGGCAATGGACATCGTCGGTGAGTTCTCTTATACATTTATATAAGATATTTTTCTAAATCAATTTTCCTAAATATTATATTTCTTTGGACGCTAAATATAAAAAATACATAATTGAACGGACGGCGTTTAATTATTTATTTATGTTTTGATGGATTCCGACGCCGCCTTAATACGATCGCGTCGTTCTTGGGATTTTTGTTTTTGTTTTTCCCTAAACTCGGGGTCGGTCTCGTATCTCATTCTTTTATATTCCCTATCCCAGAGTCTAAATTTTTCTTTTGCACGTTCCTTAAGCATATCTTTATAAAGTTCCTTTATTTCGTCAAACGATATTTGGGTATTTTCGGTGTTTTCCATTTTCCTAAATGTTTTTGAATTCTCTTATAGAATAATATAAGATTTTTTCTAAATCAATTTTTTATATTATTAATAATCACCAAAAACCAATTGTTGCAGCGCCGGATGTTACGGGGGGTGATGCGGTCACGTTTGGTGTCGCGGTCACGTTTGGTAGCGTAGAGTTGCCGAGCATAACTGCAGTTACAGCGGTGACCCAACCGAGTATATTCAATAAAGTATTCATATTACTTTCTAAATAATATGAAGAAAATAAATTACCACATTAGGGCACGACTTAAATTATTCGCTGACCATTTGTCGGATTTCCAATCGCCCTTAATACCTGCACTGCGTGCTAAATAACTATTACGCTTGACCTCGTCAGCAGTCTTGGTAAAGTCTGGCATCGTTGAACCTATATGAATAATACGACCGCGATTACCATCAGTAGCCGCAACGCGGATCATGTATTTCTTATCTGCACGGGGCGATACGGATATTTCCGCTTTTGTCGTTCCTCTGTATTTTTCAAAACGACGCTTAACCTCCACCGGGTCTGATA
>Ga0315902_10006693_pt1 | contig 15901 bp, 17 predicted proteins | sample LakEriMetagenome_9_FD_203523 | JGI IMG/M metagenome (GOLD analysis project Ga0315902, IMG submission 203523) | Freshwater fungal communities from buoy surface, Lake Erie, Ohio, United States - Buoy 12 MA117 | ecosystem: Environmental > Aquatic > Freshwater > Lake > Lake biofilm | place: USA...
AGTGAGGGGCGATGAGCGCCCATTGCGTGTCGGTCAAGGTCATGCGGATCAAGGTCACCTCCCATTTGGCAACCTTGAATCACGACGAGGTGGAGATGGGAATCCTCAAACGTCAACAGAGCCTAGAGCATACCGATAGTTACTCTTCTGTTTACCGAATGTGATCTCCCCGTGTCGCGTAAGATGAAATATCTGCTCCATTCGACGTAGGACTCGTTGCTCGGCCGGATCGAACATAGTAATGTCGAAGTCTGGATGGCGACTGGGCTTAAGGTCTGAACCGCCCCGGGTTTGCCGGAGGCCGTTTGGTTTAAGTTATGCGGCCATGGCTGGCTCGTCCAGCATGGCGTAGTAGCGCTCCTCAGCCTCGGCAGGCGGTATATCGCCAATGGGTCCCATCAGCCTGCGGTGGTTGAACCAGTCGACCCATTCGAGGGTTGCATACTCGACAGCCTCGAATGACTTCCAGGGCCCGCGCCGATGGATGACCTCGGCCTTGTAAAGCCCGTTGATGGTCTCGGCGAGTGCGTTGTCATAGGAATCCCCGACACTGCCGACTGACGGTTCGATGCCGGCCTCGGCCAGCCGCTCGGTGTACTTGATGGACACGTATTGCGATCCCCTATCGGAGTGATGGACCAGCCCGCCGCGATGAGCGGGCCGCCTGTCATGCAGTGCCTGTTCCAGCGCATCGGGCACGAAGCCCGCATGCGCCGTGCGGCTGACCCGCCAGCCGACGATGCGGCGGGCGTAGGTATCGATGACGAAGGCTACGTAGACGAAGCCCGTCCAGGTGCTGACATAGGTGAAGTCGGAGACCCACAGCACATTGGGCCTTGGCGCATGGAACTGCCGGTTGACGTGGTCGGCCGGGCACGGTGCAGCCTTGTCGCTGAATGTGGTGCGGATCGGCTTGCCGCGAATGACGCCCCGCAGCCCCATGCCCCGCATGAGCCTCGCGACCGTGCATCGCGCCACCGCCAGACCTTCCCGGTTGAGCTGAAGCCAGACCTTCCTGGCGCCATAGACCTCGAAGTTCGCGGCAAAGACGCGCGCGATCTCGGGCTGCAAGGCCAGGTCCTGCCTCGCTCGCAATGAGAGCTTTGCAGGATCGGCCCGCTTTGCGGCATGGTCGCGGTAGGTGGATGGGGCGATCGGCAAGACCTTGCAGATCGGCTCGACCCCATGGGCTCCACGATGATCATCAATGAAGCTGATCATCTCTTCAACGGGCGGTCGAGCTCCGCCTGCGCAAAATACGCGCTCGCCTTGCGCAAGATCTCGTTGGCCTGCCGAAGCTCCCGGTTCTCTCGTTCAAGGTCCCGCAGCTTCTCGGCCACATCTGTCGGAACGCCGGCACGCTTGCCGCTGTCCACCTCGGCCTTCTTCACCCAATCAAGCAGCGTGTGCGCCGAGCAGCCGATCTTGGCCGCTATCGACGCCACCGCCGCCCACCGTGAGGCATGCTCGCCTTCGTGATCCAGAACCAACCGCACCGCTCGGGCGCGCACTTCGGGTGAGAACTTGTTCGTTGTCTTGCTCATGATGGCTCCATCATATTTGGAAGTTGGAGCCTCCGGCAAACCCGGGGCGGTTCAGTCTGACATGATGGGCGAAATCCCCAAACTATCGTGCTTCGTCTTATCAAGGATACACACTCTCGCTTCTTAGGAAAAGGACTCGATGCGGTGCGTACCAAGGAGGTGGATGGTCTCGGTCACTAAAACATTATTTGGGCAGCTTCTTTCGCGTAGGCCTTGATCGGAAAGAGCAACCTCATTGAAGACGGCGGCAGTACGCTCTGTTCGCTTTGTGCAGCCAAAGAATACTCTACAGTGCGAACAGTTTGGCCTGCCCCTTTTAAGATAGGTTCAACAGACTTGTGTGGTTGCACGAGTCGGGTTGCTGACATAACCTGTCTCACCCTCGCGGGGCCCCCCCTCACCCGCGGTTGCGAGGGGGGCGGGGGTGGTAGACGGGGAGTTTCCAGCCGAAGGCGATCTGTCCCGCGCTCAGGCCCTGGGTGGCGGCATTACGGACCGGGTGGGGGCTGTGGCGCGTCAGGGTCATGGGCGGGGGCCTTGAACGGCGCCATCGCGGCGCGGGCCAGCGCGTCGGCGCGTTCGTTCTCGGGGTGGCCGGCATGGCCGCGCACCCATTCCCAGGTGATCGCATGGCGCGCCGTCGCGGCATCGAGCCGCTGCCAGAGCTCCACGTTCTTCAGCCCGCCCTTGCGCTGCCAGCCCTTGCGCTTCCAGCCGTGGATCCAGGTGGTGATCCCGTCCTTCACATAGGCGCTGTCGGTGATCACGGTGATGGCCGAGGGGCGGTCGAGCGCCTCGAGCGCGGCGATGGCGGCCATCAGTTCCATGCGGTTGTTGGTGGTCAGCGCCTCGCCCCCGCTGAGTTCGCGTTCGCGCAGCACGGTGTCGCCGTCGCGGGCGACGAGGATCGCGCCCCAGCCGCCGGGCCCCGGATTGCCCGAACAGGCCCCGTCGGTATAGGCAAAAAGCGCGGGCATCAGATGAAGAATGCCGCCAGCAGCGCGACCAGCACGACGCCCGTGACCGGCAGCCTGAGCCGCATCCACCAGGCCGGCGCGAGGCCTGCGCGCCAGGCCTGCCAGTCGATGGCAAGAATGCCGGCAAAGCCCACAAGCAGCGCCAGCGCCGTCGCCTGCGGCGTGGTGCCGATGTTGACGAAGATGTAAAGCACCGGAACCACCGACATGAGGTAGAGCAGGCCCGCCCCGCGCCCCTCGGCCCGTGCGGCAAAGCCCCAGAAGACGCCCGACATGAAGCACAGGATCACGATCCCGTAGCGCAGGAGCACCTCGGGCCCGGTCAGGCCAGCCGGCAGCCAGCCCCGCCCCGCCGCGGCCAGGGCCGGCGACAGCGTCGTCGCCGCCCCCCAGAGAAAGGGGATGAGCCCCGCCCCCGCCAGCGCCGCCGCCATGCGGGGCACCCGCGCCACGTCCCCGCTCATGCCGGTTCGCGCAGGATGCGCGGCACCTTGAACTCGACGTTCTCCTCGGCCGTGACGACCCGTTCGACCGTCACGTCATAACGCTCGCGGAAGGCATCGACGACCTCGTCGATCAGCACCTCGGGCGCAGAGGCCCCCGCCGTCACCCCGACCGACCGGATGCCGTCCAGCGCGCGCCAGTCGATCTCGGCCGCGCGCTGGACGAGCTGGGCATAGCCGCAGCCGGCCCGCGTGCCGACCTCGACCAGCCGCCGCGAATTCGACGAATTCGGCGCGCCGACCACGATCAGCGCATCGCAGCGCGGCGCCATCGCCTTGACCGCCTCCTGCCGGTTGGTGGTGGCATAGCAGATGTCCTCCTTGTGCGGCCCGACGATGGCCGGGAACCGCGCCTGCAGCGCGGCGACGATTTCGGCGGTGTCGTCGACCGACAGGGTGGTCTGCGTGACGAAGGCGAGCCTTGCGGGATCGCGCACCGCGACGCGGGCCACATCTTCGACCGTCTCGACCAGGAGCACCTCGCCCGGGGGCAGCTGGCCCATCGTGCCCACCGTCTCGGGGTGGCCGGCATGGCCGATCATGATCATCTGCAATCCGGCCTCGTGGTGGCGCGCGACCTCGTGATGCACCTTGGTCACCAGGGGGCAGGTCGCGTCCACATGGATCATCTGCCGCGCCGCAGCCTCGGCCGGGACGGCCTTGGGCACGCCATGGGCGGAAAAAACGACCGGCCGGTCGGGCGGGCAGTCGGCCAGATCCTCGACAAAGACCGCACCCTTCGCCCTCAGCCCGTCCACGACATAGCGGTTATGCACGATCTCGTGGCGGACATAGACGGGTGCGCCCCATTTCTCGATCGCCATCTCGACGATCCTGATCGCGCGGTCCACGCCGGCGCAGAACCCGCGCGGCGCGGCAAGAAAGAGGGTCAGGGCAGGCTTGGCCATCGCGTCGCTTTCGCTGCTGTCGGCGCGAACCTTAGCGGACCGGCCGGCCGCGTCCAGACCCCTGACCGGATCTCGAAGGGCGGGACAGAGCTTTGCCGCCGCCGCCCGGGCGGGCCTTGGGAGCGGGCCGGGGGAGCGGGATGGGGGAAGGCGGCAGGTCCGGACCTTTCGCCCGGAGGGCCTTTCGCGATCATCGCAGACCCCCGGGGAGTGCCGCTCGGAGGTCGGGAGGTGCGGCACCTGCGGCCTCTCTTGCCCGATGCGGGCGGGTGGATCGTCCGGGCCTCTATCGTCGCGGCGGTCGCCCGGTTCGGAGCAGGGTGCGGGCGGCGGAACGCGGGTCTGATATTTGATATCATCGCCCTTTGGTTGTCTGATCGGCGCAAGACCCGCCTGCGCCCGCATTCCAGCATCGGAGGACGATCCGTCATGACCTTTTTCCGTCCGGTGACGCGCCTTGCCGCGACGTCGCTTCTTGCGCTTGCCGCCTGCACTCCTGCGCCGACGGGGCCGGCGGCGACGACCGTGGCGACCGAACTGACGGCGCTGGAGGTGCCCGTCGTGCCGCCCCGGAACTGCGACGAAGAGGGTGATCAGGTCGGCGGCTATTCGGCGGTGGTCGTCGTCGAACCCGTCGTGGACGAGGGCGGCGAAGCGGGTGGGTTTGCCCCCGCTGTCATCGAGGCGCCCGTCGTGATCGCGGCGCGCCCCAATACCGAAGCCTATGCCAATGCCGACGACAACCCGGTCAGGGTCGCGGCCGAGACGCCGGTTTCGACCTTTTCCATCGACGTCGACACCGCGTCCTGGGCTGTGATCCGCCAGTCGCTGAATGCCGGGCAGTTGCCGCCGCCGGATGCGGTCCGGATCGAGGAGATGGTGAACTACTTCCCCTATGCCCATCCCGCGCCCGCGGCGGGCGGGGCGCCCTTCCGCCCGACCGTGACCGTGTTCGATACGCCCTGGAATGCCGGTACCGACCTCGTGCATGTCGCGATCCAGGGCCGGATGCCGGCGGTCCGCGACCGGCCCCCGCTCAACCTTGTCTTCCTGGTCGACACGTCGGGGTCGATGGACGACCCTGACAAGCTGCCGCTCCTGAAGCAGTCGTTCCGCCTGCTGCTTGACAACCTGCGCCCTGCTGACCGGGTCGCCATTGTCGCCTATGCCGGCAGTGCGGGGCTTGTGCTTGGCCCGACCCCGGCCTCGGACCGCGGCACGATCCTCCGGGCCGTGGGCAGCCTCTGCTCTGGCGGATCGACCTATGGCGAGCGCGGGCTCGAGATGGCCTATGCCATCGCCGGCACGATGGCCGCCGAAGGCAAGGTCACGCGCATCCTGCTGGCCACCGACGGCGATTTCAACGTCGGCATCGACGACCCCGCGACGCTGACCGATTATATCGCCGCCAAGCGCGACTCGGGCGTCTATCTGTCGGTCCTGGGCTTCGGGCGCGGCAACCTTGACGATGCCACGATGCAGGCGCTGGCGCAGAACGGCAACGGGATCGCCGCCTATATCGACACGCTGAACGAGGCGCAGAAGGTGCTTGTCGACCAGCTGACCGGCGCGCTGTTCCCGATTGCGGACGACGTCAAGGTGCAGGTCGAATTCAACCCGGCGGTGGTCGCCGAGTACCGGCTGATCGGGTACGAGACCCGCGCGCTGAACCGCGAGGATTTCAGCGACGACCGCGTCGATGCGGGCGAGCTTGGCGCGGGGCATACGGTGACGGCGATCTATGAGGTGACCCCGGTCGGCAGCCCGGCGCGGCTGACCGATCCGCTGCGCTATGGTCCCGCAGAGGCAGCCGCGGTGCCGGCGGGGGCAGAACTCGGGTTTCTGCGGCTGCGCTGGAAGGAGCCCGGGGAACGCAGGAGCATGCTGCTGGAACAGCCGATTCCGGCGGTGCGGAGCGAGCCCGGCAGCGATGCCCGCTTTGCAGCCGCCATCGCCGGCATGGGCCAGCTTTTGCGCGGTGCCGACCGGACAGGCGACTGGGGCTGGGACGAGGCCATCGCCCTGGCACGCGGCGCGCGCGGGGACGATCCCTTCGGCTACCGCGCCGAGGCGGTGGAGCTGATGCGCAAGGCGCGCGGCCTGAGCCGGTGACGCGGCCGGCCGCCCGCGTCCAGACCCCGGTGCCGGTCGCGCGCCGGGGCGGCAGGGCCCGCCCGCCTGCCCGCCCGCCCGGAAGAAGCGTCACCGGCCAAGCCAGGCCCTGATCTCGGCCCCATGCTCGTCCTGTGCGGGCAGGCGCAGGTCCGGCCGCCCCGGCTCCTCGGCGAATTTCAGGGGATCACCGATGAAGAGGTTCCCCTCCCCGTCGCGCAAGAGCATCCCGCGTGCCGCCACCTGATCCTGCGCCCAGGCCTCGCGCAGGTCGAGCACGGGGGCAAAGCAGACGTCGCGCCCCGCGAACCATGCCACCCATTCCTCGCGCGTCCGCGTCAGGAACGCGGCTCGCAGCGCGGCCTTGACCCCGTCCTGCCCCGGCCCCGGCGGGCCGCAGGCCGCCGCGATATGCTCGGCCAAGTCCAGCGCGGTCAGCAGGTTGTGGACGAACTTGTGTTCGACCCCCGCCAGCACGACATGCCGCCCGTCGGCCGTGGCATAGATGTTGTAGAAGGCATAGCCGCCGAAGCTGCGCTCTTCCTTCACCCGCGGCGCGCGGCCTTCAGCAAAGACCGGCCCGACCACGTTCGGCAGCCAGGCCATCGTCGCATCCTGCATCGAGATGTCGATCGCATCCCCCCGCCCCGTCTTCTCGCGCCGATAAAGCGCCATCAGGATCGCCGCCAATGCCGCCATCGACCCGGTGACATCGGCCACCGGCAGATGCGGCATCGCCGGCGCGCCGTCCGCGCCCAGGTTGAGGCTCACCACACCCGCCATCGCCTCGATCCCGAGGTCATGCGCCGGGCGCCCCCGTTCCGGCCCGGTCTGGCCAAAGGCCGCGATCTGGGCATAGACCAGCCGTGGATTGCGCGCGCGCAGAACGGCCGGCCCGATGCCCAGCCGGTCCGCCACGCCGGGGCGGAACGCCTCGACCACCACATCCGCCCGGTCGGTCAGGTCCAGCAGCAGCGCATGGTCGCCCGGGTCCTTGAGGTCGAGCACGATGCTCTTCTTGCCGCGATGGGTGTTGCGGAACCAGGTCGTCGCCGCGCCCTGGCGATAGCCGACCTGCCGCACCGGCTCTCCGCCCGGCGGCTCGACCTTGATCACCTCGGCCCCGTGGTCGGCCATCACCTGCGTCAGCGACGGCCCCGGCAGGAACAGCGACAGATCGACCACACGCACGCCCTCGAGCTTCACCCGATCACCCCCCGCGCCCTGAGCGCCGCGACCTCGTCGGGCGCAAATCCCGCCCCCGTCAGCACCGCATCGGTATCGGCGCCCAGCGCCGGCGCCGCCCGCGCCGCCGCCCGCGCCCCGTCGACCCGGATGGGCGAGGAGAGCACGCGCAACGCCCCCGCCGGATGCGCCGCCTCCTGCACGCCGCCCGTGGCCAGGAGATAGGGGTTGTCCAGCGCCTGCGCGAGCGTCAGGACCGGCGCAACCGGCACCTGCCCGGCCAGCACGGCCATCCAGTGCGCCGTCGTCTGCGCCGCCAGCACGGGGTCGAGGATCGCGACCAGCGCCGCGCGGTTGGCAAACCGGTCCTTCGGCGTGGCAAAGCGGGCATCGCGCGGCAGATCGTCCCGCCCGATCCGCGCACAGAACGTCTCCCAGAACTTGGGCAGCACGCACATGACAAAGATGTGCCCGTCGGCGGTGGGAAACATTTCCGTCGGGACAGATGAGGGATGCCCCGACCGCGGCCTGCGCCCCGTTTCGTCGCCCGCGTTCATGTACCAGACCGCCGGATACGTGAGCTGATGCATCGCGACGTCATAGAGCGTCACGTCCACATCCCGCCCTTGCCCCGTCCGCGCCGCGCCGAAAAGCGCGGCCGTCAGCGCGAAGGCCGTCGTGACCCCGGTCATATAGTCGACGATCGACAGACCCATCCGCGTCGGCGGCCCGCCGGGTTCGCCCGTCAGATGGAGATACCCCGCCTCCGCCTGCATCAGATAGTCATAGGCCGGCCAGGCCGCGCGCTCTCCGCTCCGGCCATAGCCCGACAGGTGCACGCAGACGAGCGAGGGCTTCACCTGCCCCAAGGCGGCATGGTCAAGCCCGATCCGCCCCGGCTGGTCGCCGCGCAGGTTGTTCATCACCGCATCCGCCGTCGCGGCCAGCCGGCGCAACACTTCCCGCCCCTCCTCCATCCGCAGGTCAAGTGCCACGCTGCGCTTGCCCAGGTTGAAGGTCTGGAAGAACAGGCTGTCATCGGGGCCAAGCAGATGCGGCCCCGTCCCGCGCGAGGAATCGCCGCCCTGCGGCGCCTCGATCTTGATCACCTCCGCCCCCATGTCGGCCAGATAGAGCGAGGCCCAGGGCCCCGCGCCATATTGCTCGACGCTGAGGACCCGCACGCCGGCCAGGGGCGGCGCGGCACTCACGCCGGGTTCCGCTCGATCAGCTGGCGCGCGATGATCATCCGCTGGATCTCGTTCGTGCCCTCGCCGATGCACATCAGCGGCGCGTCGCGGAAATAGCGCTCGATATGGTATTCCTTGGAATAGCCATAGCCGCCGTGGATCCGCATCGCCTCGAGCGCGTTCTCCACCGCCGCTTCCGAGGCAAAGTACTTGGCCATCCCCGCCTCCATGTCGCAGCGCTGGCCGCGGTCATAGGCGCGCGCCGCGTCATAGGTCAGAAGCCGCGCCGCCTGCACCCGCGTCGCCATCTCGCCGAGCTTCAGCTGGATCGCCTGATGTTCGGCAATCGGCTTGCCAAAGGTCTTGCGTACCTGCGCGTACTTCACGCTGTCCATCAGCGCCGCCTGCGCCAGCCCGCAGCCCCGCGCCGCGATGTTGATCCGCCCAAGCTCGAGCCCGCCCAGCGCGGCCTGCATGCCGCGCCCTTCCTGCCCGCCCAGCAGATCATCGGCGGAAATCCGGTAATCCTCGAAGATCAGTTCGGCGGAATCGATCCCCTTGTAGCCCAGCTTCTCGAGCTTGCGGGACACGCGGAACCCCTCGCCCTTGCGGGCGATGAACATGCTCATCCCCTTGTGGCGCGGCTCGGCTTCGGGGTCGGTCTTGACCAGAAGCGCAAAGCAGGTCCCGTGGATGCCGTTCGAAATCCAGGTCTTGGTCCCGTTGATGACATAGCCGTTGCCGTCCCGCGCCGCCCGCGTGCGGATCGCCTGCAGATCGGTCCCCGCATCGGGTTCGGTCAGCGCGAGCCCGCCGCGCATCTCTCCGGTCGCGAATTTCGGCAGGAAATAGGCCTTCTGCGCGGGCGTGCCCTGGCGCGCGACGCAGGCCGCCATGATCAGGTGCGAATTGAAGATGCCGGTCAGCGACATCCACACCGCCGCGATCGTCTCCACAATCCGGGCATAGGTCGTGGCCGACAGGCCAAGCCCGCCATATTCCACCGGGATCGTCGCGCCGAACAGGCCAAGCTCCTGCATCTGCGCCACCATCTCGGCGGGGTATTCGTCGGCATGGTCGAGCCGCAGCACATGCGGCCGCACGTCGCGGTCCAGCCACTTGGTGATCGCATCAAGGATCAGCGCATCCTCTTCGGGCAGGTCATCGTAAGGCATCATTCCGCTCCCTTGACATCATCGGGCGCAAAGCCGCGCCTTGCGATCAGGATCGTGCGTTCGAAATCGCAGACCGGCACGCCCGCCTGATTGAACCCCCGCGTCATCACCGTCACCAGCCCCGCCGTCGGGCGCGACTTCGATTCGCGCTTGGCCAGAACCTCGCTTTCGGCATAAAGCGTGTCGCCGGCGAACAAGGGCGCGGTCATCCGGATATTCGTCCAGCCCATGTTGGCAATCGCCTTCTGGCTGACATCGCTCACGCTCATCCCCACCATGATTGCCACCGTCAGCGGCGAGGCGACGATGCAGCGCCCGAATTCGCTTTTCTTGGCGTATTCGGCATCGAAATGCAGCGGATGGGTGTTCATCGTCAGCAGCGTGAACCAGGTATTGTCGGTCTCGGTGATCGTCCGCCCGGGGCGGTGCTCATAGACATCGCCGACGGTGAAATCCTCGTAATAGCGCCCGAAACTCTCGCGGTACCGGTTGGCACCCACCTGCACGTGACTCTGCACCATCTCCGTCCCCTAGCGGGGCCGCGCGGCAAGGATGCGCTGCATCGCCCGCACGACCGGTTTCTCGATCAGTTTTCCGTCCATCTCGGCCAGCCCGTTGGGACTGGCCTCAAAGGCCGCGACGATCCGTTCGGCCCGGGCGATTTCCTCGGCGCTCGGGGTAAAGGCCGCGTTGACCACGGCGACATTGGCCGGATGCAGGCAGGCCTTGCCGGTAAAGCCAAGCGACCGCGCAACCGCCGCCTCGGCCGCCACTACCGCATTGTCGCGGAAGGCCAGCGAGGGGACATCCATCACATCGACCCCGGCCAGCCGCGCGGCCAGCACCATCTCGAACCGCGCCGCCAGCAGCGGCTCGTGCGCGACCGCGACCCCCATCTCGGCGGCGTAATCGACCCCGCCGAACAGCGCAAAGACCACCCGCGGCCCCGCCGCGATGGCGCGCGCGTTGGCCATGCCCTCGGCACTTTCGACCAGCACCGCAAGGCCAAGGTCCAGCCCCGCCTCGGTCAGGATCTCGTCGGCCAGCCGCACCTCCCAGGCGCCCGCCACCTTGGGCAGCATCAGGACCCCGCCCGCCGGCCGCGCCGCGACGATGGCCAAAAGATCGCGCATCCCCTCGGCCGAGCGCAGCGCATTGATCCGCATCACCCGCTCCGGCCCCGCCTCGCCGGTCAGAAAGGCGACGGCATGCCCCCGCGCCGCCGCCTTGTCGGCCGCGGGCACCGCATCCTCGAGGTCGACGCAGACGACATCCGCCCCCGTCGCCAGCGCCTTGGCGAAAATCTCGGGCCGGTTGCCCGGCGCGAACAAGAGCGACCGCCTGACCCGCATCACCCCTCCCCCAACGTGAGCCGCACAAGCCCGGCCACATCCTCGACCCCGCCCAGCCCCGCGACCGCCGCGACCAGCGCCTCGACCCGGTCGCCCGGCAGCGCGACCCGGCCATAGCCGCAGCAACGGCGGAACTTCTCCTCGTTCTCGGCCGCACTCAGCGGCACCTCGGGGTGGCCATAGACATGGGGCAGCGTGATCGCATGTTCGGCCCCGTCCACGAGTCGCACGCTGATGCGCTGCGGGTCCAGCGCGTTCTGGTCGGGGTTGCCGTCCAGCACGACATCGACCATCGCGGCATGGCGATGCACCTCGGGGTCGCGCAGCGCCGCGCCGCGGAAATCGGGCACATCCACCCGCCCGCGCGCAAGGAACACCCCCGCCACGAAGCGCAGGCAGAGCTTGGCGTAATTCGCCTCCGGTTCCGCCATATCGGGCCGCCCGACCAGCCGGTGCACCAGGGGCGGCACCTCGGCCCGGACCGCCACCACGTCGCGTGCGGCAAAGCCATGCGCCCGCATCAGCTGCCCCAGCCCGTCGACCACCCCATGCGTCAGCCGCCCCGACGGATAGGGCTTGTGCGACATCGCCTCGATCTGCCAGTCCCGCCCCAGGCTCGGCAGAAACCCCGGCAGGTCGTGGTCGTCCATCTCATAGAGCTTCAGATAGCCATACTGCCCGGTGAATATGTCATGCGGCCCCCGGAACCCCGCCCCTGCCAGATCCGCGCTCTGGATCGCCGCGCGCGCATTGAAGCCCACCTGCATCCCCAGCATGGGCGAGCCCTCGGCATGGGGCTGCAGCGTCCCGGCCACTTGCGCATATTGCGCGCCCAGCGTGTCCATCACCCCCCGCGTGTCATACCCCGCGAGCCGCGCAATCGACGCCGCCGCGCCGAAACCGCCCGCCGTGGCGGGGCGGAAGAACCGGATCGGCGCATCGGTGACAAGCCCCAGCATGGTCGACACATCCACCCCCACCGCCAGCGCCGGGATCAGGTCCGCCCCGCGCACCCTGCGCCCCCGCGCAGCTTCCCGCTCGGCCCAGGCCAGCACCGCCGAAAGGATCGTCGCCATCGGATGCAGCACCGCGCCCTCGTGCACGCAGTCGAATTCGAGGCAATGGATCATGTAGGCATTCACGATCGCCGCCGACCCCGCCGACATCCGCTCGCCGGTCAGCCAGACGGTCGCCTCGTCCCCCGGCCCCCAGTCCCGCGCCAGCCCGACCAGCGCGCCGACGCCCGCGCCCGATGACCCCGCGATCCCCACCCCCAGCGTGTCGAGCAGAAAGGTCCCCACCGCCGCGACCGCGCCCGGCGGCAGGTCGCGCGCGCGCACCACATGCTCGGCCACGGCCTCGAAATCCCTCACGGGCGCAACCCCTCGGGCGCGGGCACGGCCCCGGCAAAGGCCCGCGCGATCTCGGCCCGCGTGGCGCACCAGGCCCCGCCCGCCGCCCCGACATGCGCGATGAACCGCTCGAGCGCGCCGATCCGCCCCGGCCGCCCGATGATGCGCAGATGCAGGCCAAGGCTCATCATCACCGGCCGCTCCGCCCCCTCGGCCCGGAGCCGGTCGAATGTCTCCACCGCATAGTCAAGCCATTGTGCCGGCGTATAGCCCGGCGCGAGCCAGAACTTCATGTCGTTGGTATCCAGCGCATAGGGCACGATCACGATGGGCCGCCGCCCGTCCGCCGTCTCGACCACATCCCAGCGCGGCACGTCGTCGGAAAAGTCGTCCATATGGTAAAGGAACCCCGCCTCGGCCAAAAGCCGCCGCGTCCGGTCCGTGTGCAGATAGCGCGACAGCCACCCCAGCGGCCGCTGCCCCGTCGTCATCCGGATCGACTCGACCGCGCGCGCGATGAAGTCCCGCTCCCGCGCCTCGTCATAGGAAAACTGGTGCACCCAGCGCCAGCCATGGGCGCAGGTCTCGTGCCCGCCCTCCACGATCATCCGCGCCACCTGCGGCGCGACCTCAAGCGATTGCGCCGCCGCCGTCACCGTGGTGACGATCCCCGCCTGCCGGAACGCGCCAAAGACCCGCGCCGCGCCCGCCCGCAGGCCATAGTCATAGTTCGATTCGTTGGCATAGTTGCGCAGCGGAATCTTCAGCGCGACGCCCAGCTCGTCCACCGGCTCGGGGCCCTTGTCGCCGCGTGCGACCGACATCTCGGACCCTTCCTCGACATTGATCACAAAGGACATCGCCAGCCGCGCCTGCCCCGGCCAGCGGAAATCGGGCGGGTCCTGGCTCAATGATATTCCTCCCCGCCCGACACGTTCATCGCCTCGGCCGTGACATAGGCCGCATCCGGCGAACAGAGATACGCCACCGCCGCCGCCGTATCCTCGGGCTGCCCGGTGCGGCCCAGCGGAATGCGCCGGCGCATGCCGTCCAGGTACTCCTCCAGCGTCTCGCCCCGCGCGCGCGCCATGAAGTCGTTCTGCCAGGCGCCCAGGCCCGTCGTCACATGGTTGGGACAGACCGCGTTGACCGTGATGCCATGGGGCGCAAGCTCCATCGCCGCCGCCCGGGTGAACCCGATCAGCCCGTGCTTCGATGCGGTATAGGCCGTGGCAAAGGCAAAGCCCGACTTGCCCGCCTGGCTTGCGATATTGACCACCCGCCCGCCCTGCCCGCCGCGGATCATCAGCGCCGCCGCATGCCGCGTCAGCAGCATCGGTGCGCGCAGGTTGACGGCGAGCACGGCATCCAGATGCGCCGGCTCCATCTCCGTCAGCGGCCCGAACAGGTAGCCGATGCCGGCATTGTTGATCAGGATGTCGAGCCCGCCAAAGGCCGCATCCGCCGCCGCCACGATCCCGGCAATGGCGCCGTCGTCGCGCAGATCGCCCGTCACGGTCGCGACCCGCGCCCCCGTCGCCGCCCGGATCGCCTCGGCCGTCCGCTCCAGATCGTCCGCGACGCCGACCCCATGCGCGGGCGCCGTCTCGTCGCCCACCGCGCCGCGGTCGTGCAGCATCACCGCCGCACCCTCGGCCGCCAGCCGCAGCGCGATCGCCTGGCCCAGGCCCTTCGCCCGGCCCGCCCCGGTGACCAGCGCGACCTTGCCGGCCAGCCGCGCCATCACGCCACCTGCCGCGTCGTGATGAACAGCGGCCCGTCCGCAAAGGCCTGGAATTCCGCCGCGATGCGCCCCATCGCCTCGGTCGCGACATCGCGGCCGAACTGGTCCATGTCGGCCACGTCGATGATCTCGACATACTGGAACGGCGGCCGCCCCTCGCCCATCAAGAGCCCGGTCATCGCCGCCACGTCGAACCCGGCGATGGAAGGCAGCGCCCGCACCGTCGGCGCATCCCGTCCCGCCGCCCAGGCTTCGTATTCCGCCGCATCCACCCCCGGACGAAGGTTGAACAGCACAACGATCCGCATCACCCGGCCTCCGCCCCGCAAATTTGTCCGGACAAATCTGCGGCATCGCCGCGCCCTGTCAACACCCTTTTTCGCGCCCCGCCCCGCAGCCCGTGCCCGCTTGCGGCCCTCGGCACGCCCGCCCCCCCCATTCTATGTCCCCAAATATCCCGGGGGGACGGCCGTAGGCCCGGGGGGCAGCGCCCCCCTTGTCCCGGCGTGCCGGGCCATCGGCCGGCGTTTTCCGCCTTTTGTCCAGTTTCCGCGAAAGACACTTGACAGACCCTGCACCCGATGCGTGATTTGTCCGGACAAATCTGCGGCAGCATTGCCCGACGACAGGAGGAAGTGGAGATGAAAAGCTTGCGTTCAGTGACCTTGCGTTCATGGGCGGGGGCCGCGGTCACATCCGCGCTCGCCCTTTCGGCCGGGGCGCTTTCCGCCCAGGAGATCCTGATCCTCGCCGAGGACGTGCCCGCGGGCCTCAACTATGACGGACCCTCTGCCGCGATCCCGGCCTCCCAGCAGGGCATGGTCACGCTGCTCGAACCGCTTGTCGGCTATGCCGACGGCGCGACAAGCGAGAGCGGCGTCGTCACCCCCGACTTCAGCAAGTTCGAGGGAAGGCTCGCCGAAAGCTGGTCCTTCGACGAAGCGACGCTGACCTGGACCTTCAACCTGCGCCAGGGCGTGATGGGCTGCGACGGGTCGACCTTCAACGCCGATGACGTGATCTATACCTTCGCCCGCGCCAAATCCGTCTCGGGTGCGGCGCCCATCGGCTGGTTCCTCTCCAACGTCGGCTCCATCGCCGGCTTCGACGTCTCCGTCTTCGGCGAAGACCCGGCCGCCAAGGAGCTTGGCGATGCCGTCGTCAAGGTCGACGACTACACCATCCAGATCCGCCAGTCCGAGCCGAACGCGCTTTTCCTGCCGGTGCTGACGATCTTCGGCCTGCTGATCTTCGACAAGGAAACGATGGAGGCCAATGCCACCGCCGAGGACCCCTGGTCGCATGACTATGTCAACAATACCGGCGCGCCGGGCTTTGGCGGCTACTGCCTGTCAAGCTGGACCAAGAACGAGGAAATCTCCTACGTCGCGAACCCGAACTACTACCGCGGCGCGCCGGATGTGGAACGCGTGACCGTGCGCCGCGTGCCGCAATCCTCCAACCGTGTCGTCGTGCTCCAGTCCGGCCAGGCCGACCTTGTCACCGGCCTGACCCCGCGCGAATTCGACAGCCTGCGCGGCCAGGAGGGCTTTGCCGTCGCCGGCGTGCGCGGCAACGAAAACATGTTCCTGCACATGAATTTCGACGTTCCGCCCTTCGACAACGTCAAGCTGCGCCAGGCCATCGCCCACGCCATTCCCTTTGACCAGATCATCGCCAACGGCTATTTCGGCCAGGCGACGCAGTGGACGGGTCTCGTCCCCTCGGGCTATCCGGGCTTTGCGCCGACCGCGCAGTTCACCTACGACCCCGACCGGGCGCGCGCGCTTCTGGCCGAGGCGGGCTTTCCCGACGGCGCAGGGCTCGACGCCTTCCCCGGCGCCTTCGCGCTCTCTTAT
>Ga0315902_10006694_pt1 | contig 15901 bp, 15 predicted proteins | sample LakEriMetagenome_9_FD_203523 | JGI IMG/M metagenome (GOLD analysis project Ga0315902, IMG submission 203523) | Freshwater fungal communities from buoy surface, Lake Erie, Ohio, United States - Buoy 12 MA117 | ecosystem: Environmental > Aquatic > Freshwater > Lake > Lake biofilm | place: USA...
ATCTGTTCTTAATTTCAATTGCGCGAAATAATCTTCGAAGGGTTGAATGCCATATATTTGTGTCTCACGTGTTCCGAGCAAATTGAGGTTGGGACCGTTAACGATAAGTATTTTCATATCCATGTCAAGTTGGAACCGCTATATTAAGGATTTTGTTTCGTTCTTGAAAATTGAAAAGGGACTTGCTGAAAATTCGATTTTCGCTTATCAGAATGATGTGAACAAACTCATGGATTTTGCTTTATTCAAAAGAATAGAACCGGCTGCACTCAACTCTCAGCACCTCAAAGAATTTGTGGCGGAATTATATGATCTCGGATTAAGCGCACGAAGTCAGGCAAGGATCATTAGTGGTGTCAAACAGTTCTTCGGGTTCCTGCTATTGGAAGACGTCATCAAAGATGACCCGAGTGAACTCCTCGAAATGCCGAGAATAGGCAGAAAATTACCTGAAGTACTGTCAATTGAAGAGATCGACCAGCTGATGGCGGCGATCGATCTGAGCAAGAACGAAGGTCACAGGAACAGAGCGATCCTCGAAACGCTTTACAGCTGTGGTTTGCGCGTAAGCGAACTTGTCAACTTGAGATTCTCAGACCTTTATTTCGAAGAGGGATTCATTCGAGTCGTGGGTAAAGGCAACAAGGAAAGACTTGTACCTGTCAGCCCTACTGTTGAAAAGGAGATCAACATTTATAAAGATCACATTCGAAATCATCAAAATATTCAACCAGGGAATGAAAACATTGTCTTTTTGAATCGAAGAGGTGCCAAATTGACAAGGGTAATGATCTTCACCATCATTAAAGACCTGGCAAATGCAATCGGCTTAAAAAAAACGATCTCTCCGCATACCTTCAGGCATTCATTTGCAACTCATCTCATTGAAGGAGGAGCAAACTTAAGGGCTGTACAGGAAATGCTCGGTCACGAATCAATCACCACAACAGAGATTTACACACACCTTGATCAACGTTTCCTCAGGGATGCGATCATCAGTTTTCATCCCAGAAATATCGAGCATTAAAGGGTTAGATAATTAATGCTCGATATCATGAGCAATTTTTAATTGTTTTGACAATCAACAAAAAACCTAGGTTTTAATTCGCTTGTTCATAACCCAAAAAAACAGCGGTGGAACAAGGGCAAGAATCATCATGCCGGGATATCCCGTTGGCATCATAGGAGACTCCTTATGAGATTCAAGCAATTGATACGGTCTATCTGCTTTGAAATGATGATCTGAATGCCGGGAAAGTTCGAAAAGAACGACCCTACCAATGATATTGTTTGAATTCCAGGAGTGCATCCTCTTAACAGGTTCATAGGTCCCATTCTCGCGTTGCTTTCGCATCAGGCCATAATGCTCAATGTAATTGACGGTCTCTAACAATACGATACCTATCGCCGAAACGATAAGAAAATGAATCAAACCATTTAAACCAAAGAAATAAGAGATGAGAGCAAATGCAAAGATTTGAGCGATAACATAACCAACCATTCGATTTCGAAGACTGAGGACTGGTAATTTCATAATCCGCATTCGCTGGAATTCGATCGACCAAGCCTGAAAATAACTTCCGAAATGAGACCTCATCCAGAACACATACAATGGTTCATTCTTTCTCGCTGTGGCAGGATCTTGAGGTGTTCCAACATTGGTATGATGCCCTCGGTTGTGGTATGGTAAAAAATGATTTTCTAAAGAGGTCATTAAAAGAATTTCACCGAGGAATTGCTCGACTCTGCTTATCCTGTGACCCAGTTCGTGCCCTACATTAATACCGATCACACCGCACATGATTCCCATTGCTAAAATTCTTCCCGTTGTTTCCAGGGATGTCTGCTCTTGTTGCATGATCAACAGAAACCAGACTAAATAACAAACCTGCACGGGAACCATTGCATAAAGTATCCAATTGTAAAAAGGATCATTTTCAGCAAGTTCACGTTCTTGCCCTTCCAGATTATCGGCATCATAGGGCATTACTAATTCCAACAAAGGAACGATCACGAAAAAAACAATCAATGGTGTAAAAACGGCAAAACCTTCCTGTGCAAAAGAAATAGAAACGGTTAGTGGTAACAAAAAGATCGTTAGATATTTCAACTTTTTCATCTTCTATCCGCATTAAAACGCTTTCCTAAATTAGCAAAATTATAGGAGTTTACCGTAAAGATCATAATGATCGGCATGCGTAATAGTAACTTGCGAAAAATCTCCCAATCGAACAAATCCCTCTGATTTTTTGATCAGAACTTCATTATCTACTTCTGGTGAATCAAATTCTGTTCTTCCGATGAAATAATCTCCCTCCACCCGATCGAAAAGCACTTTGTAATTCCTTCCAACTTTTAATTGGTTGAGATCATAACTTATGCCCGATTGCAGTTCCATGATGGCATCAGCACGCTGCTTTTTAACCTTTCCAGGAACGTCATCCTTAAAATTATATGCATGTGTATTTTCTTCATGTGAATAGGCAAATATCCCCAAGCGGTCAAATCGACTTCTCTCCACCCAATCATACATTTCCTGAAAGTCTGCTTCTGTTTCTCCGGGATATCCGGCAATTAATGTTGTTCTCAGTGCTATTCCGGGAACTTTTTCACGAATTGCTGCAATCAGCTCTTCTGTCTTTTCACGGGTAATTCCGCGACGCATAGCCTGTAGGATCTTTGTAGAACCATGTTGTAATGGCATATCAAGGTACTTGCACACGTTATCCCTTTCCCGCATAACATCCAGTACTTCCATTGGAAATCCTGCCGGAAAAGCATAATGAAGACGAATCCATTCGATTCCATCCACATCCGACAAGCGATTTATAAGATCACTCAGCGCACGCTTTTTATAAAGATCAAGTCCGTAGTATGTAAGGTCTTGAGCAATCAGCATTAATTCCTTCACTCCTTTTGCTGCGAGAACCTTAGCCTGTGTCACCAGATCCTCCATCGGAGTAGAAATGTTCTTTCCTCTCATTAATGGAATAGCACAAAAGGAGCAAGGCCTGTCACATCCTTCAGCTATCTTGAAATACGCGTAATGTGCCGGTGTTGTCAAAAGTCGCTCACCAACCAGTTCGTGCTTGTAATCAGCCTTTAATGTCTTGAGCAAACGAGGAAGATCTCTTGTACCAAAGAAGGCATCAACTTCAGGTATCTCTTTTTCAAGGTCATCCTTGTAACGCTCGGATAGACATCCTGTAACATATACTTTATCGACCAATCCTTCTGATTTTGCCTCCGCATAACGAAGGATGGTATCAATGGATTCCTGCTTGGCATTATCAATAAAACCACATGTATTGATGATCACAATTTCCGCATCATCCTGCATCGATTCGTGCTCAACATCGAACTGATTGGCTTTCAGTTGAGCCATCATCACTTCTGAATCGAATACATTTTTAGAACAACCAAGCGTGACAACATTTACCTTGTTCTTTTTGAGCGTTTTTGTTTTCATTCCTCAAAATTACTGAAAGAATGGGCAGTTTCAAATTTTAAAGCGGAAAACCGAATGAAAAACAATTAAAATGAATGATTGGTATTATCTTTGAGTGACAAGAGAAAAAAGAAGCCATGAAACTCTTTCCTATACTCATTTTTGCCATGCTCCTTTCCGCTTGCGGAGTGCACAAGAACAATTCAATCAATGACGGTGACCAACCAAATGCGAATATCATGTTAACAGCAACAATAGGCGAAGTAAATGCGCCTTCAGATCCGTTTTCGATATCGGATGTACGTGTTCAGGGAAACAAAATGTTCATTGAAGTTTCATACAGTGGTGGTTGTCAAGAACATGCATTTCAACTTGTTGGATCTTCGATGATCGCAAAATCACTTCCTCCGATCAGACACATGCAATTAGTACATGAGTCAAATGATGACGCATGCAGAATGATGATCTTAAAGACGATCGAAATAGATGTAAAAGCGCTTGCCTATCAACAGGAAGCAGGGAGCAAGATCTATTTAACCATCGAGGGATGGCAGGATAGAATTGAATATACTTACGAATAAAATGTCACACATGAAGATTGGAGTTTTACTTTCAGGATGCGGTGTATACGATGGAGCCGAGATCCAGGAAGCAGTGCTAACCCTGCTGTCTATTGAAGAGATCGGCGCAAAGGCAGTCTGTATTTCAATCGATCAGCCGCAACACCATGTCGTGAATCATTTAACAGGTGAAGAAATGACGGATCAACGCAATATGCTCATAGAATCGGCGAGAATTGCGCGTGGAGAGGTCAGAGATATCTCAACGATCGTTCCTGCTGACCTGGATGCTTTGGTGATACCGGGAGGTTTCGGTAGCGCAAAAAACTTTACCAAGTGGGCATTCAATGGTCCTGAAGGCAGCATCGATCCGAAAGTTAAATTACTAATCGTGAACATGATCAATATTGGAAAACCCATTGCCGCTTTGTGCGTAAGTCCGGTGGTCGTTGCAAAAGCGTTGGAGGGTTCTAAAATTCATGCGAGCATGACAATCGGTTCTAATCGTGAACCCTCACCATACGACATCAATGCATTTTCTTCAGGTCTATCTTCAGCAGGTTCCTCTCCTACCATGAAAACAGTAAGAGAAATTCAAATTGACCATGCTAACAAGATCATAACAGCTCCATGTTACATGATGGATGCTTCCATTCTGGATATCAGAAAGAATATCCGTTCTGCAATTGAAGCACTGAGAGATCTGATTTAGGTCTATTTCATGGAGGAAAGTTGTTAACAATAGAGGTCCTTTTGTGGGAAATTTCGAGCGAAAAATGATCTCCCTTCCAATTAGTTCATCTAATTTTGCAACTCAAATCAAAGCGTCAGCTGAAAAAATTAACGTATGAACGTATTTGGAAAACGCGGCAACAATGCCGATCTTAATGAGTCGATTGGCTTGAACAATCTTGGTAATGAATTTTGGAACTTAACTCCTGCAGAGCTTGTTGAAGACACGATTTTGAACGGACAGGGTGTGCTAACAGACACCGGAGCCCTCGCCATCGAAACAGGAGAATTCACTGGCCGTTCGCCGAAAGACCGTTTTGTTGTGTGTGATGACAATACAGAGAATTCAGTTTGGTGGGGAGATATCAATATCAAGTTCACACCTGAAAAATTCGATGCGCTATACAATAGAATGAAGGCCTATTTGAATGGACGCGATGTTTATGTTCGTGATGCTTTTGCATGCGCTGACCCTCAATTTACAATGAACATACGTGTGGTGACTGAATTCCCATGGTCAAACATGTTTGCATACAACATGTTCCTTCGTCCAACAGAGGCTGAGTTGGAATCCTTTTCACCGGAATGGCATATTGTCTGTGCGCCAGGTTTTAAGGCAGACCCCGAAATAGACGGAACACGTCAGCATAACTTTGCAGTTCTGAACTTCACAAAAAAAATGATCATAATCGGTGGTACTGGTTACACTGGTGAGATAAAAAAAGGCATTTTCTCTGTACTCAATTACGTTTTGCCACATGAGAAAAATGTTCTTTCAATGCATTGTTCAGCAAATATCGGAAACGAAGACAATGATACAGCCGTATTCTTTGGACTTTCCGGCACTGGAAAAACAACACTTTCTTCGGATGAGAACCGCCGTTTGATCGGTGACGATGAACATGGCTGGTCAAACAACTCTGTATTCAACTTCGAAGGCGGATGCTACGCAAAAACAATCGATCTAACCCGAGAAAAGGAACCTCAGATCTACGACGCGATCAAATTTGGAGCAATTCTCGAAAACATCGGTTTTGTGGAAGGAACATCAACACCTGATTATACAAACGGATCGATCACGGAGAACACACGTGTATCTTACCCTATCCACCACATTGATAATATTGCTGCCCCATCGATTGGTAGCTCTCCAAAAAATATTTTCTTCCTGACAGCGGATGCTTTTGGCGTTATACCGCCGATTTCAAAATTGACAACCGCACAAGCAATGTACCACTTCATGTCTGGTTATACGGCGAAAGTTGCAGGAACTGAGGTGGGTATTACTGAACCGACTACAACGTTCTCTGCATGTTTCGGAGCCGCCTTCCTTCCTTTGCATCCGGCGAAATACGCAAAGTTATTGGGAGAAAAGATTAATGGTAATGACATTAATGTTTGGTTGGTCAATACTGGTTGGACAGGCGGTTCATATGGTGTTGGAAGCAGAATGAAGCTTTCTTACACACGCGCAATGATCACAGCAGCCTTAACGGGCAAACTAGATAATGTTAGGTACGAAACACTTCCTGTTTTTGACCTTGCCATGCCTACTGAATGTGAAGCGGTTCCGTCAGAAATCCTGAACCCAAGAGAAACATGGGCAAATAAAGGATTGTACGATGAAACTGCGAACAACCTTGCAGCTAAATTCGTCAAGAATTTTGAAAAGTACGCAGCAGAATCGGACGCAGCAATCCTTGCAGCAGCTCCGAAAGTTATGGCATAGTTAAACCCTTGAAAATTGAAAAGCCATCAGTTGTCTGATGGCTTTTTTTATTATCGTATTACCGCTTATTTTTTTGTCAGCCAACCACGTTTTATGAAGATGATCAACAGTGTTATAGCAATTAAGAACATAACACCAACTACTGTATAATAGCCATAAGGGTATTTCAGTTCAGGCATGTGTTCGAAATTCATACCGTATACACCAACAATAAATGTTAACGGAATAAAGATGGAGCTGACTACGGTAAGAACCTTCATGATCTCATTCATCCGCTGTCCCTGCACCGCATAATAGAGATTAGCCATTCCTTCCAGAATTTGCTTGTTAGCATCTATCTCTTCAAGCACAGCCATGCAATTCTCCTTTAGATCGGTAAAGTAATGATGGTTCTCCGGATCGATAAAAGGACTCTTGATCTTATCCAATTGAAACGTTACCTCCTTCAATGGCAGCACGATCTTTCGCAACTCTACCAATTTTCGCTTCTGAAATTCAATCAGCTTGAGATTTTCGTGACTAGCATTACGCAAAAGACGGATCTCGAGTTTCTCTATCGAATCCGTAATATCTTCCAAAACTTCGAAATAATTATCAGTAATCGCTTCCAACATACGAAACAAAAGAAAATCAGGTCCCTTGAAACGGATCTTCCCTCTTTTCTTCGAGATGCGATCCCGTACATCCGGAAAATGATCGGAACTTTTTTCCTGGAAAGAGATCAAGTAATTTTTACCCAAAATAAAGCTGATCTGTTCCTGCTGCAGAATGAACGTGTTATTCTCTGATGGAAGAGCCGATCTTACGGAAAAGAAAACGTAATTAGGATACTCTTCTAATTTCGGCCTTCTTTTCTCTGTGTAAATATCTTCTACAGAAAGTATGTCAATATGAAGATTGCTGCACAACTTCTCGATGCAATTTCTCTCACTTAAGCTATGGAAATTCAACCATGAAACATAGTCCTCATCGATCGCATTCTGAACGAATTCAGTTGCAAAATGTGCCGGGGTATTCGTCGTGACCATGAAAAATTCATGGTCGTACTTGTAGAGCTGACAAATTTGGTTCGATTCCATCTGTACGAATATTGATCGAATGTACGATTTATTTACAAATGTTGCATCAGATAGCGGTAGAGCTCAACCATACACATGATGTCGAATTTGAACACTTTTTCATCTGGTGTATGCACGTTGTCTTCGGGTGCACCAATAAAACACCAGTCGATAGGTAAATCAGATTTCTGAAGCATTGTTCCATCGCTTCCTCCGGCGGATTCAACTTCCAATTGGAATTTAACTCCGGAATGTTTAGCCAATTCGATGATCCTGCCCAGATAACTCCTTCTGGGAAGACCAGAATCCCTCATGGAGATAGCGACTCCCCCACCGTGAACAACGCCATGTGTTACCCATGTGATATCTGAAATAAGCGCTTGCTGAACGCCATATTCCTTCAATAGGTAATTGGCACAAAACCCCACAGTATTACCACCGTGTTCTTCATACGTCGAGAAGACGATAGCACCATTCTCTAGATCCGCAGCAACCTTCAAAGCACTCCACACACCTAAACGATTATCCAAATAAGGAGACTGAATGTATTCATCTGTTTCTCTGAAATCCGGTTTGAAAGTCAATATCGTTCCGCGATCGATCTCTCGATCAAATACGTATTGAAGTTCTTTGCTGCCATCTTCGTCTTCTATCACCATCAATTCGGTCAGGATATCACCATTTGAATCAGATCCAACCAACTGCATGCCGTCAATGGCTCTCGGACCACCTATCTTGATCAGCTCCTTATAATAACCCACCGAAAAACCGATACTATCCATGTGGGCATAGATCGCAGCGCGTGGATTGCCAAATACAAGGATCAAGCAATCCTGAAATCCTCTTCCCTGAATAACCGTTGGTTTCACCTTCCAATCTGAGCTATTCTTATCGATATATTTCAGAATGAAATCTTTTACCCTGCTTTCATCACTGGAAGCACCTCTGATTTCAATTAATTCCTTTAAAAGTTCCATCTTAAAAAATTCCTATGATCTCTGATTCAACATTCTTGAACTCTGATAGTTCACCTCTAAGATAAGAAGCATATTTCAATGGCAGAAGTACCTTCAATGAACATTCTGTCCCAAAATCTTGCTCACGACTCATGAGTTGGTTCTGCTTGATAAAATTCATCACCTGAGGCATTGCATCATAACCAAATCTCAATAAATTCCATTCAAAAACCTCTGTTTCGATGATTTCACCTGCCTCGATCGCTTCCCTAGCAGCTGTGCGATATGCCTGGATCAGACCTCCAACACCAAGTTTCGTTCCGCCATAATAGCGAACAACTCCAATCAGTACATTGGACAGATCGAACGACTGTATCTGACCAAGAATTGGGGCACCTGCTGAATTATTGGGTTCTCCGTCATCATTTGCCCTGTATAACTTCTTATCCACTCCGAATCGGTAGGCATAACAAAGATGTCTTGACTGGTAATGCTCTTTTCTCCAATTTTCGAGGTAAACCTTTGCTTCCGCCTCGGTATAGCAAGCAATAGCCAAACCAATGAACTTTGAACCTTTTTCTTTGTAAATTCCCATAGACAGTTCATCCAAGGTACGGTATGTTGTTCTGAGTTCTGACAAACTTCATTTTGCTCTTAATATCTGCTACCTTTGCAGATATAGCTGACAAATTCTTTATTTTAGAATGCAATGTTAAGGATTTTCAAGAGAAAAGGATAAATCGGGGATCACCTTGTCCACGGATATTTCAGAAAAAAACCACCGCAAATGAGAGTACTTTTAGGTTTTGGTATTGTCGTAACATTATTGTCTTGCGCACCTTCGCGCTTCATTAAGCCATTGAATCATAAGCAGCATGCGATATCCGCTTCATTGGGTGGGGCGTTAATGAATGTTCCCGGAATCACAACAATACCTATGCCGAATACTTCATTGGGATATGGATACGGTGTAATGCCCGAAATGACCGTTTACGGAAACTGGTATACCACGGCAGCAATCTTTGGGGATATACAACTCGATGCCGGATGCTCCTACAGAGTCTGGAAGAACAATAAAATGGGCGTGACGGTGAATCCTTCCGTGAACTTCATAGTGGATGTATTCGAGAAAAATGCACGTCTTTGGCCTCAGCTTGATGCAAACTATTACGTTGATTACTGGACAAGGGGTGATGAAAATAAGACTACTAAGCAAAAAACGAATTTTCTTTATGCAGGATTCTCGAATTGGTTTGAACTCCAAAGCTCACGAGCCCACCAACAGGAACAACCCGTCAGACTACTTTTTAATCCGCAGATCGGACATACCTTCCAACGTGGAAAGTGGGACTTTAATCTGGAAGTTAAATTCCTAACTCCATATGTTTCGAACAAGAATATTGTGATCGATTATTTCAGCCCTTTCGGCAATTTTGGAGGAATGGGAACATATTTCGGTTTAACATACAAACTTTAATACCATGAAAAAGATAATTACACTCAGTGTAATTGCGCTTCTCATTACAAGCGCATGTAAGAAAAGACTCGATGATTTTCTTTTCAACAATGACAATACAATCAACGAATACTTGTTGGATGATTACACTGGACGAACCACACTGGATGTAGGAAACGAATACCAAATTGCCGACTCTATGATCCACATTATAGAGTTCCCGATAACAAGTGAAGGAGAAAACCTTACGATCTCCGCCATCTATGTTGGCGACATTGAGGAGATTGCAACAGATACTGTTCTATTGTACTGTCATGGTACTGCAGACCACAACGACTTTTACTGGCCAAGGCAGAAATTATATGCCAATCTGGGAACCAAGCATCGTTTTGGCGTTTTGATGGTTGATTATCCGGGATATGGTCTTTCTGACGGTAACCCAACTGAACAAAACATGTATGACGCTGTAAATGGTGGTCTTTCCTGGTTAAAATCAAACGGACTGACAAATGACCGACTGGTTATGTTCGGCTTTTCACTGGGAAGCGCAGCGGTATGCGAAGTAGCCGGTAATCCTGTCAAATTTACGATGCAACCATTTAAGATCATCCTTGAGGCGCCTTTCGCATCAGCTGAAAAAATGATCCAGGATGCTTCAATACTGGCGTTCCCTGGAAGTTATTTTGTCAATGTGAAGATCGATAACGCTGAAGAAATCAAAAAAGTGGATGTTCCAATGCTTTGGATACATGGTAAAGCAGATGCTTTCCTTGCTATCGAAAAACACGGTGAAATCGTCTACAGCAATTACGTTGGCCCTTCAAAAACTGCTATAAGAGTTCCGGGAGGAGATCATGAAGACACACCATTCATCATGGGTTTCACCAGCTATCTTAGTGCATTATTGAATTTTATCACACAATAACCACCATAAAAAATCCCCAATCGATTGTCGGGGATGATTACTTATCTGTTCCTCATTTTCCTTCAAGATCATCCTTCATTTTTCCACCAATGAAGGTTCCCGAAATGATCTGATCCTGGAATTCCTTCATGCCGCCCGGAGAGTGTGGCATAAGGATAGATGAATTCTTGGAGTTTGCTCCGATATCTTTTATTGTATCAAAGTACTGCGTCATCAAAACGAACTGCATGATCTCCTCATGGGTCACATTCTCAAGTGACTTATGGAAATCTTCAACAGATTCCTTAAACCCTCTTACGATCTCCAAACGCTGACGAGCTATACCTTCTCCGGATAATCGTTTGGACTCTGCTTCCGCTTCTGCCTCCTTGATGATCTTTATCTTCTTGGCCTCCCCTTCTTCGAGTGCAGCCTCTTTATCCCTCTTCGCTGCATTGATGCGGTTCATGGCATCTTTCACCTTGTGATCGGGATCGATGTCTGTAATGAGTGCTTTAATGATGCTATAGCCGTATTCATCCATACTTTCATGGATATTCTGCTGAACAGCAAGAGCGATATCCTCTTTCTTGGCAAACACATCATCCAGTTCCAATTTCGGCACCTCGGCACGAACATCATCGAAAACGTATGATGCAATCTGATTACGCGGGTTATCCATCGAATAGTAGGCCTCCTTCACACGGTCCTTTCCTACTTTGAACTGAACTGATACCTGCAAGTTGACGAATACATTATCAAGTGTTTTCGTTTCAACCGTCACATCAAGCTGCTGAACGCGCAAATTGATGACTGCTGCTTCTCGATCAATAAAGGGAATGATCAGCGTAAGACCCGGTTCTACAATTCGATGGAACTTTCCAAGACGCTCGATCACAACGGATGTCGCTTCGCGCACGATAAGCACCGATTTGATCAAAAGTAGAAGGGTTAGTATTCCTATTACCGCTAATGGTAAATACGTTAAATCATTCATAGAAAAGAGATTAAAAGATGAATGTACATAAAAAAAGCCATCGATCGATGGCTTTTAAAATTATTGAATTGTCAATTTTTTTTCAAGATCTTCAAGATAAACCCTAAATTGCTTGTCTGTCTCAGAAAGGTTCATGACCGTCCGGCAAGCATGCAGAACTGTTGCGTGATCCTTTCCGCCGCAATGAGCGCCGATATTTGCCAATGATGATTTCGTCATCTTCTTGGAAAAATACATTGAGATCTGGCGTGCCTGAACCACTTCACGCTTACGCGTCTTGGATTTCAGCATTTCAATCGGCAGATCAAAATAATCGCACACAACTTTTTGAATGTACTCGATTGAAACTTCGCGTGCTGTGTTCTTTACAAACTTATCCACCATTTGCTTGGCAAGCTCAAGTGTGATCGCTTTCTTGTTCAGGGATGCCTGAGCCAGTAAAGTATTCAGGGCACCTTCCATTTCACGCACATTGGTATTGATCGAATAAGCAAGGTATTCTACGACATCACGAGGTAATTCAATTCCATTCCCATACATCTTCTTCTCTAGTATGGCAATACGCGTTTCAAGATCTGGAGTACCAAGATCAGCTGACAATCCCCACTTGAAACGTGAAAGCAATCGTTGCTCCATACCTTGCATTTCAACAGGTGGTTTATCCGATGTGAGTATAATCTGCTTACCGTTCTGATGAAGGTGATTAAAAATATGGAAGAATACATCCTGCGTCTTTTCCTTTCCGGAGAAGAACTGAACATCATCAATGATCAACACATCGATCATCTGATAAAAATGAATGAAATCGTTCGTAGTCTGATTCTTGATGGCATCTATAAACTGATGTGCGAATTTTTCAGAACCAACGTAAAGTACCGTTTTATTTGGGAACTGATTTTTGATGGCAATTCCAATAGCATGCGCTAAGTGTGTTTTGCCCAAACCAACACCTCCATATATCAATAGAGGATTGAATGCAGTGCCTCCTGGTTTGTTCGCAACAGCATAACCGGATGCCCGCGCCAAACGATTACAGTCTCCTTCTACAAAATTCTCAAAAGAATACGATGGATTCAGATTAGAATCAACATTCACCTTCTTCAATCCAGGAATAATAAATGGATTACGAATCTGGTTCTCGTTAAGGTTTAACGGCATTGTAACCGGTGCATTTTTCAGAGATCGTTTATTTAATGCAGGAAGTTTCACCGTGTATGGGGTAGAATTGGTTGTATTGTTCTCCATCACAATACTGTACTCCAAGGTGCCTTCAGGACCCAATTCCTTTTTGATCACTTTCTTGAGCAGAGTAATGTAGTTTTCCTCCAGCCATTCATAGAAGAAATGTGAAGGAACCTGAATAGTTAGTACATTTTCCTCCAACCGCACAGGAACGATCGGATCGAACCACGTTTTAAAAGCCTGCAAGGAAATATTATCCTTAATGACTTTAAGACATGCGTTCCAAACGATCTCGTGACTATTACTCATTAGACAATCTTTTAGTTAAGGGTTAATTATTGATGATAAAAGCATAAAACATGGTGTTACCTCAATGAATAGTGCTTGTTATTCTCCGAGGACAAATATTTACATAAAAAAGTTTAAAAAAAAATTGAGAAGGGGTTGATTTTTAAAAAAGTTTTACTTGTCGACTAACAATTTCGTTCATGTTTTTTTCGAAGTATTTTAACACAAACAAAATAATGAGACCCGATTAAACAATCCCATTTTCTGACATAAAACAACTTGCCTCACTAAGTAACCAAATTAATTAAAATGATCCACATTGATTCATTTACAAGCTAAATTAATTTTAAATTTGATACAGTTTTTATTTGATGAGATATCACTACTCCTTTCCGACAAAATTGCGCGTGCGATATGGCGAGACAGACCAGATGGGATATTGTTATTATGGCAACTATGCACAGTACTTTGAAGTGGGACGTGTTGAAGCACTGCGCGCTCTTGGCATGAGTTACAGAAATCTGGAAAAGCAGGGGGTCATGCTACCAGTTTCGTCCTTTACCGTTAAATATTTGGCTCCTGCCTTATATGATGACGAGTTAACCATCAACACGAAAATAACGGAGATTAAAGGATCCAGAATCTATTTCGAATATGAGATACGAAATAACAAAGACACTCTCATAAGTATAGCGGAAACAATGCTGGTGTTCGTTAATAAAGAAAACATGCGTCCAACGCAGGCGCCTGATTCCTTTCTATCACTCATCGAACCCTACCGGCATGTCGAATAAATCTACATTCATATTTGAATCTGCTTCGAAAGAAAAGTTCAGCAAATACATTTCTCAGCGGGACGGTGAAGTTAAATTAGGCGAAATAATCGCTTTTGGAAAACCGTTGAAAAGATCAAAATACCTTATCCTTGGCATTGAGGAAAGCATTGGTCCTCAGGCAAATATCGGACTCCCCGGTTCGGAGAATAGCTTCAGCTGCTTCATTATGCGATTCCTGAACATGCAAGCCAATCGCTTCATACAAGGAGAAGATATAGTCATCATTGGAACCATCAAAGCGATTATGCCTTTTCAAGATGCTAAATCAGGAAGAAAGTCAATAGAAGAACTTGATGAACTAGTCCAATCTGTTTTGGAAGAACACCTTTCTATTGGGATTATCCCAATAGTAGTTGGAGGAGGACATAATAACGCTTACCCTATAATTCGATCTGTATCTAATCAATTTCAAAATGCAATCAATGTGATCAACCTCGATCCACATGCAGACTGCCGACCATTAGAGGGTAGACACAGCGGAAACCCATTCTCCTACGCAAAAGATTGTGGAGCACTTGATCATTATACTGTAATCGGCCTCCACAAAGCGTACAACAGCGAGTTCTTATTGACCTACCTGGACGATCAAGGATTCAGCTACACCTTCTTCGAAGACTATCTGGAAGAACCTGAAAAATTTAGTGCTGACGTAAAGAGATTCAATGAAGGTAGAGGAACCGAAAAACCTTTTGGGGTTGAACTTGACATGGACAGTATTGAAGATATGCCAAGTTCTGCATACACACCGAATGGAATGAGTACCAGTCAGGCAAGGTTCTATATCCGGCAACTATCCAGAAATACAAATGCGGTTTACTTTCATTTTCCGGAAGGTGCCCCAACTTCGCCCAACGATGAAAAAGTTGTGGGAAAAATACTGGCCTATTTGATCTGGGATATTATTTCGACGGATAACCTTTAAAAACACTAACCTTTTTGTCGTTTTTTTCGTTACATTGACGTATGGAAACCGGCAGAAGCACAACTATGATAAAGATAATCCGATCGTTCTTTCCGATCCACCTTATCATTGGCCTGCTAAAATATAACCTGATCTCGCTTTTTTACTGGTCATTCCTATTCCTGGTGGTTTCTGATTCTTTTGGAAGTGCCTTCGGAATCCCATTATTGTTCTTTTCTCCCGAATACCTGGGCGATGTAAGCACCGTTTCTTTTGCATTACTTGGTTTTGCGGTCGGCGGATTTACCATGGCATTCAACACTTATAGTTATATAAAACTTGGTCCGCGATACCCATTTCTAGCAACTTTATCGCGGCCTTTCTTCAAATTCTGCATCAACAACGCACTCCTGCCAACTGTTTTTATCATCTTTTACTTGATTCGGATGATCGACTTCCAGTTATCCCAGGAATTTGCATCCGTTAAGGATGTCTTGCTTTATGCTGCCTCATTTCTTTCAGGATTTACAGCATTCATTACTTTATCAATCTTTTATTTTTTCCCGACTACAAAAGAGAAAGGTGAACGTCCCGCACATGAGGAGACATCAAGCAACCCAATTCAATCAGTTACCCAATCAAAGGAAAAATGGTATGACTATTTTCGCACCGAAAAGGAACGCTCTTATTTCTACATTGGGAAAAGACTCAAGATCCACCAAAGCCGAAGCACCAGACACCTGGACAAGTCAATCATCGAACACATTTTCGCTCAAAACAGGATCAACGCTTCGATCTTCGAGATCATTACAATAATTGCCTTTGTGGTATCAGGGCAATTCATGAACCTACCG
>Ga0315902_10006697_pt1 | contig 15900 bp, 17 predicted proteins | sample LakEriMetagenome_9_FD_203523 | JGI IMG/M metagenome (GOLD analysis project Ga0315902, IMG submission 203523) | Freshwater fungal communities from buoy surface, Lake Erie, Ohio, United States - Buoy 12 MA117 | ecosystem: Environmental > Aquatic > Freshwater > Lake > Lake biofilm | place: USA...
CGGATGACGGTGACGGTTTTATCCCTTCGGTGGAAAATCTCTCGAAGTCGGATTCGCTCGGACTAAAAAACATTATCAGCCGTTTACAGTCGATCAATGGTACCATACAATACCAAATGAATGTACCAAAAGGAACAACAGCTTCTATCCATTTAAAGCGCCCGAACGAATGATTACTATAGGAATAGCCGAAGACCAGCAGATCTTCAGAAAAGGACTTGTTATGTTGCTGAACGGCTTTAAAGGAATGAACGTCATCTGCGAAGGCGAGAGCGGAAAAGCGTTGGTCGATAAGTTCCATCAGGAAGTTCCGAATGTCGTGGTAATAGATTACAGCATGCCGTTAATGGGAGGAATTGAAACGGCGCAGTACATTCGAACCAACTTCCCTGAAACAAAGATCATTCTGCTTTCCATGTATGATGACGAGGAGTTCGTAGAATCAGCCATTGAAAGTGGTGCAAACGGATACCTTTCAAAAGATGATGATCTGAACGAGCTCGAAGCTGCTATCAAAAGTGTTATTTCCAACCATTATTACTTAAACGACCGTGTTTCTAAGCTCTTCATCAACCGAATGATGAAGAGAGGAAAAATTGACCCGGAGTTTGAGAATGAGAAGATCGAGTTCAATGATGAAGAGGTCAAAATAATACAACTCATCAGTCAGGAATGCACCAATAATGAGATCGCTGACAAGCTCTTCAAGAGTGTAAGAACTATTGAAAAGTACCGTTCCAAGCTGATCCAAAAAGTAGGAGCTCAGAATACCATCGGACTCATCATGTATGCGATCAAATATAAGATCATCGATCTCAATTAAGTACTCAATGCCATTATGCCGCGTCTTACTGAAAAAGAATAGCACGCGATTTTTTAAAAATATCTGAATTTTCTATTGCATAAATGAATTTTAGTCTTAATTTTGCAAGCACTTTTAACGAAAAGTAATACACAATTTCTGAATTTAGCTGAAGCTAAAGTTTGTAAGAATAAGAAAATTGGTTTGGTAGTTCAGTTGGTTAGAATACATGCCTGTCACGCATGGGGTCGCGGGTTCGAGTCCCGTCCAGACCGCGAATCATCTAATGATTCCGAAATTAAAACCCTTGTAAATCAATAGATTACAAGGGTTTTTTATTTTCATTATTTCAAAGTGTAAAACACTGTGTAAAACATTGTGTAAAACGAAACCTCGTCAACTACCGAATTTTCATTCAATTTTTCCAAAAATTTTTTTCAGGATTTTTTTCCTTTTTGATGGTTAAATCCATTTAAAGGATTGTACCCCGTTTATCAGAATTCTCGAATAACAGGAGAGAGGGAGGGATACACAGCAATACCCCCTCCCCCCGTCCTCCCAAGTTCATATCTGTAAATTAATTCTATAGATGTAATTATTTCATGAACTTTCGTTATTACTGTTTAGAAAGTTCCTGTAATCAATAAGTATTGAGATGATGAAATCTAAAATTCAAAACAAAGTGTTGGTAATCCCTCCGATATTTCTACTCTTCGTGTTGCTGAGTTGTCATTCCTCAAAAAACATGACTTCAGTTAATCCAACGGCTAACCAAGTAGTTTCCGAGTCAAATTACATCAATTCTCAAAAAGCACTGGCTGATTGGCTAATGAGTCAACCACAAGACGTTCGAGAAGCGTTTAAAAGAGATTTTACCTTCTCTAAAAAAGAGATAAACAGTTTTGTTGATTCCTTAAGGAAACAGTAAAAGAAACGTCTGTAATTTTCTAACAACAAATAACGTTATTCATACAATGTAAATCCGATTATGTATGAAAGAACTTTTTAAAATGGGATTTTTTGGAATGATTTTCATCCTTTTTCTCGCATACAATGATGGGAAATTGGATGAATTAAAGTTCATTGTTAAAGATGAGGTTGTTTCTGCTATTTACTTACCTGAAAACAATAGTTCAACAAGGGAGGAATCGAATGATAAAGTATCAATAGTTCAGGAGACAATTGAAGAACCAAGTGTCAAATCTGAAAGTAATTCAAACACAATATACATCAGACCATTGGGTGAAGTCGACTTGGGTGATATTGCCTTCGCAACGGATGTAATTGAGGATTTTTATGGTTACAATGTTGTTATTCAGTCCGAAGTAGGAATCTCGCCGTCCATGTTGACTGAGAATGGGGAATTATCATCGGTAAATACCTGTGCTGAATTGAGCACTTACAACAAAACAATTTACATCACGGAAAAGGAACTGTACGATGAAGATAACACCTTACTCAGGGGAGTTGCATCAGGAAATGACCTAACAGTTATCGTTAGAGGTGAAAGAAGATTTATGAGAGAAACCATTATTCATGAAATTGGCCATACACTTGGATTAAAACACTGCAATGACTTAACTTGTGTAATGAGTACGAATAATGACGCTTATGATAGCGGTGATTTTTGTGAGAAATGTAAAGAGAAATTGAATGAATAAAAATATGTTTTTGAAAGATTTTTGAAGTACTGTAGATGATTAATAAAGAATGGAGGGAATACCCTATTTTTTATTTCAACACATAACCAAAAAAACCTGTGACAAAGAAGTTAAAATAACCACTTTTTTGTGTTGAGGTAGTTGAGAAGAATCCGTATTGTTCGCCAGGGGTTGTTATATGACTTAACATAACCGCTTTATGTGGTACGGATGATAGAAATGCGTTAATAGTTTGTTGAGCTAAATCTTCATAAGTAATCTTATGACTCTTACCGCAGAAAAAGTTATAACAAATTTCACCATGATATGTATGGTTCAATTTACTCCCTTTGGAAAAATAATTGAATCTGTCTCTAGGACCTGTAAGAGTCACTCCTCTAAAGCTTTTGTCATTATCATGACATACTACCGAGTATGTTGACATGTAGTCTACTTGATACTGAGACGCAGATTTACAAATGTCATCCTTAATTCTTAATTGAGAACCTTCCTTTTCCCTTTCCTCATTATGTTTCTGAAAAATCAAATCATTCAATAAGGTGTAATTTACCTTATTGAAATCAATAGTGTCATTTTTTGTTTGAGAAAAACTGACTACAGATGATAGGAGAATAAAAAAAAGTGCCGTTTTCATATGTTTCCCTTTTGTCATGAAACAAGAAGGTTAAACCTCTTGCGAATGTAACTGATTTGTATAATTTTTATTGTTTCAAAATGTTACACATCGTAGTTACAACCCTCGAAAATGGATAAAACAACCTAAAAGGTTCAATTGGACTTTTTTGACTCGGGTCTCTCCATTTTCAAAAACCCCTTACTTGAATAGGTAACTTTAAACCCATGTTTTTGAAAGAACAGTTTTTGTTTTGATATGGGGGTTTCTTTGTAAGTGGTATTCATTCCAATTGCTCCTGTCAATTCTGCTTGAATAGGAGGTATGTAACCCAACAAAGAATCTATGTAGTTCAAAAGAAACTTCATCAGCTCAGACCCTTTTCCTTTACCTGACTCTGATGTCTCTATGCGTGTTAATTCGATTTTATCATCATCCGTTGGGGAAATGCGAATAAGACTTCCATCATGTAATTGAAAAGTTAGACAATTATGGACCTTCAGGGTAAATCCTTTTTTATTTTCCACCAATGAGAATATTACAAATGGGTTGGTGAACAATACTTCTTCAAATGGATAAGTATTCAATCCTTCAATTAATTTGATAAAGGCTTCCGTATCATCAACTATTTGAACGTTCTTAATGGGCAAACCCACGTTTGTTTGGATTTCTTCAATGAAGTCCCTTGGGGCACTCATATACTTTTCTCTTATTTCGGCTACTTTACTCATATACAAGAAGTATAGAGCAGATTTTTGGAAAAGTAAAGTTGTTGAATGGTAATTTTTTTTTATAATTGTATATAATCAATCACTACTGCCATGAAATGTAAGTTCATCTTTACAGTATTTTTATTTTTTGTTGTTTTTTCGAGCCATTCACAACTTTCATCGAACTTATCACAAAATGGTTTAATTGGCTATTGGCCTTTTGACGGTAATGCTGAAGACATAAGTGGAAACACGAAACATGGTATTGTAAACAATGTAAATTTAACAGTTGATAGATTTGGCAGGCAAAATATGGCCTATGACTTCAATGGAGCCAATAATTCAATCACTATTAATACCAAAATAAATTCATCTAGTATAACTCTAAGTTTTTGGTTTAAGACACCTCCGAGTAACAAATATAGCATTCAATATCTATTTGGTTTTGGTAGTAAAGCCCCATCAAATTATGGCTTACCAGGATTTGGAATTTCTGGTTTAGAAAAGGTATGTAATTCACAAGCGAACAAAGTTCTTTTATTCGATGCTATTAACGCTTGTTCCAATGTGTTTTACCTAACTGATATTGAAAGTAGTCAATGGTACCACGGAGTAATTGTTAAAACCAATTCAAATATTTCTTTTTACAACAACGGTAGATTAGTTTGGTCAGGAGTAATTAACAACTTGAACTTTGACGACCTGATAATAGGAAAAAGATTAGAGAATTGGCTCGATTTTAATGGCTCTATTGATGACGTAGCATTATGGAACAGGGCATTGTCCGAAAAAGAAATAGCTGAATTGAACAATGTAAATCAGGAAAATCAAATTGAAACATTGGATGAATACTATAATCAAGGGATTGTTTTGTATGACAAGGACCTGTATTCCCAATCAATATCCTTTTTTGACAAGTCAATCCAATTAAATGCACAAAATTATTTGAGTTTTTTTAAGCGAGGTAGTGCAAAGTATTTTACAAATGATTTAATTGGGGCAATATCTGATATTGAAAACTCAATAAAATTGAACTCAAATTACCCAAAATCCTACGTGCAACTCGGAAATATTAAAAAAGACCAATCAGATTATTCTTCAGCAATATATTATTATTCAAAAGCAATAGAACTGATACCTGTATATGGCACTGTCAAGCTTGAAGACGCTTATTATTCAAGGGGGCTAATGTATAGAGATATTGGTGATAATAATAATTTCCTCAACGATTTTAATAGAGTATTAGAAATAAATCCAAACAGAAGTTACGCTTATATTTACATGGCAAGCACAAAATTGAAACAAGGTGATTTTAACTCAGCACTTGGTCTCATTAATAAATCCATAGAACTTAATCCAAATGAACCTACTGCGCACTATACGAAAGGTAGGATACTGTTTATTTCTAAAGATTATAAAGGATGTAAATTGAGCCTTGACAAGGCTATATCACTTAACCCTTTAGATTCTGATTTTTACTTAATTAGAGCTTTAGCCGAAGCTGGTTTGGGCGAGAATGAAAATTGTTGCTTAGATTTCAAGAAGGCGATTGAATTAGGTAATGAGGATGCTATAAAATTCGATAAGGAATTAAATGTGCAAGAATATTGTGACAAAAAAGATAACACAAATGACTATCTCACCAAACAATTTTATCTTGGAATACTCGATGGAATGAAAAATTATAATAACAATTCCTCAACTTCATCAGTTTCCACAAATAATAGCGTTCAAGGAAATAGTTCAAATGTGACAAATTCAAATAGCACATCATCACCTCAAAAAACAGAACCATTCGAGTTTGAAGTAACTGTAAAATGGTCATCACCTACCAATAATGTAGCGAAGTGCGGATTGAATTTGACTGTGGAAAATGGAGTTTTAGGCATGGGGCCAAATTATGAGAGTAATTCTTGTGGATTTTCTGTTGACCCTGTCTGTCCTAAATGCAAAAAGAAACTATTGAATGTCTCGAGTTGTAATGGTTTTGCATATCAAAACCCACATAAAAGTTTTGAGAAATTCAAAGTTCGTTGTCCTAATTGTAGCTACTGATAATTGTTCTGTAAAAGACACAAAAAATGTTGTTTGTTTTATTCAAAACCTGTAGCCCCAATCAACCAATACCTGACCTCCATTCCTCCTAATATGAGGGTCTGAGAGATAAGTGTAACATTGGGTCCGTTTCGTTCTATCGAATAACTCACAATCTTTATCACAGATTGTCTTTACTGAGTTTAAGATTTCATTTTTATTCATGTTTGTTCTCAGGACAAAATGAATATGAAGTTTATCTTCTTGCCGATGAATGGAGAAATAGGCTAGGTCTGTTGCATCGGATTTAGGTATTAAATCAATCAAAGATTGGATGTCGTATTCATTAGGAGGTCTAAAGCAACAAAACCAATCCCATTCAACTTTAGAAAACGTATCGAGGTTGTTGTAATTGGATATGGATTCATAAAACAACTGTTGTTTCCGTATCCATTGTTCTTTTTCACTATTGGTAAGGGATATTTCTTCATTCAATCGAATAAGAAATGGAATCATCAAGGGGTGTATCAAGTATTTCCCCCCTCTTCCTCTTCCACCACCTCTTATTAGATTGGGGTATTTATTCTTTAGTTTCCTGATACGGTTGTTGACTTGTTTTCTGCTTACATTGGTTAGGTGTAAAATGTCTTGAATCTGATACATTAGTTATTCTTGAATATAGTTTATCCAAAGGGAGTTTTTTCACTCTCTCCGATGACCATAAAATAGATTTCACAGTCTAATTGTAAAGGTTTTTTTAGGATTTTAATGGAAAATCTATGGTTCCAATAAATCTTCATCTATGGTTTCAATTCTCAGAATCATTTGGGGGAAATCTACTTGGTAATTCCCATTTGAATTTTTAAACATATTGGACTTGTGCATCTTTAAAATTGCCCGTATGACGTCAATTATTTGTTCGTCATCTTGAAAATCATTTATGTTTAGTGTATAAACCATCGGTCTACTGCTGGTATTTTTTTTCATGGGTCAAATTTTTAGGAATAGTTATTTCAAAGGAATCATCAGTAAGTTCAATACTCTGTCAGTATTTAGAAATCTTCTCACCTCAGGGGAATTTTCCTGATAAATGACTTCTCTTATTGTATCGAGTAATTCTTCTTTGTCTTTATAATTGGTTGATAGAAACCTATACGTGATTCTCATTGACATACCAATAAATATCTTGTATGGTTCCAAAAGATTACAATGTTGATTCTAAACCCTATCTGTATCTCAAAACACCAATCTGAAATTTGAAAAATCCATCATTTTGCTATCTTTATCTTTTTGCTCTTGAGAATAAAAAGTCCAAATGAACCTTTTAATGATTTGAACATGTTTTTACTAACCGACCTTTCAGAAACAGGATATAGAAAGATTAAGGAAGACAGGGATGGATTGGTTGAAAAAATCAAACAATACCAAGCCTTTGTCGATGAATTTGACCTGGCATTACCATTCTTAGAATCCTTATTTGACCCGAAAATCAGTTTTTCGAAACAAAACAACCACTATATCGCTCAAGCCTTTATTCCTTTTAATCAAGAAAGAATTCGGATTACTGCTCGCATTGACGATGAAATGTATAAGGGGAAAGATGACCCACGTCTCATTGAAAAAGGAGGTAAACTGATAAAAGAAAAGATTCGTTCACAATTTCCTGACCATTTTAGAGATGAAGAAAGTAAAGGTTAGTACTTTAACTCCTAACCCACATAGTACTCGCATGTATGGTGGATTTACATTACAAAAGGACGATGATTTCTTCTTATTTCAATCGATTCGTTTAGATGGGATTCGAGAACCACTGATTATTTCGAAAAGTAATGAAGTTATTTCAGGAGTGAGAAGATATGAGGTTGCTCAACTACTAAACATTGAAGAAGTCCCTGTTGTCGTGCTTGATGTTGACATAGTTACAGAATTGGATGTAATTATACACAACCTACAAAGAATTAAAAACGATGTTCAAGTCACTTATGAGTATGAAAAAGTAAGAAAAGAAATTGGTTCTAAACAAGGTGTACGCTTAAGTCAAGAAAAACGGCAAATTTTTGAAAAAATAATATCCTCAACTGCTGAAAGAATTTCTGATACAACCCGAAAACGAGTTGTCTCCGCGGTAAAAATTAACAAAGAACTTTATCCTGAGAAGTCAGAAATAGAGATATGGACTGAACTCTCAAAGGAGGTCGATAAGGGGAAAAATATATCCTCAATTTTAAAAAAACTTGAAGCTCAGAAGTACAAAATTCAAAATGCTTCTGAGGCCGAACAATATGAGGATTTTGAACACGATGGTTTTAAAATTATTCAAGGTGATTCCCTTGAGGTTGCCAATCAATTAGAGGACGATTCTATTCAATGCCTCATGACTTCTCCTCCTTATTACAATTTCAGAGAATATGACCAAAATCCTCAAGAAAATAAAAGAATACCATTGGGAAATGAGCCTGATTTAGACTCCTATATTAACGCATTAGTTGAGATTTTTGCTCAGTATAAATCCAAAATGAAACAGACCTCATCCATTTTCATTAATGTCATGGACAAGGTGTATAAAGGCAAAAATCAAAGGATTCCAAGTAAAATTTGTGACAAAATGGAGGAGTTTGGATTCGAAAACATTCAAAGCATAATGTGGTTTAAAAAGAATCCTCAGTATTCCACAAACCAAAAGGTTGCCCAGCCCTCATGTGAATATATTCTCCACTTCACAAAAAGTGTAAAACATTATTATTGGAATAAATCATGGAGTGCTGAATTAAACAACACTGAGTTCATTAGTGATGTTTTATACGGAGAAAATGGAGAACATCCATTGATACGCAATCTAATCTTACCCTTCCAATCCTCATTAAAAGACGATGATTTTGTAGTTCCTCCTTTGATTTCAACCAATGTAATCAACAACCATTCATTGAATAAACTGCTTGAAAATAAAGGGTTCAAGTTGACCCATTCAGCTCTTTACTCCTATGAAGTTCCTATGCTGTGTATTCTACCTTCAACAAAAAAGGGAGATGTTTGTCTTGACATTTTCTCAGGTCTTGGAACGACAGGAATTGTCGCCTATGCAACCAATAGGTCTTATATTGGAATTGAGAATTCGAAAATTTATGCAGCACAAAGTAAAGCCAGATTCATAGAACTTTTCAAGGATAAATTCCCTGAGCAATTTGAACAATGATAGGTTGATTTTTCCAATCTAATTACATTCACTTTTAGGCTATACTTTTTTTTCAGCCGATGCGGCGCAATCAAAAAACTGGCAATACATTAGCCTACAAACGTTTTTTGATGCAAAATTAGGCTGATGCCGAACATAACCTAAAAATGAAAAAACTAAAGGTACATTATGTAAGGGTTTCCTCCGTAAATGGACAGAATACCGATAGACAAAAAGTGAATGTTCTTTGTGACCTTTTGCTCGAAGATAAATGCTCGGGTAAGATTCCATTCTTTGACAGACCATCAGGACTGAAAATTAAAACAATGATTGAGAATGGAGAGATTTCTGAACTATCCGTTCATCACCCTGATAGGATATGCCGAAATATGATTGACTTCCTTCAGACAATCCATTACCTGAATGAAAAGAAAGTAAATCTTGTTTTTATATCGCAAGGATTACAAACATTAGATGAAGAAGGAAATGAAAACCCTGTTTCCAAAATGGTTATTTCCATCATGGGGGTTATTGCCGAATTAGAAAGACGACTAATCAAAGAAAGAATTAGTGAAGGAATTGAGATTGCAAAAGCAAAAGGAAGATACCTCGGTAGAAAATCGGGAACGACAGAGGATAATCACAAGTTTCTAAATAAACCCAAAAATATCAAGGTTATAGAATATCTACGAAAGGGTTATAAACAATCTGAAATAAACAAAATAACGGGGGTAAGTCCAAACACCATTATTAAGATTAGGAAATGTCTAAGAACAGAAAACATAGGGTGAATAACATCAAAACATCACTCCTCGAGAAGGTGTTGTCTAAAATCATAAAACAGAATGGTTATGAAGTGAATGAACTGCGAATTGTTAAGATTGACTCTCCAATAGACGTAAAGTACCAAATCATGAATTCATTCAATCCTAACCCGCCTAAAATTCAAATTTTTACAGGTTTGGAGAAAGAATTAAAAAAGAATCTTTCTGTTCTGATACGAAATGTTTTCTTGAACTTCATTCTCACAAGCATGGATGAAGAAGATGTAAACCTTAAGGATTTGTATTTTGTTGTTTATGTTGACTATTTTCCATGAGTTCCCTTCCTTTTGTTCCGTAGTATTCACCAAAGGGCTGAAAGAACTTTGGGAAAAATTGGGGAATATTTTCAGAGGATTCAATTCTCTCAATTTGAAGGTTCATCGCTCCTAATTTCTTCAACCTCATCTTTAAGTTTAATTCAAAATTTCTACAATCTGACTTTGGTTTCAAATAGATGTAAAAGTCAAAATCAAGTTTTCCATTGATGATATTATTTCGGTAAAATCCACCTGTTACATACCTTCTGAAAAAATCCTTATTCGTGTATCCATAGAAAGCCGATTTACCTTTACTAAGTTTTCGAAAAAGTTCATTTGGACTTTTTTGTTTACTCAAATGTAAGCCCTGAATTTTAACTAAATACCACATGTTTCCCAGCAAAAAAGGTGTGTTATGGTTTATTTAAAAACCTTAAAAGGCAACTTCTCATTTCCATTAAGAATAGGTAAAATCTCTTGAAATAAGTCAACCTTATCAAGATATTGAATTTTGATAGATACATCTGTATCTAAGAACATACAGATTTCCTGATTCATATCATCAAGAACTTCAAAGAATGTTACTTCGAACAATTCACCGACCTCTGGCATGGCATTTTCAATCATCAACCCCAAAATAGAATCCGAATTCTTGTTCAGTAAATGATAAATGGTTAATTCATCAAGAATCCGTTCATCCAATTTTGATAAAACATAATTGTATTTGATAAGGAAATTTTGTTCGTTTGGTAATTGCTCAACGAATTTTTGAACTTCACGACCAATTTCTTTATTACGGCTCATGATAATAAATATCATTGAATACAGAAAGTGTATCGTTCAATAATTAAAAAGGAATAAGAGCTTTAAACAGGGGATTGAATAAAATCACTCAGGAATAGACCCTCTATTAGCGATTTTCTCTTCGAATTCTCTTGAGACACTTTCACGGGATGTTTTGTTGTATCTGAGAAGTGTTGATGTCTTGGTATGTCCTGTAGATTGCATCAAATGGTGCATCGAAATACCTTGTTCCAATGAAAGTGTGACATAAGTTCTCCTTCCCGTATGAGTTGAGACAATTTCCCAAAGTTCTTTTGTCTCCTCCTTTTTTTGATTTGATTGTCTCCACAACAAATTTACTTTTCGGTTTAAACCGATTTTCTTAAATACACTTTTAATCTCTCTATTGAATACTTGAACAGGAATTGACTGAATTAATCGGGGATGATATGGTTTTGTAATTTTACCCAATTCAATGCCCTTTAGCAACCTTTCTAAAAGAACTTTTTTCTCCTCAAAAGACATCGCCTCGAAAGAATACAAACTTCTGTCAGTTGCAATCCATTCGATAAGCAAATCAATTGTTACATCAACTATTGGAATAATGGATTTATGTATTGATTTTATTTTTTGCCTACTGATTTCAATAGTTATGTATCTCTTTTTTGTAAGGTTATCCTTTTCTATATGAATGTGATGTAATCTTAAATTATTAAAATCGGTATATGAACAGCCAGTAGAACACAGAAAAATGAAAATTTGACCGATTAATCTCTCACGCTCATTCAATTCAACAGTGGAGGTGTTATACCACCCACTATAAAATGCTTCTCTCTTAACAATTTCCAATTCATCCATAGATAAATGAACCACTTCGCTTCCGACTTCCTTATCTACTTCAATTTTTTTAAAGGAAATTGGTATGGATGTAATTTCTAATTGGAAGTAACAATAATTCAAAAATGATTTTATCGTCTTAATGTACTTACCCACAGTGTTCTCACGCAATCCTTTCTCGTTTAAGAATATTCGAAAATCTTTGAGTGTGTTTAAATTCATATCCGTAACTAATGGATACTTTTCATTGGAGAATTCATTCCACTTATCAAGTGTAAAACCATAAATATCTAACGTCGCTTTCTTCAAATCATTTCTTCTCGCGTTTTGGATGTATTTTTCAAACAAGAAGTCAACACGTAACTCTTTATTAGCAATCACATCAACACCTGAAAACTTTGAAATTTCAATATTTTTAATAACATCAACCGTTGGGTAGGTTCTATATTTTGAAAAGTAATCCTCCACGAATAAGGAGTATCTTTCCTCAAATTTTTGCAAGATATTCTTTAACTCATTGAACCTTGAATATGATTTTACAGGAAATGCAAATTCCTTATTCCATGATTCCAATGGGATGGTCTCGCCTAGTGAAAGATTAACCCACTTTCTCTTAAATGTATAACGAAGGAATATTGCCACCTCACCGTTTTTGTTCGGTCTATCACTTCTTACCCCAAAAATTAAAGAGTATTTTTCCATTCCACTAAAATAGTGTAAAACATTGTGTAAAACAAAAATAGATATAATTCGTTATTTTTGATGGATAAATTATTTTATATAACTGATTATCAAATATATAATAAATTGTAAAAATATTTGTTCAGGTTCCGTCCAGACCGCAAAGTTAAAAGCAAAGTCCCGATTTAATCGGGACTTTTTTTTTGAATGTCCGTTTACCATCTTGAACGAAGCATTGCATCTTTCTAACTATTTTTTATTCAGATTTTAATCTATTTAACTTTCTGCTTTGGTTTGTACATGGCTTCGTATTTTTCGATCCACTGTTGTGCAGTTATCTTCTTCATCAGTTCGCCGATCAAGTCATACGGAATCTCCTCAATTTTTTTAAAACGGATACAGCTTTTACCCATATCAAGCTTTTGTTTACTATACTTTGGATATTCGTTGACAAACCAATCTAACAACTGAGGATCTGAATAGATACCCATATGATAAAAATTGATGCCCCCCTTTTGAGAAGCTATTCCTGCAAAAGGAAGCGGTTCGCTGGGTTTGCAATGGTAACCGGAAGGGTAAATGGAATGTGGGATCACATACCCTAAACCTCCATAACTGATCGCAGCTTCAAATCCATTCGGAAGGTTTGTGATGATCGTCTCATGCAATTTATTAAATGGGCCAATTCTGTCCACCGGAAGGTTTTTAAGAATTTCGTCTATCGCTTTCATCTTTCGTAATCATTAAATTACCATACCGGCAATATCAAGTTCTCCTCATCAGTTATTACCGGTTTGTTGAACCAATATTACAAATCATGATTGTCAATCGGAAGAAAATTCGATTTAAAAGTGATGAAGTTATCCCGTATTATTGATTTTAAAACAGGTATTATTCGTTTCTTTAGGATTTCATTTCAACGCATCAGTCATTGGAGAACCAGAGAACTTTACGCTTGCTTAAATTAATCTTTGCTTCGATAGCATTGCTAATGCTGACGGTAACACTATTCTTTGGAACACTAACATTCGCTGATGCTCTCAGAGGCTTTGAGGTTTGGAAACAATATTTGGACGGTTCTGACTGGAACACTCTGAATTATCCGGGCATCACGAAACCGCTGTATAGTTATTATGTATCCTGGTGGAGTCCCGGTCAATGGATGATACCAGCTCTTTTAAAGGCAATCCTTCTTATCGATTCAATCCAGATAATTCAGTGTCTCACAATCTTCATCTGTCTAACTCTTTCACTTATCGGCTACAAAAAATTGTTCGTTAGGCTTGGGTTTGAAAGCTTCATCATCTGGTTTAGCCTTATTTGTATACTAACCAACCAAGTATTCTACTGGCATAGCCTTATGTATTACGGTGGAGATCTGCTACTGCTGGCAGCCTTCCCGTATTTTATTCTCGGTATATTGAAGGTAAGAAAAAGTTTAACGGTTAGAAACTTACTTTTGTTTGGATTCATTGTCATCGCTGGCTTGTTTCTAAAGAACACCTTTATTGTCGTTACTGCATGCTCTATATGCTTCTTGTTCTTTCATTTTGATACGGATAATCTTAAAGAACGCATCTTGTACATCCTACCCTTCGGTCTTTTGTTCACAGGCATCTACATCGGCTTCAACTACTTTCACCTCAGTCTTGGAGAAACACCCGGCAGTTCGCATGATTTGGAGGGGTTCTCTGGCATTAAAAAAGATCTTGTCGGTGACCTGACCTACAGTTTCGGAAGTCCATTTGGAACCTTCTCACGCTATTCCCTAATCCTTCAGAAAATGAATCCAATGTTCAAGGACGATTTCACCTGGATCAATATCCTGCAGGTCCTCCCCTTTCTGTTCACATTACTTTTCCTTTACAAAACCTATAGAAAAGGAGACACTTACACCCACCTACTCTTATTCTTTGCCTTGCCATTCTTTGGCCTGTTTACATTTTTCAATCTACAGAATAAAGCGATCGGATATGAGATGAGGCACTTCGCTCCTGTTGTTATGATATTTTTCCCAGGCATAATCCGCTGGATACTTTCCTATTCTTCAAAGATACTTGCTTACGGATTGATCTTCTCATTCTGCCTTTTTGATCTTGGCTTATATGCATTAAGTGTTCGAAAAATCGAACAGACCCATTCCTATTGGAAAGACTATAAACTTCCCAATGAGGATGTAGAATTGTTCAATTTTATTTCCTCATGGCAGAAAGCGAATCCTGACGGAATGCTTATAGTGGAGGAATATTGGCAGCTGTCCTACGCTGCTTTTGATCTGGATAAGATCGTAATCAAGAAAAAAGGGCGGGAACTGCTAGTTGTCTCAGGTATGGAACTGGAATTTCCGGACAAAATCAAGGACCTTAATACCATAAAGGAGCAGCACTCCGGCTTACTGATCATTCTTCAAAATAAGGGAAAACTGAGCCTTTCGGATGATCTCGGTCTAAAATCATCCCAACTGCTCAAAAGTACTTCCAATTATAAAGTATATCTTAGTAAACCAAATTAAAATCGTCTCTCCGTGCCCCAAAAAAAAGCGATCATTATAGGAGGTGGTCCAGCAGGTTTAACAGCAGCGTTTGAGTTGCTAAAGCATACCGATATTATTCCGGTTGTTATTGAACAGAGTGAATACTGGGGAGGTATATCAAGAACCGTAAACTACAAGGGGAATCGCATCGATATTGGCGGACATCGCTTCTTTTCGAAGTCCAGTGAGGTCATGGATTGGTGGACGAATATTTTGCCGATCCTAAGTGATGAGAAGGATCTTGTGATCACCTATCAAAACAAATCCCTAGAGATCCAGAACAATAAGGAGGTCTCGGATCCCGATGCAGTGTTTTTAGTACGAAGCAGAAAGTCTCGGATCTTTTTCAACAATACTTTTTTCGATTATCCGATCTCCTTGAGTCCGGCGACTATTGCCAAGCTGGGTTACTTCAATACCTTTCTGATCGGAATGAGTTATATGAAAAGCGTGATCTTCCCAATCAGACAAGAAAAAAGTCTGGAAGATTTTCTGATCAACCGATTCGGTAAACGACTATATCTTTTGTTTTTCAAAGATTACACAGAAAAAGTCTGGGGGATCAAGTGCACGGAGATCAGTCCGGAATGGGGCGCGCAACGTATCAAGGGACTTTCTATGACCAAAGCGATCAGTCACTTCCTCAAACAAAAATTCGGCAAAAAAGAAAAGGGAATAAATCAGAAAAAGACTGAAACATCATTAATAGAGTATTTCCTTTATCCAAAATATGGTCCCGGTCAATTATGGGATCAAGTAGCTGAACTCATTAAAGAAAAGGGCGGTATTTTAGTCAAGCATCAGACTGTCGACAGCATAGAAACGGATGAGTTTAATATTACCAAGTTGATGGCGACGGACCTGAAAACGAATGACACATTCACTTATGAAGGTGATTATTTCTTTTCTACAATGCCCGTTAAAAATTTAATGCAAGCGATTAAAAAAGATCATCCTTCAGAACTTGTGGAGGTTTCAGAAGGGTTACTCTAT
>Ga0315902_10006701_pt1 | contig 15896 bp, 43 predicted proteins | sample LakEriMetagenome_9_FD_203523 | JGI IMG/M metagenome (GOLD analysis project Ga0315902, IMG submission 203523) | Freshwater fungal communities from buoy surface, Lake Erie, Ohio, United States - Buoy 12 MA117 | ecosystem: Environmental > Aquatic > Freshwater > Lake > Lake biofilm | place: USA...
GGTTATTCCTTTCGCTCTGAAAGATTTTATGATGACTTTGATTATGCCGCAAAAACAAAGAATTATGAAATGATTGTGAAATGGTTGCGTTCTGCCTATAAAATGGGGTATAATGAAGGACAACGACTCTACGGAGGAACCGAGTGATTAAACCAGTTAAGGATGAATTTCCACACGGAGATGGATTCCCAATCAAAATCGTCCACAAGGATGGTAAAGATTTGAAAGATAGTAAGACCTGCTACTTTCAAACCGAAGACCACGCTCAAAAGTACATTACCCGTAACAAATTCAAGAAAAAAGATTACACAATTCTCTACAAGAACTAAAATGACTAATCGTACCTTTACTGACAAAAATGAAAATCAGTGGGAATGGGAAGAAACTCCCGAAACCATTGAAGCACTTAAACAACTCCACGAAACTGTTACGAAGGTAAATGATGGAAAAGAAACTGATTGATGATTGCTTTTACGTTGAATTAAAGAAATGGGGAACTTGGGTTTCATTTAATCAAGAAGATAAGTGTTTGATTACATCTTTGACCGAAGAAAGTTGTATCAATGCCACAAGGTTTTATCTTAAGGGTCTTCAGGAAGGATTTAAGGAAACAAAATCTCATCAAGGAACTGTAGATGGAAAACTCTGATTATCCGTATCATACTTTAGATCCTACCACACCCTGGTATGAGTTTCTTGCATATGCAGAAATTTGCCATCAGTTAAACGTGCCGGGGCAGCCTCATATTGGTAGGTTTTTAGCATATCGCCGTTATTTAAAAGAAGTTGGAGTATTGTAATGAGTGACCCAAATTGGTTTCAAAAAAAGTGGGGAACTCCTGAAGTTCCAACCGATATTCTATTCAGGAAAATAGAAGAACTTCAAGGTAAGTATTCTGCTCTTCTTTTGGATGTAAAAAGACTGGAAGAAGAAAATGTAGAAACTACAAATACTCTTTATGAAATTATGCATTCGGTAGATGCAGTTGATGCCCGTATAGATATTCTTGCAGAACAATGTGGATGTATTAAAGATGTATGAAACTCTCACAGAATTTGAGCGAGCACTTGCCAGGTTTGGTGATAAAGTGGGACTCATTGCAGGACTTGAGATTGCAGATAAAATTACGCCAGAAGATGCTTATCAGCAAATCAAGGAACTTTACAAAGAACTTAAGACTCTCCGTAAAAAAGAAAAATCTGAATGGGATGGAGACTACTACCCAAACTAGGGTTTGTTCCAAATGTGGTGTAGAGAAACCACTTGACAAAGACCATTATCAGGTAGTAAAATCATTTAAACACAGTTATTCTTATTACTGCAATGAGTGCAACAAACCCAAACCAAGAGATTGATACTCTTAAGATTACTGAAAATGCTGATGGTTCATTCACAATGGACTGGGACAAAGATGATCCCAAATGGTCCTTTTTGAATGATCTCACTAGCAAAGAAATACAGATCATTGTGGAGCAAGCAATTCAAAGTATGATGGATGAAAATGAACTCTGACTACAAAAAGTACTCTCTTGATAAACTGGAAGAATGGGTACATAATGCTATGGGTGCGGCAGAAGCAACCCCACAAGAAATCTATAATGTGATTAAAGGTGTTGTTGAGGAAAATTATTACGCATACAAACATCAGACATCACAGGCATATGAACTTCTTGCATTACTGAATGGTAATGGTAAAGATTTTAATATTGATTCAGAACCTAATTGGGTTAATAACACCAATCTACCATATCCATATGATACTTGTGGTGTGGGAAATACAAGCGATTATTGTAAAGGTTCTTGGAATGATTTCTGGAAACCGGAAGAAGCGAGTGACGATTGTATGCCTCCTTGGGGACATAGTGACCTAGAATATCTTATTAAAAATAAGAAAGATGAGGTAAAAAAGTGGGTGCTTCCTGTTCAACAAGCATATGCTATTGATAGTGATGGTGAATACTTTGTCAATTTCCCTGATGACTTATTAGCAGCGGCAAATCTTAAAGAAGGTGACCAAATTGAATGGGTTGATAATAAGGACGGTTCATATATACTGAAAAAGGTTCCACAATCTTATGATGAAATGATAGCAGCAGGATATACTATGACTGCTGATGGTTTCTGGATTAAAGAATGAGAACCATTCAGACCTGTGGAGGATTTGATGGTGATTTTTATAACATCACCATTTGTTTTACTGATCCTCACTGTATCACTTTAGATGGACTTTCTAAAGAAGATATGTTAGAATTGAAATCGTGCATAGACTGTATGTTATTTGAGGAGGAATCCAATGGCCCTGGGATCACAAGTTGAAGAAAGTTTGAGAGAAGCAGAAGCAAATCTTCGGAATGCTCTTGCATTTGCATCAAGAACTGAGAGACCAGTTGTTGTCTCCTGTATTGCAGATTTAATTAATAAGATTGATATGATTGCTAAAACTGACAGTTTGCTTGATAAACTTGATGACCGCAAATCTGGTGAAAGTGGTATATGGGGTAATTTCTTTACTGATCTAGGAGAATGACTGAACCTAACGAACTTGGCAAGGCACTACAGGAATGGTGGGATTCTGATGCCTGCAAAGAAATGCAAAAGGCAAATGAAGAGGCAAAGCAACGTGCAGTAGGAAAGTATTTTATGCTTTCTGAGTCTGATAAACTTGATATGGTTCAGGCAATCTGCTATATTATGTGTAAGGCAGAAAGTGAAGGAACTAGTCACAGAGGACTGCAAGATGCTTTAGGAATCTATCCTGCTGGTTTCTGGGTAGACCATCTTATGGAGGTTCACAATGCTCTGTGGTCTTATTACCACGATCAAAAGGTAGAAAAAGACCTTCGTGATGACTTGGATGCTTTAGAAGATTTCATTAAGTAATGTAAACCGATCCCGAAGAAAACATTAAGTTTCTACATAGTAGCAAAGGATTTATGTTAGAATCCTAACATTCCCATTTAAAGAGATGACACTTTCTAAAACAAAAACAGATTACCTTTCAAAAGAGGAATGGAACGAACTTGATGCTCTAAGAAAGGCAATTAACTACAATCCTAGTCAGGTTTCCCCTCAAAAAATGGAAAAGTTTACTGAATTGTTTGTAAGGTCCTTACAGGGAAAAGGTGACGCCGTGCCTCCACAAACAGATCCAACAAATTACTAAAATAAATATCATATCTAATCTACTAAGTCTATGGATAATATAGAACAACATATTGAAAAGGATAAGCAACTTCTTGATGATCCAACAATCTCACCACAGACTCGCCGCCATACTGCAGAAGAACTGCAAGCATTAGAATCATATAAAGAACATCATCCAGAAGATTCTCACGATCCAACACCACTTGAATTGTATTGCGATTCACATCCTGGCGCACTGGAATGTAGAATCTACGAGGATTGAGGACAGTTTTTGAACTGGCACAAGACTCCTTCGGTTCCCTGGTAGGTGCCCTATAATAACAAGGTAATCAACAAAACGCCTTAAATGAGCACCCGCTCCCGCATTGGTATTGAACTCGCTGATGGTTCTGTGCTGTCTGCCTATCATCACTGGGATGGTTATCCCGAATGGTTGGGTCGCATTCTGAATACTCATTACAACACCAAAGATAAAGTTGCCGAACTGATTGATGGTGGTGATATGTCTGTTGCTTGGACTGATGAGCGTTGGGATGATAATAGTGTGCAAGGTGTTTATGGCCCTCAATACTACTCTCAGCGTGGTGATGATTGCCCTCCCCGTCATGATGCTAACCTGATTGAGTATGTTGGTGATGGTGAAGAGTATGCCTATCTTTACACCCTGAATGGTGAATGGGTGTGCTATGATTTGCACGAAACTCCTAAAATTGTTGAAATCCCCTCTGCTGCTCTTGCTGTTTGAACTATGAACACACGTACTGCATTCGGTGTTGCTTTTCTTGCACTGCTCATTGTCGTTGCCTCCATATTTTTTGAAGTATGGTTGCTTGGACTGATTTTGTCTTGGTTTAATGTATCGTTGACCTTCTGGCAGAACTTTGCTATTATTGTTCTTGCTAATCTTATTTTTAAAAATACTGGAGTCTCTACTAAATGAAGCAACAAAACGGATTTATTGACCCTGCCATTGCTCTGATTGGTGTTGGCGTGATTGTGATGGTTGGTTTCGTCTTTATTGGTGGACCACAATACAATGTATGGCAACAATCTCTTGCTGGTAAAGCAGAACTACAGAAAGCAGAATACACTCGTCAGGTAGCAGTGTTGGAAGCACAAGCAAAGAAAGATTCGGCACAACAACTTGCTGATGCTGAGATCATTCGTGCTTCTGGTGTTGCCAAGGCAAACCAAATCATCGGTGATTCGTTGAAAGATAACCGTGAGTATCTTCAGTATCTGTATATCACTGGACTGGAAGATGGTAGTAAGAATGGTAATGTGACCATCTATGTGCCTACTGAAGGTGGTATGCCTGTGCCTACTCTTCAGATGAACAAGTGACACTTTAACAACTGGCACACGGGGCATCCCAGACGCCTCTGGATGCCCTATAATAATCTCATAAGCAAGCAAACCGATGACTGCCACCTTCGCTGACTACGCTGCCCAGCAAGACGCCCGTAACACCATCCAGTTGAATGTTACGAAATGGACTTGGATGCTCTGTGATGCTCTGCGCCAGAACTTCATTGACTACTCTATTCAGCATCATGAGCGTAACATTGAGTTGCACGAAGAAAATCCTGCCATTACTTTTTATAGTGGTGGTGCAGATTATCACAACGCCTGCATTACCGACCTGAAGAATGGTAATTGTGGTTATGAATTCACCTTTGAGAGTGGACGCAAGTATCACAAAATCATTATGAATGCTAATGGTAGCAGGAGTGTCCACGCTTTTGTAGACCGTAAAACTGGTGAAGTGTATAAGTCCGCCAGTTGGAAATCTCCTGCCAAAGGTGTTCGTTATGATTTGCGTATTATTGAGCAGCGTGAATGGTTGTTTGGTAATGCAGATTGGGCAGGTTCTTATCTGTATGCTCGCTGATTATGAAACAACTCATTCTCCTTCTGCCTCTTGCATTCCTACCTACACCAGTGATGGCGCAACAAGTCAATCAGTTTGGTGTCTGTACTCAATATCAGGAAGTTTATGTTCCTGGTGGTTATGATGAGTACGGAAACTATTATCCTGGTGGCGTTCAGACTCAATCCTATAATGTTCCTTGCAATCAGGTAAGTGGTGGCAATTGGAACCCTTCCAATCAATACAATAATGGGTATTATGGTAGGGCAACAAATCCTAACTGCAATCCTGCTCGTACTCTTTTAGGTTCTGTACTTGGTGGTGCAATTGGACGCTCTATGACTAGTACATCCAACAATCGTAATAATCGTGGTTGGGCAACTGCACTTGGAGCATCACTTGGGGGACTTGTATTCGTCTGTTGATTATGCTTACAATTTTCTTCTGGTGGTTAGGATTGGCATCATTTGCACTGTTCTTAAACTACTGTATCCATCACAATAATGAATACTAAAGACAAACTGGTTTTCATTTCTTCGTTCATTTGGTTTTTGCACTGGGGTCAATGTCTGTTCTTGAAATTAGCGGATACGGTTATCGCAAGCGGACCTGTGAGGATGTTGCCTCTTGGTTTCTGAATAAGTTCTTTCCACGTCACAAAATCTATGTTGAGATTGTACATCGTGGATTGAGGCGTGAGCACGTTTATGGATGGTGTGATGTTCTGGGTGAAACCTATCGCCCCAGAGAGTTCCTGATTGAACTGAATACCCATATGGATGAGGAGTTGTATATAAAAACTCTTTTGCACGAACTGACCCATCTGCGGCAGTGGGTAGTCGGTTCTCTCCGCCAGAAACGCGGAAAAATGTATTATGGTAAAGAATGCGTCGAAGATATTGAGTATTGGCATCAACCACACGAAATTGAGGCACGGGAGCAAGAAGAAACCCTATATCTTGAGTACCTAATTGATAAACAGGGTGTGCCAGCTTCCAAAGTGGCACAGTACTTCCCGAACCGCCTGCTGAATGCCTTATAATACATTCATCAACACAAGGGAACCACCCGATGTTCACTGTCAATCTGACTGAAGACCAACTCAATCTCCTCTATGATTTGGTCGGTGAAAAGTTCAATGAAGTATCACAAGCTTGGTTGCCTGCCGAAGAGACTGAAGAGATGAATAAACTCTCTTATGATACTCTTCTCAATCTTCGTGCTGTGAAAGGTGCTAAACAGTTTGACGAAGATTATGCTGACATTGATAATGAGTTTCTTTTATTTGACAAGGCAATGTATCTTAAAGAAGTTCATCTTGTGACAGAGAAGCAACTGGCACAGCAGGGCATCTAACGCCCTCTGGATGCCCTATAATAACAAGGTAATCAAGAGAACACCCAATGCAACTCACTTCTACCACCGGCACGATGGTTGTGGATTATTTCCCGATTGAGGGTAGCACACAGTTTCTCTACAAAGTCCTGAAGTTTCAGGGTGTGGATACGATGAGCACCAAATGTATCACCAAGCGTGACTTTGAGAATGAGTGTGCCGAACGTATTGGTATGGGATATAATGTGACTGGATTTAACACCGAAGCGGTGAATGTTAATCCTATGAACGGTGCCACCTGACGAACTGGCACACAGGGCATCCCACACGCCTCTGGATGCCCTATAATACATTCATCAACACAAGGAAACCACCAGTGACCCTCCCCACCTACAACGCCATCTCCTTCCGCTCTCAGGAGGAGCACCAAGCGGCACTGTATGATGCCTGCCTGCTGATTGTCAACACCTACAATCAATCCGAAATGCTTGATGGTTTTGACCCTTACGGTGTGACTTCCTATGATTTTATGAAGTTTGCCCGTCACATTCTCAACCAACTTGCCGAGGTCAACTGAAATGGAAAACAAAGAACTCCTGAATAAGATTCTGACTGGTATTGCCCAGAAGAACTTTCCCGGTCTAGAGACACTGGAACTGCGGGGGCGTGATGGTTTGGATTTTCATGAGGTATCTGTTTGGGCAATCAAAGCAGCATTGGAAGATGCTTTTATTGCCGGTATGACAACTGGAATGACACTCTGACAACTGGCACAAGGACTGCCACCATCACGCCAAAACCCCTTATAATAACAAGGTAATCAACGGAACCTGAAATGACTGAAATTCAACTCAACGACTTTGTTGATTATGTGATGGGATTTTATGGTCCTGATGGTGTATATCCAATGGGTGCAAATCCTACTCTAGTTCGTAAAGCAACTGATGATTGTATGAAGATTGCTGAAATCAAAGGTGAAGAGTTTTGTTTTGATAGTATAGACCGCGAACTTGTAAGAGACCTTCTCATTTCCAAATACAATCTCAAGTTTCCTACCAAATGAAAACCTACCGTATGCTAATTGAGTATTGGGTTCCTGATGAAGATGAGAACCTGTATGAGGAACGTATGATTCAATCACGTTCTTCCTGTGGTAAGATTGCCGATGATTATCTGGCACAAGACCGCACAAACCTTATCCGATCTGTTGAAGTAACTCCTGTTTAATTATGGCACTCTCCAATCAAACGATTAGCAATCTGGCATCCGCTCTGGTTCCCGAAGTGATTGATTACATCTATGAAGATGAGCGTTGGTGTGAATTTCTGCATGAGATTGTTCCTGATGCTTTGAAAGACAAACTTGGTGAGGTTGATGAGAGTTTGCAATTTGACCTTGCCATGTGTATAATGGATCGTATCACTCTCAAAAAAGGATAAAGTTGTGGAATTTGTAACCTTTGCTGCCTGTTGGTCCTTTGGATATACAGTGGCAGACCTTATAATCAAAATCTATGAAAATAACAAAGCAGGTAAGTATGATGAATGAGGATTTTGTGCAATTGAATGTGAATGAGATTTCAATCATTCTATCCGCACTTCAGAATCTGGATGTTCGGGATGAGAAACTGGTTGGCAATGCTTCGGCACTCTATAACAAACTCTATACAGTTTCGGAGCAACTTGACAGAAACCAAAAAGTCTCAAATCTGGCGGGCAGGATGCCAGTATAGTACCTGACGGGTGAAAATCGCAAGAAATTGGGTTTTCACCCCAGTATTTGCAAGGGTTCTGGGTGCCTCTCTAAGGTGGTTCTGCCTGCAATGGTATCCAGAGCACCTAAAACCAATTTAAAAACTGGCACAGGGGCACGGGGCAATGGTTCCTGATGCCCTATAATAATTTTATAAGCAACAAACTAATGACTCCCAAGCAAAAGTATCGACAACTGTTTGAAGAAATCTATAATCTCTGTCAGGAGGAGGGATGGGGTGATCCATTCTCTTATTCTCGCTCTCGTGAGATACATCTTGCAGGTATTCTTGGACATCAAATAGCAAAGACCTATTCTGGTGCAGATGCCGAAGATCAAGATGGTGAGTGTGAATATAAATCCACTATTGCCAAACGCATCAATGGGACATATAATGGTATCAGTGTTGAGAATACCTGGGAAGAACAAGAACGTTATTTGATTGAGGAAAAAATTGGCAAATATACCAATCATTACATTGGACGTTATGAAGGGGCAAAAGTTGTAGAAATCTGGAAACTTACTGGTGATGATGTGTTGATGATTCTACTTCCTAAACTCAAGAAAGATTGGGAACGTAAGATTAAGGGAAATCACAAAGATCCCCGTCTTTCTACTAATCTATGTAAAACTGAAATTTATAAGTACGGAACTCAGATTCTATGACAATTGATAGTGGCAAACTAATGTATTCTGAAGGGAATAATGATGAATGTTACACTCCAAAATATGGTGTGACTCCTATTCTCAAGTACATTCCTAAGAATGCAAAAGTATGGTGCCCATTTGATACCAAAGAGAGTGAGTTTGTCAAGCAAATTGGCGCACAAAACTTAGTCATTTCTACACACATTTCAACGGGACAAGATTTTCTCACCTATACTCCAAACTTTGATTGGGACGTGATTGTATCCAATCCACCATTCACAAACAAGCGTAAGTTCTTTGAACGGGCACTCTCATTTGAGAAACCATTTGCCCTGATTATGACAAATACGTGGTTGAATGATGGTGCTCCCAAGCAGTTGTTCAAGGACAAGGATCTGCAACTTCTGATGTTTGATAAACGTATGAAGTTTGTGAGCCCTGATGGTCGCCCAAATGATAAGATTACATTCAGCAGCAGTTACTATTGCTGGAACTTCCTACCAAAACAAATTATAATGGAGGAACTGAATATACCAACTTCAAAATTAGCACAACGATCTCCTAGTGAGGCAGTTCTTCCCCTGTAATAACCTATGATTGATGATGCCTGGTATGATGCAATGCTAATTGTATTTGAGGATGCACCAGAAATTCTAGGAGAACTCTATGCACAAAAGGCACAAGAATTGAATCTTCCAATCGAATACTTTCTACTTGAATTTGTTTAAATAAGATACACTATCATTACTACGATTATGAAATACAGCTCACTTGAATTTGTTCCTTATGAAGGACTATTCCACGACCGGGAAAATGCACTTGTTGCCGAACACTGGATTGATGAACAAAATGGAATTCGCGTCTATGATGATTATTCTGTGGCATCTACCGGAAACAGACTCTATTGGATCGAAAAACTTTATAAGAATTCAAACGGCACGATCAAGGTGACCGAAGTTGGTTATCAGGTTGATGAGTTTGCTTGACAGATATCAACATTCATATTAAACTGAAGGAGTAATTTACCAAAGAAAATGAAGTATCTTTATATTGTTGATTATTGGGTTCCGTTCCCTTCTTCTGAATATGGTGGAGTCATTAGTGTGATTGCCTCTAATGATACTCAGTGCCATGATATTCTGAGAGATGGTGAAGTTTCTTATGATCATGTTTATGATAATAAGATTATGGAAAATGTAGTCAAGGCACAGAGATTTGTTCTGGACCAGAACGAAGAATCCCGTATTGTTTCGTCCTTTGTTACCTGATATGTCAACGACTCCAAATGTTGCCCATTCCAATTCGATGCTTGGAGAATTGAGGCAACAATACCAAGAGAAGATTCAACAACTTGAATCAAAGATACAGATACTTGAAGAAGAAATTCGCATTATTCAGGAATTCAATGACAGACTTGACGATTTGTGATTTCCCTCATCAACCACCCGAGGGTTACCAGTATGAATATGAAAACTTCGGTGCTCGTCTTATTTCCATTTGGTTGCGTTGTAATCTTACTTTTGATTATAACCTTGGTAAATCAACTCGGACAATCTGGGGATTCTACAATCCAAAGAAGAGAGAGTATTATGCGCCTATTAACTCCTCCAAGTGCGGAGATAAGGTGAATATTAGTGATACTCGCAACTATACCGCAATGCCCTTAATCAAAACTGTTCTTGAGTCCTGTTTTGTATGAATTACAACTCTTTCTATGAAGGACTGGAAGTTAAGTACAGACATAATGTTGGTACGGTAAGATTCATCTGTGAGTCTTATATTACTATTTGTGTGAATACCTTTGAGCATCGATCACGGGATGTTTGTTTGCTTGTGAGTCGTCATGATTGGAAGAATGTTTATCTTCTTAAAGAATCGGAGAAATGATGAAAGAGAGAAGTAATTTGTGGAGAATCATCGCAAAGGCACTGGGGGAAAAGTCTGGTAAGAATAATGAAGAGGCGGATAAAGTTGCAGTGCTTCGCCTGATTATGTTTTTGTCCATTTTTATTACGAATGCATTTATTGTGTATAATGCTCTTCGTACTCATCACTTTCCTAATTATGAAATACAGCGTTGTGTATCTGAAACCCAAGAAGAAAGGGCACTATGGAAAACAGAAGGCAGTATTTCTAAAAATTGAAGATGCAACATTTTGGGAAGAAGTTATAAGAAAGCAGGGATGTACTCAGATCGAAATCATACCAGTATTCTCGGATAATGTATAAATTAATTAGTAGATAGGTTAAACTCTTATGAATGAAGAAACTCCAAAGTATCCTAGTGCAACCGACCAGGCAAAGAATCTAACAAAGGTCACCGGAAAGATTCTGAGTCAGGTACTTGCGGGTGATAAAGTTATGGCACCCGAAGAGATTCAAAGAGCAAGAATTCAAACGTGTCATTCTTGTGATAAGTATGATAGGAACCAAAAGAGATGTTATGAGTGTGGATGTTTTGTGGAGATTAAATCCAAGTTCGCATTAGAAGGATGTCCTCTTGGTAAATGGTTAGATGTTGATGGTGAATGGTTTGAAGAAACTTATGTAGATGCAGTAAAGGATATTGTCAATTATGATGAAGATGATATTCCGACTCCTCCTGATAATCCACAGAACGGAGATGTTTATATTCACAGAGGTAAGAAGTGGAAGTTTCATAATGATCTCTGGGAATTTGTGATAGAGTAGTATAAACGGTATCAATTTATACCAAAAATTATTAAATTTAATTAAAAAAGGTATTAAAAAACATATGTTAGTGTTTTATAACATTCTGTGGAAAACGTTGTGGAAAAGGTCTATTACCTGTGGATAACTTGTTATAAACCCTTCTGGTTCTTATATTAATGCCTCTGGTTCTTGTGTTCTTTAATGCTTATTAATGCCTCTGGTTCTTGTGGACTAAGCGAGCGAAGCATAAGACGCGCAGTTTGTCAAGTCCCACCCCCGCGAAAATACTGTGAGACCCACACAAAAACTCGACGAGACTTATGAGAACACGCACAAAAACTCGACGAGACTTGACAAACATTATACAATATGTTAGAATCTCGACGAGAAACACATAAAATCTCGACGAGAATACATATATACATACAACAATCTCGACTAGATTAGCATACATTATACTTGCATCTCGTCGAGATTTGTGCTATACTATCAACGTTCATTCAATCTCGACGAGTTTTATGTACGACGACTACGATCTCGACTATACATACACAAATGATTATGCAGATCTCGACGAGTATTATGCACAAGACATAGAACTCGACGAGGATTATGCACGAGACTCACATGATCTCGAAGCACTTGCATATCGGCATTATGCATGATATACTAGACACACAACACACATCGAGACTATCATGATTGCACAGAAACGCCTTGTACGTGTAACTCTAGACATCATGTGTTATGATGATCTAGATGTAGAGAATATGAACTGGAAAGAGTTACTAGAACTCGAAGGTGACGAAGATGTCTATGCTACCACGAAAGAATTCGAACCCCTGATGTAATGTGACAGTTCTCGAAGTGGCACAAGACCCCTTGCAGAATGCTCTGTGAGGGGTTATTCTATGTTCGTGGTTGAGGAATTCTCTACATTCTCCTCCCATCCCATTAATATTATGAAACTCTTCGCCTCTAAATTCTATCAAACCTTGGTTCTAAATGTTGCTACCATCGCCGCAATCGTTGTGGGAATTGTACAGTTTGCTGTGCGTTCGTTCAATGAAAACAACGGGGCAGAAAAGACCCGTAAGGTGATGCAAACCGTGCTGCAGTTCGTTGACAAGATTGTGGAGCAATTGCAGGCACAATTGAATACCGATGTGCCAGTCGTACAAGTGGCACAGAAAACTACCAAACGCCGCTGATTGCTGATATATTACATTCATACCTGAGAAATTCACCCGATGACTCAAACCCAGTTTGATGAATTGTATACAAAACTCTATGATGCTTATGAGAGTTCAATGCTGAAAGATGAGTATGTTCGCTCTACTCTGGGTGATGCACTAGATCATATGATTCTGATGCATTCAAAGGGTCTTGTGACAGTCTGAGAACTGTCACAAGGGGGGTTGCGGTTCGCCACAATCCCTAATATATTACATTCATACCAAACAACCCAAATGACTCAATTCCAAACTATTGTGATTGGCGAAGACTCCAACGGTTTCTATAACGAACCGACTCTGCATTCTTCTCAGCGAGCAGCAGACAAGTGGGGTCGTGATATGTTAGTTGGTGCCAGCGTTTATGGTTACATTATTGTTAAGGTAGACCACGAATCCTGGGAAGTTGTTGACGAGAACGTGTATGGTTGTGAGTATAGCGTATACCACGACGGATACGGTTTCGTTAAAGTTAAGAAAGAAAAACCTGCCAAACTGGTGATGGTGTGACAGTCGCCAAACTGGCACAAACCCCCTAGACTTCCTGCCTCATCCCTGTTATTCTACATTCATCAACACAAAAACACCAAATGACCGTCACTCTGACCGCCAACTACAAAGAAGTTCTCGCTACTGATACTGTTGAGAAGATTGACGAATTGCTGGAAGATTCGTATGATTTGGATGATGCTCTGAAATTCATCGATGAGCACAATGAGGCAGACTTCGTTGCATACTATGAAGAATATTGCCGCTGTGGTGAGGCAATTGGTTATGAAGCGGTTGATGCTCTGATTGCAGAAATGGGCGACGTTTCGTATGTTGAGGAATGCGATGAGCGTTATCGTGGGCAGTTTGATTCTACTGCCGATTATGCTGAACAGTTCTACAACGATGTGTATGGTGAAGTGCCCTCTATGTTGGTTGTAGATTGGGAAGCAACCTGGGAATCTTCGCTTCGTTATGATATGACTGCCTGCGAGGTTGGTTACCGTAACGTTTACATTTTCAGCGACAACTGATATAATACAGAGAGGAAAGAGTTTGCCTCTCTTTAAGCAAAAGTTACTCCTGTGGTGATATCATAACGGACAAAGTGGGTGCGTAGGTTATAAGGAAAGGGGTGGTGCCCTTTCCTTTTTTATTATATTTTATCATTATTTTTAAGCTGCCCCGGTGGCGACCTTTGATCAGGCAGCTACCCTGCTGCCGTCTTTGCTGATTGTCCCCTTATCATAGGGCAGCCAGTGCCCCTGGAAGGCGGCATCGTGCCACTTTCCGAACTGGCACACCTTGGGTTGTGGAACCGCCCATCCCGTGCCATACTATGTTCATACCAAGCAACCCCACCAATGCGTAAGATTGAAACCCTTATGAACGCTGCTATTCTGGAAGGTCGCAACTTTACCAGTGGAAATACTACTGTCATGCATGAAGATGGCGTGGCAAATGTATTCCTTCACGGCAACAAGATTGCCGAAGTTGGTGATAATTTCGTCACTCTGTTTGACGGTGGTTGGCAATCTTCTACCACCAAATCCCGCCTGAATGCTATTCTTCAGCGACACGCAATCAAGGGCGAATGCGTATTTCAAAAGAACTTTAAATGGTTCGTTCATAAGTTCGTCGGGCAGGCAGGATCTTCCCCCGTATTTGTAGAGAAAGACTTTACTAATGGGATGATTCTGGCATAGTGTGACACTCGGGGAACTGGCACAAGGACACTCCAAAGCCCCCTGTGATGCCTTATAATACTCTCATACACACAAAGGACTGATGGACTACCAAATCACCAAAGAAATTCGCATTCACCACGAGGATGGTTGGTTCTACCAATTCACTGATGATGGTGAAGGATGTATTGAAGTTGAGTATTATGAATTGATTGGAAATGTTGAAACCAAACAAGGAAGTTCTTTTAGTATTCCAAAAAATTGTATTTCTCAATTCATTAATGTTCTGGAGCAAATGAGAAATGACTAAAACTCTACTCAAAATCATCAAGTTCTTATTCTCAAAAGAAATAGAAGTTGCTCCTGGTGTTTTTTGGTTGGGTGGAACTCTTTATGAGAACCGAAACAAACCAAAAGGACTACCACCACTCAAATTGAAGAAGAAGGACACTTGAAGAACTGGCACACGGTTCCCCCATTCCCCCCGATCCCGTGCCATACTAAAGACATGAAAAACACCCACCTCGAACACGCCGAAGATACCATCCTGACGGGAGACCTTTCCGTTCTGGATTGGTTCGTGACCCCTGGAACTTTGAGTGTCAAGATTGATGGTGCTCCTGCTATTGTGTGGGGAATTGATCCTGCAACCGGTACGTTCTTTGTAGGAACCAAGGCAGTATTTAACAAGAAAAAGATTCGTATCGCCCACAATCATGAGGAGATTGATCTCTTCTATCAGGGCAACGTGGCAGACATTCTTCATACGTGCTTTGATTATCTGCCCCGTACTGAGACAATCTATCAGGCAGACTTCATCGGTTTCGGTGGATCTGATGAATACACTTCCAACCTGATTACGTATCAGTTCCCGGAGATTGTGGAGCAAATTATCATCATCGCTCCTCACACTTGCTATTACGCTGAGAACGATCTTCGTAATGCCGTGGCATACCCTGATCGTGCAATCTGGAATGATACCGAAACGGTTAAGTTTGTCAAACCCAATGCATACATCCTGCACAATCAGGAATCCTTTGCTGATGTTGAGGACGTGTGTAAGTTCGCCCGCCAAGTTGCAACCACTGCCCGCTTTGCAACTGATAAGGAAGCGGCAAAGATTAAGCAACAAATTAATGCTCGCATTCGTGAGGGTATGAGGATTCATGAGGATGACTTTGAGTGTGATCCTAACCTGATTCGTTTGTGGTTGCTGGTTAAAACTATTAAGGAAGATTGCCTCTTCCTGTGCCGTAATGATGGTCCTGCAGCATACATCGGACAGGACAGGATTGATGCCGAAGGTTATGTCATGACCAATGAGTTTGGTATGTTCAAACTGGTGAATCGTGAGGTCTTTTCTAAAGCAAACTTTAACCAAGGTCGCTTCCAGTGTGCCGCTTGACAAGGTGGCACAGACCCCCTTCCAATGCCCCCCTGGTGCCCTATACTAAGTTCAGTTGAGAGGCACCCCCACCTGATGACTGACGCACAAACAATTCAATCCAAACTTGATGAATTGCACGAACAGTTTAACACTCTCCAATCGCAAGGTGCAACGAATAGTG
>Ga0315902_10006702_pt1 | contig 15895 bp, 11 predicted proteins | sample LakEriMetagenome_9_FD_203523 | JGI IMG/M metagenome (GOLD analysis project Ga0315902, IMG submission 203523) | Freshwater fungal communities from buoy surface, Lake Erie, Ohio, United States - Buoy 12 MA117 | ecosystem: Environmental > Aquatic > Freshwater > Lake > Lake biofilm | place: USA...
GGTACATCTTGTTTGCACTGACTACTGCGCCTGATGGAATGCTTGTATCAATCCATAGGTCGCCAACAGTGAATGATGTTAGCGGGGATGGAGGAGACGTCGGCTGAGTTGACTGCTGATAAACCTTTGTCTTCAGGTTTACCTGAGACTGAAGTCCAGTTGTTATCTGAGTCTGAGAGCTGTCAGCATCGACGCGAGCCATTCTCTCTTCGCCAATGATTCCTGAGATGTTGCTGAGAGTCAGCCCAGAAGCTGTTGACTGCCCAGTGAGCGTCGTTGAAAGAAGCTCTCGCGCCGTGACTTCGCTGCTATCTGCGTTAGTGCGAGCAGTGCGCTCACTGCCGATCAGTCCGCCAACCGTTGAAAGCGTGACGCCAGTAGGGTCTGTGACCCCGATGACTGACGTCGAAAGCAGCTGCCTTGCTGTGGCTTCAGCAGAGTCAGCAGCGGCTCTCGCAACGGCCTCTTCAAGGATGGCCGCTTGTGACGCGGCAGGCGCATTGCGGCCAATCGAGATCCAGTCGATGTCGAACGTATCTGAGCTGGTTCCAAGAAGAAGCTGGATGTTGAGGATCGTGCCGCCAGTCCAGTCAGCAATGCCGTCAACATCGAAGTCGACGATCGTTGTCGCGCCTACACCGATACCCGGATCTGCAATCGTCTTCTCGTATGACGCAGAGAATCCGTGGCCTGACGTCTTCCATCGCAGCTTGCCGACCCAGCCAGTGCCGGCAACTCGCTTGAAACGCACCTTCACGATGCGATACGAAGCGCCACTGAAGCCGGGGCTGAAGTCTGCAGACAGGCTGATTGAAGGATCAGAGCCTGTCGGAGTAAGCGTGATGTAACCGTTACCAACAGACAGCGTGCAGTTCGAGCCTGCCCAGCCATCGACAGAGCTGTCGAAGTGGAATGTGTCGTACGGATCAAAGCCGCCAGACACGCCGGCAGTCAGCAGCGAGATCTGCTGAGCAAGGGCGGAGTCCTGAGAGGATCTGGCCTGCCGCTCTTGGAAGATCAGTCCCGTGGTGAGCTGACCTAGATCACTTCCGGTATAGCCACCGCGCATCTGAGTGGCGAGCGTGTTTCGCTCAGTAGCCTCAGCAGAGTCTGCGTTGGCTCGCGCTGTAGCCTCAGCCTGAATGGCTGCAGTCAGCGTCGAGTTGTTGCCATTAACGGTAGCCGTTAAAGTCGTGATGTCCTGAGCCAATGCGCCGTCAGCGTTCTGTCTGGCAATCTGCTCATTAGTGATAGCGGTGCCACGAGCCGCGGCCTCATCAAGCAAGGCCTGCGCACGAGTCGCAGCCTCCGCATTGATTGCCGCAACACGAGCGGTGAACTCCTGCTTCATGCGGTAGTTCACGGAATTGACTAGCTCACTGGGGCCATCGATCAGCTGAATCCTGCTTGAAAGATCCTTGACCAGATCGAGGTTGAGGATCTCTTCCTCAAGGATCTTGATCAGCTCAGCAGGGTCAGTCGACGCCTGAGCGGATGCAGACTCTTGGCTGTACGGGCCATTGACGTCAGCTTTGGATACGAACCGAACCCAGTAGTAGTAGGTGAATTCTTTCGCCCTTGGGCTGTCCATGTAGCCCTGCGCCGCGCTGGTTCCAAGCAGAGTGGCTGCGCCAATGTCATCGCTCTCAGCACGCCACACTTCGGCGTACTGGTGATTCTTGTAGAACGGCTGATCCCAAGTAATGAAGATGATTCCGATCGAGCCAAACGCCTCAACATTCTCAGGAGCCGGCGGCGGAGTCAGGTCTTCAGAGGGAACGTATCCGTCAGGGTCTGCGTTCGGCGGGAATATCGGCAGGCTAAGCTTCGCAGCAGATGACGCGGAGTAAGCTCCAGTAGCGTCCTTCGCCATCCCAAGGTTGACGAGATCGCGATAGGTGACATTGGCGTCAAGCTTGTTGCCAGAGACGCCCTCTCTGACGTCGAGAAGCATCTTGACCGAATTGAGAATGTACTCAACGGAGCCAGTGCCAACGTCAGGAATTGACGGAACTTTCGTCTCTGCGCTCATGCGCCTTTCAACTCAGCGGTAGACTGGGCCACAGCGATCATCTGCACAGGATCTTGTCCCTCAACAGTCACGTACCAGTTGCGTGCCAAGTACCCAGCTGGGAGGCGGAACGGGTCTGCACTCGCTACCACCTTTGTCAGCTTGAGTACGCCATCGGCGTATATTTTAAGCGTACAGTTGTTCGTGTATGTAGAACAGAAAACCTGAGCCACGCCAAAGTTGGTCTCCTGAGCAGACTCAAAAATCTTCGACTTCCAGAGGTAATTGCGCTTGGTCGAGGACTTGTCCATCTTTACGATGTTGTTCGACTCGACAATGTGCAAAGAGTCCGACGTAGCCACAACATGGCCAGCTGTGGTCGTCTGCGTGCCGATCGTGAACGGCGCATCGTTGCCCACTAAGTTGAAGACGAGCAGCCCCTTGGAGTTGTCCGTCTTCGTGTAGAAGGCGTAGTACCGCCCCTCGTGAATGTAGGCATGGATGGACGAAGGGTTGTATTCCTGCCACTGCTTCTGCGACAGCATCTTTGCGGTGAGCAGGCTGACGCCGTTCAGGCCGATCTGGGCAAGGCCGTCCGGCGATGCATAGATGACTGAGTCGCCAGCATCCACGATAGACCGCTTTGAGACGCACGCCTGCTGAAAGGACGTCTTTACGAGCGTCATGGCAGACGGGTCGATGCCTGTAGCGATGTACGGGAAGGAGTCAGTCAGTACAGCGACCGACTGGCCGAACGTCCCAAGGCCGATGATCGTGGCGTCTACAGGCAGGAAGTTCTTGCTCGACCACGCATGCGGCATGAACGGCTCTGAGAAGCACAAATCCTTCCCAGAGAAGGCCGTGAAGATGCCATTGGCCATGACCTTCAAGCCCTTCAGGTTGGTCGGCGGCTGCTCCCAGTCGAGCGACGGCATGATCTCGCCCAGCTCAGTCTGCTTCTTGTAGTCCGTGTAGCTGGTGGTACCGACGGCAACCTCAGCAACGAACTGGTAATCTGTTGCGCTTGAGCCACTAGACGTGCGGTAGATGTACTTCTTGGTGATGTTGTAGCTTCCGGTCGGCGCACCCCCGGTCACGACTAGAACCCCCTCGTTGGGGTTGACGTCGATCAGGGTGGACGGAGCGGAAGGCGGCCCCTCCTCACCGTACTCAGAGACGTACGTGTAGACGTATACGCGGCTCTCAGCGGTGACCTTGGCCGGAAGTGCCCCCACCGCGCCAAACGCCGCCACGGCTCCACCCGGCGGCTCGTCGATGCCATTCTGGACGGCAGGGGCAGCGTTGCCTGAGATGCCGGAGCTTGAGGCCGTGTCCGTGTACGAGGATTGGGACACCGGCACTTCGACAACCAGCCGATAGGCGGAGTCCGTCACTGTGTAGGTGCCCGTCCCGCTGTAGGTGACGGTCTGGCGGTAGATGCGCTTCTTGGTGACATCGCTGGCTACCACCTCGTTGTGGGTGATATTGACAGATGTCACGCCGTCTATGACCTTGACCACGCCAGACGACTTGCTGAGGGTGCCCTCGACGTTGGCGGCGGTCACGAAAGCGGTCGCGTAGACGTTGGCCACCGTAGTTGCACCCGGAGTCACCGTAGTGTCAGTAAACGGGATGACCGCAACCGGCGGTGTGATCGGACGGGTCGGGCGGTTCTCGACGCCGGAAGCCAGAGGCGCACCCGCGGCCAGATCCGCATCCGTATGCAGGTCGATGTACTCTGCATCGCTCAGTGGGACGGTATCCACGAGGCGGAACGTGCCGCTCACCTTGCGGTAGATGCGCTTGCTGGTTATGTCCAAGTTACCATTGTTATCTGTCGGCAGACTAAACAGCTTCACTTTCGGCGGGTATCGGCGCTTGACGACATACGGGCCAGCCGGTGGCTGAGCAGGGAATGCCTGCGTGTTCTTGACCTTGAACACCTTGGAGTCAACGACCGCGGAGACTTCCCAAGTGTCGTTCCAGCCGGCCTCAGTCGAGCCGGTGACGCCGATGTAGTCCTTGACGGCAAGGTTGTGCGAGGCAGAGCAGGTCACTACGTAGGACGTGCCGCTCTCGTAGGTGAACCCGGTAACCAGAATGACGCCGGTATCGACGTTCGCAGAAAGCGCCTTGACCTTCACCTCAGCGCTGGGAGCGGACTCCTTGCTGCCGTCGGTGTTGATGTACGTCAGGACGTAGGTGCGCTCGACAGTGTCGGCCTCAGTCACCGGAACGCCAGTCACAAGCGGAACAACTATCGGCTTCGGGATGCCAAGGCGATACGAGTTGCGCGGGTAGGCAGATGAGCCAGAGGAAAACGCCACAGACTCAGGGGCGTAGCGAGGGTAGTCCTCGCCAGTCCAATACGTCCTGCCGTAGCTGTCCTGCGTGATGGGCGATCGTGCGATGTCCACGTCCGCCGTGAACTCGAACCAGTTCAGTGCCTCATTGACATTGTCTCTAGCGCGGAAGATTGTCTGCACCGTTCCAGAGACAGTCTTCAGCGCAGTGACAGTGGTGTTGCTCTCGACAGGCTCGATGTTGCCGGAGAAAAGGCGAACGTCTTTGGCTTCTTGTGCCTCAGAGGAATCAAGGAGCTTTGGGTCGAGGATCGGACGCATGCCGCGAAATCCTCGAATCACGAAACCTGCCATGTTTTCTTCCTAGATGAGAATAGGTGGGCCTCCTAAAAAGACGGGGGCATTTCTGCCCCCATACATTTTAGGCCTTGGGAGCCTCTTCGACGGAAGGAGCCTGCGACATCTGCGACTGGGCCTGCCCCTGCAGCTTCTGGATCAGGCCAGCCACCGCCTCGAAAGGCTGCTTGGCAAGGGCCGCGATCAACAGGTTCGCTTCCTCCATCGACACTTCAAACTTCAACGTATTCATAACTACCTCCATGGATTGAATCAACAGTCAACAAACTGCCTATAACAAGCAGAGATTTTACGACAAAGAGAAATACGTAAGGGCAATATCAACATCAGCAGTCTTAGTTGCACTTCCAGAAGTTACCGTAACTCGCCATGTTGCTATGGCCGTGTCATTGCATAGGGACGAAACAAAAAACACCGGCCTTTGAACAGTGCTTGAGCTGATCTCGATCGCCGTTGATCCAGATATTCTTGCCCAAGAGTAGCTGTATGAGCCAGTTCCGCCGGATATTGTCGGCACTCCTACTTGGCCGTCAACGTATCCGCAGTAGTCATATCCTGAGAATGACGAACTTACGTTGCTCGGATAGCTGACGCTAAAAGACGACTTACCACGCAGGTTATCCATCGTAATGATCGTGCCGCTGCCGCCAACTCCAGCGAGGGTGCGGACAGCGGCTTCGTTCATGCTGATGTTTGCTGTGGACGAACGCCCAAGCTCGACGTTAACGTCGGACAGGGAGATCGTGCCGGTAGGTGTAGGCATCTATCAGGCAGCGACAGGCGGAACCGGGTCGACAGGCGCAGGAGTGCCGGGAGCAGGTGCCCACGGCAGCGGCTTCTGCTCCATCGCTAGCTTCTGGGCTTCCTTGGCAACGATCATTGCAATGTGCGCCTTAATGTTGTCGATGACAGTGTCATTCTCTACCCACGACACCAACTGCTCCTCAGTGAGTGCAGTAAACGCAGTGAAGCTGCTGGGGTCAGCCGCGCCAAGCTTGACAGTGGTAGGCAGATCGAACTTCGCCGCGCCGTCAGTGCCGGTCACGGTAACCTCAACCTCCTTGATGACATCAACGAGATCGCCTTGTGCTGCCACTCGGGCAGAATTCACTTTATACGTATAAGCAATAGCCATAACAGTCTCCTAATGAAGTCGTGATTTTAACTCGGCCAGCTCGCGCTTGAGCTTCACAAGCTCTTTTGCCAGCTCTACGGCAGATGCCATTGCAGCGTTACCGTACGAAACGGACAGCGTTCCCATTTCATCTCCAGCTTTGGTGATTGCCTCGGGCAGTAACCTCTGTAAGGACTGCGCCGAGACGCCAACCTGCGTGATTTTCTCACCGTCAGTTCTGTCGTAAATACCAACCTTTACTTCTGCCAGACGATCGACAAAACTTTCAGGCATCGAACGCCAGTTCGTTTTCAGACGCTCATCCGAATAAGCCGTCACGTTACCGGACGCCTTAATCGAGTACGACATGCACGAACCGAAGCCGCCGTTGATTAACACCAACATGCCGTGGCTGTCTAGGTTTCCAGCAACACCGCCAGCGGACGGATAAGACCAAGCCATTCCGTAAAGATTGCCTGCGCTTGTGCCATCTGCCGGAAGTTTGTAGCTGTCGCCCATTGCGAACACGCCTTGATAGCGAGTCGAGGCGTAAACACCAACGATACCGTTGCCGTAGTTGTCGTCGATGTAGAAGTTGCCATTCGCGCGTGTGGCGCGGGCTGCTGTGCCTGTGGTATCGGAATATGCAACCCGGCAATCAGCATGGAAGCCGTCGCCAGAATAGCCAGCCAAGTACCAATGCGAGCCAGTCCAGTACGTCTGTACGCTGTAGTCACTGTCGCTGTCCCTGCGGTACAAGCGGGTGACGCCCCGGCTGTTTCGGGTGTCGCTGTTTAGGCTTGAGTTGTAGGTTATCGAGACCGCGTAGTCAGTGTAGTTGTTGTCGTCAATCTGCCTGCGCCACGCGCTGAAACCTCCCCCGCTACAGCCGCGTGAGAATAGCAAGCCGCCTTGGTTGTACTGTCCGGCGACCTGAATGCCGTATGCGTTCCCTCCAGTTGAGCCAAGACTGTTTGTTGTGTAGTGAAGCGCATTGAAGCCTTGGATGTGCGAAGTCCCGCTCGGATAGTTGCTGCCGTTCCAAATGTCGAAGAAGCCCGAGCCGCCGTGGAACGTCTCGTTTGCACCATATCCGCTGTGACCGAAAGAGCCGACCCAATAGTTGCTGTCGGAGGTGTAGTCGATTCGTCGGCTGTAGTTATTCTTCGCCGACAGACTCATGTGAACTTTGAAGTCTGTCAGCGTCGAGTAGCGCAGATAGTCGTCGTAAGACGAATATATCCGAGTCAATCTGTTTTCTACGCCGCTGTTACCGCTAGTTGTGTTGATCCATCCAGCTTGGATGTACCCGCTGCCATCCGTTCGGACGATTCTGTTTGCGTTATCGTTACGACCGGGGTGGACATCGAGACCGCCGACTGTAGCGGCGTTACCATTAATGCTGATTCCCCAAGTGCCGCTCGCGCCACTACCACCGAGAGACGGAGAGTATGAGGTGTAGTTACCAGCATGGAGAACGCGGTTGTTGCCGTCGTAATGTTCCGACTCGCCACGGATCGGCATCCGAGAGATGACCTCCGAGGCGACCGTGCTCGAATTGTACGAACGCGGCGAGAACGTCGCGCCGTTGGATGCGGTGTAGGTGCTGTAGTAAGGCGTCGCGCCTTTATACATTCCGCCGGGACCGTGGAAGCGATAGTAGGCATTGCCGCCGCGAAGCCAAACGATGATTCCGTTGACCGACAGCGCCATGCCGCCGACCATTGTCGTGTACTGCTCGGAGAACTGGTTGACGCGGATCGTCTTGTCGTTACCACCCCACGCGCCGTCGCCCGACCATTCCCAAGTGAGCGTCAAACCGCCGCGGTGCGACCCGGTGCCGATTGGGTCCCACGGTGCGGTGTCGGAATAGCTGCGCGAGATCGACCAGCTTCCGAAGTGGAACCACGCATAGACGTCGAAGCGAACTGGGTAGTAGGTGTTTGCGTCTCCGCCGACGTAGAACTCGATAAACGAATCGTTCTCAAAAATTCGTATGTCTCGACCATTAGCAGTGATTGAGCTGTTAAATGTGGTCGGCTGCGACATTGTAATCGTGCCGTTCTCAAGAGTGAGAAGCGGCTGCGAACCGTACCCGTATCGATCGAATACAAAGCGGCTTCCGCTAAAAGTATGAGTTCCGCCACTTGACGTTGAGATCGACGACCACGAGTTGACGTTTCCAACCGTGCCGCCGTAATAGATCGTCCCCGTAAGGTGCGTCGTTCCTTGAACGCCAAGGTTCGCGTCGGTGTTAGTCGAGCCGCCAGCGGTGATCTGACTTGCGCGAATCGCGCCGCTTACCGTCCCGCCGCTTAACGGAAGGGCGTGGCTGCTGTAGTTTCCAAGGTGCAGAACTTTGTGCGTGTTCGCCGTCGCGTAAAACTCGCCGTCAGATGCGACGTAGGCACGCAACGTACCTTCACCGCCGGCCACGCCGGGCGTGCCGGTCGTGTTCCAAAATTGCGTTTGACCCGATGCCGTATCCCAACGGATATAGACACCGTATGTCTGCCCGGTGCTTTGTCTGCCGTAATGCTGCCCACCGATGTTGACGTTTCCACCGATGCCCGTGTAGGCGTATGTTAAACCCGGCTCCGACGCCCACATCGTCAAATATCCAGCGCCGCCGCTGTTGACGTCTCCGCCGTGAACATAGCGAAGTTGGAACCGCGTATCGGTGTGGCCTGCCGTCAGCGTGGTTTGCCCGGTTAGGTTGCCGCCGCTCAACGGCAGCGCGTAGCCGCCGTAGTTCTGGTTAGTCAGTACCCTGTTCCACGTTCCCCATGAGCTATTTCCGCCCCATCCGCCTCTGAACGTTAGGTCGTTACCAACGTGGCTGACGTAAAACTGTGCGCGACCGCCAGTCCCTAGACCGGGGTCAAATGTGAGAATTGTTCCATAGTTGTACGAGTAGCTCGTCGGCTTGTTTGCACTGCCGTTGATTTCTGCGAAATACATCGAATTGTAGTTCGATGTATTGAAGTCCATCCCGTCCGCTCCACCGAGTGCGCGGAGAGTTCCGTTGAATCCTGTGTAATTTCCAGCGTGGAGGACTTGGTTGCCGCCTTGCTGCAAACCTTGCGGGAAGTTTGCAACGCCGTTCGTTCCGATGTCGATCGCGTTCGTGCCACCACTACCACCGACATCAATGCGAAGTCCAGCGCCGACAGACTTGATAGAACTCCAGTTGTAGTTCGTACCGTCTGGCGGCGTGAGATGCAACATCCGCGTTGCGGCGTTGTCCCAGATTTCAATCGTTGAACGCCATGAGCCAGCGTATGAGCCAAACGATGCCGGGCTTCCACCGGAGGGGCCGACACGCAATGCGCGAGTCGCCGACGCGCTGCCGGTTGTGCCGACGTAAATAGCGCCAGTCAGCGTGCCGCCGCTTAACGGAAGGGCGTAGCTGCTGTAGTTGCTGTCATCAAGCACCGTTTTCCACGACGTCCATCCTGCGTTGTCGTACTGCCCGAGGCGATACCGCATCGCGGAGCCGCCGTAAGACGCGCCGTATGGAAAGTAAAGCTCTGCGGCACCGCCGTCGTTCGGATATGTCTTGATGCGAACAATCGAGCCGTATTGCGGGTAGCCGTTTGTGCCCGAATCAACAAACCCCGCTTGAATGCCGTCGTTAAAGTCACGGCCGTTTGTCGAAGCGTTGAGGACGTAGCTTCCGAGCGCCGACAGACGTCCCGCGCCGCCGGTGATGTTGATGCCCCAAGTGCCGGATGCGCCGGTTCCGGTCTTTGATGGCGCGTAGTCGCCGTAGTTTCCGGCGTGGAGGATGTTGTAGTTCGCAGACAGCGACGGCGCAGCGCCAACGGTTGCGCCGCTGAAATAAAATATCTGCGGAGTGGCGGTAGAAAAGTCAATCGCAGAACCGCTCGTTGCGGTCGCGATCCATCCGTTGTTGTAGTAAGCGCCTTTTGAAATTATCGCGTTATCAGACGTAATGAAAAGACCGCCGCCTGTGGTTCCGAAAAGCGCGGTAGTTTGATACCCAGAGGGAGATGGCTTGTTAAAGGTGTAGTACGCCGTACCGCTGACGCTTAAACCGCCAGCAGCGCTTAAAGCTCCAAAAACCTCAAAATTCCTTGTCTCACCATACGCTCTAAATACGACTCTGCCGTTTGGGTAGTCGTATACAACAAAGTTTCTGTATGTTCCTGCAGATCCGCCCCAATTCAAACCGATAAGTGCGGAAGCTCCATCAAACGCGGTTGCAGTTTTGAAATGGAACCGTGATCCAACAGAACTGTCCCCAGAGGCATTTCTGGACATCAGTGTAGTTGGCGTTCCGTTATCGGAATCAATCGTATACCCGGTGATGCCAGCCGCAGTGCCAGTGATGTTGGACGAGCTTGTGATGTATCCGCTCGGGTTGCTGCTGTTGTACGGCGTGTAGCCCAGAGCGGATGTGACCTGTGCGCCAGTGATGCCGGTCAGGTAGCCGCTGTCGTTCGTGAACGCGCTGACATTGGTCGGCTGCGTGTAGCTGAAGATGCCGGTTGCAGTGCTGTAGCTCAGTGAGCCTGACGCGCCAACAGCAGCTCGCGCACGGGCGTTCGTGAAGTACAGGTTAGTGCTGCCTTCAGGAACTGCATCTGTGCTGCCGGGGGACGAGGTGATCTCAACGTAGGCCGATCCAGACCAGCGATAGGTCTTGACCGTATCGATAGCAATGTAGATCTTGCCGGTCTCACCAGTGGCCGGAAAGGCCGCAAGGTTGGCGTATTCCAGCACGTCGTCCACGTAGGACGGAAGCTGGTTTGACGGAACCTTTCCAGAGCCGTCGAGTGAGGCATACCCATTCGCAACAGCCTTGTTGGCGACGTCCTCAGGCGTGAAGCCCAATGCCGTCGCGATATCTGAGCTGGTGGCCGAAGCGCCCGTCGTCACGCGGCCCTTAGTGTCAACAGTCACCTTGGTGAATGTTCCGGCTGTTACGCCGCTGTTGGCGAGCGTCAGGGTCGTCGAGGAGCCGGTGTTGCCAGTTCCAGTGACATCCCCAGTGAAGGTCAGCGAGCCTGACGGGACATCTCCCCAAGACGGATTGATTCCGTCAGTGGTGAGGTACTTGCCGTTGTTGCTTGTCTGCGACGGCAGGAAACTGTTTTTGACGGCAGAGGACGGCGTGCGGACTTCAGATACGTGTAGGTATTGTGCGTGGTCGTCATCGCCAAGGCCGGACAGGTTGCCGTGATCCTGAACCAAAGCAGCCGCAACGCCGGCAGACTGCAGGCTACGAAGGTCGTAAACCGAAATCGTGCTGGCCTTGATGCTGTTCGTGAAGCCAGTCTTGTACTGGTATATGACTTTGTAGAGCGGACGGAACTCGACAGAGGGGAACCCATTGAGGTTCAAGCCCTCGAAGGTCATCGCCTCTGCACCGGAAAGCTGGTTCGTCGGAGCCTGACTGATGATCGCAATGACGGGGTAAGTCAGGTTGTTCGTGGCAAGAATCCACGAAACGAAGTATTCGTTGTTCGAAACAGGAGCGGTAGACCAAGTGCCGCCGCTATACAGGTTGTACTGCGGGACTCCTGAGACAACCTTAAAAGGGAAGTTGGTCGGCGAGTCTAAGACCCAAGAAGAGCCACTAAGATAGAGAACAGGAATGAGAGCAGGGCCAGACAGATCCTGCTGCCACGTACCTGCAACAGGCGTATTAGTCGAGACGATATCGACCTGCATGTCTTCGTCGAAGAACGTGCCGCCGCCGATGTCGATTTGCGCATCCGCATCAGTCGCGCCAGCGCCAGTCGTCGTGTACCCGCTCGCGCCAAACCCGTTGGCAATTGCAGCACCGCGAGTACGGTGAAGGTACTCATGAGTCTGCCAATCAAGCGTGATGCCGTGCCGCTCGTCGCCGAAGTAAACCGCCTGCTGAGTGGTCGCATTCCAGTAGATATACGCTGTAGGCGCATGCTCTTCCCAAGTGAAGTAGGTCATCTGCGTCGAGAGAACGCCAGACGCATTGAAGTAAATGAAATGCAGGCCGGTGGTGTTCGGGATGACAACGGTTTGAGCGGACGTATAGGTATGCTTTACGCCCTTGCACCAAACGACAAACGACGCGCTGACAGGGGAGATCGTGAACGTACGAGTCCCCGCGCTGAAGCCGATCGACGACTCGCTCTTATCGGCATGACCGATAGGTTCCCCGCTGGGATCTGTTGCGGGTGCCCATGCAGTACCGTTCCAGACCAGCTTCTCGCCGACATTAGCTGCGGCGGACGAGAAGCTCTGGCCCTGAACCTTGGTAACGATGGGCGCAGTTGGGGTGCCAGAAAGATCTCCACCGATCTCAACCTTGTCCGCATTGAGATTGGTGAAGTTGGCGTCCAGCTCATTGTTGGTGAGTGGACTTCCCTTTCCTGCGCGAGTCGTAAGATTCGACATGCCTTGCCCCTATTAGGAGATCGTTACAGTCCAAGTCACCGTCATGCTGTCGGCTGCGCCTTTGTTCACAACCGCAAATGTAGTGCGGCAAAGCATAGTCCCAGCAGTACCAGCATTGAACACGCCGGCCTCAGTGATGGGGCCAGTGCCAGTGCCGGCTCCGAAGGTCGCAACGTAGGTCACAACAGAGCCGCTCGCAGTGCCGCTGGCAATCGTAACCCGACCAAGCTCGTTACCAAGCGTCGTGTTGCCAACAACCGGGCTGGTCGAGCCTTCGCCAATCGCCATGTGGCTCATGATCGAAGAGGAGGTGCCAACCATGCGCGAAGCGATGAAGTCCTTGCCGACAGTGACGACGAGGTTGTTGAGATCCAACTCTTCCTTCAAACCGCCGTTCTCGTCGAACAGCCGGATCTGAAGCTTGCCGGTGGCCTTGATGTCTTCTACAAGTTTCATTTACTGAACCTCAGTTTTAGAAAGTGCGTGAAACGCCGACATAGTCTTCGGCGAAATAGGAGATGTCCGCATAGTCGGTCATCCGCAAAGCGCCGGAGTCTGATGTTGATTTAGAGTCGCTAAGACCCTTAAAGAACGATAGGTTCTGGGAGTCGATAACGTACTCAGTTTCCGAAAAGCTTCTGTTGAAGTTTACGGTATAAGAGAAGGCATCTGAGACGTTGAACGAGTCAGCAAGCGATTTTCCTATGGACTGCTGCAGCTCGTCTTCTATGCTGAACCTATCATCGGCAAGCGCAACGTCTGAAAGAAGTTTGCTAAAGTCGTTAAACAGGAAATCAGATGTGCTGAAAGAGTCAGCCTTGTAAGCCAAAAAGCTAAGAGAAGCTGAGTCTTCCGAAGAGAAAGAGTCCTGAAGTGGCTTAGATAGGCTGTACTGCCGTATGTCATTAGCCGAAACAGAGTCAACCTTCGCAAGCGCCATGCTTCTCTGCAGGGCGTCAACAATCGCTTGAATATCAGAAAGCCCCTTCCCTACAGTCAGAGACTGTATCTGATCGGATACAGACTGAGAGTCGGACGCTCTCTTTCCGAAAGCAAGTCGAGATACAGCGCTTGCAGAGAATGTGTCCGCAACCCGCTTGTGAGTGGCAAAGACGTGCGCATCAAGTAGCGCGACAGTGTCGGCGGATATCTTGGCGAAGGTAATCGCAAGACTGTCTGCCGTAACCTGAATGTCGTTGACCCAGCGGTCAGGCGGGGTCGGGTCTGCATAGACATTCGCGGCCTGAAGGTTGGTGTACTTCAGTTCTCCAAGGAGATTGACGTAGCTAAGCTGTCCCTTCAGCTCTACGTATTCAGGGTCTAGCCCAAGAGCTACCCAGCCTGTCTGTGCGCGGACGTTCCTATACGAAACATCCGCCGCAGCTTCGGCTATCTGGATGCTTGGGCTTGGACTCGCAACCTCGAAGATTGCGCGAATCATTAGAAGTCAGCTCTGACCTTCAATTTCAGAAGGTCGTACACGGTCTGGATAGTTCCATTGGTGTAGGTGACCTCGACTTCTGCTTCGTACGTGCCTGCGGTATCAAGCGCGGAGGACGACCACTGGAATGCAACTCGACCATTAACGGCATCCGTTACAGAGCCGACGATCGTCGATTTGATTACAGCAGATCCAACGGCACGAATTTTCAAGCGCACGGTTGCGCCTGTCAGATTGATAGGTGCCCACGTAGCAGGGTTGGTCGAGTCCAGCGTCTGGCCGACTGCGGCCTCGTTGCTGTCCTTCAGGTTCATGTACAGGATCGGGAGGGTGTCTCCCTCAACCAGCGGGATAGTAGTGCTGTAGGCCATTAGAGTCTCCGCATCTGGACGGACAAGTCAGACCGCACATGCCCTCGAACGGCTCGCTGACGGGCGGTATTCACGCCGCGACCGAATTGATCCATAGCCGCAACAGCAAGCTGCGGGTTCGTATACGTCTTGCCCGGTGACATGAACAGCCGCGCCTTTGCCCCGTGGGCAATTACCTCAGCGTAGTCCTCGAACAACACATCATCAACAGTTGTGGTTGTTCTGGTCGGCTTGTAGGCAACGCGCATCGTCAGGGCGTTCGCGGCATTATCCTTCGGGATCGGGAACAGTGAGAAGGTTCGCTCGTCCTTCTGCAGGATGTACTTAGGCTCAGATCCATCCGTGCTGGCACCCTCGAAGGTGCGGTTGTACAGCTCAGACTTGTCGATCTCATCCGGAGCGACGGGCTGAAGCTCCTTGGTCTTGTACCAAGCCTTCATGATCTTGACCACAAGGTTGCCGGTGGGCGGCTCGAAGTCGTAGTCCACAACACCCGCAACAACTGTGAGCGGATCGTGGTCACGCTGCAGGATCAGGGACTTCTCGCAGAACTCGATGAGCGACGATCGCAGAGCGAGATCCACTGAGATCTCCGGGCAGCCGGGGACGTCAGGCAGGACGTACGGGTAGAAGCTGGTGAGAGTTGCCATGACTTAACCTCCAGCCTCCACTGTAGCGACCCGCGGGACTGCGCCGCCGACGTTGTTCAAGTTGGGTGAGTTCGTGAGCCGCTTCTTGTTGCCAATGCCGACTAGGTTGGCAAATGCCTGATAGTGCATAACCGCACGCTGGGCATTGCCGGCGAACTCAGCATCCTTGCTCAGGCAGCGGTAGACGATATAGTCCACCAGCGCACTGATGAAGATGTCTTCCTTCTCAAGGACTGAGGAGGAAACGAGGTCGGCAGAGATAAGCTCCGCAGGAGCCTTAGAGTAGACGATGGTCATCTTGTGACCAGAGGCGGCAGGCGGGTAGACGTAGAACGTCTTCGGCTCGCGCTCGTCGTACATGAAGTTCTTGATTGAGGTTGATGCCGGCTCCGTGTGCCAGTCAGGCGAATGCGCATCCAGAATCTCGCGCTCGACGATCCTGACTGCGCGGCCAATCACGTTGGCAGAAGTCACGTTGCGGATGGCATCGATCAGCCGTGTTCCGTCTGACGGAATTGTCTGGCGCGTGCCGGCAACAAGGGCGTGGTTCGTCGTCTCCGCGTAGAGATCTGGACGTGCGGCAGCGAGGTCGCGCCGGCCATCGTTCAGATAGTTCAGAAGTTCGGTGTCAGTCCAGCGGACTTTACCTACGTCCTGAATCAGATCGCGTACACGATCGAAAAGACTATTGGGCGTTAGTGCCATTAGATTCTCCAGACTTCTTTGACTTTCTCTTCCTTACAGGAACTGTCACCGTCTCAGTATGCTCTTGCGAAACAGTCGCAACAGGCTGTTCCTCAAACAACTCGAACTCTGGATCGTTCGCGAGAACCTTCGAGTACGAGTATACAAACCCTGTCCGCTTGTTTCGTAAAAGCATGCCTTCCTCCTCAAGAAGAGAGGGTGGCCGGGAATCCCCAACCACCCTCCCTGTTACCTACTAGGGATTAGCCCTTGTAGAAGAAGCCCTCGACGAGAGCCTCCGGCTTCACGACCTTGTAGCCGTACACGTTCAGGCCACGGACGATGTTGCCGAACGTAGTCGTGCTACGGAGCGACTCCATCTTCGTGATCTGAGACGCGAACGTGATCGCATCACGAGTACCAGCGAAGCAGCTGAACGCCTTAACGCTGGCGTCCGCACCCTCACCAGCGATGCCAGTCTGCGACGGGAGCAGGTTGCTGACATACAGGGTGAAACGATCGATCATGCCAAGGCGGCCATTACGCAGCGGCGACATGG
>Ga0315902_10006709_pt1 | contig 15886 bp, 22 predicted proteins | sample LakEriMetagenome_9_FD_203523 | JGI IMG/M metagenome (GOLD analysis project Ga0315902, IMG submission 203523) | Freshwater fungal communities from buoy surface, Lake Erie, Ohio, United States - Buoy 12 MA117 | ecosystem: Environmental > Aquatic > Freshwater > Lake > Lake biofilm | place: USA...
TAAATTTTCACATTTCACCGGTTGGCGGAGGGGATTTTTCGTGGCACTTGTCTCTTGGTTCCCGAACCACCGACCCCTGAGCAATGCTCCCGTCTTATTTCCACGAGATCGGACAGATTCCTCTGCTGACTGCCGAGGAAGAAGTGGAGTTGTCGCTGCGCGTGCAGGCGGGTTGCGAGGAGGCGCGGAACCGGATGATCGCGGCAAATCTGCGGCTCGTCGTGCGCATTGCGGGCGAATTCGGCAACTTCGGTCTGCCCATGGCCGACCTGATTTCCGAAGGTAATCTCGGACTGATCAAAGCAGTGGAGAAATTCCGTCCGTTCAAGGGCAGCAAATTCAGCAGCTATGCCTCATGGTGGATCCGCCAGGCCATCCATCGCGCCCTCGGTGACCAGTTGCATACCATTCGCCTGAGTCCGGTGGCGGTGAACAAGCTGGCCCGTTTGCGCCGCGTTTCGCATGTGATGGCCGATGCGCTCGGGCGCGAGCCGACCGATGACGAACTGGCCGAGGAATTGGGTTTGGATTCGGCCGCGGTGCAGCATCTGAAAAATGTCGGCGCCCGGCCCGCTTCCATGGATGCCGTGGTGTCGGAGGATGGCGGGGCGACACTCGGTAGTCTGATCGTCGACGAGAGCGCGGAAGATCCGCTCGAGGCCCTGAGCGGCAAGGATCTTGGTGTCGAGGCCTCTGAGTTGGTTGACGCGCTCAAGACGCGGGAGCGGGCGATCATCGTGCGGCGCTTCGGGCTGGAAGGTCATCGCATGATGACGCTGGAAGAAATCGGCGCGGAGATGGGGTGCACGCGCGAGCGAGTGCGGCAGATTCAGGACGAAGCATTGCGCCGCATGCGCCGCGCCTTCTCGCGGCGGCAGGCTCTGCAATTTCTCAACGTGGCGCTCAATCCGCCGCCCTCACCGCGCAATATGCCGGTGCAGCCGGCACGCGCTGCAGCTTAGTAGAGGATCCCGCGCTGACTCACGCCGGCCAGCGCCCGGCGATGATGATGCCGCTGAGAATGAGGACCGAAAGCGCGGGCAGGGATTTCTTGAAAGGGTCGCCGACCTTGAGGTGCATAGCCAAGGCGCCGGCCATGAGCACTGCAATGACAGCGGCGCCGGGCAGGACGAGAGAGGGGTAAAGAAGTCCGGAGAGCAGGGCGAAGGCCGAAGCGACTTTGAGAAATCCAACGAGATAGCACGACCAAGCGGGGAGACCGTAGGCGGCGAATTCCTCTAGCATATTGGCCGCGGTGCTTCCGCGGTAAGCAGTGGGTTTGTTGAAGCGGAGCAGCCAGACATTGAGCAGGCCGCAACCGACGACGATTTGGCAGATTTGGATGAGAGTTTCCATGTATGAGGGGAACGGGTTGTTGCCATGCAGCCTAAGCTCCTCCTACGCTCGTGGTCAGGAGAATTTTTCGTGCCCCTTTCCATTGATATCCTCGCCGCCAGCTCGGCTGCGGCATTTCTTTTTTACGGGTTGGCCTGTTTGTTCTCGTCCAAGCTTGTTGCGGAGTTCGAGCGCTACCGCTTGGCGCGGTGGCGGGTGTTGGTCGGCAGTCTTGAAGTGGCGGGAGCGCTCGGGCTGATCGCCGGTTGGTGGTTTCCCCCGCTGCAAACCGCGGCGGCGGCCGGACTTTTCGCGCTGATGATCTGCGGGCTCTGGGCCCGCTGGCGGATTCGCGATCCGTGGTATGCCATGTTGCCGGCCTTTGTCCTTGCTGTGGTGAATCTGCTCATTGTTTTGAGAGTGAATTGAAGAAGGCGCCTCGCGATTGACAGATTCGCTGCGCCCAGGCCAAAATCACCCATGCTTTTCACGGGTCGCCTGCGGTTCGTCGGACACGCCGTTGCCGCGGTGGCCATGTTTTTCGTGGCGGGCGGACACTGGGGTGCGCTGCAGACGGTGGCTTGGGCGGGGATGCTCTGGAATTACACGCAGGCGGATGGTTCGTTGCTTGCCGGTGTGAAGAAGACGTTCGATGGCGAGCATCCATGCACGATGTGCGATTCGATCAAGACGGCGAAGGAGAAGGAGCAGTCCAAGCCGTTGACTTCGCTGGCAACGAAAAAACTCGAAGCGTTTCCCGCGCCTCTGCGCGCCATGTTGCCGCCGCGGGAGTGCCGTGAATTTGTTTTTCCCGATGCGGCGGACGTGAGTCATGCGGCGCGCGCGGATGCGCCGCCCGTGCCGGTCCCCATCGCGGACCTCGTCTAACTTCGCGACGCGGAGTGTTTCCGCGTTGTTTCTCCGAACGGCTATCCGGCCGGTTCGCGCCACTTCACCCGCACCGCGCGTGCGCCATACGTGCCGCGAAACAAACCAACCAACTCACGGAAACAACAAATGAAATCTTGTAAATACCTTATCCTTACCCTGGGTGCGGCGTGTGCCGTGCCTTCGGGCCTACAGGCCCATATCAGTTACTCCGGACGGAACTTCGGCACGAATCCCTTTTCGGTAACCATCAGCAACCAAGCGGCGAGCAGCGCCTTCGGCTGGGCCGATGCCACCGATGCCGATTGGGGCGACAGCCATCGCGGACGTTTCTTCCGTTTCACCCTAACCACTCCGGCTTCGATCATGATCAGCGTGACGCGCGGAGGATCTGGCGCACAAACCGGAGCAGCAGGCACCTTCCTGCCGGCACTTTCCTTGTTTGCCGGCCTCGCACAAGGATCGCCCGAGGCGCTCGCGCATGATTCTTCGACGCTCTCGGTCGCGTCGCGTCCGGTCGGCGCGGAAGGTTCGTTCCGCTCGCTCACCGATTGGTCGATTGGCAACGATCCGACGTACAACACGGCGGGTGACCCGGCGAGCGGCGTGCTTTATGCCGCGCGCTTGGCCAACTTCACCTACGTCGGGCATCTGGCCGATGGCACCAGCGCCAACTATGGCACTGAGCCCGGCATCGTCGGCGACGGGAACGCGGACGGGAGTGTCACCGCGACATTCAATGATCTCGCAGCGGGCGACTACTCGCTCTTTGTCGGCGGTGCGAACTATGATGCGCAACTCACTGAGACCGGGCCGACCTACCCGACTTACGCCTTCACCGCGACGGTGCAGACCGTGCCGGAACCGTCCACTTGGGCTTTGCTGGCCCTCGGCGGCGTGACTCTGGGGGTTGCTCTGCGAAAGAAATTGCGTCGATGAAAAACACGGCCCCGGCCTTCACGTTGATCGAGTTGTTGGTTGTCATCGCCATCATCGCGGTGCTGGCTTCGCTCGCTTACACGGGAGCCGGGGCCATGATCGGCAAGGGTCACGCCACGAGGTGCCTGTCGAATATGCGCCAAATCGGTGCAGCCATGCAGATGTTCGTCGGCGACAACGACGGGCGTCTGCCCGGCGTACAGCACAAGGGACAAATTTCCTGGACCAACTCGCTCGGTGCGTATCTCGGCACGAACTTCATCGGCCGTTGTCCTGCCCTGCAGCATTACCCTAATTCGGTAAGCGTCACGTATGGTTGGAGCGACATGCTCACCGAGACAAACAAGTCCAGTGCTTGGCAGGGTTTGCGGGTCGCCCGGATAGCTAGGCCGTCGTCAACCATCGTTGTTGCGGAGAAGCAAATGAGCGGCGGTAACTTCGACCATTTCCATTTCCGGCAATCCCTCGGTAGCCGTGGCCGGATTTCCATGCCGAAGTTCGAGAGTCAGGTTAACACGAAGGCCCACGGCAACCGGGCTAACTACCTTTTTGTCGACGGGCACGTGGAGAGCCTCGCAGCCGATGAGGTCAAAGTCCGTTTGGCAACGGCGAACCCTGCATTTCTTGTGCCATGAAAAAAATACTTCTTTTGCTGATCCTTGGTGTTTCCGCGCTTCGCGCGCACGACCACATTGAAGTAGGGGCGGATCCATCTAATCAAGGTCGCCTCGGTCTTGACGGTCCGGGCTACCAGCTCGCTCTCTATGTGCCGCGAGGTGAGCCCTTCAGCGGCTATGTTCCTCAGTTTCCTGGAGGTTGGCATGCCTGCGAGCTGACTTTCACCACGGAGACCAGCACGCTCGATGCCGCAGATGGTGCTGATCCGTGGATTGAAATCGTTTCCGTGATCGGTCCGGCTGGAGGATCGTTTGCATTCTGGGAAGTCGGTGACACCGCTCCGACGTGGTCTCGTCCCACTGGTTGGAGTGGTAGCGGTAACGTTTTTCCGGTCATTCTTGACGGCGATACGCACGCGCACGGGCGTTGCTTCACCATGGATCGTCCAGGCACTTACACCGTGACCTTCCGTGTCCTCGATAAATCGGGTGCGTTCACGACAAGTGCGAATAAGACTATTACCTTTGTTGCCCAACAGCCGCCGAAGTTGTCCATCAGCGTTTTGGGCGGGAACGTGTCACTCGCCTTCACCAGCCGGGCGAATCTTACCTACGACCTTCAAGTATGCGAAGATCTCACCTCGGGTTTTTGGACAACTATCGGGACCGTCGATGGCCAAGGCACAGTGGTCCCGATGACCGATCCTCTATCGGGAAGACAAAAGGCTTTTTACCGTTTGGTCGAGTATCCGTGAGGAGGATGGCGAAGAGAAGGAAACTAAGAGGATGGTGCTGAGTCAGGTGGCGCTTGCCTGCTCCGCTTGGGTTTGGGTGAGCCATTCGGGAAAAGGATCCAGCAGTTTGCGCCAGACTTCAGGGCCGCGGACCATTTCCTCGTCGGTGAGGAGGCAGCGGTTGAGTTCAGTGATCATTGCGTCCTTCGGGAGATGTTGTCCGATGTAGACGATTTGCTGGCGGCGGTCGCCGAAGGGCTCTTTCCAATCCTTCATGATCGACTTGAGGGTGTCCTCGTCGTCCGGCCAGCGTGACTTGGGCGCGGCGGCCCACCAGTAGCCGACGGGTTTGTATTCCGCGCTGCCGCCGGCTTGGCTCCACAGGCCGATCATGTCGTGGCGCGTGGCCAGCCAGAAGTGACCTTTCGAGCGGAGGAGTCCGGGCCATTCGGTGTGTAGGAAATCCCAGAAGCGCTGCGGATGGAACGGGCGGCGCGCGCGGTAGACGAAGTTGCCGATGCCGTATTCCTCGGTTTCCGGCGTGTGCACGTTGTTGAGTTCCTTGATCCAACCGGCCGAGGCCTGCGCTTTTTCCATATCGAAGCGCTTGGTGTCCAAAACGCGGTCGAGCGGAATGCTGCCGCGCTCGGCTTCCATGATCTCGGCGTCGCGGTTGAATTGGCGGAGGATGGCGCGGAGTTGGGCGAGTTCGTCTTCGCTGATCAGATCGGTCTTGTTGATGATGATGACATCGGCGAACTCGACCTGGTCGATGAAGAGGTCCGCGATGGTGCGTTCGTCGCCTTCGCCGGCGGCCATGTTGCGATCCTTGAGGTAATCGGCGGCGTTGAATTGTTTGAGGAAGTTGCCCGCGTCGACCACCGTGACCATGGTGTCGAGGCGGGTGATGTCCTGGAGCCCGTTGCCTTCCTCGTCGGCGAAGGTGAAAGTCTGCGCAACGGGGAGCGGTTCGGAAATGCCGGTCGACTCGATGAGCAGGTAATCGAAGCGTCCTTCGCGGGCCAGACGCGAGACTTCCTTGAGTAGGTCGTCGCGCAGCGTGCAGCAGATACAGCCGTTGGACATCTCGACGAGTTTCTCCTCGGTGCGGCTGAGTTCGGCCCCGCCGTCGCGGACGAGCTCAGCGTCGATGTTGACCTCGCTCATGTCATTGACGATGACCGCAACGCGCCGGCCTTCGCGGTTATTGAGGATGTGGTTGAGGAGGGTGGTTTTTCCGGCGCCGAGAAAGCCGGAGAGGACGGTGACGGGAAGTTTCATAATCGAAGTCGTGAGTAGACAGTAGTCAGTTGGCAGAAACGGCCGCGGCGCGGAGGATTTCGCGGGGACGTTTTTGCGTGCTTGGGTTTTCGAGGAAGTCGAGGAGCCAGTCGACGGCTTGCACGGGGTTGAGCCACGGGCGCGCATGGCGGAGCTTCAAATAATCGCGCCAGCATTCTGTGCGCCAAGCGGCGCCGAGTTCCCGTGCGGCCCATTGTTCGTAGTCGGTCCACCAACGGAGGAACGGGTTGCAGGCAGCAGCCAGCTCCTCAACCGACCCGCTGCGCAGCCGGGACATGTCATAGCGACCCGGAGTCATTTGTCCGCTGGTGAGGAAAATGCGATGGCAGCGGCGTATGTAGAGCATCCCATCCATGGCGGCATTGTGCGGACGCCATCCGGCGCAGAAACCGTGCAATTCGACCCACCCGTTCTCGCGTTCGATGCGATAGAGGCTGGTGCCTTCGCCGTCGTTGTCGATCCGCGCGATACGTTGCAGTCCGGCACGGACCAGTGCGTTGCCGTCCGGATGACGCACATCGCGTCCCCAGAGATACATCTGCTGGGCGAGTCCGTCGGTCAGGTCGCGGATCAGTCCGCGCACGCGCGAATGGGGTGTGGTCATGGACGGAAGAGGGCGGGAGGCTGGCGCCTCCCGCCCGACAACCAGATTTGGTCGATCAGCTTTGGCGACTGCGTTGGCGCCAGCGCAGGATGGCGAGCGCACCCGCACCGAGTCCGAGCAATGCGTAGGTCGAAGGCTCGGGAACAACTTCGAAAGTGTAGGTCGCAGGAACGCCGTCCACCGGGACTCCGTTATTCCCCGTGGCTACCAAAGTGATCTCGTAGAGACCTTCATCGCTGAAGCCGAATTCGCCGTGGCCGTGTGTTCCGGCGCCGACGCTAAACGACCCGTAACTACCGGGGCCAGCGGTGGAATCGAAGAAAAGATCCGTTCCTTCGAACATGTAGAAGTTGCCGGTGCCGGAACCGGTATAGGCAAACCCCGTCATGGTGAAGGTGACCGGGCCGGTGAAGGGCGCGAGCAATTCCTCGGCGCTGAAGCCGATGAAGGGCATGCCGGCGGCATCGGCATCAACCTCGGAGGCCGGCGAGACCCAGAGATCTCCCAAGTCAGTGGCCCCGATCGTCACGTTGGATTTGGCGTTGGTGCCGAAGTTGTAAGCGATGCTGGAGCCTTGAAGCGGTTCCTCGGCGCCGCTGCTGTGGTTATGCAGGGAGAGCTCGAGTTCCGTATCGGTGCCGTGCACGTGCGCGTGGGCTGAGATGTCCCAGTGACCAGAGGTGATTGTCGTTTGCGCAAGAGCCGCAGGAACAAGCCCGAGAACAAGAAGCGCAATTGAACTGATAGCCAGTTTTTTCATTGGTTGTCTTTCGTGTGTGTTTGGTTGTTGTTTTGTTTCAGGCCGTCACGCGACGACCGGGAAATTCACGGAACGGCGATTCCTGCTCGCGCCCGCCGGAGGGCGCGATTGATCCCGCCGCTATCGAGGAGGTAATCAAAGCCGTCAAGCCACCCGGCCATTTTTCGGGAATATGCCGCGGCAATCTGCGGCCCTTGGGTCTTGATGTGAATGCTGTTCATGGCAGCCTAAAATCAGTAGCGGAGGCGGAAGAACATTTGGCTCGACCATTGGTTGGTGTGGTTGCCCGGCGCGGTGAACGTCGCGTCGAACTCGCCGGTCGGTCCGGAATTCTGCGGCGCATTGTTGGTGAACCAAGTTGCCGGGTCGCTCAGGCTTCCGGTGAAGAGGAAATTCAGGAGCGTGTTGGGCGTGGATTGCATCCGGACGCTCATGCTTGTTTGCGATCCGTTGTAGCTCGGCTTACCCGGAGAGAGCACCACGACCCAAGGAGGAAGACCACCACCGCTTGCGGCAATGGTGTTTATTCCCGAGGTGGCGTCGGAGCCGACGGTGATGTTGCCACCGAGGTTGCTTGCAGTGTTCGGGGTGAAGCTGACGGTGACGTTGGTGGAGGAGCCTGCCGCGATGCTGCCGCTGTTCCAGTTGCCGCTGAAGCCGGCGGGGTAGGAAATATTGGTGACGTTCAGCGTGGCGTTGCCGGCGTTGGAAATGGTGAGGGTACGCGTGGCAGTTTGGCCTACTGTCACGTTGCCGAAGGCAAGATTGCCGCCCAACGCAATGGAGGGTGCGCCGGAGGGCGGAATCTGCCACTGCTCGATGCCAAAATAGACCGGCACAAGGCTGCTCACTTCCTGCCCCGTGGAGGCGAGCGTGCCGCGAATGCGGAACGTGATGCGATACATGCCGGCAGCACGGAAGAGCAAGTTGAGGTGGGTGTGGCCGTTCGCCAACATGGGCATCTCGCGATTCGGGTAGTTCGGATCGAGGGTGAGTTGAACGTTGGCCGTGCCGCTGGAGACGCTGTAGCCGTAGAAGGTGTTGGCCGAGGGCGTGGTCAGGTTCTCGACCGAATGGACCGTCCAAATGATTCGTCCGGTTGTCGAAGGTGCAAGCGGAGCGAATGTTCCATCGTTGGGAACTCCATATGCCGACAGACCCAAGTAAAGGGTCTGTGCACCGTTGCTTGATGACGAGCTTGAGGGAAAAATCCAGTAAGTGCTGCCGGTTGGTCCTTGAAAAGGGTAAGTAGCCGCTGATGTGCGTCGACCGGTCGGAGGGAGGTAGGCGATGGCTTTGTCGCCGGCGAACTGGACGACTGGCGTTTCGTCGGCTGTGCGAAAACCTCCAGTGAAAGTCTGCTTTGCGGCATTCCAGACGATGTTCAAGTCCGCGTGCGGGACCGGGCGAACGACGTAGCCGGAGCCGACCACCGGATTGTTTGTAGCCGCACCCGCGACGTTGCTGACGAGCACATTGACGTCCTGACCCCGCAGGCCGCCGGTCGTCAGGGTTATACCAATGAAAAACATCGCGACTGTTTTCATTCCTCAGAACTCGATGGTGATATCCTGACCGGCTTCGACGCGTTCCTTGAGCGCCGAAGCTGCGATGTTCTGCACGTGGCCATCGGCGAAGAGGTAGTTGGCGGAGCCGGTGGTGCCGTCCGGCGAACCGCCCCCGAAGGCATCGGGCCAGATTTCGCCGCGCACTCCGCCCCAAGATTTCATCACGCCGACGTGGATGTGGTCGTTTCCGGTGTCGGTCTTGTTCGTGTTGCCGAGAAACATGATGATGGCGCTGGATGGATTCGGGATGCGAGCGAGTCGGTCGAACACCGCCTCGCCGGGAACCGGCACGCCGTTTTCGTCGACGAATGAATCGGCCTCGACGCGTTCATTCATCAAGTAGCTTGTGCCGTGGGTGGTTTGCTTTTTCTGCGCGGCCCGCGGATCGGCGGGGCTGATGCGGACCGAGGTGTAATTTGTCCCAAGGTAAGTCTGAAGCTGCTCAATCCATGTCGATTCGGGGTTGAGGCAGTTGATACTCGGCAGCTTGCCGTTGTTGTCTGCGGCATAGAGATGCATGGCGCCACCAATGGACTTCATATTGGAAGCGCACTTGGAGCGCTGGCTGGAGGAGAGGGCGCCGTTCACGGCCGGAACGGCCAAAGCAGCGAGCACTGCAATGATGGCGATGACCACCAGCAGCTCGATCAAGGTGAAGGCACTCTGAGAATTGGGACGCATTCGATAATGAGATTGTAGTATTGCATAGGACTCGCTGCTTGTCCAGAGGAATTTCGCCGAAATGGCCTCAAGGCGCGGTCAGAATCGCAGTGCTTTTGTCCAGATAGCCGCGGATTTCCAAACCGCTGCGACCGGCGGTGAGGATGACCGCTCCGCATTCCTCCTGATCGAAAATTTCCGCACCGCTCGCAGCAATTCGCGCGCGGAGTGCGGGTTCGTCGGATCCATCGCGGAAGGGATCGGCGCGGTTGAGGATGATGACGCGCGGTTGCACAGCGCGGAGGAAGGCATCAGTTGCGGTGATGTCCTCTCCGTGACGTCCGAAGACGACGACGTCGCTGCGCAGGTCGTCACCGAATTGCTTGATGAGTGCATTTTCGGTTGCGGCGCCGGAATCGGACATGAGCAAGACGCGGAAACCCTGCATCGAAATTTGTGCGACGATGGCCTGGTCATCCGCGGTGCGCGAAGCTCCGTCTTTCGGCGGATGAAGGATCCGCATCGAAGTTCCGTCGCCCAACTCGTCTGTGTCACCCGGCAGGACGAGCGACTTGCCCAGACCGGCCGATCTGATCGCGGTATGTAGATTGCGCCGGGCGCTGGAACGGTCGGCCAGAACGGAGTCGATGAAGCGACGCGGACGCATTGCTTCGATGGCGCTTGCGCCGCCTCCGATATGGTCCGCATCGCCGTGGGTGATGACGAGAGCGTCGAGCCGGGCGACGCCTGTGGCACGCAATGCGGGATCGATGATGCGGCGGAAGTCATTGGCCGATCCGGTGTCGATGAGCCATGCATTCTGCGGAGTGCGCAGAAGTTGCGCGCCGCTTTCACCCAGATCGAAAACGGTGAGCCTTGCCGGCGGTTGAAGCCATCCGGGCGGGAAACGCACATAGGATCCAGGTAAGGCGGCGGTGCTTTCGACCACGGCGACGAGCAATGAGGCGAGTCCCCATGATGTGTTGTTGAAGACAGTGGCCAGCCACACGGAGAGCGGCGCGGCAAGCAGCGCGAGCATGGAAACGGAAAGGATGGCGAAGGCGAGGGGCACGGAAAGCATGTTGGCCGGGATGGCGAGCACGGGAAGAAGATGAAAAACGGCAAGGGTCAGGGGCAGACTGCCGAGCCATGCCGCGGTGGAAATGCCGAGGGTCGAGGAAAGCGCATGGCCGGCATCGGCGGCAAATTGCTGGCGGCGATTGTAAAGGCGGCGCGGTAAAAACGGATCGGGACGGAGGCGTGCGGAGAAAAAATCCGTGAGCGGAGTGGAGAGAAGAAAGATGGCGGCGACGATGGTGAAAGACATCTGGAAGCCGGGCGAGAAAAGCTGATTGGTGTTATAGCCGAGCAACAAGAGTGCGGCGGCAGCCAGGCTGTTGGCCGGCGAGACCGGCCGGTCGAGGAGGAAGCCGGCGAAGGCAACCGAGAGCATGACGGCCGCGCGGATGCTCGGCGGCGATGCGCCAGTAACCAGCGCGTAGAAGAAGAGCGAGGGAATGATGACGAGCACGGCGCGACGGCGGCTCAGGCCGAGCGGGCGAAGGACAAGCCAGAGAAGCAGCGCGACCATGCCGACATGAAGTCCGCTCACCGAAAACAAATGGAATGTCCCGGTCTGCCGGAAGGCATCGGCAAATTCATCCGCCCCGGTATCGCGCACTCCAAGGGTCAATCCGGCGATGAGCGCACGGATTTGCGCAGCGTTTTTCAGTCCGAGTCCCAACGTGCGCAGCATCCAGGCGCGTGCCTGCAGCGCGGCGCTGCGGATGGACGAACCCTGATTCCGTGCCACGAGGCGCGCGGGCGCATCTTTGTTCCCGCGCATTTCGAGGAAGACGCCGCGGCGCCCCCACCAATCGGCGGCGTCGAACTCCGCGGGGTTGCGAGGCGGCGCAATGCGCGAAACGACACCGGTGATTTCCCAGCGGTCGCCGTAGCGCGGGACTTTCGATGCGGACCAGCGGACGACGACTTGCGTGGTCAGGTCGACGCGTTCGCCATCGAGTTGCCATCTTTCGACGCGCATTGGTGCGCGGAAGATGCCGGGAGGATTTTCTTTGGGTTCATCGGTGAGGATGCCGGTGATGCGGACCTCGCGGGGCTCAGGAGCGATCTGTTGTGCCCATTCTCGCGCGGGGTCGTTGCGCCATTGCCAGGTGTGGGCGAGGGCAAAGACGGACGCCACCGCGACGAGCAATGCGGGAGTCCCCAAGCGAACGAAGGATGCAACGAGGGAAAGACCAGCGATGGCAAGCAGCCAAGCAACCGGGAGGCTGGCATATTCCGCAAGCAGGATCCCAAGGACCGCGGCAAGAGTTGGTCCGAGCAAAGGTAGGCGGGGCAAGGACCGGCTTTTCACCGGCGTGTTCTAGTGTGCTAAGGCCGCAGCCGACAACGGCTATTGCCCGGCGAACTTGAGAAGGGCGAGTTCGACGCGCTGATCCTCGTCGAAGTAGAAGCGGACGGCGCCGTCGCGTCCGCGCAGGTCGGAATCGACGCTGGCGCTGGCCCGCCGAGAGTGGATCTGGTGGAGGCCGGGCTGTGCACGGTGGTAGGGAACGCCCCAAGCCTCGATGCGGCGGCAGTTGGCGCAGCGCAGGGCGAAGTATTCCTCCATGGCGGTGCGCTCGAGAACGCGGTATTCGACGTTTTCGATCAACTCGACCGTGTCATAGTCGAAAAACTCCAGCGGATACAATCCGCGCGGCGGAAGGTGGGTCCAGCGCCAGCGCAGGATACCGAGACGGATGCGCGGGTCGTGTCCGGCCACGCGGTTGCGGAAGGAGAGCGTGTTGAGCGAGAGGGTAACCTGCGATTGCAGTCCGGCGTCGATCGTGGCGTAGACGTGGTCGACGTTTTCCTCCCGCTGCGAATTCTCGATGTCGAAACGGACGACGTCGCCGGCCACGCGGGCCATTGGCGTGGCGGGAAAAGCAACGCCGTGGGCCGGCGCGGAGGGTCCGGTTTTCTTACTCGTAGGAGAACGGCGTGTAGAGGTCGTCTTCGTAAGCCGAATTGAAGAAGGTGTCCGCGATGGGCGGTTCGTAGGCGAACGGGGCTTCGAGCTGGTAGCGCTCTTCGTTGAAATACGGATGCTTTTGGTTCACCGCTTTCGGGCCGGAGGTGAAGTAACCGTAGGAGCGCTGCATGTAGTTGATGACCGGGGCAGGTGTGCCGGCGGCGCGCAGGGTGGCGATATCGGAATTGCTCAGGTTGTAGGCCTTGCGCGTGCTCTGCATGTAGCTGACCAGGCCCGGGCCGGGGACGCCTTTTTTGGAGGCTTCGGCGACTTGGCCGACGGTGAGCGGGAGGCCGTTGCGAACCTTCAGGAGGGTGGCATCGGAAACACCGCGGGAAGCGAAGGCGTTGAGGATTTTCGGGTCGACTTGGGCCGGGTCGACAGTGGCGCAGCCGGCCAAGGCCAGAAGGGCGAGGAGGAGGACGGACTTCATAGAGTGAAGCATGGTGTCCCTGGCCGCCACCTCTGGCAAACGGAAAACGCCGCCCGGAAAACTTCTTGCCTCCCCGCGGCGCGGACGGTAGTGTTCCCGACCCTTTTCGGGGAAAACTTTTATGTCCTACGCAATCATCCAGACCGGCGGTCGGCAATTCCGCGTGCAACCCGGCGACGTGATCGACGTCGAACTGCTCGGCGTCGAAGCCGGCAAGAAAACTTCGTTCGAAGAAGTGCTGCTGGCTAGCGACGGCGATGCCTTGAAAATCGGCGAACCATTGGTCAAGGGCGCCAAGGTCACGGCCGAGGTGCTCGAGGACTCGCGCAAAGCGCCGAAGGTCGTCTCTTACAAATTCAAACGCCGCAAAGGCTACCATCGCACCGTCGGTCACCGACAGAAACACACGCGGGTGAAGATCGGCGAAATCAAACTCTAATCGCATATGGCCCATAAAAAAGGACAAGGCAGCGTCAAGAACGGACGCGACAGCGTCAGCAAACGTCTCGGCGTGAAAAAATTCGGCGGACAGGAAGTGCTCGCCGGCAACATTCTCATCCGCCAGCGCGGGCGCAAATACCTCCCGGGCCGCAATGTCGGTCTCGGCCGCGATTTCACGCTCTTCGCGCTGGAGAGCGGCACGGTGCAGTTCGACCGCGGCGGACGCCGGATCAACATCGTTACCGTCGCCAACTGATCGGATTTCCTCCTCGGGAAAGACCGGAGCCCATGGTGGGTTCCGGTCTTTTTCTTTGCCGGGGCCGGCCGCAGATCAGGATTGCCGCGGGCTGGATCAGTTTGAATGATGCGGGGAATGCTTGAACTGATGCAGAAAGGCGGACCCGCCATGTGGGTGATCCTCGCGGTGAGCGTGGTGGGTTTGGCGGTGTTTCTCGAGCGCCTCATTTACCTGCACCGCGCACAGGTGCGGGTGGGGGAATTCCTCCGCGGCTTGGCCAACTTGGTGAAAGGCGACCGCTACGATGAGGCGCGCAAGCAATGCCTATCCACCCCGGGTCCGGTGGCTCGCGTGGCTTTGAGCGCGGTGCTGGCGCGGGACTGTCCGCGTGCGGAACTGCGCGATATCGTGCAGGAGGCGGGCCAACTCGAGGTGCCGCGCTTGGAGCGGCATCTCGGTCTGCTCACGGGTCTGGCCTACACCGCGCCGCTGCTCGGGTTGCTCGGCACGGTGCTCGGATTGCTCGAGGCTTTTTATCTCGTCTCGACCCAAGGCGGATACGCGACGGTGGCGGATATCTCGGGCGCGGTTTACCAAAGCCTCATTTCCGCGGCGGCGGGTCTGGCCGTGGCCATCCCCGCGCTGATCGGCGCGTCGTATCTCTCGGCGCGGGTGAAAGATTTGCTGCATGACATGGAACGCGCGGGTATCGAGATGGTGAATCTGCTCAAGAACCGCACGCTGCCCGCGGCGGAAATCCTCGCTGTCGACGGCGAACCGGTCGAAGGAGCATGAGGCTCGAGCCGACGGTGCGCGTGCGCGGATTGGTGCCGGTGTTCACCGGCACGATCACGGCGGTGTTGCTTGTCGTTTTTTTCCTCCTGCTCTCCACATCCTTCATGATGCAGCCGGGAGTCGCGGTGGAACTGCCCGTCTCGCGTTTCCTGCTCCCGGCCATGCAGGATCCGCTTGTTGTTTCGGTCACTGGCGGGCCGGGCGCCGCGGTTTTCTTCGAGGACCGTGTTATAGATACTTCGGAGCTCGGCGGTCGCCTCGAGGCGCGGCGCACCGCGTCTCGGCAGGTGGTGATCAAAGCCGACGAAGACGCGCCTGTCGCACTCGTTTCGGCAGTGACCGAATTGGCGCTCGAACGCGGTTTCGGCGTGGCCTTGGCCGCAACGCGCGGCCCGCAACCATGATTCTGGCTGACCGTCTCCTGCAGGTCTTCCACTGGCCGGCGGTGCACCAGATCCGTCTGGTCCTTCCGGCCATGATCCTGCTGTCGCTCCTTGTCCACGGCGCGGGGCTTTATCTGGTCCGCGCCAACGCACCCGCACGCGGGGTGACGCTGCCTCCGCTGCCGGGCAAGGTGACCATCGTGCCGGCGGAGGATTCCATGCTGCTTGCGGCGCGCGACCCTTCGTGGCTGCAACCCGGCCGTTTTCGCGACCGTTTGTTGCCGCCGCCGCAGGTGGAGCGTCCTTTGCGCGCCTTGCAACCGGAGTTGCCGTCGTTGGCGCCGGTTCCGGCGGAACCGATGCCGGAGCGATGGGTGCCCGCGTTGCCTCCGCTCGCGGTGCAACCGCGTTTCGAACCGCGGGTGGCCGCCCCGGCTCCTTTGCTTGCCCCGGTCACGGCCCGTTTCGAGGCGGATGGTCCGGAAGTGACCAACGATGTCATAACACGCCTGCGCGATGCCGCGCCCGCCGAGCCGCCGGGTTTGCCGACCGAATTGCTTGTCGTGCTCGATCCCTCGGGCGAAGCGCGCCACGTCTGGCTGGTGCGCAGTTGCGGTGATCCGGCTCTGGATGCGGCGGCGCGTCGCGCGGTCCAGCTTTCGCGTTTCGGGCCGTCGGAAAAAGTCTACCGTGGAGTCTTGCGCGTAGTGTGGGGAGCCGGAGAGAAGTTGCCATGATCCGAATGGAGATTTCCTTCCTGCCGCTCCTCTACGCGGCGGTATTGCTCGGGGCGATCGTCGTCCTGTGGCTGGCCGGCGCGTGGCGCGAGGCGCGGCGGCGGCGTCGCGCATGGCGCGAACTCGGCCAGTGCCGTCTGTGCGCGACGTGGGTGCGTCCGGGTTCGGGGGCCGATCTTTGGCGGTGCCCGGCCTGCCGCGCGCTGAACGAACGCACGGTTCCGGCCGACCTCTGAACAGGTGGCCATTTGGCCTCGCCAAAGCTCGCCGGGTTGACTTAGAAAATACGGCTCACCTTTATGAGCGAGCGTCGCGTCGTCATCACAGGAATTGGAGTGGTCAGCCCGGTGGGCAATGACCTCGCGTCCTTCTGGGAAAGTCTCAAAGCGGGGCGCAGCGGGATCGGAAGCAT
>Ga0315902_10006712_pt1 | contig 15884 bp, 10 predicted proteins | sample LakEriMetagenome_9_FD_203523 | JGI IMG/M metagenome (GOLD analysis project Ga0315902, IMG submission 203523) | Freshwater fungal communities from buoy surface, Lake Erie, Ohio, United States - Buoy 12 MA117 | ecosystem: Environmental > Aquatic > Freshwater > Lake > Lake biofilm | place: USA...
GCCGCTGTCCCCGTATTGCTACGGTTCTCGCTCGACTTGCATGCCTAATCCACGCCGCCAACGTTCACTCTGAGCCAGAATCAAACCCTTCAATTGATTGGTTCGTCATGCCGCAAAGGCCGAAGCCTGCGGCGGTGATTCGCCGGAATCTCGTGAAGAGACTCGATCTGTCTGATGAATAAATGGTTCGTGATCGATCGGTCGGTTGCCCGACCTCTCGGTCACTCGCCGGTCACGATCGCGTGCCGGCCGAAACCAAAAGAGATCAACTGCCGAATTGTCAAAGATCTGCTCGCTGCGTCGCACCCGAGGGTTTGCCGTAGCGAGCCCCCAAGCATAGCAGCATCGCGGGCGCCGTCAACAGCCCTGCAAGCAGGGCGAAAATTTTCGGCGGACACCGTTTATCGGCGCCCGAAGGCCGCGGATTGCAGTCTTACGCGGCGGCCTGCCTGATGGTTCGCGGCCACCGGCAAAACTCGTGAAAAAGCCTATTTTTCCGCGTCCAGAACGACCGGGATGTCGAGGCGGTGGCCTTCCCGCTGGACGGTGATCAGCACCTGGTCGCCCGGATTTTTCGACTCCACGGCCGACAAAAAATCGTCCGCAGTCCGCACAGCTTGCCCACCCACGGCGACGATCAAATCCGCTCCGGCCCGGTCCACCCGCTCGAACTCCATCATGAACGGCCCCTGCCGGCGCCGCTCGCGCACGATCTTGAAGCCCCGCAGCCCGGCGCGCTCGGCTGGACCACCCGCCGTGAGCGTGGCCACGACCAGGCCGACGTCGGACTGATACACGCGGGAAATCCCCGCGTCAGGGCGGATCACCCGGCCGCGCTGGATGAGCTGCGGCACGATCCGGGCGAGGGTGCCTACGGGAATCGCGAAGCCCACACCGGCACTCTGGCCGGTGCGGCTGGCGATGGCCGTGTTCATGCCGATCAGCCGGGCGTTGCTGTCGAGCAGCGGCCCGCCCGAGTTGCCCGGATTGATCGCGGCGTCGGTCTGGATGATCGACTTGATCGTGCGGCCGGTCCGCGTCGGCAGCGAGCGGTTGAGGCTCGAAATGATGCCGGTGGTGAGCGTGCGTTCGAGGCCGAACGGATTGCCGATCGCGAACACCCGCTGCCCGACCCGCAGGTCGTTTGACGTGCCAAAGGCCACGGGCTGGAGCAGTTCGGCCGGAGCATCGACCTTGATCACCGCCACGTCGGTCGCCGGGTCGAAGCCGACCACAGTGGCCGGGTGGGAGGAGCCGTCGTAGAGCAGCACCTGGATCTCCTTGGCCCCCTCGACGACGTGGAAGTTGGTCAGCAGGTGCCCCTGTTTGTCGAGCACGATGCCCGACCCGGCCCCCTCCGACGGCATCTCGATGAGCAGCAGGCCCGTGGCGACGGTCGCCTTGGTGTTGATGTTCACCACGCTCCGGTTCACCGCCTCATAGACGGTGATGTTGGTCTGTTCCTCGGGAGTGAACTGCCGTTCGGTCGCCGGAACCGCCCGCGGGGCGGCGGGTTGGGCATGGCATGCCGCGGCTCCGAGGCCGACGAAGAAGGCAACGTGCAGGAATCGCGACGCGGCGTGCATACGGTCGAAATGGCGGGATTCTTAAAGAAGCGAGTCGACCAGGAGGAGTATCCAGACCCGACACCAATGGCCCAAGAGCGAAAGTGATGTGATCCTGGGCAGCCTGAATCGCCTGCTCAAAGTACGGATTCCACGCGGAATCGACGTTGGCAGCCCGGGACCTGGAAAATATGCTTGAGATTCGGCCGGTTGACTTGCCCCCCGCCCCCGGAGCGACTCCCATGCCCTCCCGTGCCTTGCCGCTGCTCTCGGCTTCCCTCGCGGCACTCGCGACCCTCGCACCGGCCGCCCTGACGAGCCGCTTTTCCTGGGCCGCAGCCCCCACCGCCACGGTGACGTTTACCGAGGCGACACAGCCGGCTCAAGGCACTCCCGTCACGGCCATCGGCATCAAGGCAGCGGGAAACCACGCGGCGGAACCGGCACAGGTGCTCGTGCTGGTCGATACCTCGGCAAGCCAGACTGGTGAGTATCGCCGCCGCGCGCTCGACGCCGTCGCCGGCCTGCTCGAATCCGCCCGCCCGGACGACCGGTTCGCGATCGCGGCGGTGGACGTGAACTGCACGCCGCTGGCGAAGGAGTTTCAGCCGGCACGCAGTCCCGGGGTGACGCAGGCGACGCGGGCCCTCGACGCCCGCACGCCGCTCGGCGCGACCGATCTCGTCGGGGCGCTCGCCACCGCTGCCGACTTCTTCACCGCTGGCCCGGCAGACCAGCCGCGGGCCATCGTCTACGTGGGGGACGGGCCGGGCCTGACCGGCATCGACCCCGCCGAGTTCAGCCAGGCGATCGACGCCCTGCGGTCGAAGCGGGTCGCGGTGTCGAGCCTCGGCATCGGACCGCAAGTCAACTGGCCCTGCCTGGCCGCCGTGGCCAACGCGACCGGTGGGATGCTGCACATTCCGGAAGAGAAGGACGCGGCCAAGGAAGCCGGCGCAAAAATTGGCGCCGCGGCCGTGCACCATGTCGCCTGGCCGGACGAGGTCGCCCTGTCGAGCGACGTTCCCGATGCCTCGCTGCGACTGCTGCCCAGTCGCCTGCCGCCGCTGCGTGCCGATCGCGACGCCGTGGTGCTCGTCGAGGGGCCGCTCGCCAAGGCCCGGCTGGAGATGCGGCTGACACGGGGCGGCGACCAGGGGAGCGTGACGCTCGACCTGCCGGCCGCCAAGCCTTTGGATCAAAACGCCTACCTCGCCGAGCTCGCCCGCAACGCCCGCGATACCGACGGCATCTTCTTGCCGCTGCTCGGCCGCGAGGGCCTCGCCCTGTCGCGATCGGTGGTGCGCGGCGAGGCGGCCCAGCTCGCGGCCCTTTCGCGGCAGGCCGAGGCATCCGGTGCGCATGACTCGGCGCTCCGCTTGGCCGAGGCCTCCCTGCGCCGCGACCCGGACAACACCGACGCCGCCGTCATTCGCGAGGTGGTGCAGCGCCGGGCCGGCGCCGTGCCGCCGCCGCCGCAGCCGGGTTTGGGCGTGATCACGCCGCCTCAGCCGTTGCCCACGGGCGAAGACGGCGAGCTCGCTGAACTCAACGCGATGCGAAAGATCCGTGCCCAGCAACTCGAGCAGGAGACGGCCGTGCGGCTGCGAAACGCCCGCCAGCTCCTCGCGACCGATCCCGATCTGGCCCGCCAGCAGTTGAAGGACGCCCAGGAAATCATCCGCACCGACGACGCCCTCGACCCCGAAACCCGCGACCGGCTGCTGCGGCAACTGGAGATGCGAATCCGCGAGTCGATCGTCCGGTCGCGGGAGAAGACCGACCGCGACCTGGCGGCGGAGCGGCGGGCGGCGATCGGCCGCGCGCGGGCCGAACTGGTCGCCGACCTCGATCGCCGCGAGGCCAAGATCAAGGCTCTGACCGACCGCTACAACGCCCTGGTCCAGGAGGGCATCCGCGTCGGCTACCAGCGGCCCACCAACGCCTTTGTCGAGGCGGAGCGCGAGGTCGGCCTCGAGATCGCCGAGGCAGCGCCGCCGCTGTACGCGAACTATCCGGTGCCGATGACGGCCCGCGTCGTCGGCGAAACCGCGCCGCTCGTGGCCCGGATGCTCGACTATCACGCCGAGAACACCCGCGTTCGCCGCGACCAGGAGCGCGGCTTCATGGACGTGCTGCATCTCGTCGACGTGGCCGGGATCCCCTTTCCGGATGACCCGCCGATCATCTATCCGAGCGCCGCGCGGTGGAAGCAGATCACGGAGGACCGAAAAAGGTACAAGTCGGTTGACCTGGCGAAACCCGGCAGTGCCGAGCAGAAGATCTACGACGCCCTCGACGGCACCGTGCAGAACTTGAACTTCACCGAGACGCCGTTGCGGGACGTGATCGCCCAGCTCAAGGACTCGCAGGGGATTCCCATCCAGCTCGATATGAAGGCCCTGGAAGACGCGGGCATCGATCTCGACACGCCCGTCACCAAGGATCTTTCGGGCATCTCGTTGCGATCGGCGCTGCGACTGCTGCTCGGCGACATCGACCTCACCTACCTCATCAAGGACGAGGTGCTCCTGATCACCACCAAGGAAAAGGCCGGCGAGAACCTCGTCATCAAGGTCTACCCGGTGGCCGACCTTGTGCTTCCCGTGAATCCCCAGAGCGGCGTCAATCCCTTCCAGATGGGCGGTGGCCTGGGCGGCGCCGGCGGCATGGGCGGGGGCATGGGCGGCATGGGTATGGGCGGCATGGGTGGCGGCATGATGGGTGGTGGCATGGGCATGGGCGGCATGGGCGGGGGTGGGTTCTGCTGGGTCGCCCGGGAGGTGTATGGCGTTCACGACCCGCGTTGGCTCGTGTTCCGCACCTGGCTCACCACCGAAGGTCCGCTGTGGCTGCGGGGTTTGTATGCCGCTCACGGCCCGGCCTTCGCCGACTGGATCCACGACAGGCCGCTCGCCAAGGCTGCCGTGCGAGCCGCAATGGACCTCGTCGTCCAGCCGCGGCTTGCGATGCCGGCCGGCGGTCACTTCCAGGTGTCGGACGCTCGTGAGCGTATCGCCCGCAAGGAGAAGACCGACGCCGGGCCGTCGGTCTCGCCGCCGACGACGCCCCCCACGGCCCCGCGTCAGGGACTGCCCGCCGCAGTCCTCGATGCCGCCGACCTGCGGCAGGCGCTCGGCGACTATCTCGGCATCACCACCACCGGCGACGCCGGCCGCGAGCGGCAACGGCGGTTTGCCCAGCTGCGGGCGTCGGCGGCGGCCCTCGGAGAGGCCGGCGATTTCGGCCGTGCCGCCGACCTGATCGCCGCGACCATCACCTGCGGGCACATGGAGCCGTGGATGTATGAATCGCTCGCGATCGCCATGGAAGCGGCCGGCCGGCCGCGTGAGGACGTCGAGCGGGTGCTGCTCTCGAGCGCCGATCTCGCCGTGAGCCCGACCGATCTGCTCGGCCTGGCCAACTACCTCGCTCGATTCGGCTCGGACAAGCAGGCAATCCGCATCTGCCGCCAGATCACACGGCTCGATCCGACGAGCCGCGAGGCCTTCGCCCTGGCGATGACGCTCGCCGCCCGCAACGACGATGCCACCACCCTCGCCTGGGCCTGCCCCGGCGTGCTCGCCCATGACTGGCCGACGGGGCAGCAGGAGATCGCTCTCCGCGCCGCACGGCTCGCGAAGGCCACGATCACCGCCCTCGAGAAGGCCGGCAAGGCGGAGCAAGCGGCGGCCTTCAAGGCCGCGGCTGACCAAGCCCTCGTCCGCGACGTGGTCGTGGAACTCTCCTGGACCGGCGACGCCGACGTCGACGTGCTCGTGGAGGAGCCGTCGGGGTCGGTCTGCTCGGCGGCCGCCCCGCGATCGACCGCCGGAGGCGTGCTTCTGGGCGACGAGGCGGAGCAGGTCGGCGACGCCTCGGCCACGCACCGCGAGCGCTACGTCGCGGCGCAGGCGTTTCCGGGCACCTACCGCGTGCTCGTTCGCCGGGCCTGGGGCAAGGTCGCGGCCGACACGGTGACCGCGAAGGTCACGCTTCGCAAAGGCACGAAAGACGAGGAATCGATCACCCGCTCGTTGCGGCTGGGGAGCGATCAGCAGGCGTTCGCCTTCGCGATTCCCCACGGCCGCCGGCGCGAGCCGCTGCTCGATGCCCAGCTCGCCCAGGACGTGGCCGCGCAGCAGGAAATCGGCAAGACGATCCTCGCCCAGCAGATCCAGGCCCTCGCCGATCCGGCCGTTGCCGCCTCGATGTCCGCGAGCCGCAGCGACGCACCCGGCACGCCCAATCCCGGCTTTCCGCCGTTCTTTGGTCGCAACGGCGCGGTGGGCTACCAGCCGGTAACCTCTGTGCTTCCGGAAGGCGTGAACATGTTCGCCCGCGCGGTCGTGTCCGCTGACCGCCGGTATGTCCGCGTCACCACCACTCCGCTGTTTTCGGGCGTGGGCCAAGTGACACAGTTCGGAGCCGGGGCTGGCCCCGCAGCTGGGGCTGGGGCTGGTCCTGCAGCTGGCCCTGGGGCTGCAGCTGGCGCTGGACCTGCAGCCGGTGCCGGTGCCGGTGCCGCGGCCGCGGCCGGAGTTGGCGCTGCTGCTGCGGCCGGAGTTGGCGCTGGGGCGGCAGCCGGGGTTGGGGCCGGGGCCGGAGTTGGTGCCGCGGGCCCTGTCGGCGCTGGGGTCGGCGTCGGTGTCGGCCCCGTTGTTGGGGCGGGCGCTGGCGGGGGCGCTGTCTTGGCACCCATCTGCTGGGTAGCCCGCGAGGTCTACGGAGCCGACGACCCGCGTTGGCAGATTTTCCGCAACTGGCTCGTGACCTCCGCGCCGCCATCGCTCCGCGACGCCTACATCACCTATGGCCCGGCGTTCGCCGCCTGGCTCCATGACAAGCCCACCGCCAAGGCAGGCGTGCGGTTCCTCATGAATCGGGCGATCGAGGCACACGTCTCCGCGATCAGGTCCGCCTCCCCGGCGACGAAGCCATGCCGCGGTTCGGAGTGATCCTGGCGGCTGCCGGGCAGAGCAGCCGCTTCCAGGATGCCAACTACAAGAAGCCGTTCGCGCCGCTCGCCGGCCGGGCCGTGTGGCTGCACTCCGCCGAGAAGTTCCTCGACCGCGAGGACGTGAAGCAGGTGGTGATCGTGGTCGCCCCCGAGGACCGCGTGGCCTTCACCGAGAAGTTCGGCGCGAACCTCGCCTTCATGGGCGTGACGCTCGCCGCAGGGGGCGCCCACCGCGCGGAGTCGGTCCGCAACGGCCTGGAGAAACTCGCTGCCGAGATCGACATGGTGGCGATCCATGACGCCGCCCGCCCGTGCCTCGCCCAGGCATGGATCGACCGTGTGTTCGCCGCCGGCGTGAAGACGGGCGCCGCCATCCTCGCCACGCCCGTCGTGGCCACGCTCAAGCGGGTCGGTCCTGACCACACGATCACGGCCACCGTCGATCGCACCGGCCTCTGGGAGGCGCAGACGCCGCAGGTGTTCCGTCGCGACCTTCTGGAGAAGGCCTTCGCCGCGGCCCATGGCGGCCAGCCCACCGACGAGGCGAGTCTCGTCGAGGCGCTGGGCCATGCAGTCACCGTCGTGCCCGGTTCGCCGCTCAACCTCAAGATCACCTCCCGCGAGGACCTCAAACTCGCGGAGCACGCCCTCAAGGCTCTTCCGGCCCCGAAACTTTCCGGCCCCGCCCACCCGTTCGCGGGCGACGACCTCTGGCGCTGACCATGCCCGACCTGCTTTCCGACTTCGAGGCCCGCGGCCTCGTCAACCAGTCCACCGACGCGGCCGCCTTGCGCGGCTGGCTCGCCACGCCCGGCCGCCGAGTCTATGCAGGCTTCGACCCCACGGCCGACAGCCTGCACGTGGGCCACCTGGTGGCGCTGGTGCTGCTGCGGCGGGTGGCGGCGGCGGGCCACGAGCCGGTGGCCCTGGTTGGTGGCGCCACCGGCATGATCGGCGACCCCAGCGGCCGCAGCGAGGAGCGGAACCTGCTCACGCCCGACGAACTCGCGGCCAACATCGCCGGCGTGGAGCGGCAGATCCGCGGCGTGCTCGCCTCGACGGGGCAGACGGTGCACGTCGTCAACAACGCCGACTGGATGCGGGGCGTGGGCTATCTCGAGTTTCTCCGCGATGTCGGCAAGCACGTGCCGCTCGGGCAGATGCTCGGCAAGGACTCCGTGAAGAGCCGCCTGGAGCGGGAAGGGGGCATCTCCTACACCGAGTTCAGCTACATGCTGCTCCAGGCCTGGGACTTCGTCCACCTCTCCGACGCCCTCGACTGCCGCGTGCAGATCGGCGGCAGCGACCAGTGGGGCAACATCACCGCCGGCATCGAACTCGGCCGCCGCCTGCGGTCCCGGGAACTCCACGGCATCACCTGCCCGCTGCTCACGAAGGCCGATGGCACGAAGATGGGGAAGACCGCCAGCGGCGCCGTCTGGCTCGACCCGCGCCGCACGAGCCCCTATCGCTTCTACCAGTATTGGATCAACCTCGACGACGAAGACGCCGGCCGCTGCCTGCTGCGGCTCACGGAACTGCCGCTCGACGAGATCCGGGCGCTCGACGAGCGCCGTGCCGCGAGCCCAGCCGCCCGTGACACGCAGAAGCGGATCGCCGAGGAGCTGACCCGGCTCGTGCACGGCGACGCCGGCCTGGCCGCCGCCCGCCAGGCCACCGAGATTTTTTTCGGCGCCGAAATCTCCGCGATCGACGACGCGGCCCTCGCCGAGATCTTCGCCGACGTGCCCAGCCACGAGTTCGCCCGCGCGACCCTCGACGGCGACGGCCTGCCGCTCGTCGAGGCCCTCAAGGCCACGGGCCTCGCCGCCAGCACAAGCGCCGCCCGGCGGACGATCGAGCAAGGGGGCGCCTACGTGAACAATCGCCGCGTCGGCGACGTGGCCCATCGCCTCACCCCGCGCGACCTCGCCGGCGCCGCCACGCTCGTGCTCCGGTCGGGGAAGAAGTCCTACGCCCTGGCCCGCTTCGCCTGACCGGGTCTCCGCTCCCCGTGGCGCATGCCTCCAGGCTTGCGAATCCGGTCCAGCGCACCACATCCCGCATTCGCACACCTGGAGGTGTGCGCCACGTGGGCATTCCAGTCGACCTGGCCCCCCAGTGGCGCATGCCTCCAGGCTTGCGAATCCGGTCCAGCGCACCACATCCCGCATTCGCACACCTGGAGGTGTGCGCCACTCGGCATTGACCCGCGGCGGGCATCCTGCGACCGTCCGCGCGGAGACTCCACCATGCGACGCCGATTGTTCCTGCTGCTGGCGACGACCTCACCGGCCGTCCTCCGCGCCGCCGAACCGACCGCGACGGCCCGCGGCGCGATCGCATCGCTCGAGGAGCGGCTCAAGGCCGGGCTCAAGGTCCAGGCGCCCGCCGACGTCGCCTTCTGCGACCGCGTCATCGAGGCCGTGCGGGCCGGTAAGCTTCCCGCCCAGGTCGTCGACTCGACCTACCTGTGGGCTGTCCGCCGCGGCAAGAAATATCCCTTCCCGGCCTTCCAGGTCGCGATCCGCGCCAAGGCCGAGCGGCTCGGCGTCAGTTTGTAGAGCAAGAATCCACGGAATCCGCCGCGCATTTCCGCGGGAGGCGTTTTGTGGCCGCACTGTGCGGAGCCCAAGAAGCCCCGGGTGGAAACCCGGGGACTCCGGGCGTGAACGCCACCCCGCCATCCATGCCCCACGACGGCACATGATTCCCCGCTTCGAACCCGCAATGCATGGCAACCGGGAACGCATGCCACCCGGTGTCCCCCGGCTTCCGCCGGGGGCTTTTTGTGGCATGGTCGCGCATGCCCCAAAACGGTGCGGCAGTGGATAACCCAAGAAGCCCCGGGTGGAAACCCGGGGACTCCGGGCGTGAACGCCACCCCGCCATCCATGCCGAGCGGCTCGGCCTCAGCCTGTGAGCAGCCCCGCGATCCGAGGGTCGGCGAGCGAGTCGGCGACGAGCCGGGCACCGGTGAAGTCGTGCCGCCGGCTGTGGCCGCCGGGCACGGCCACCACGACCGCGCCCGCGGCCACCGCCGCACGACAGCCGTTGTGCGAATCCTCGAAGACGATCATCGCCGCCGGGTCGACCCCCAGCCGGGCGGCCGCCGCCAGGTAGATCTCGGGATCGGGCTTGCCGTTGACGACATCGGCACTCGTGAGCACGAAGGCGAAGCGGTCGAGCAGACCCACGCGGCCGAGCACGTCGTGCGCAAAGGCGGGGCCGCTGCTGGTGGCCACGGCCCGCGGCAGGCCGCGGGAGGCGATCGCGTCGACCAGGTTCATGGCGCCGGGCATCGGCTCGAGCCGCTCGTCGAGCAGGCCGGCGAAGATGGCCCCGGTCTCGGCGGCCAGGGTCTCGACGGTGTCGGCGAGACCATGCCACTCGATCATGATCGCCAGCGACACGGCCGGAGGCCGGCCCATCATCGCGTCGAGGAGGTCGGGCCCGAAGGTCTTGCCGCGGCGGCGCAGCAGCTCGCTGCCGACGTGCTGGTAGAGTTCCTCGGTGTTGACGAGCAGGCCGTCGAGGTCGAAGACGGCCGCGTGGATCGGCATGGAGACGGTCATCGGGATTCCGGCGGGGGTGCGAGGCGGTAGACGGCGTAGCCGTGGTTGGCATGCAGCCGTTCGAAGGGGAGCGTGTCGAGACCGGTGACGTCGAGCGGCACGATGGCGTGGTCGGCGCCGTACCGATCGGCCACGTCGCGCATCCGGGCGGCGCCGAGGGCGGCGGTCGAGCGTTCCATGGCGACGAGCGTGCCATCCGCGGAAAAGCAGTCGAGGATCCGCCGCCGCCACTCGAGCAGCGAAACCGCGTCCTGCGGACTGTTCTTCCAGGCAACCACCTCGGGCAGGCCGGTCCGCCAGGTGAAGCTCGCCGCGCCGCGCGGCGTGAGGAACCGCGACCCCGGCGGCACATGCTCCTTCACCCAGGCGCAGATGTCGGCCCAGGCGCCGGCGTCCACCTTCGAGTCGGCCCGCGGCCGGAGGCCGGTGCGGCCGGGCAGGGGCCAGTGGCGCAACTGCAGCCCGAGGTCGAGCAGCAACGCGGCGACCACGAGGCCCCGGATGACTGCCGGCCGGCCGGGCAGGATCCGCGCACACACGCCATTGTCCGTCAGGACCGCCGCCGCACTGGCGGCCAACGTAAACGGCACGAACACGTCGGCGAGCCGAAACCAGTAGTACCGCAGCAGCCCGAGGGCGATGTCGGGGGCCAGTGGCTCGGCCAGCGCGATCAGCAAGCCGACGAGCGAGATCGCCAGTGCGGCCTCGCGGAAGGCGGCTACGCGGGTCCGCGCCGGAGAGGCCGGCACGACGCGGTGCATGATCGTGCCCACGAGGATCGCGAGCAGGTGCCGGGCGATCATGGCCTCGGGAAACCTCCAGGGCAGGAGGTGGTGATAGAGCCGCTCGACCACGTACACGCGATTCGCCAGCGCCCTCCCGGCCGCATCCACCCCCGCCGACAGCGACAGCGCGGGCAGCACACCCCAAGCCGCGAGCGCCAGCCCCGCCACCACCAGCCCGCCGCCCACCGCAGCGGCAGGCGAGCGGGTGGGCGCGAGGATCCGCAGCGTGTCAGCGCCACGACTCAGGCCGCCCGCGCGCCGGTCCGTTCCGCAGGCCGAGGCCCGCGCCTCGCGCCGGCACCGCCACCATGCGAGCCCGCACGCGACCAGGCCCCAGCCGCCCACGATCGGGTGCAGCGCCGTCGCCCCGCCGAGCAGGAACACCGCGGCCGGGAACCGGCCCCGACCGATTTCGCCGCTGCCCGCGAGCACCCCGGCCCACGCGAACACCTTCGCCTCGCAGCCGCCGATCACCCACTCCCCCGCGGCGGTCGTATGCCGCAACGCCACCGCGAACAGCGCTGCTGCCAGCAGCCGACCGAAGGCCGTCGGCAGCAGTGGCACGACGGCGTGGCGGAAGCCGATGGCCAGGGCGAGCCAGCCGAGCCACCGTCCCACCCAAGCCCCTGATTCGAGCCCGCATGCGGCCATGATCGGCCCCATCACCGCATAGAAGACGGAATGGGCGTCGGGAGTCTCCAGGAACCAGTCGCCGCGGCCGTACGACGGGGCGAAGTGGTGCAAGGCCTTCGTGAGGTAGACCGTCTCGTTGACGTCGGGCAGGGGCCACGCACCAGACGCGGCGAACATGAGGAGGATCGCGGCCACCTCGGTCGCCGCCGGCAGCCGTCCATCGCTTTCGCTCGCCATCCGCTGCACCTATAACTGCCTGACCCGCGAACCAAAGAGTACCGCAAGCCGATGAACAGTTCCGCCCCCGCCCCGTTCGGCCCCCAGACCGCCGCCCGCGGTGCGGCTCTCCGTCGCGCCGTCACCGAGGAGACGCTCGGAATCGTGGGCGCGCCCTTCGCGCTCGCGGGCAAGCTCGTCGAGCGGGCGGGCTTCGACGCCATCTACCTCTCCGGCGCGGCTTTTTCGGCCGGTGGTCTCGGGGTGCCCGACATCGGCCTTTTTACCCGCGACCAGCTCGTCGAGCAGACGCGGATCCTGGCCCGGGCCGTTTCCATTCCCCTCGTCGTGGACGCCGATACCGGCTTCGGCGGCCCCCGCGACGTCGAAGAAACGGTCCGCATGTTGGAGGAGGCGGGCGCGGCCGCCATCCAGATCGAGGACCAGGTTGGCCCGGCGGCCGGCGGCAAGCGCTGCGGGCATCTGGCGGGCAAGGAGATCGTCACCACCGAGGCCATGGTCGAGCGGATCGCGGCCGCCGTCGCGGGCCGTCGCGACCAGGGCACGGTGATCATCGGCCGCACCGATGCCCGCAGCGTGCACGGCTTCGACGACTGCCTGCGCCGCCTGCACGCCTACCGCGCGGCCGGCGCCGACTGGCTCTTTCCCGAGGCCCTCGCCTCGCGAGACGAGTTCGCCCGCGTCGGCGCCGAGTTCGCCACCGACGCCACTCCGCTGCTGGCCAACATGACCGAGTTCGGCGTCAGCCCGCTGGTCTCGATCCCCGACCTTGCCGCCTGCGGCTTCGCCGCGGTGCTGTATCCCGTCACGCTCCTGCGGCTGGCGATGAAGGCCATGGAGGCGGGCCTCGCCGTGATCGCTGCAGAGGGCACGCAGGAGAGCCTCCTCGACCTGATGCAGTCGCGTGAGGAACTCTACGACCTGCTCGACTACGACCCGCGGCATCCGGAGCGGCGCGCCGCCGGCCCGGCCGCCGCCCAGGAGAACCGCCCATGACAGCCGCCCCCGCGCCGGCGCCGGCCGACGTCGCCAAGGGCCTCGCCGGCATCGTGGCCGGCAGCACCGCCATCTCGTCGCTCGAAGGCACGCTCCGCTACCGCGGCTACGACATCGAAGCCTTGGCCGCGGCCGGCGACTTCGAAGAGGTCGCCTGGCTCCTGCTGCACGGCGACCTGCCGACCGGCGCTGAACTCGCGGGCTTTCGCGGGCGGATCGCGGATGCGGCCCGGAGCCTCGACCCAGTCGTCGTCGACGCCCTGGCCCGGCTCGCGGCGGCCAACCCGCAGGCGGCGCCGATGGATGCCTTGCGAACGGGCATCAGCATGCTCGGCATGGTCGAGCAGGACGACCTGCCCGGCCCCCGCTCGGCCCTGCTCACGCAGGCCGAACGGCTTCTTGGGCAGACGCCGGCGATCCTCGCCGCGTGGATGGACCTGACCGCGGGCCGGCCGGTCGCCCCGTGGCCCGCGGGGCCACTCGCCGCCGCCCTGCTCGAGCGGCTCACCGGCCGGCCACCGGCCGCGGCGGCCGTGGCCGCCTTCGGCGCCACGCTCGTCTTCTATGCCGAGCACGAGTTCAACGCCTCCACCTTCGCCGCCCGCACGGTCGTCTCCACCGGGTCCGACATGCACTCCGCGATCACGGCGGCGATCGGCGCCCTGAAGGGTCCGCTTCACGGCGGTGCGAACGAGAAGGTGCTGGAGGTGCTCGGTGCGATCGGCTCGCCCGAGCGGGTCGAGCCCTGGCTCGAGGAGCAGTTCGCCGCCAAGCGGGTGGTGATGGGCTTCGGACACCGTGTGTACAAGGACGGCGACGTGCGGGCGACGCTGCTCGGCCGGCTGTGCCGCGAAATGGTCCGCGGCACGGAGGGCGAGCGGCTCGAGGAGCTCGCCGCCCGGGTGGAGCGGATCATGCTCGATCGCAAGCGGCTGAAGCCGAACCTCGACTGGCCGGCCGCCCGCGTCTACCACGCACTGGGCCTCCCGGTGAAGGTCTTCACCCCGATCTTCGTCGTGGCGCGGATGAGCGGCTGGACCGCCCACTGCATCGAGCAGATCGGCGACAACCGCCTCATTCGGCCGCTCTCGGCATACGGCGGCCCGCCGCCGCGCGACTATCTGCCGCTGTCATCCCGGGGGTAATACGCTTCTCACTTGAACCTCGCGCGTGACGCTGGTCGGGGCTGCCCACGCGAGGCCCAAGTGTGAGCCGCATAAGCCCCGCGCCCGGCCCAAAAAGCCCCGGGTGGAAACCCGGGGACTCCGGGCATGAAAACCACCCCGCCGTCAACGCCGCACGGCGACATGCATCCCCCACCCCACCGCTGCCGGGAAGCCCGCAGCGCACGTTGAGGGAACTCCCGGCCTTCACCTCGCCGCGGGAAGGCTCGCCGACTGGGTCGCGTTCGGCAGGGCCGAGGCCTGTGGCTCTTTCGGCTCCGCGGCCTCGACGACGGCCTGAACCGTGACCATGGGCACCGCCCCTTCGCCCAGGTCGGTCGCGATCTTCAACTGCCGCTCCACCTTTCCGGCGGCCGTGCCTGCCGTGAACGTGACCGGCAGGATGTGCACCGTGGCGGGCGTCGACTTGGGTTCGCACGACAGGCAGCCATCGGGACAGGAGATGCCGGTCACGCAGAACGGCCGATTTGCCCGCACCACGACGTTCTTGGTCACCGAGCCACCGGGCGGCACCGCGCCCAGCGAGAGCAGTTGCGGACTCACCGTCACCTCGGCGACCACCCTGCCCTCCACATCCATTGGGATCTGCGTGGCTCGGGGATCGTTGGTGACCAGGATCAACTGCCCCTTCACGTAGCCGGCGGGGGCATCAGGCTTGAGCCGCATCGTCAGGTCGTAGGTGGTCTGGGCGGCCCCGGCGGTCGGCTTCGACAGCGCGACCTCGAAGTTGCCGTTCGCACTGCGGACGTCCTTGATCTCCCACGGGGAGCTGCCGACCCGCGTCACACGGATCGTCCGCTCGGCTCCCTTGCCGAGATCGACGTTGCCCAGATCGACGAACGGCGGATCGAAGGTGACATCGCCGCGGATGTTGCCCGCCACCCGCAGCTGCACCTCCGCGTAGAACGGCTTGTCGAACGTGACCGTGAGCGTGGCCCCGTGCTGGCCGAGGAAGGTCCGCGTGTTGAACTTGGCGATGATCTCGCTCGTCTCGTGGGTCTTGAGATCCCGCTTCGTGATCTCCGGCGACGTGCAGCCGCAGCTGGTCCGCACGCCCACCACATGCAAATCCTCCTTGTAGAGATTGCGGAACACGAAGCGGTATTCGGTCTTCGATCCCTTGGCGACGGTGCCGAAATTGTGGCTCGTGACGGAGAACATCTTCTTCGCCCACTCCTGGGCGGAGGCCGCGTCGGCGGCACAGAAGGCGAGGGCGGCGGCGGCCACCTGCAGCACGGACCGGCACATGCGACGCGGGGCGATCATGGTCGAGGCACCTGGAGTCGGAAGGGCTGGGCGAAACGCCCCCCGGAAAAGCTGAATGGAGAGTACGGTTGCCATGGGAAGAGCGTCAATCTTCGGGGCTGAAGGAATGGGGGGGCGGAACTGGCGCCCGGCAGAAAAATATTCACGCCCGCAGGTGTCGAAGTCGGGCCCGCCGGGCATTTTGGCCTGGAAATTCAGCCTCGGCTCCGGCACGACCGATACAGGCCTTGAGGTTTCGTACAATGTCCGCGGGCTCCGCCGACAGGTGCGGGCGGCCGCATGGCCACCGGGTCGTCGGAGCCGGAAAGTTTGGTCCATACCCACAAGGGGGCGTACCGGTTTCGACCGGATGGCAAGAGGTTCAGATTGCGTGCCGTGGTTGGTCGGCTGGCCACGTTAAAAGTCGACCAAGCTTCAATTGCCGAAGCTCGTTTCTCTCTGGCTGCTTAACTAAGCAACCCCGAGCGATGGCCCCAGTCGGAAGGGCCTCCCAATCGGTCGCCAAATCCGACTCGCCCCGGTTCACCGCCTGGTACGGCCGGGGCTAAAAACGTTCCGGGCTGGTCCGTGACGCACCCTGCCGGCCGGGGACGCGCGGACGAGACTCAAATCGACCGGATACGCGCGTAGACGTCTGTGCCGAAACATCACGGGACGCGGGTTCGACTCCCGCCGCCTCCACT
>Ga0315902_10006714_pt1 | contig 15884 bp, 14 predicted proteins | sample LakEriMetagenome_9_FD_203523 | JGI IMG/M metagenome (GOLD analysis project Ga0315902, IMG submission 203523) | Freshwater fungal communities from buoy surface, Lake Erie, Ohio, United States - Buoy 12 MA117 | ecosystem: Environmental > Aquatic > Freshwater > Lake > Lake biofilm | place: USA...
TCGTCCGTATTAGCCTGGTCGATGAACAACCAACGTCACTCTGGATGGCGGCTGCCCCCGACGAGTACGGCTTTTATGCCAACGTGAATCCTCGCGTCAATCACCCGCGTTGGTCACAGGCCGATGAGCGCCGCATCGGCGAGTTTGGTCGTCGCGAGACATTGATGTTTAATGGCTATGCGGAGCAAGTGGCATCGCTCTATACCGGCATGGATCTGCGAAAGTTCTACTAGCCATGTTGCGTGTATCGACTCCATCTGTGGTACGTGCGCTTGTTCACCTGCTAGCCTTGGTGCCGTTGATGCTGCTCTTGTGGCGCATCTGGCACGAGGGCTGGCCATTTGACCCAGTCGCGACGTTTACGACTGCGACTGGTGATGCTGCGTTGAACCTCCTTATTGCCAGTTTGGCTGTAACGCCCTTGGTGCGCTTTGGTGCGCCTAAGTTTGTGTTAGCGTCTCGCCGACCCCTTGGGCTGTATGCGTTTAGCTACACCATCGCACATCTGGTGGTGTACATGTGGGTTGACTATGGCTGGGATTGGCAATTAATGAGTCAAAACTTGTTAACGAAACGATATTTGATTGTTGGTTTAGCCGCTTTTATTATCATGATTCCGTTAGCATTGACATCAACCAAACACATGCAACGTCGGCTTGGAGTATGGTGGAAAAGAATCCATCGTTTTAACTACGTTATTGCGATTTTGGCCGTTATTCATTTTTTATGGTTGGTTAAAAGCGACATCCGTGAGCCTCTTATATATGCAATCGTGCTGATTATCTTATTGGGATTGCGAATCGCTTGGAACGTTCGTCAGAAATGATGTCTGTTTTTTTGAATATTGTGAAAAATTACAAATAAACAAGCCCTCTTCTCGTTTACAATATACTTACGTAAAGGGGGATTGTCATGGCAAAACTAATTGTGAGTACTGTTGGGATGACTTTGTTCAGTCCGTTTGGTTTGACGAGCGAAGAGCGTCGTGTTATCAAAACCCATGCGAATGAGATGAGACTCACGCCAGCTGTACGGAGTGTGCTTGAGCGCATTCGTCAGAAAGCGGTACAACATCCCGATTTAGTCTTCCAGTCAGTTGAATTTAAAACACTCTCGCTCTATGCGCAAAAAACAGCACAATATCAGCAGTGGGCACTGCCTGGCGTTCGCTACATCTTTGTGACGACGCAGACGCAATTTGGGCAATTCATGCGCGAGGTGACGCAGCGTGCTATTCAACGTGCGCATCCGCAGCTCAATTGTCAGTATGTGAGCGTTGCCGGATTGCAAGTAGGCAATGCAGCTGGTCTCGATGATGCATTGCGTGAACTAACGGCGTTGCTTGATGGCCTGTGTAGTGCGTATCAGCGGCTCGACGTATTGTTTAACGTAAGTGGTGGATTTAAGTTTATTGCAGGATCTATTCAGTCATATGCGAACTACCACGGCTATCCTACGGTGTACACGTTTGATGGTACACAGATGATTATGACGAAGCCCGACGTTCCGGGGCAGTTTCCGCCGCGATTGGTCTATATTTAGGACAGGTATGATTGTGCCCCCGGATGCATGCATCCGGGGGCACAGATTTTAGGTCAGTGATTGCAGATAACTGCGGACGGTGTGTGGGAGTTCGAACTCATCGTCGGGTTTGTAGTCGATATTTGAGTACTCACCAGTGCGCGAGTTGTAGTATTCAAAGGTCATCACGAGCTTCTCAAACAAGGGCTTCATGCCCAAAAATATGATCTGCATTGATGGCTCATCGAACGGCGAATCTTTTTCGTCACCACCGTTGTTATCTACCTCTTCCTCTTTGGTCTCTTTCTCGGGGTCTTTGTCATAGACCAGTTTGTTATAAATTGTCTCGTACATGGTGTTTTGGCGATCAGCCTCGATCAACACTTGTTTGAACACCTGGTTAAGCACAACGTTCGTGCCATCCTTCTCAATAATTCCCAGATTAAGTAACTGTCGCATGTGATTGCGCCCTAATGGGGTATTTGGATGGTTTCGGCTCAATTCAATCAAATACATTAACACCACGAGCCCATCCTGCACACCCGCCATTTGTTTGATTTGGGTCACACAAAATGCAACGAACGATTTTGACGCTTTGGTACCGTCCTTAAAACAGACCAAATCGTATTCCATGCACCCTCCTTTACTTGAACGGACACTTATTGTAGCAGATTACAAAATCATGTCAATACGAACATTATGTGGTAGGCTACTCACAATCTTGTGTTGTCTATCGCACGATGCGGGTGCGACTAAATCACTATTCACAGTTCAGAAAGCACATCACTTATGCATCCATTTACGCTTTTGTTTGTGGGGTTGTTAGGTGTTTATACAGGTATCCGACTCTGGCTGTCGCTTCGGCAATCGTACCATGTACGTGCAAATCGCAATCAGGTACCAAGTGATTTTGTGACAGTGATAAGCCTCGAGCATCATCAAAAAGCAGCGGATTACACAATTGCGAAGGGGCAGATTGAGCGTATTGCCGTTATATGGTCAGTGACTATCCTTGGCTGGTGGACATACGGTGGCGGGCTGACATTCCTGTATGCCACTGTGAGTGCGCTTGCGTTTGATACCGCAACAGCTACAATTCTCCTGCTTATCGGGTGGTATCTTGTGCGCACCGTGTTGGCCTTGCCGTTGCGTCTGTATCGGACATTTAGTATCGATGCGCAGTTTGGATTTAATCGAACCACCCCATTAGTATTTGCCAGAGATCGACTGATTGGATTACTGGTTGCCATCGGTATCGGTGTTCCGATGATCTGGGTTGTGGTTTGGTTGTTTACTTTGACGGGGTCGTGGTGGTGGGTCTGGGCATGGGCGTTTGTGACACTCGCACAGTTGCTTGGAATGTGGCTTTATCCAGTGGTGATTGCACCGCTGTTTAACCGGTTTACACCACTGGTGGATGGAGCGTTTTATCAGGTAGCACGGACTCTGCTCGACCAGACGGGGTTCGCCCAGAGCAAAGTCTTCGTGATGGATGCCTCGCGTCGTTCGGCATTGGCCAACGCCTACTTCACTGGCTTTGGGCGCAACAAACGGGTGGTATTTTATGATACCCTGCTCGAAAAACTTACGCCCAATCAAGCCGCGGCCGTGCTAGCACACGAGATTGGTCATTACACGCATCGTGACATCCTCAAAATCATCGCCGCTTCTACCGTGATGACTTTGGTGGGATTTGCCATTATGGCGTGGCTTATCGTTCAACCATGGTTTTTGCCGGCACTCGGGATTGGCGCGCGTGGTCTTGGTCCGGCGCTCCTCACCTGCATTCTGATTGCACCGGTATTTACCTTTGTATTTAATCCGATTCAGTCGGCCTGGTCACGCGCAATTGAGTTTGCCGCTGATGCCTTTGCGGTGCAATATACCAGTGCCGATGATATGAGTGGTGCCTTAATTGCCATCTACCGTGATAATGCAGGTACGCTTACGCCTGATTCGTTATATGCGGCTGTCTATTATTCGCATCCACCTGCATCTGAACGTATTCATCACATGCGTACAGTAACGCCATCGTAGACATATTAATCACCAATAGAGCATACGTATTGAGCTAGATGTATCGTCTATGGATAGATTGCGTGACTAAGCATGTGATCAGGTGAACGGTGATTCAAATCACGGTGTTCGCTAATGCGTTGTCAAATATTTTCTCTCATCAAATTTTAATTCAAATATAGTGAATTTAATCACAATTACCATTGACAGATTGGGAGAGGAGGAATAGTATGAGGGCGGGTTGAGAGACTGATTTGTTGAGGAGTTACGGATACGCTCATCACAGCCCGTACCACGATTAACGAGGTACGCACTGCATATCAGATATGTAGGGTGATTGGTCGCTAATTGATGTCGATGGGGTCACATCAGGTAGTAGGCCACGCAGGTGAAGCAAGTTCGCCTGTGCGTGCATGAGAGGTCAGCAGGCAGGTACCGTTTGTTGACGCCACACAAATCGCGGAGGCGAGAATATCTCGCCCCACAACTCGCAAGGAGGACATCATGAGCGCGAGAGCCAAGATTACGAGTCCGGCCCAGTTTCGTGAGTCGAAGACCGCCCATTTTCTGTTCGCTGACCCGCGTGCTAGTGTGTTGTGGTTGGTCGTGCGCGTATGGTTGGGTTTGCAGTGGATCGAGGCTGGCTGGCACAAGGTGACTGATCCAGCATGGGTCGGCGCTGAGGCTGGTGCTGGTATCACGGGTTTCGTCAAGGGAGCCATCGCCAAGTCGATTGTGTCAGAGACAAACCCACGTCCATCTGTACAAGGCTGGTACGCCAGCTATCTCGAGACGTTCGTGTTGCCATATGCGGAGATTTACAGTTACGTAGTTGCGTTTGGTGAGGTTGCTGTTGGTCTTGGTTTGATTTTGGGTATGTTGACCGGTATTGCAGCCTTCTTCGGCGTGTTGATGAATACCAACTTTTTGTTGGCTGGTACAGTGAGCACCAATCCAATCTTAGCGATCCCGGCAATCTTTATTATCCTTGCGTGGCGCAACGCTGGCTGGCTCGGTCTGGACCGCTTCGTTCTCCCACTGGTAGGTACGCCTTGGCAGCCAGGAAATGTCTTTGATCATACCGAGGCAAAAAAGTAGCTAAGAGGAGTATGGCACCCTGCAGACTAGCTGGTCTGCAGGGTGTTTTGGTTTAGGATTGCATCACATGTACGGCTAATTTGCCCACGACGCTGCCGCTCTTGGCGAGAGATCCGTTACATCCCACCACGGCAGTGACTCGCGGGTGCACGCGCTGGATTGCAGGGATGCCAGTCGGCGTGCGTGTAATCACACACGGCAAACTTTTGAATGACTGCCACTCAATATTGATAAATAATTGCCTGAGCAAGGCGATTTGTGCATCATGTGTGGCAGTCATATCTCCTCCCCGAATCCAATCAGTCAAGGCTGCATGGCTACTAAAGAACTGATCGTGTACGCTGTTACTGCCCAACTTGATATACCACTTGCCATCTGGGTATTCGATCGGTGGTGTCAAATATGCATCCTCGATAACTGGTGAGTCGCAGTCAATCATCATGCTGGGCATTTCGGCCAGTGCTGCTGCAGTATCTGCGCTCACCTCGCCAATAGTGACAATTTCGCTTTTGATGGTATGGGCAATAGGTACCGGCAAAAGCCCGCATAGTCCGCTGTAGGCACCGGCTGCCACGATGACGTGTTGTGCAATGTATTCAATACCAGAACGAGTTGTGAGCGTGACATAATCATGGTGCGGGGTTAATCTTGTCACCACGTCATCGATGCGGATTGCCCCATGTTGTGCAGCACAGGCGAGTTGGGCGGCTACATAGTAGCGCGGGTTAATGATGCCCGATGGCGGTCCATCAAACAAGCCGCTATACGGCAGGTTTTTGGCAAGCATAGGAAATCGTATGGCAAGTTCGTCTGGCGTAAATTCTTCATATTGAAAAGCTAAATCGCGCTCGAGTTGGTGGCGTTGTTGTGTATAACTAAAGCCCGCGCTCGAGGCGCTTAATGTCAATGTGCCACATGGTCGATAGAATGAAATGCCGCTTTGTGCTTCAATGGTGGGGTATTCGGCAATCGCTTCGTTCGCCCAGTGTGCAAGTGTGACATGACGTGCCGAACGGTGGGTAATGCGTCCTTGATCGTAGTGACTACTCCAAACCACGTGGTTGTCACGCGATGCTTCGTGCGGGGCAATTACGGTCACAGACCGGCCTTGCATGCTGGCATGGCGAGCTGCACCACTGCCAATCGGACCGGCACCGATGATAATGACATCGTGCATGGCAGGTGACTCCTTTAATTATTCGTCGCGTAGCCGAAGATTGGCCCAGTGACTGCGCAGTGCAACGCGATGATTGAGATCGCGAAATGTCTGGATTGATGTGCGCAGATTATGATAAACATCGCCGCCAATACCATATCCCTGGAGGCCAATTGGTCCGTGGTATCCGATATTTTTGAGCTGGCAGAGCACCACAAAAAGGTCGAGTTCGCCGCTTTCAATGAGTTCGATACTTGCGGGGAGTGCATGACCTGGTGGCAATATACGACTGCCGCAAATGTTAGCCGTCTTGAGCCACGGCGATGCCATCTGCAAGGTAGGCACCAGGTCACGTTGACCACTCGCATACCAGTGATACGCGGTAAACGCGATGCCGAGACGTGGGTGTGGGTATTTGGCGCAGATGCGTACGGCATCTGCAGTTGTCTCAAGCCAGAATTGGACGTGCGGGTACAACGCGAGTTGGTGATTGTGTTGATCTGCAATCTGACACAGTTGTGGCAAATAATTGATGAGTAATTCGTCAAATTGGGCATCTTGTTGATGTTGGTTGGGTTGACCTACATAGACAGCTAGCTCAATTGTTGTGGCAACAGGAACTTGTGCAATTAATGCGAGCGTGTGTTGCATGGCTGCTTCATCGGCAATATTGAGCATAAAGTAAACGCCATGAACGGCAAGTTTATGATTTGCTGGTATGGTAGCGAGTTGTGCAATGTCGCGTTCTGCTTGAGGACTCCATACTGTCAGATAGGTTCCGTCATAGCCAAGCTCACTCAACATTTGACAGCGTGCACTCAAGTCATAACTGCCTAACGACGTATAAAAAAACGTATCCATTGCATAAATGGTGGGCATGAATGCTCCTCTAACACGATGGCGAGATGTATTGATTATAGTGGGTCTATGATACGATGTCGTACCTGTCGGTGTTGTTACATCAGAGTGTATGTTGTTTAGAGTGAATGCTCACAGCGATTTTCGCCATAGTCATCAAAAATTCATATAGTTCACTAACAGAACGACATACATCTGAACGCAAATATTCGTGTGCTTTATGCTACAATACACAGAAGCATACGATGCTAGCGCATGTACATTGGGTATGGCAGCGATACGATAAACGCGGTATGTTTATCGCTCAGGAGCGGCTATGTTGGCAGAGATGACCGAACGACGCCGGCAAATACTCAAACTGGTCATTCAAGCGTATATCGAGACATCTGCACCGGTTGCGTCCGATCACTTAGTGCGGCGCTATGGTTTGAATGTGTCATCGGCAACCATTCGCAATGAGTTGGCAGCTCTCGAGGATTTAGGCTTTTTGACTCACCTACATACGTCAGCTGGCCGTGTGCCAACTGATGCTGGGTATCGTTTTTTTGTCGAAAATCTGATGGAGCGTCCGTCACTTACTGCCGTAGAACAACGCGCGATTCGCCATGAGTTTTATCGGGCGCATACAGCCCTTGATCAATGGCTCGATCTTGCAGGGACAGTGATGGCGCGTACGGCGAACAACGTATCGGTTATATTGCCGCCACGAGGTGCCGCCGCACGGTTGCGTAGTGTACATCTGATTTCGATTCATGACATGTTAGCATTGGCGGTCGTGGTGTTTCATGATGGTATGGTGCGACAGCAGACGATTGCGTTCGAGTCAATGCAAACCCAAGATGACTTGATGCGACTTGCGACGTTTGTCAACGAGTTGTGCCACGATGCATCGGTAGCCCAAATTCGTGAGCGTCTTGACCATGTGCCTGAGCATGTCGATGCTGCGGCCCGTCAACTTATGGATCTGGTGTGCACTACAATGCGTCAGTACGAGGATGCGCTTGATAGCGATATTCGCGCTGACGGGCTCATGCAGTTGCTTGAGCAACCTGAGTTTGCCCAGACTGACCGGGTCAAACAGATGTTGGAGTTGGTTCAGAGTGGTCAAGCAATTGCTCCACTTATTCCACTGGTAACACGGAGCGATGGAGTGCAGGTGATTATCGGCACTGAGCACGAGCGACAAGACATGCGCGATATGAGTATTGTGTTAGCACGGTACGGTGTCGATGATGAGATTGTTGGTGTGTTGGGAGTGGTAGGGCCAACGCGTATGCCCTATGCGCGTGCAATTGCCACAGTGCGGTATATTGCAACGGTAATGAGTGATTTAGTCGGCGAGTTGCATGGTGAACCGCGCAATGGTGCCGAAAGTCAAATACAAGACTGAGACAACGTTCTTTTGTGTTTATGGGAGGATCTCATGAGTGATCAGCAAGTCAATCCAGATAATCAAACTGAGCAGACGCAGGCTCCTGAGACGAATGATATAGCCACGCTCCAGGCCCGCATCGAAGCGCTCGAAAAGGAAGTTGCTGAACACAAGGATGCACATCTTCGCGCTGCAGCGGACTACAAAAACTTAAAGCGTCGCTATGAAGCCGAGCGAGTTGAGTTGATTACGCGCGCAAGTGCTGGGTTGCTCCTCAAGATTTTGCCTGTGGTTGACGATTTGGCGCGTGCCTCTAGCAGTGCAACGCCTGAAATTGTGAATTCACCGTGGTTTGGTGGGTTTAAGCTCATTCCAAACAAGCTCCAGCAGTTGCTTGAGAGCGAGGGTGTGGTCGTCATGGATGCCTTGAGCCAGCCATTTGACCCCAATTTGCATGAAGCGGTCGCCTACGAGTCAGGGTTATCGGATAGCGATGGCAAAGTCGTGGCAGTACTCCAGAAGGGGTACATGCTCCACGATAAGGTGCTGCGCCCTGCCATGGTTAAGGTTGGCCAAGCGTAGTGGTGATCATTTGACGGTGTATGGCAGATAGAGTCGTTGAGCTAGTGCTAGTCACACAATAGAGGATTGCATGGGTAAAGTAATCGGCATTGATCTCGGCACCACCAATTCAGTCATGGCTGTTATAGAAGGTGGCGAACCCACGATTATTCCAAACGCCGAAGGCCAACGATTGACACCATCAGTTGTTGCGTTTAGCAAATCCGGTGAGCGCCTTGTTGGTCAAATTGCCAAGCGCCAAGCAGTGGTCAATCCCGAACAAACGGTTTTTTCTGCCAAACGCTTCATGGGACGCAAGTTAATTGACAAAACTGTTCAGCGTGATACTGCGTTGGTGCCATATCGCCTCGCGTCGTCCGACAATGGAGATGTCAACGTCATCCTAGGCGATCGGAACTATGCAATCCCTGAAGTCTCAGCCATGGTACTCCAGAAGCTCAAAATGGATGCCGAGACCTATCTCGGCGAGACAATCACGCAAGCAGTTATCACTGTGCCTGCATATTTCAATGATGCCCAACGTCAAGCGACCAAAGATGCTGGCCGTATTGCTGGCCTTGAGGTGCTTCGTATTATCAATGAGCCAACCGCTTCGGCGTTGGCGTATGGCCTCGATAATCAGGTCAATAATCAGACGATTGTTGTGTACGACATGGGTGGTGGCACCTTTGACGTGTCAATCCTCGAGCTGAATGATAACGTCTTTCAGGTACTCGCTACCAATGGTGATACTCACCTTGGTGGCGACGATTTTGATGAGCGTATTATTCAGTACATGCTCGAAGTCTTTCAGAAAGAGACCGGGCATGATTTGCGTACCGACAGAACTGCCTTGCAACGCATGCGTGAAGCCGCTGAGAAGAGCAAAATGGAGCTCTCGACCATCCTCAATACCGAGATTAGCCTGCCGTTTATCTCGGCTGACTCGAGTGGGCCACTCCACTTGAATCTTGAGTTGAGTCGCGCACGTCTTGAGACATTGACTGCAGATCTGGTGGACCGTTCTTTGCTCCCCGTCAAGCAGGCCCTGTTAGACGCAAATCTTAAGCCTGTCGATATTGATGCCATCATCTTAGTCGGTGGCCAGACGCGCATGCCATCAATTCAAACGTCGGTGCGCAATTACTTTGGCAAAGATCCACACAAAGGTATTAATCCAGACGAGGTCGTTGCGATTGGTGCTGCGGTGCAAGCTGGTGTATTGGCTGGTGATATCCAAGATGTGTTGTTGCTCGATGTAACACCACTCACACTGGGTATTGAGACCGCGGGTGGTGTGATGACGCCGTTGATTCCGCGTAATACCACAGTACCTACACTCAAAAGCCAAGTCTTCTCGACAGCCCGAGATAATCAAGAGGCAGTTGAAATTCACGTATTACAAGGCGAGCGAGTTGAGTCACAGTACAACAAATCGCTTGGTGTCTTTGTGCTTGACGGTATCGAGCCGGCACCCCGCGGCATCCCTCAAATCGAAGTAACCTTTGATATAGATGCCGATGGCATTATCAAAGTGCGTGCCCGTGATAAACGTACGGACCGTGAAGTCAACATAACGATTTCAGCCTCGTCAGGGCTGAGCGCTGATGAGATTGATCGCCTCGTGCAAGATGCCACCATGTATGCCGACGAAGATCGGCGCAAACGTGATGTGTTGCGCTTACAAAATCAGGTTGATACGTTGGTCTACAGCGCACAACGTGCGTTGCGCAACGACACGACTATTAGCGACGAGCGCCGTCAAAATGCCGAACGGAGCATTCGTGATGTGCAAGTTGCCATGGAACAAGCGAATGTACGTGCCATCCATGATGCCATGATTGATTTAACTATGGTTGTGCATGACCTGACCAATAAGTATCATCCACAACCAGAGCCAGAGCCAGCGTTTGGTGTTGATTCAAGCAAAACAGCACCACATGAGGATATGGCTCAAAAAGTGTTGTCGCGACTGCGTGATGTCCAAATGCCTGATATTAAAGTCCCCGATATCAAAGTGCCGGAGATTAAAATCGGTGATACTCCGATTGTGGAGAAGTTACGTGATATCCAGCTCCCCGAAATCGGTGCGATTCGTGATGGGATTCGTGGATTGATACGACGCGCTCGTCCTGGTACCAATCCCGCCGACAATGAGCGAGATACGGATCAATCCAAAAAGGATTCGTCAATTGATTAAATATCAAGGTGAGAAACGTTCATGACCAATAAACGCGATTATTATGAGGTGCTTGGTCTGTCACGTGACGCCACGCCTGATGACATCCGCAAGGCTTACCGCACGCTTGCGCGCAAGCTCCACCCCGATGTCAACAAAGAGCCTGACGCTGAGACACGCTTCAAAGAAATCAACGAGGCCAATGCCGTACTCTCTGACCCCGAAAAGCGTGCCGTGTATGATCGCTTTGGCCACAATGGCCCTTCGATGGGTGGTAACTATGGCGGTGGTGACCCATTTGGTGGCGAAGACCCGTTCTCGACGATTTTCGAGTCGTTCTTTGGCGGTGGTCGTCAACAACGTGGCCCACAACGCGGTGCAGATCTGAAGTACACGCTCCGCCTTTCGTTTGAAGAGGCTGTTTTTGGTGTCGAAAAGGAAATCGAATACCGTCGTCTTGAATCGTGTGAACCATGTAGCGGTACGGGTGCCCAAGCCGGTACTGAGCCGGTTAAGTGTCATCGCTGTGGCGGTAGTGGTGAAGTGCGGCAGCGCTCGGCCATCTTTAATATGATGACGGTAACCACCTGTGATGCCTGTCGTGGCGAGGGAACGGTCATTGCCATCCCGTGCCGTGATTGTCGTGGCGAAGGGCGCGTGCGCAAGCTCCACAAGATAACGGTAACTGTGCCAGCTGGTATTGATGGTCAGGCACAATTGCGCTTAACGGGTGAAGGCGAGTCAGGCCCTCGTGGTGGTACCTACGGCAATTTATATGTCGCATTTGACGTCCAACCACATCAATTCTTTCGCCGACAAGATGTCGACATTATTCTCGAGTTGCCCATTAATGTTGCACAAGCAGCGCTCGGTGCTGAATTACAGGTACCAACCCTTGAGGGAGTTGAGACGCTTCGCGTGAATGCAGGCATTCAGAACGGCACCACCTTCCGCCTCCGCGGCAAAGGCGTGCCCATGTTGCGTGCAAGCGGTCGTGGCGATCAAGTGGTCATCGCGAAGGTGGTCATTCCTGACTCACTGACCGAGGAGCAACGTATTTTGTTCGAGGCGCTCGCCCGGACCTTTAATCCGCGCGGTGGCGCAAACGGAGATGGCACTGATTCATCAGGCGATAATCCGCATGACGAAGGATTTTTCGACCGCATCAAGAATGCTTTGGGGTTATAACGAATGACAGAACTGATTTATGGGCGCAATGCCGTCCGTGAGACGTTGCGTGCGCAACGTCGAACCGTCAAACGATTGATGGTGGCTGCTGGTGCCCAAGCCGTTGGTACGTTGGCCGATAGTCTGGCTCTCGCTACCGAGCATGATATTCCGGTTGAACATGTCGACAAAAAAGTTCTCGAGCAAAAGCTCCATAGTCTGAACCATCAAGGTGTAGCACTTGAGTGTAGCGAGTACCCCTATAGCGATGTCGATGACATGCTCGCCTATGCCAAATCTAAGAACGAAATGCCGTTCTTGCTGTTGCTCGACCATCTGCAAGACCCCCAAAACCTAGGTACACTTCTCCGTACAGCCGAGATTGTCGGCGTGCACGGTGTAGTGATTCCTGGCCGCCGTGCGGCAGAGATTACCCCTGCCGTAGTAAATGCCTCGTCTGGGGCTGTTGAGCACCTCAAAATCGCAGTGGTTACTAACTTGGCCCAGAGCATCGAACGCCTGCAAAAACAAGGCGTATGGGTGGCCGGTGTTGAGGATGACCCGAGTGCCCAGATGTACGACGAGAGCGAGCTTGATATGCCATTGGCCCTCGTGCTCGGCTCTGAGGGCAGCGGCATGGCGCGCCTAACGCGTGAGCGCTGTGACTTTTTGATTAAGTTGCCGATGCTCGGACACATCAACTCGTTGAATGTGGCTGTGGCTGGATCGGTGGTGCTCTACCACGCCTTGCACGCCCGCCGTCGCGCTGCCAAGTAAATCACGCATGTTGTATCACACAGGTGAGGCCGCGGCCTCACCTGTTCTGTATCAAGCGAAAGAGAACAGCATCATGGATCTCGTTGCACAATCCCAAACTATTCTGGCAGAGTGGGTCACATCTGATGTGTTGCGTAAGCACTGTGGTGCGGTGGCCGCCTCAATGGCCCATCTCGCTGATCACTATCATGGCGATGCCGCCGTCTGGGAGGCCACCGGCTGGCTCCACGACATGGACTACGAGCGCCATCCCGATCTCGCTGCAGCCGAAAACGCCCACCCCTATGTCGGTGTGCGCTGGCTCCGTGAACATGGCTGGAGCGAAGAGATTTGTCGCGCCATCATGTCGCATGCCGACTATACCGGCGTGAGTCGCGATAGCACGATGGAAAAAGCACTGGCTGCAGTCGATGAGCTCTCAAGTTTTGTGGTGGCCGTGGCACTCGTCCGCCCCAGCAAAAACATCGCCGATGTTGATGTAGCTGCCGTCAAAAAGAAGTTCAAAGACAAAGGTTTTGCGCGGGCGGTCAACCGCGAAGAGATTAGCCACAACGCAGAGAACCTTGGTATGCCACTTGACGACCTGATTACCATGGTCATCGCCGCATTGAGCAAGCGGGCTGCCAGCCTCGGCATTGCCGGAGTACCCGCCTAAGTGAATCCACTAAATCAGTCGTTCGCCACTGTCGACGGCATCGGTGCGGTAGTGACATCCCCTACTCTGTCGGTTGTGGCGCGCGGCTTGAGCGATAATTAAGCCGTTTTCGACGGCATTGCGCAGTCCGATGAGTCCGTCACTGAGCTTCGTTTTGCGATAAAACGTCTCGATTTCGTTTTGCAGATGGCGCAACTCACGAATCGCCCGCGACAGGCGATCCCCTGACCGAATTAACCCGACATAATGCCACATGATGTTCTGAATCGTCTGCATGTCACCCTGAATAAGCGCTGGGTCTGACTCGTGCGTCAACCCTGATTCATCCCACGGCGGGATGCTGTGCGGGTCGGGATATGTGGCATCTGCGAGTCGCGTCAATATATGCTCGGCAGCCCGTTCGCCAAACACCAAGCCCTCAAGGAGCGAAGTGCTTGCGAGTCGATTAGCGCCGTGCAATCCCGTACAGGCTACCTCGCCAACAGCGTACAAATTTGCAATCGTGCTCTCGCCCCACTCGTTGACGGCTACGCCACCACACGAATAATGCACTGCAGGTACCACCGGTATCGGCTCGTGGGTAATGTCGATTCCCACGCGCAAACACTCGGCATGAATAGTCGGGAACCGGTTGCGGATACGCTCGGGCGACATGTGATTGGCGATATCGAGTAACACGTACGGGTAGCCGTTGCTTTCCATCTCATGATGAATGGCCCGCGCTACCACGTCGCGTGGTGCCAGCTCTGCCCACTGCGGGTCGTACTTCTGCATAAAGCGCTTGCCGTCTGGTGTCAGGAGCACGCCCCCCTCGCCACGCACTGCCTCACTAATCAAAAAGCCTTGTGCGCCCGGTGATGCCAACGTGGTTGGATGAAATTGAATGTACTCAGCGTTGATAATCCGTGCCCCAGCTCGATGCGCCATGGCCAATCCATCACCACGGGCACCCACTGGATTGGTGGTGTTGCGGTAGATACGACCTAGTCCGCCAGTTGCCAGAATCGTCATTTTGGCCACGGTGCGATGCACCATCTGACCATCGCGATCGAACACATATGCGCCGTAGCACCGCACCGGAGCGTAGGCATCGAGTGGATTGCGTGAGTGGTGTGGGTAGGTAATCAGATCAACGGCGGTGACATTGGTCAGCATCTCGATGTTGGGGTGCTGGCGCACCGCATTGTGGAGCGCCGTAATAATGCTCCGCCCCGTGCTATCCCCAACATGCAAAATACGCCGGCGCGAGTGAGCCGCTTCTTGGCCGAATTCCAAGTTGCCTTGTGCATCGCGTTCAAACTCCACGACGGCCTGCTCAAGAAGGAGCCGCTGGACGCGCTCAGGACCCTCGGTTGCCAGAATATGCGCAATGGCTGGGTCAGTTGCCCCTGCGCCAGCTGCAATGATGTCCTTGGCCAACAACGTTGCATCATCATCAAGCCCACGATGGATAATCCCACCCTGTGCCCAGCGCGTGTTAGACTCGGTCGGGTCTGGTTCACGCGTGACCAAGATGATGTGACAATCAGTCTGCTGTGCGAGGCGAAGTGCCGCCGCCGCCCCTGCAATCCCCGATCCGATAATCAATACGTCGGTTGTTTTCATGGTGGTGTTTCCGCGATGGGGCGGCGATTATCCAATCTGAATCATGCGCTGTACGGCCGTGTAGGCACGTACGCGGATATCCTCGGGAACCTCGATGACAGTGCGGTTATAGAGCAACGAGTCGCGCACGTTCTCCATGGTAATCATGTTCATATGTGGGCAGTGCACCATGCACAAGCGCAACAAATCTTTTTCGGGATTGGCGGCAGCAATGTTGTCACCCATCGAACACTCGGTGAGGACGAGATAGTGCGGTGCTTTGCTATCCTGGACAAATTTAATCATGGCGTTGGTTGATCCGGCAAAATCTGACGCTGCCACGACCTCGGGTGAACACTCGGGATGCGATACAACAACGACATCGGGAAACTGCTCGCGCACGGCCTTGATGTCCTCTACCGAGAACTTCTCGTGCACTTCACATTTGCCGTGCCAGCCAATCATCTGCACATCGAGTAAATTCGTATCGGCGTTGCCAGTCAGTGATGGGAAGATGATGTGTTTGCCGGTCATTTGCGCCACGTTGGCTGCCAAATATTGATCTGGCAAAAAAATCACCGTGTCGCTCTTGAGCGACTCAACTACGGCAACTGCATTGCCTGATGTGCAACAAATGTCGCTCTCCGCTTTGACATCGGCATAGGTGTTGACATACGTGACAACCGGCACTCCCGGGTATTTGCGTTTGAGCGCCCGCACGTCAGCTGCCGTGATTGACTCCGCCAGTGAACAGCCAGCCCGCTCGGCGGGCATCAACACCGTCTTGCTCGGGTTGAGAATCTTGGCGGTCTCTGCCATGAACTTCACCCCACAAAAGATGATGATGTCTTTGTCAGTGGTGGCCGCCTTGCGACTCAAGTCGAGTGAGTCGCCACGAAAATCCGGGATGGTGTGGAAGAGCACTGGTTCCATGTAGTTG
>Ga0315902_10006715_pt1 | contig 15882 bp, 24 predicted proteins | sample LakEriMetagenome_9_FD_203523 | JGI IMG/M metagenome (GOLD analysis project Ga0315902, IMG submission 203523) | Freshwater fungal communities from buoy surface, Lake Erie, Ohio, United States - Buoy 12 MA117 | ecosystem: Environmental > Aquatic > Freshwater > Lake > Lake biofilm | place: USA...
TATTAACACTTTTGACCATGAAGGCAACCTATCATTCACCTTTACGATTATTTCTTTTCCCGTGCTTATTTCGGTAACTTTTAAAAGCGTTCCAAACGGTAAAGTCTTGTGAGCGCACGTTAAACTATCCGCGTGAAATCTTTCGCCTGACGCTGTTAAACGCCCAGTCCAATGTTCACCATAGTAAGTTGCTTTTCCTTTTGTTAAACCCGTTAAAAATAGGGTTAAAATTAATGCTATTGTTTTCATTTGATTATCGTTTTAAGTTTCTCTAAATACAGTACAAAGTCCATTGCTTCTTCCTGAGCGTGTTTAAGCCATTCTAACGTTGTTAAATCGTTTCGTTCAAGGTTAGTTCCGTATTTCTGTATTCCACGCTCTGAACGTTGTTTAAATTGCTCTATCACTTGTTCTACTATTTTATCTTTCATACTTCTAAAATGTATTTAATTTCTTCAACTTCTGGTAAGCCTTCCGCATCCATCCTGTGAATGTATTCCGTTACCGCTGCTAAAACGTTGTCAGCTTGTACGCTTATTCCGCTTAATAGTACCCCCGTGTCGCTTTCTACGTCGCGGGAAATATAGTATGTTATGTGGTATGTTTTCATATTTTATAAAGTTCTTTTTGGTAAAAAAATTCGTTAACATCGCATTCAATAGATTCAATCCATTTTGTGTGTTTAGGTTCGTGTTTCAGTAACTTTGCGTAAACCTCAAACAACCGTATCGTATACCAATCGTTTAATGGTGCAGTCAACTCCCCGCTGCCATCGCAAACAAAACACGAATAATCCCTGACACAACCGCCACAACAATCCCATGCCGGGCGTGAACAACCTATAAACACTTCTTCGTTTCCTGTGCCATCGCAATTTCTACATTTCATAACTCAAAAATATAATATCATGTACTTTACCACTTCATATCCTATCCACAAAGAACCAATTATCCCAACTAATTCTATTAATGACCTTTTCTTGTAATTCATTTCTTTAAATGTTATTTAAGTATTCGTATGCTTCGTCGTGTTCAGGTAATTTAAAATCCGGTTTAATACCGTTATTTTCCATTATGCTATAAACACGTCCCCATGACCGCAAAGAATACTTTGTTATAGGGTTTTGCTTACCGTAAAAATGAACATTCTTACAATGCGCCAAATATAACATGGCTTCTAACTTTTGCAGTTCAACTGCGCTGAACTCTAAATTGTCGTCTACTACTTTTTTCATATCTCTTATTTTAAAATGCGCGTTAACCGAGCCGCGCCCCTCGTTTTTTTTTAGTTAAATAATCTAAATGCTTTATCAATTGCGTTACCGTTGTCAAATTTTCGAAACCACATTTTAAAGGTGTAGCTTTCAATTACATCGTCTACCAATTGAAGCGCTGACTTTGGTATCCATGTCGAATAGGTTTTGTATTCGTTTTCTAATTTATAAGCCTTTTCAGTTTCACTAACTACTGTCATGTGGTGAATAAATGGGCTGTTAGTGTTGGATGTTAAAATTAAAGTTTTCATGTCTTTTGTTTTTTGTTATACACAAATATAAACCTTTTGCACAATTCAATGCAAGTTTTTTAACAATTATTTTTAAAATTATTTTATCGTGGGAACGTAACTGAATCTAAATCCGAAATATATTTACCGTTAACGGGTTTAAAATGTATCTTTAAAATTCGACCGCCTAATATCTTAACGGGTGCATTTCGTTCAATATGCCAACCGCCGAAACCGTCCGCGTACTCATCTTTATACGTTCCTGTAATCATTGAATGTATATGCTTTTGATTAGTCACGAATCCTACCGCCTGACTGTGAACCAACGTTTCCCTCATGTCATTTCGCGCCCAATTTTCGTGTATATGCCCCATTGTGAAAACGTCCATATCTTCGTACATCTCCAACGCACGGGTTAAGTTTATCGCGCCCTTTGTAACTATTCCACCGCCGCCTGAACCATGGTGGTACTTGGCTCTGACCCTTAATTTTCGGCTTTTGTCTTCCCGCGTAAACAACAACCAACCACCATATCCGCCCGTTTGTATGTTCGTTTTACATTGATAGTTCAATAGGTCAACAAAACGCGCTAAAATGTCCGTTTCTTGGTGCTTTATTATTCCCGTTTCGTGGTTTCCATATCCAATAACAGTAAGTAAGTGTGCGTAAGGTTTCCACCATTCCACCGCCGTTTCAACTATACTATCTAAATATCTTGCGTTGTTGTGTTCGGGTCGTATATCGCTCTTATTTCGACGTGGGTCGCCTTTTCCTTGCATACAACAAAATAGGTCTCCGTTTATAAAGATTGGTATTTCGTGTTTTACGCAGTATTCCAAATCTTTTTTCAGCTTGTCCCGGTCACATTTAGGGTTGTCCCAGTGAACATCCGAAAGAACCGCCAACTGAAACTTCATGTCAGGCAATTCAAACTCATGTATATTTCGGGTGTGCTTAATTACGTTCATTCGTAGTTGCTTTTCTTTTGACGAAAATTTCGGAATACTTTGGTTAAATTCTCGTCAGCCTTTACCTTTACTTTTACTTTGTCGTCTTTCTTTTCGACATACACATCAATAATTGGGGTGTCTAAAGTAGCTTCTAACTCTCCTTCTTTTCGTTCGATATTCAAGTCCACGTTTTTAGTGTCAATATCAACGTTAATATCCTTTTTCTTTCTGCCCTTTTTCATGGTTCAAATTCGTTAATTAAACAATAGGTTATAAATTCCTGTTTTTTCGTCTTTTGTGCGTTCTCATACCACTTCATCTGTTCCACGTACTTTTCACGGTCATTTGTAACTTGACAACCTGCTGACCATGCGTTGATGTCAGCGGCTTTAATTTTCAAATTTGCCGCGCTCCAATTGTACGTGTTCGTGTGGTAGTTTATCCCATACCATCCGGGAATAGGTTTCCCCAACTCTTCACTCTTTAAATCTTTGTCACCATCTCTGTAAACTTCAATCTTTGCGCCTATCTGTAACAATGCGGGCATTTTGCGTCTATGTAGTCCGTATTTCCATAAGTCGTAATACCATTTGTCCGCACGTACAACCGCTGCGCCTTTTGGGTTGTATTCCAGAAAACCACTTTGCAAAATAGTTTTACCGGGATGCGTTGTTCCGCTCAAAACACGAATACATTCCTCCCCTTCAAACTCGTAGAATTTATCATCAAACTTGTTCGGCGTGTCTTCATTTGACCTTACGCCTAAAATCCATCTTCCATGTGGGAAGCCATTAAAAGAATCTAACTGTTCAACCCTGTTTATAAGTTGCTCATCTGTATATTTTCTAACCATATAACTCGTTTATAAAAGTGTTTATGTTATCGTATGCCGTTTCATTAATAGTACACGTCAAATCAAATAAGATAATTCCGTAATCGGTGTAAATATGAACCTGACTGTTACTAATTACTTGATATTGTTGTCCGTCTATTTCTACGAAAGTATATTCCGTATCGTTGTACTGAAATCCACCCTCTATTTTTGTGATGTTATACATATCGTTTTGCAAAAGCATATTGAACCGTCGAAGTACTTGCTGTGGATGAAGGCTGCACCGCAAAGATTAAATAATAAGTTTGTGTTTCGTCAAATGTTATACTTCCGTTTGTTCCCGTTGCTACAAAGTCATCATTTACCGTTGCGCCCGTGTTTATGCAAGTCAAGGTATTCGTAGACGGATTGATAAATAACGACCTTCGTATTTGTGAGAACCACTGTGAGTTTGTCATGTTTAAACCAACCCCTAACAACGTTGCGCCTGTCAACGTGTCTGAGGTGTTTATGTAAAACTGAAAAGCAATAGTTCCCGTAGTAACTGCTACTCTTATTGCCCGTGCTTCAATTTCCAATATACTTGTTGCGCTTATTGTATTCGATGTGAGTGTAATCGTTGCGCTCTTTGTTAGAGCTGTGACGCCTGTTACGTTCGTTCCTGTGACGATGCCCAATGATGGGCTATTATTTATCGTAAGGTTTCCCGAACCTAAAATAGAACTTCCGTTTATCGTCTTTATGTTGGTTGCACTTACTAACGTTTCTTGAACCGCTACATTCCCACTACCCAATAACGACGTAGAATTAATAGTCTTTATATTCGTACCCGAAACTAACAAATCTTGTTTTCCGTTCCATGTACTTTTTTCGGTGTCCGTTACAAATCTGTGTGTTGCGTCTTCCGTTACCTTTGTTGCGTCAACGGCGGTAATTTTTGCGTTTGTTACCGCGCCGTTATCAATAGTCCAAACCGAACCCGAACCACTTACCGTTATGTCGCCTTTGTCACCGTCCGAAATACCACCTCCACCGCTTACAACTAAATTTCCGCTGCCTAATATCGAACTGCCGTTAATCGTCTTTATGTTAGTACCCGAAACAAGGTTATCTTGTTTACCCGCTTCGAGTTCTTCTACTTTACGCCATGTGGACTTCAACGCCATTATTTACGGTTTTCGCGGGTTCTTTGTACGAACATAAAAAACGCTCTCCAAAGGTTTTTACCTGTCACCTCTTTGTAACTTTCGGACATACTTTTTACCTCGGTCATTAAACAGAAAAGCGTAAACAATTTAGTCAACATAAATTCAACACTGGTGTAACTTTGGAAGACGTCGAATAAAATATACTTTTCCGCTAAAAAAATAACAATGATTGCACCAACGTACAAAAGGCTTTTTGTTATCGTGTCGCTTAGTCTTCTACTCCGTACCCCTGCCCAACCTTTTAACCGTACCGTTTTCCATATACCAAAATACGTATCTAAAACAATCGCAAAGAATGCCATTAATATCAAAGGCTTAATAGGTGTGAGAAGTGCCGTTAAACTCGCTAATAAGGTAGTAAAATAAGTCTTCATTTATTGGTATTGTATAACGTGAATGTATGTCTTTGATGCACCGCCTAAAATTCCATCCGTTGCCGTTGCCGTTCCGTCAAAAGATTTTACCGCAATTGTGTCTGCCGCTTGGTTCGATATGTTCACAAACCTATCTTCTATTAAAGACGCGCTGTTTATATTCATTTCTTCGTCACCTGTTAAAATGTTTCCAAAACCCACTATTTCATATACGCCTACTGCAATATAAGAAGTTGTATATGTGTCGTTGAAATCGTCTTTTTTTATGGTCAAGGTTGGTGCGCTCGTTCCCGTTTGTTCAATCATTGCAATGAACTCCTTTTTGCTTACTGACTCGCAAAGGTTCGCGTTTATGTACTTTGTTTCGTATGCGCTTACGCCGTCCCATTGACTAATCAATAGAAGGTCGTCATTTGTTAGGTCTGTTGCCTGTGTGAATTGGCTGAAACTTTTCATTTTTTATCGTCTTTATGTACGCGGTTAATTTCTGTATATTGTCGCGCTTCGGTTTGTACGTTTTCTTTATAGATACCATCCCCGAAAGTAATTGTTTGCACTCGCGGACATATCCCCGCTCTGATATTCGTTGTATTCGGGGTACAAGTTATTGTAGCTTCCTATGTAGTCAATAAATCGTTGTGTGTAATGCTGTGCAATGGAACGTTCTTTTTCTACTAAATAGTCAACCTCGTTTTTTTCTACGTTAGTTGCGTTCTCTGAATTGTGCTTATACATTCCTTTATTCGCAATCGTGTACGCTGCAAAGGGTAAATACTCAACCATTGCCCAATGTATCAACATAGGCTTTATATACGTTTCTAATAACTCTAAATAGGGACTTGCTAACGTGTTATTTTCTATGTCCGTCTTTATCTTATTAAACAACTGCGTACCTAAATACTGCTGAATGTAAATATCCTGCGCAATCTTAATGAACTGAATGAATTTATCCGTATCAACGTTTCCACCTAACGCGGTTAAACGTACTAAATCGTCGCGTGTTATAAGTAGTGCTTCTGCCATGTTATTTTCGTTTTGGTAGGAATGCGCGGTTAGGCATTTCAATAGGTCGTTGCGCCACGAATGAAGGGTTCTTAACTACGTAACCCATCTTTTCCGCTTTGCGTCCCGCAATCTGTTTTACAAGTGGGTCTTCAACGTCAATATCCATACCCTCAAACGTTGCGTAAACTTGTTTATTCCATCTATGGTAACAATTACCGCCGCCTTTATATTTCCAAATGCTGTACGTATTTGTGCCACGTGGCCCCCAACCCGGATTGACGGGTATTTTCTCCATTCGAATAATATCTTCCTTTCGGTAAATCTTACCCGCTTCCATCATTTTAACACAAAATGGTCTTGGCTTACCGCTTTTACCGCCCGTTTCACCAGCGTAAACATATCGCGTTAAAAATTGAATGCCGTTAATTACTTTGTCCTGTTCGCTTTTTATATTCGGCTTTGGTGTTCCCGTCGAAACAAGGTTAACAACCTTAGATAAAAAACTTTGTTTAGGTTCTGTATTCAATAGTTCGTTTTCCGCGTCGTCGTTGTCGTAGTCAACCTCAAATTCATCTATTAAAACCCATTCGGGGTTCGGGTCTTCGCCTAAACCTATCAAAATATCCACAGGGTCAACTTTCGATAAACTTACGTCCTCTTCTTCAACCTTACCAGACGCATCCGTAAACTCTAACGGCTTCAACGTTTCAAAATACAACTTTAAATTCACGCCATTGTACGCTAAAATTCTGTCTAACGCATCTAAAATTAACTCTTGATATGGACGTACAACCATGTTATAATAAAGAATAAACGAATTTTTAAGTTCGTCCGCGTTGCTTGAAAACCCGTTTGAACTTGAAACGCCAAAAAGCAAAGGCGACGTAACGTTATGTCCTAACATTATTTTCCTCATACATTCATCCGAAAGATATTCATAATGCGAAGGGGCGTCATTTAGCGGTACGTCTATTACTTCGGTAGCTTGTTCTTTATTGTTGTTAAATGATATTATAACTCGTTCGCCTTTTGAACCCGTTAGCTTTGATTTTACTAATCTTTCGGTGTCCGCCATTTGTTCTTCTGTCGGCGTTCCATTGTTAAAATTAATCAGCTTCGTGCCTGAAAAATTATTCTGTACCTCGTTTATCAGATAGTCTGCAATTTCCTCTTCTAAAACCGCGTAAGGCAACGCACCTTGGTAGTCAACTAACGCAAAGTATTTAAGTCCTACTGAATAAGGACGAACGTAAAGTATTTCTATCTGTTCTTTTGACGTACCGAAAGACGGAATACGCTTTGGTGGAAACTTCTTTGTGTCCGTCCAATTGTCAGAATAGTAATACGCTTCTATTTCTCCGTCTTTATTGCATTTTTCAGGACGCAAAAGGTGTACGGGTATATGGTATGCCTTATCAATCCTTGAATGGTCTTTTGAGTAAATAACCTGAATAGCAAATTGCCCTAACATCTTTGCATCCATAATCATTTTACGAATGCAATCTTTATTAAACATTACACGCATTTGGGCGTACTGGTCGGGCTTTTTAGACGCATCTAAGGCATTCAGTCCACGACCGTAGATTAACTTAGCTATATTGTTTATAATCGCGTTATTTGTGGGGCTGTATGTATATCTATCAATAAGGTATTGAAAGTAATTATTGTCTTCCCCGTAATCAACCCAATTATCGCGGCTGTTTTCGTGTACAACCGGGCTTTCATATCGTGCTAAATCTACTACGTGTATATTATTCATAGGTAATGTATTCGTTTGTCGTTACGTTTGGCACGTACTGAGATGTATTGTTAGGGTAATTGTTTACGCTGAATGTAGAAATGTCTTGACTTGTCACGAAAACCTTGTCGTAAAATACAACGGTTGTTCCGTCGTACAATTTAAGGTCGTAGAAATGGTTCTCAATTAAAGCTACATCAATGTCCAAAATCAACTGAAAAGTGTATTCTAATTCAGTAAATGACATGATAGTGAATGTTTGTTCCGTATTTGTGCTGTCGTCCCTAAAAACGCAACTATCCGCTGTGGAATATCGCGGTACAATTTGTAAAGTTTTGTATTCAGCCGTTGGCGTAATAACTATCATACTAATATAACGGAAAATACGTAATTCGTTTTAAAACAAAAAGGGGTCAACCCACGGTCAACCCCTCATTGAATAGAGATATAGAGAAACAAAGAGCCTAATTAATTATCGTCTATTGTTGCACCACCAAACAAAGCAGCCAATGACGCCTCGTCGTTACAATCCAAGAACGGCGCCGGGGTATTCTCCATGGCCGTAAATGTCAAATTATAACCCGAAAAATCTCCAAGGGCAGCCCCAGTTGAAAAAGTACCCGCAGTAACGTCGCATCCTCTTTCAAGTCCAGCTAAGAAAAAGTTTAGGTTTCTGTCACGTACTACAATGTGCGGACGTCCGTAAGAAAGTAACTTAACCGTTTTGTGTGTTGCGATGTCTTGACGCTTCAATTGTGCAACCAAAACTTGTTCGAAGAACGTTGTTCCGTTATCACGCGAAGATTGAATGTTTTGCTCGAAAGAGTTCGCACCTTTCAACTCAAACTTGTAAAGTGTAGTAACTCCCGCAACTGCCGTAATCACGTCCTCATAACCCGGTGTAGGTGGCGTAGTATCAAACGTTACATCGTCCGGGTATGCAATCCCATAATTTATTATATAAATTGCGTCTATACCCGAAACCGAATCCTTACAGGCTTCTAACCTACCACTGCTAATATCACACGACATAGTTTTAAATTTTAAAGGTTAGTATTAAAGAGTAACGTCGTAGATAACGCAGTCTTCCAAAATTCCGATTTGAGTTCCCGCAGTGTATCGTGCAACAAAACGAACGTTTTTAGAACCGTCAAGGTCAGCCATGTCCAAAACACGAACTTCGTTATGGTCAGAAAGTAGACCTGTACCGAAGAACAAGTTTTCTTTGGTAGTTGCCAACATTGAATCGGCAGCCAAACCATTTGCCATAAATACAGGAATACCGTCGAAAGTTAAAGCGTTCGCGTTTCCGTTGTACCATGTAGTACCTTGGTTGTTGATACCCGCAGCACCAATACCTGAAGTGAACCCACCCAATGCACGTACATACGCACGAACAACGTTTTGTGGAGCGTAGATTTTCAAACCTTCTTTTCCATAAAGTCTTGACGGAAGAGCATCAACTACTTTTCCTAATTCAGCGATAACGTTAGTAGGGTCAATAGCTGTACCTCCTACACATTGTGCAACTGGAATACCTGTACCCGCTTCACCTAATGCAGTAAAGAAAAGTCCGTCAAATTCACCAGCGTTTGCGCCGTCACCCATCCAAATAGATGTTTCAGTACCTTCTGCCATTGTTCCCAAAACACGGGCAATAAAGAAGTCTGTAAAGTTTTTTGGCAATACGTCAAATGCAGAATATCCCATTTGAACCGCCTCCCAATCATCCTCAAATTCAGTACGGCAAATAGTGGCATTTACTTGTAAGTACTTGGGTTCGATTACTCTGTCAGCAAGAACGATTTCACCTGTTGGGGTGTAATCACATGATTGGTCTGCAATCAAACCGCTTGATGAAAGAGTTTTTACCGTGCTTCGGTATTTTACGTTGGGCATAACGGTTACCCCGCCGTTTTCAATGGTGTTAGCACTCAAAAGAGCTGCACCGATGTACTTCCCTGCAAATTCACCTGCATAGGACGTAGTGTTGTTAACTGTTGTTGGCATTTTATTTTAAATTAAGAATTAATACAATTTGTTTAGTACCCTATCCAAAGACGATTGCGCCCTATTTTTAGAGTATTTGAATACTTGTGTTGGTTGCTCGTTTTCGGGGTTGTAAGAAATAGGTTTTACCGAACTTGCGTTTTCTAATTCCGTCTTTACGGCTTTCAATTCAGCTTTCAACGTTTCGTTTTCTTCACGCATTTTTGCAACCTCTGAAAACAACGTTTCTTTGATAATAGATTCGATTGTTTTCTTTGGCTGTGGTGCTTCGGTTTTCATTTCTTCTTCAACCGCTGCTGGTTCTTCTACAACCTCTTCTTCAGTTGTTTCTTCAACCTTTTCTTTTATTTCTTTTATGATACCTTCTTCTTCAACGACAAGAATGTACTCGCCGCCTTCCATTTCGTATTCACCAACGGGAACGGGGACGTTACCTTCTTCCGTTACTACGAATACCTCTGCGCCCGGCTCGAACACTTCCGCCTCAATAACGGTTGTTCCGTCTGCCAAACGTGCTTGTTCAAGTTTCACTTCTATTCCTAAAAGCGTCTTGATTTCTTTTATTGCTTGTTTTGCGTTCATAATCATTTAACTTTTTATAAATTATGTTTTTTCTTAAAGTCTCCAAAAAATTTATTTTGTTTTTGCATTTCATCAAGTATCTTTTTACTTTCTTTATAATCCGTAGATATATTAGGGTCTAAAGATAATTCCTCTACTTTTTTAGCAAAATTTTCTAAATCAGTTTCGATAAATACAGAATTGCCACTTAACATAAAATACTCTTTTTGTATTTTTTCAATTGCTTGTCTTAATTGTAGATATTTTTGTTTATCTTCTTCTAACCATTTTTTGTATTCATTTAATCTTAAAATAGAAGCTAACTCTACATTTACCTCTGATAACTCGGTTTTTCCTAACTTCGCTATCTTTTCAAATACGTGTTTATTCATAACTTATTAACTTATTGGGTTTATATTGTTGCATTTTTAGTTGTAACTGCTACTTCGTGTTCGTGTTTGAGTAGTCTTAATCATTGTGTTTTGCGTTTGGTTAACTAAACTACCCACGCCCTGTTCCCATAACCCACCATTGCAGCACTCACGCTTGTACGTGTTGTCTTTACATAGGCATCCACGATTACCGCCTATCGGACTCATTAACGCTTTTTCTCCTTTAGCCATTGCTTATCTTTTCTATAAAGTATATTACGTCGTACAAAGAACCTGAATGAGAAGGTTCAAACTTTAAAACCAACCCGTCACTTGCTGCGTTTTCGTTCGCGTACAAATGAAATGTTTTACAAAACTTATGTTCTACGCCGTTTCCTTTTGGGAAAATAAGTACGTCGGCTATGTTTGAATAGTCTGGGTCAGTAGGGCAGTTCAAATATATTTCAATATGTCCGTTGCTCGTGTTTAAATAACCCTTAAAACATATCGTAATACAATACGTTGCGTTTTCTTGTAAGGTAAATTCATTCACTCCATACATTGACAAAGCGTAGTTATCAATCTTTACTGCTCCGTCATTTTGTACCGTAAAAGGTGCGGTTGTAAAATTATACGTGTTTTCACCAACGTACTGTCCGTCGTCGTATCGCGCCCAGCCTGTATCTAATGCTGAATTATCAATAGGTGCGAACTGTCGCCATTGACCCTGAACTCCTGCGTAGTATTTATTTTCACTTTCTATTAACGCTCCATCTTCTGCTAACGTACTTGCGATTTTTTCTGAACTTACGTTTTCAACTTGTACGCCAAATTGTACATTTTCTTTGGTTCTACTTCTCGGTGGCATTTAGTATGTTTTTTATTTGTTCAACAATAGATTCGTGTTTACTTAGTTCTTCTTTGCTCTCAAAATACCCTTCAATGGAAAAGCCTTTGACTTCACCTGCTTTTACTTTCTGCCAAACGTCTTCGTTATCAACTTTCATTGAAATCATCCACGTACCGACGGGAAGACTAAACCCGTAAAATGCGCTTTTGTCTTTCTTTTCGTCTTCAACAATCCAACTTTCTACAACGGTCATTCCGTTAACCTCTTTCATGTGTTCGTAGGTTGCGTTTGATTGCTTATTTCTTTTTAAGAATAGTTCGGACGCTTTACGAATAGTCTCCTTTGTGAAAAATATGTAGTATTCCTGTTTCGTCTTTTCGTCAATCCTTAGAATTTTTTTATCGGGAATCAACGCCGCACCCATCAACAAACGCTTTTCTTCGTCGACCTCTTTTAATTCGACGTAGTGTTTGTTTAGGGCAACCCAATCTTCCTCTATTGCCGGGTGTTCAACTACGCTAACCGCATAAACGCCCTGCTTTAAATTGTCCTCGTCTAAAATTAATTCTATCACTTCCATAATTTCATAACTTAAAAATTCTACAATGTCGCATTTGATATTCTGTTCCTGTCTAACGCCTGTGCTGTCGTTACGTCGCCGCTTACTACATACGTTTGAATAGGGGTGTTTGCAAACTGACTCAAAGCGTTTACGTTCGCATTTCCTACAATGTTAAATTCAGGGCTTTGCACTGGTGCCGTTACTCCACCTGACGTTGAACCACCGCCGCCACCACCTGACGTAGCCGCTTCAAACTTTTGGTCTGCTATCTTTTTAACGTTTAACAATCCCGCCGTTATTGCCGCTCCCGCCGCAATGAAATTAAACGGTGGTGGAGACGACGCTAACGCTGCATTTGCCGCCTTGTACGTGTCCATAATAGCCTGTGCAATTTGTACGCCTTTTTGTATTTTAAACGCTTTCTTTTGCTGTGCTATTGACTTACCAGCAAACATTTCTGTTAAGTTCGAAATGATGTTTAGTGAATCGTAAACGGCTTGAACTCTAAAATCATTTAGCTTTTTTATTCGTTCTTTTTCAGCGTCTTTATTCGCTTTGTCTTCCGCTGCCATTGCATCGTTTTCGCGTTTTGTTATGGCTGCTAAATCCTGCAAATACTTTTCTTCCAACGCCTTTTTTAGTTCCGCGTTTCCTTCGGCTGCTTTTATTTCTTCATCAAACTTTAATTGAAGTTGGTATCTTTCAAAATCGTTTTGACTTAGTGTTAATTCCTGTAACCTGTAATACTGTTGGTCTTCTATTTCGTATCTTTTGGCTAACTGTTCGTTATATGCGGCTAACTCTTCTTCCGCTTTTTGTTTACGTAGCGCTTCGGCTTCGGCTGCGAACTTTTCTTTAATTTGTCGTATTTCCGTTTCCTGTGCGCTCGTTATTTTACTTATGTCCTGTCCGTATTTTTTAGCCTTGTTTATTAGTTCTTTGTATCGTTTTTCAACCGCGTAAATTTCTTTTTCTTCTTCGGTTTTCGTTCTTAATAATTGTTGTTCGTCAAATTCAGCTAACGCCGCAGAAATATCCGCTAACGCCTGTTTCCTTGCGTCCGCTTCCGCTTGCGCCCGTTCCCTTGCCCGTTGCGCTCTTTCTTCCGCTTTTCTTGCCGCTTCTTCATCTATTGCGTTTTGTTCTTTGCTTGTTAGATTGTATTTCTTTTCTACGCTTTCAGCTTGTTTAATAATATCTTTGAACGCATCGTTGTAAATCTTTTGTTTTTTCTTTGCGTCTTTTTCTGCTCTCTTTTGAGCATTGTTATATAGGTTTGTTTGTGCTTTGTCGAACTGCTGTGTAATATACACATTGTTACCAGTCAAAATTTGCGTTCCACCTTTTGCGAATTTACCCAACAAAGACAATGTTTGTTCTCCCATGTTTCGTTGGTCTTCCATTTGTGCACTGACTTGTTTCGCGTATTCATCCGCTGCTTTTGCCATCAATGCGTTTGCCTGTGCTCTTAATGCCGCCGCTTGTACATATGCTTCTTTCTTTTCAATAAACATTTCCTCGGCTCTATTTAGGTCATTGGTTTTACCCATCGTCGAACCCAGCGTTTCGTTGTACGTTTTTAACGCTTGCTCTTTCGACATCGTACCCTTTCGTGCCGCTTCAAACGCACTGGCAACTTTTTCAGTTTCCATCCGAGCCGTTTTAGCCCCTTCTTTGTATTCATTCACCGTGGCATTTAACGCACGTTGCTTCGGTGTAAAACTTGCAAACGCTTCGCTAATTTTTGACCAATTGGAATACAATAACTGAATACCTACAATCAACGCACCTATTCCCGCAACCATAAACGCTTTGCTTGCCGCCGTCATTTTGGTAAATGAATCGACTACATTGTTTTTAATAGCTGTAATTGCGGGTAATGCCTGCTGCATAGTGTTTATGGCTGTAACCATTTGCATAGCCGCTTGAAACTTCATCATGGCTTTTTGTGCCGCTTCGCTTTCAATACCGAACAATTGCATAGCCCCGTTAGCAAAATCAAACGCACCTTGTACCCCACCCATTGCCGTTTGTAACCTCATTGCCCCGGTCATTGACATAGCTTCCATTGTAAGGTCGACACGGTTCAATTGTTGCTGTGCCGCCGCCGCATCCCTTGCCGTATCCCTAAACTCTTTTGAGTTCATCTTTCCCGCTTCGGCTAGTCGGTACATTTTGTTTGTAAGAATACCTACCTTTTGCCCTAAATCTGCGTTAGTTATTGCGTACTCTTCCACCGCAATATCCGCTTCGGCAATTTTACCTTTTAACTTACCCGCTTCCTGTGCTAACTTTTGAAATTCAGCCGTGTTTTGCTTCCCCTCTATTGCAAGTTGGTAAAGTTGGTCTTCCAACAAACCGACCTGCTGCCCCAAATCCATGTTTGTAGTAGCCGCACGTTCAATGACCATATCGGTTTCAACAATGGCACGCTTTAATTTACCGACTTGTTGTACTAAATTCTTAAACTCTTCCGAATCCTGTTTACCTTGTACCGCCAATTCATATAAACGGTCTTCCATTACGGAAATGTTCGCGGAAACATCGTTAACCGAAGCACTAAAGTTCTCAATATCTTTATCAACTACGTTTGTAGCCTGATTAACACGCCCCAACATTTCGGCGTACTTCTTATATTCTTCCGTTCCACGCTTACCCGCTTGCGCTAACGCTAACATTTTGTTCTGAATACTTTCGAACGCTTTGTCCGCGTCGCCGTTCATTTCCTGAACAAGGTCTTGGAACTCTTTATCTAACGCATTTACCGCCTTGTTTGCTTCGTTTAAACCTTGTACTGCGTCCTTACTGTCAACCTTTAACGATACGCTATATTCTTCAGCCATTATTTAATTTTTTTAAAATGTTTTTGTCGTCGTGCTTGCTCGAATACCTCTTTAACTGTCTTTGGTATTTTATTTTGTCCTTTTGCAATCTCTATTGATTCGTGTTTTCCGTAGTGTTCGGTCAACCGCAACATTTGTAATATCTGCTCTATCATGTGAAAAAGATTATTTCGTCGTTTTCTACGTCCCCATTTTCATAGGTGTATGTTATCGGAACAACGTAGTTTATAAATCCGTAGCCTTCTTGAACCAAAATATCCCCGCCGTCTTCGCTTATTATTTCATTCAGTAACGCTTCGTCGCTTATTGATTCCGGGTAATCATTATTTGCAGGTATCGTAAACGTCACTATTTCTTCGCTTGTTAGAACTGGGAAGTCTACGGTTATCGGTGTCAACGAAACGTCAATATCAACTTGTTCAACGCCGTTTGGAAAATATATTGGTTCTTTGTGTATAAGTGTTCCGGGTTTTATGATTATTGGTTTGCGTTTTCTCAAAGGTCTAAAATCATGAAGCAACGTAAACATAACGTCCCCGCTTGTTAGGTTGCTTTTCATTTCATTAATTACATACCGCTTATCACGAATTACCAACCTATCGTTTAATTTTAGTTTTGTAAGTAGTGAAATTGGTAGTATCGTCTTTACTTCCGTTAGCCTATTCTGAAGGTTGAACATATTTAAAATGTACGGCGCGTAGTAAACGTCAAATAATGCGTTCGGAATCGTTGTAAGGTAAAACGAACTTACTTCCTGTCCGAAGTTCAACGACCATTGCGTATTATTGTATTCTAAGTCCTGACCAAATACCGCGTATTCTGTTACGTTTATGTCCGTGCTTCCGTCGTTCATGTATATTGAACAATCTTGCATCATTGTCTGGTAAAGTATTACAGGCTTCGGTACGTATGGTTGAAATGTCGGTTCTTCTTGTAAATAATACCCAACTTGTACGTTGGTTCCTGTGAACTTATTAAACAACGGTTGTTCAAAAGGTACGTCCACAATATATTCCTGACCGTCGTATTCATAATTCACCGACAAGTCCCCATATTCACGCGCATAAAACTGTTT
>Ga0315902_10006722_pt1 | contig 15868 bp, 18 predicted proteins | sample LakEriMetagenome_9_FD_203523 | JGI IMG/M metagenome (GOLD analysis project Ga0315902, IMG submission 203523) | Freshwater fungal communities from buoy surface, Lake Erie, Ohio, United States - Buoy 12 MA117 | ecosystem: Environmental > Aquatic > Freshwater > Lake > Lake biofilm | place: USA...
CTCTGTGGCGTACCTACGCAGATAAAGTGAATATCAGCATCTGCTATCGCTGAGAAATCAGTAGTAAAACGAAGGCGCCCTGTTTTGATCTCGGTAGCCAGAAGTGTGTCGAGACCAGGTTCATAGAAGGGGAGCTCACCTTTAGATAGAAGATCTACCTTGCTCTGATCTGTATCTACTCCAGTGACATCAAAGCCAAGTGAGGACATACATGCTGCATGTGTTGCGCCAAGGTAGCCAACGCCGATTACGGAAAGCTTCAGAGCCATGTCGGTGAGTCTATTGCAGCCTCAATAAATTCTTCACATATTGACAGCATTTGAGGACTACTAGGGATTATTGAACCGGAGCACACGGGTTTTCTGCAGCGGTCTTGCTCTTAAATTTATCAATTGCTTCCGTTTTTTCGGTAGCAGTGGCTACCTTCTTCTTCTTGACCTTATCAATGAGGGCTTCATCATCACGCACGCGAGTCCAGAGATCGGCGGCCAGGACTTCATCCCAAATAACGACAGATCCAACTTCAGGGTGGCGTCCATTTGGATTGGCTATCGGAACCGTCAGCGTACGAATATTTCCTGAAGAGAGATTGCGCATCTGCTTTGCAAGAGTTAAGAGGTCGTTTTTATCGAGGTCTTCATCTAGCTTCACAGTTGAGATTGTGGCGTTGTAGAAATTTGCTAGCTTGATTGGATTGAGAAGTATTCCTGTGCTCGTTGCTTTACGCAGTACTGCACTCACAAATTGTTGCTGACGTTCCATGCGACCGATATCTCCACGGCCGTCGAAATCGCGAGTTCTCACATATTTGAGTGCTTCCAATCCACCAAGGGTATGTGTGCCGGCGCTCAGTACGAGGTGGCTCTTTGGGTCATTGATTGCCACTTTAGAACAAACTTCAATCCCACCTAAAGCATCGACAACACCGGTAAACCCAGCGAAATTTACTTCTACATAGTGGTCAATCTTCAAATTGGTCTTAGCTTCAATTGTTTGAATAAGTAGTGGTGCGCCACCGAATGCAAATGAAGCATTTAACTTACCTGGTCGCTCCGGGATATCTGTTGTTCCATCCTGGCTGATATGTGCGGGTACTTGCACCAAGGTATCTCTTGGAAGAGAGATGATGAATGCAGAATCTCGGCTCTTGCTGATGTGCACCAAGAACATAGTGTCAGAACGTCCACCAGCGGCAACTGCGGTACTTCCTACCTTCAACTTTCTAATCTCGTCAGGCGTGAGACCCTCGCGGGAGTCAGAGCCGACAACGAGATAGTTAAGAGCGCGAGATGTTTTCTCAGGGCGATCAGAGAGGTTCCCAAAGACATTGATTCTAGAAATTTGGCCACTGACCTGACCTAAACCAAGCCACGATAGAGATGCAACAAAGACAACACCAAGTGAGAGTGATGTCATTATCCGAATCGCACGCTTTGATTTCACTTCCGTAGGATACTTGGGCGATACCGTGGAGGGCTGATGGCGACACATATACAAGAGTTACCTGGCTCACCGCTGCCAAGCGTGAGTGTGATTCTGCCTGTCCTCAATGAAGAACGTCATTTAGAGAGTGCAGTTCTCTCAATTCTCTCTCAGGATTATCGCGGAATCTTTGAAGTGATTTTGGCAATCGGTCCATCTAGAGATAGAACTCTAGAAATCGCACGGAAGATTTCACAATCCGATTCGCGAGTAGTAATTGTTGAGAATCCAACCGGGCGTACTGCAGCAGGCTTAAATCTCGCTCTCAAAAAATCGGCTAGCCCTGTCGTTGTTCGCGTTGATGGACATGCCCAGATTCCTCATAATTACATCTCACTTGTTGTTGAAACGTTAAACGCTACCGGCGCCGTTAATGTGGGCGGAGTAATGGCTGCAGTCGGAAAAAGTAGATTTGAGAAAGCTGTTGCGGGTGCAATGCGAAGTCCATTTGGGGTTGGCGCTTCACGTTTTCACACTGGCGGAGTTGCTGGCGTTGTAGATACCGTCTACCTAGGTGCCTTTCGACGTGAAGCGCTACTTGCCATAGGTGGATTTGATGAGCGATTTACACGCGCCCAAGATTGGGAACTTAACTTTCGCCTTCGAGAGAAAGGCGGGATGGTCTACTTCGATCCGCGATTACAAGTCATCTATCGCCCTCGTCCAAATCTTAAAGCGCTGGCAAAGCAGTATTTCGAATATGGAAAATGGCGCCGAGTGGTTTCGCGCAGACATCCAGGAACAATTAATTACAGATACCTTGCGCCGCCTTTAGCGCTGCTTGGATTTACCACATCGCTAATCTTTGGAGCAGCTTTTCACTCAATCTTCTTTATGCCTGCCTCTATCTATCTACTCTTTCTCTTGCTCGCTTCAGTAAAGATTGCTTCGACTCTACGTGAAGTAATTCTTTTACTCTTAATTCTCCCCACTATGCATTTTTCTTGGGGTCTAGGATTCTTAACATCCGCAAAATCGTTAGTACCAAAAGATTGAGCTCCATGAAGATGAAGCGAATCAGAGTACTTCTCTCTTTAGCGCTGCTGGTTCTTTTTACTCCAACATTTGCACAAGCTGAAGCGCCAGCAAAATTCTCATTCACTGGCTCTGGTTATGGACATGGAGTCGGGATGAGCCAAATTGGAGCTAAAGCAAGAGCAGTGGCTGGAGAAAGCGCTACTGCAATCCTTAACTACTACTACAAAGATGTTCTCGTTACGCCAGTAGTGGATTCGCACACTATCCGTGTAAATATTGGTAAGTCACTCAAGGATTTTTCCATCGCTGGAACCAATGCGACCACCGTTCTTCAGATCTTTGATGGAGATCTCCCACTCAACTCACCAGCTGTACCTGCCTTTTCGGTGGGCGCAAAGCAGAGAGTTAACTTCATTCTTGAAGATAAAGTTATTTCGACAGGAGCGCTTAAAAGCAGAGCGCTTACGATTCGCTGGATTGGACCATCTCCAACTATCTCAGTCACTCAATCTGGTAAGACTGATCGCTATAGATATGGGCAAATTCAAGTAAAGCTCGTTAAAGGGCTAATGGAAGTAACAACATCTTTATCGCTTCATGATGAGTATCTGTGGGGAATTAGCGAAGTGCCATCTAATTGGCCCGCTGCAGTTCTAGAAGCACAAGCAATTGCGGCGCGCTCGTATGCGCTCTCCAAGATTACGACGATTAAACCTTCCTGCGATTGCCATGTGTATTCTCATATCGCAGATCAAAATTTTGTAGGGTTTTCAAAAGAGGCTGAGCCAAAAATTGGAAAGCTTTGGAAGGCGGCAGTGGTGCGTACCAATGTTGATACCTTCACAAGTTTGGCAATCTTAAGTAAGGGAAAGCCTATTCAGGCGTACTACTCATCCTCATCTGGCGGAGCAACACAAACAACTCTTGATGCTTGGGGTACGGCAACTGCGTATACGCAATCTGTTCCAGATTCAGCAAGCGTTGAGGTGAAGAATAATCCGCGCTTTGCTAACTGGAGCGCATCTGCCGATCAGAGCGTTGTTGCAACGGCATTCTTACTGCCTGACATCATCACACTTGAAATCATGTCGAGAAACACAGCAGGAGCTGTTACCTATATAAAGGGCACTTCAAGTAATGGCTCTACAAAGTTATTGCGTGGGGATACCTTTAGAAGTCGAGTGAAAATTCCTTCACCGTACTTCAATCTTGTTGGTTAATCTGAATTAATTAGAGTGAAGAACTGAGTTTAATCCGCCCCAAGTGCCAGTGCGCATCACTACTTCGAGTCCGCCGGTAAGTGAATTTCGACGGAATAGAAGATTATGTGCACCAGATAAAGTAGCAGCCTTAACAACTTCTCCATCAGGCAAGGTCACCTTTGATGCTGCAGTTATATAAGTACCGGCTTCAATCACGCAGTTATCGCCGAGTGAAATTCCCAAACCAGAGTTGGCACCCAGAAGACACTTCTGGCCAACTGAGATAACTTCTTTTCCACCACCAGAGAGCGTTCCCATAATTGATGCTCCGCCACCGACATCGGTGCCATCACCGACAACGACGCCAGCTGAGATGCGACCTTCGACCATTGAAGTTCCGAGAGTCCCGGCATTGAAGTTGATAAAACCTTCATGCATCACCGTTGTTCCTGATGAGAGATATGCACCCAGGCGAACGCGATCTGCATCCGCGATACGCACTCCTGTTGGAATAACGTAATCAACCATTCGTGGGAACTTATCGACGCCAAAGACTGTGACATGCCCGAAGTGAGCTTTCAAGCGCGCACGAGTGGATTCAAAACCTTCAACTGCACATGGTCCAGCTGATGTCCAGACAACATTTGTTAGTAATCCGAAGATCCCATCTAAAGATTGACCATGAGGCTTGACTAAACGATGCGAGAGAAGATGAAGGCGGAGATATGCATCTTTGGCATCCTCAGGTGGAACGCTAAGGTCAATTTCAAGGGAGACAATTTCTCTCGATACATCACGTATTGCATCTTTGCCAACCATCGCAACAAGTGATTGATCAGGAGAGCCGGTGAGTGCTCCTAGTGCAGGTGCCGGAAACCAGACATCGAGAACTGTTGAACCAGATAGCGTTGCGATTCCATGGCCATGAGCTAAAGAAGACATGTTCTAAGCCTAACCCCTATTCTGTCCCTCATGCGCATCGCGGTCTTTTGTTCGTCCTCTCCATCTATAGATTCAAAATATATTGACCTCGCCTATGAACTCGGCTCTGGTATCGCCGATAGTGGTGCCGAGTTGGTCTCAGGTGGCGGCCATATTTCAGCGATGGGTGCGGTATCTCGCGGCGCTCGCAGTAGAAAAGGCAGAACAATCGGAGTCATTCCGCAGAAGTTGGTTGATATTGAATTCGCCGACCACGATAGCGATGAGTTAATAGTTGTTGAATCGATGCGAACACGTAAGGCGAAAATCGAAGAGCTCTCCGATGCCTTCATCACCTTACCTGGCGGACTCGGAACCCTTGAAGAGCTCTTTGAAATTTGGGTAGGTCGATACTTAAAATTCCATGACAAGCCTGTAATTATTTTGGATCCTTTTGGAGTTTATCAACCACTACATGTACTGGTTGAGCATCTCGAGGATGAGAAATTTGTTAAACCAGGAATGAGAGATTTACTCCATTGGACGACAACGGTCGATGAAGCGATTTCAATTGCACACGGAGGCAAATAGAGTGGCTACTAACACTCTCGCAATTTCATTTAAGATAAAAGCCCCTCAAGTAGAAGTCTGGCGCCGAATTGCAGATTGGGAATCACAAGGAGAGTGGATGCTCCAAACTAAAGTGTGGGTAACTTCCGAGATTTCTTCAGGTGTAGGAACTTCCATTGCTGCATTTACAGGACCGCTCTATAAGTTTTATCCACGTTTAAAATCCCCAGGATTGCTAGATCTCATGACCGTAACAAAGTGGGAAGAACCTTCTCGGTGCGATGTCGTACATGTAGGTAAAGTTTTGAAAGGCACTGGCTCGTTTGTTCTGACCAGAGAAGGCGAGAGCCTTACTCAATTCGATTGGTCAGAGACGATAGAAGCTCCGCGGGTGGTGTTTATGCTTATCGCACCATTTTTCTACGCTGGGGTGCGCATCTCACTCTATCGATTTGCTCGATCATTCTCGTAACTCTAATTCGCGAGTAATCTAGGTCTATGAGCAATCCCAAGACTTTGGCTGAGTTGCTCGCCTCTCTTCCCGAAGAAGAGCGCTTTATCCTGACCCTTCACTACCTTCGCTCGAAGAGCGCCTCTGAGATTGCGCAACTGCTGGGGGTTCCAGAGAAATCTGTGCAGGTTGTTATTGATAGCGGAAAGAAGCGATTAACCGCATTTTTGGGCATATAAATGCCTCGATTTCACCTCGGGCTGATTCTGCGAGATACTTCTCCCTGCACTGGATATCCAACTGCACCCGTCTGATCCATATAGTCACAAGGAGTCCCCACCATGGCAGCTATGAAACCCCGTACTGGTGATGGACCAATGGAAGTAACTCACGAAGCGCGCAAGTTAGTCATGCGTATCCCACTCGAAGGTGGCGGTCGACTTGTTGTAGAACTTAAGCCTCAAGAGGCGAGCAATCTCAGCGCAGCGCTTGAAGCAGCTGTCGCCCTCATTAAGAAGTAGAGCGGATTTAGAAATTCTTCGCGCAGTTGCTCCTGAGCTTGAGTCAATTATTGGGGCAGATGTTCTAGCGCTCGGGTTCACTAAGAACTCTGAAGGATCAATATCTTTTCACGGGAGCAAGAAGCTCCTTAATTCAATTCAAAGTTACTTTGAGATAAATCTTGTAGATGAGGTCTCATTCTTCTCGCCTTCAGCAAAAGCGGGTGAACTCTTTGAAATTCCAGTCCTGCACGAACAATCCGATATTGAACGCCTTTATCTAGTCGGGCTTGGTGATGAATCACTTACTGCGTACCGCGCAGCCGGCGCTGCAATTGGTCGCAAGGTACGGGGCAAGGCGGTTGAAGTGATCTCTCTCTGCGCCGAGAGCGCATCGCAATTAAAGGCACATGGAGTCTCAGCGCTTCTCGGAGCCTATGTATGGAATTTGAAAACTGAGAAAGCTGCAGAAATTCCCTCGATTGTTCTGGCGACAAAAGATGAAGAGACTGTCCAGAGAGCATCTGTCATTGCAGAGGCGCTTTACACCGCAAGAGATATGATTCACACGCCTTCAAATATTAAGAATCCCCAATGGATGGCTGATGAAGCAAAGAAAATCGCCGATGAAAAGGGCCTTGCAATAAAAGTTTTATCTGGAAAAGAGCTCGCTCCATTTGGCGGATTACGCGCAGTCGGAAACTCTTCGCCAAATCCTGGACCACGATTTATCGAACTTTCCTATCTGCCTCGATTAAAGGCAAGTGCAGCAGCTGCGCTTCCGCACATTGTTATTGTTGGTAAAGGAATAACTTTTGATACCGGCGGAGTCTCGCTCAAACGTCCCTATGAATTTATGACAGCGATGAAGAGCGATATGGCAGGAGCAGCAGCAGCTCTTGCAACAATCAGCGCCCTTCCTGCACTTAAACCACTCGTACGCGTTACAGTTTTAATGATGTGTGCAGAGAATGCGCTCTCCGGAACTGCTCAACGTCCATCTGATGTAATCACGCAATATGGCGGAACGACAGTAGAAATTATCAATACCGATGCCGAGGGAAGACTGGTCTTGGCAGATGGATTGGCCTATGCCGTTGAAAACCTTGATCCTGATTATTTAATTGATATTGCGACTTTGACCGGTTCTGCAACCCTTGGACTCGGAAGACAGCATGCAGCGATTTATTCACGCGACGATAAGTTGGCACAGCAATTTGTGGCGCTAGGAGAATCAAGTGGAGAGCGTGTGTGGCAGATGCCTCTCATCGATGATTATGCAGATTCACTCGAGAGCGATATCGCAGATTTAAATCATGCAGCAGATAAAGGCGATTACTCGGCGGGATCTGTTACCGCAGCTCTCTACCTCGAGCACTTTGTAGGAGATTCTCGATGGGTCCACCTTGATATTGCAGGAACTGGCAGAAGTGAGACGGATTCAGGAGAAAATGTGAAAGGCGGGACTGGTTTCGGCGTGCGTTTATTCCTTGATTGGATAGTGTCTCTCTCATGAATATAGATCCTCACGATTACTCAGAGACCTTTATCGCTGAAGATTCTGTAAAGAGCGCTGCACGTGCCCGTGGAGTTGAAAATGGCGTAACGGATGTATCGCAAGGTGCAGGGGCTTATCTCAGGCAGTTAGCTCATCAGATAAAGGCACAATCTGTTGTTGAAGTCGGTACAGGATCAGGGGTTGGCTCACTCTGGTTACTTGAGGGAATGCTCTCAAGCGGAACGCTGACATCTATTGATGACGAGATGGAACATACCTCTATTGCAAAGATTGCCCTCGCGGAAGCAGAGATTGAACAGCCCCGTTTTCGTTTAATTACTAATTCAGTAATGGATGTCATGACCAAGCTCACTGATCGCGCATACGATCTCGTTGTTTTCCGACACAATCCTGAAGATCTCAGCTTTGCAATATCAGAGGCTCATAGAATTCTTCGAAGCGGTGGAGTATTTGTCATTGATAATTTCTTCGGTGGCGGAAAAGTTCCAGATCCTGCGCAACGCGATTCAAAGACAATCGCTCTTCGTGATGCGGGTAAATCCATTAAGAGCGATACTGACTCGTGGGTGACATCCTTGGCGCCAATTGGCGATGGATTGCTTCTTGCTACAAAGTTGTAATTAAAAGTTACAATTGATGTGAAAAATTGGAGATCTGTTTGTGAGTGACTTTAATACTGGCCCTTGGTGGAGCGCCCCCAGCTCGCGAGGAATTAATAGGCCAATCTCGATTAAATCAGCGATAGCGCTAGCAGTTATAGTGGGAGTTGTTGCTGGAACTTTCGGCGCATCTTCAACAGGGACGCTCTTTGGTCGCGATATCAATTTAGTGAAATCATCCTCAAATATTGAGAGACCTATCGGCTCAGTTGCTGAGATTGCCCAGCGAGTTCTTCCATCCGTGGTCTCAATCAGGGCCACAGCAAGCGATGGAGGTTCAACAGGATCTGGCTTTGTGATTGATAGCTCTGGCTACATTCTCACAAATAATCACGTTATCGCTGAATCGGTAAGCAGTGGTGGATCAATCTCTGTCCGTCTCAATGACGGCTCAAGCTACCCAGCCAAGATTATTGGCCGTGATAGTTCCTATGATTTGGCTGTTTTGAAAATTAATGCGACCTCGCTTAAAGCTCTCCAATTCGGAGATAGCGAGAAGGTGGCGGTTGGTGATTCAGTCATTGCAATCGGATCACCGTTAGGCCTCACAGGTACGGTGACACTTGGAATTATCAGCGCAAAGAACCGTGCCGTTACTGCAGGTGAATCTCAATCGCAAAATTCATTTATCAATGCTCTTCAGACCGATGCAGCTATCAACCCAGGCAACAGCGGTGGACCACTTGTCGATTCAACTGGCGCGGTAATCGGTGTTAACTCAGCAATTGCTACCTTAGGTTCAATGATCAATTCCCAGACAGGCTCTATCGGACTTGGTTTTGCAATTCCAATCAACCAGGCACGAAAGACAGCGCAACAGTTGATTAAGAATGGGAAAGCTACATATCCAGTTATCGGAGTTTCAGTCGATATGACTTACTCTGGCAGCGGCGCGATGATTGCGAAGAATGAGGGATCAATTTCTAAAGGCAGCCCTGCAGATAAGGCGGGACTCAAAGCCGGCGACATCATCACAGAGTTTGATGGAAGATCCATTACATCGTCCGAAGAACTCATCGTCGCCATTCGCTCAAAGAATGTGGGCGATAAAGTCATGATTACCTACAAGCGTGGTGGAACTCTGAAGAGTGCAACTCTCACACTTACTGCATCTGATTGACAGGGTAGACTTTCTATATGTTCTTCGACTTCGGCCCCGGTGAAGTAATCGGCCTTGCTGTGCTCGCAATGATTCTCATAGGGCCAGAAAGATTGCCAACATTTGCTGTGGATGCAGCTCGATTTGTGAAAAAGGCCCGCACCTTTGCCACCAAGGCGACAAGTGAACTCAAAGAAAATCTTGGCCCTGGATTCGAAGATCTCGAGCCATCTGATCTCAATCCGAAGAGTTTTATCAAGAAGCAAATTGCTAACGTCATGGATGAGGACGATGCAGACTCAGAGATTAAGCTTCGCGCAAAGATTGACCCAGATTTACTGTGACAACCCTAGATTTGCTCAATGATGCTCTTGCAACTGTTCAAGATCCCGAGCTCCATCGGGCTCTTCCCGAACTAGGCATGGTCAAATCAGCAACCCTCAATGGTGAAATCGCTGAGTTAGAGATACTGCTTACTATTTCTGGTTGTCCCATGAAAGATCGCTTGACGAGTGATATTGAGAAAGCAGTCCTTGCCGTTCCTGGAATCCAGAAAGTAAAAATTGAATTTGGCGTCATGGATGAAGCCCAGCGAGCAAATATTAAGAAGTTACTTCGCAATGGTCGAGAAAGTTTCATCTCCTTTGCGCAAGCAGATTCACTGACTCGAGTTATCGGTGTTGCATCGGGTAAAGGTGGCGTCGGAAAGTCATCACTGACTGCCAACCTTGCAGTGGCATCAGCACAAAAGGGCCTCCGGGTGGGAATTCTTGACGCAGATGTCTATGGCCATTCAATTCCACGTCTTATGGGACTCATCGGTCAGCGGCCAACTGCTATCGATCAGATGTTCATTCCACTCGAGTCTTACGGTGTTAAAACTGTTTCTATGGAGATGTTTAAGCCAGAGCGCGAAGATGCGATTGCATATCGTGGACCGCTACTGCATCGAGTGCTAGAACAACTTCTCTCAGATGCTTATTGGGGAGATTTGGATTTACTCTATATCGATTTACCTCCGGGTACCGGAGATCTTGCAATCTCATTAGGCCAGCTCGTACCAACATCTGAAATAGTTGTTGTTACAACACCACAAGTCGCTGCCGCCGAAGTTGCAGAACGCGCCGGACGTATCGCTCACCAGATTCACCAACGTGTTATTGGCGTTATTGAAAACATGTCCGCTTACCCTTGTGGAAAATGTGGCGAACTCACATCGTTATTTGGCGAAGGCGGTGGCGAGGAGACGTCTAAGCGTTTATCTCAACTAATCGGTGGAGATGTTCCGCTTCTTGGAAAGATTCCATTTAGCCCAGAACTTCGCGAAGGTGGAGATTCAGGAGCGCCTGTTGTGATTGCAAATCCAGAGAGCGCCAGCGCGAAGGCAATTCAAGAAGTCGTTTCTAAATTAGTTGTGCGCGAAAAATCTTTACTTGGCGTCCGACTCGGGCTTGCGTAACTCTTCAACAATTTCTTTAGCAATATCGCCAAGTTCATTACGAAGGTAATCGCGAGTCGCTACATCACCCAAAGCAATACGTAAGCTTGCAAGTTCGCGAGTGAGATATTCAGTATCTGCAATGCTGCGAGCATTTTGCGCACGATCTTCGTTGAGAGTGATTCTGTCTCTATCTGCCTGACGGTTCTGTGCAAGCAAAATCAGCGGCGCAGCGTAAGAAGCTTGAAGCGAGAGAATAAGAGTCAAGAAGATAAATGGGTAATCATCGAAGCGAATACTTGTAGGTGCCAAGGAATTCCAGATGACCCAACTCAGTACAAAGACTGTCATGTAAACCAAGAAGCGCGCAGTGCCCAGAAAACGTGCGAATCGTTCAGAGAGGCGACCAAATGCTTCTGGGTCATAATTTGCTCGCAGAGATCGACGTGTCTCGCGTGGAGTATCTAAACCGTAGTTACGTGCCATCTCTACACCCCCTCTGGTGAATCTATTGAATCCACAAAACTTGTATCTATGCTCTCAAGTGCTGCAGTAGTAGTCGCAGAATCTCGGTGATCATGGCGCCAGTTTTCTGGCAATAAGTGATCAAGCACGTCATCGACAGTTACTGCGCCAAGTAATCGATCATTTGCATCAATTACCGGCAAAGAGAGCAAGTTATAACTAGCTAAGTATGACGAAACGGCATGCAGGGATGCGTCGGGATTAACGCCCTGAGTGTTGGTATCAACAATCGATCCTAGGAGCGTTGCTGGTGGCTCGCGCAGTAATCGCTGATAGTGAACCATGCCGATGAAGCGACCTGTTGGTGTCTCAAGGGGTTGGCGAGCGATAAATACTTGAGAGGCAAGCGCTGGAGATATCTCACTCTGACGTACTGCAGCCAGTGCATCAGCAACAGTGTAATCGGCAGACATAATGATGGGTTCGGTCGTCATCATTCCACCAGCTGAATAATCTTCATAGGTCATCAAACGAAGTACATCTTCTGCATCTTCAGGATCCATCAAGTTAATGAGCTCTTGTGCTCGCTCCTCACCGATTTCGCGGAGCAAATCTGCCGCATCATCAGGATCCATCTCTTCGAGAATATCTGCAGCACGCTCTCCTTCAAGTTCTGCAAGAAGGGCAACTCGCTCGGACTCATCCATCTCTTCAAGAACGTCGGCGAGGCGTTCGTCATCGAGTGCTCGCGCAACTTCAACGCGTCGCTTCGGAGCAAGGTCTTGCAGAACGGTTGCAAGATCAGCAGCGCGAAGGTTTCCAATTGTTGAGAGAAGATTTGTTACACCTTGATTGGATTCATTGTGAGCGAACCCAGTTACTTCCTCCCATGCAACAGTTGAGGTAGCACCTTTTCGGCGCAGACCTCTTCCTTTACGCATGATGTGCACTTTGGTAATCAACCAATCGCCAGTGCGATTTTCTTCCATCGCCATATCTTCAACGAGTACCTGTTCGTCGCTATCGAGTAGCGTGATCGATCGATCTAAAAGATCGCCAAGCACCATCAGCTCTCCAGTGCGAGTCTCGAAACGACGCATATTCAAAAGACCAGTAATGACAACTGCTCCAGATTCAATCGATGTTACTCGAGTAATAGGAACGAAGACGCGACGGCGTAGAGGCACTTCGACGACGAGCCCCAGAATTCGAGGTGATTGATTATTAGAACGCAGGGTCGCGACAGCATCGCGCACCTTGCCTACTGGATCACCATTTGGGTCAAATACAGCTGTTCCGGCTAGACGCGCGAGAAATATACGATTGAAGTTATTTCCGCTCATGGGATAAGAGTAACGGGTGCTCTATCGACTAGGTTTGCCATATGAGTTCGGGCATTCACAATCACACGCAATTGCCGGCAAGACCTGACCTCATCCGTCTGATTATCGGAATCTTTGGCATCGGCTCATCGGGACCACTGATTGCTCTTAGCGCGATGCCGGTCCCAACGTTGATCTTCTGGAGAAATCTTGGGGGATCACTTGTCACTCTTCCCTTTGCTCTTCGACATAAAGTAAATCGCACAGGAGTGCGATGGGCTGTTTTGGCAGGGGTCGTTCTTGCAGTGCACTTTGTTGGATTCTTTCTTGCAATGAGATTGACAAGCGTTACAGCTGGAACTGCAATAGTCGCTACGCAACCAATTTTTGCCGCTTTCTTTGTAAAGCTCACCGGTGGACATATTCCTAAAAAAGCTTGGCTCGGGATGCTCATCAGTTTCTCTGGAGTACTTGTGGTTACAGGTATCGATCTTCAGTTAGATCGTAAATCATTCCTTGGCGATATTGCAGCGCTAGTTTCGGGCGCTCTTGCTGCGGCATATATGTTGATTGGATCTAAGGCACAACAGCATTTAGAGACAACCTCCTACACAACTATCTGTTACTTCGTTTGTGCGATGACAGCGCTACCCATGGCTATCTTTTTAGGATATGAAATCATTAACTTCGATGCAAAGGAGTGGTGGATTCTCCTCGGATTAATCCTTGGCGCTCAAATTTTGGGCCACACAATGTTTAATCTAACTCTGAAGCGAGTATCTCCGGCAGTTGTTTCCATGATTGTCTTCTTTGAAGTTCCTGTAGCAGCGCTACTCTCTTTCATCTTCAAAATTGGTAAAGAACCAACACTTTCAATTATTCCTGGTGTTATTCTCATTCTTACTGGATGCATCCTCGTGGTGCTGAGAACGAAGGAAGCGCAATGATTGACCTACATACCCACTCAACCTGTAGCGACGGAACTGACTCTCCCTTTGCTCTCGTAAAGAAGGCGCTCTCAACTGGTGTAACAACTTTGGGGTTAACCGACCATGACTCGATTGCAGGGTGGACCGAGGCGATCACAGCGGTGGCACCGCAGATTGAACTTGCACTCGGTGCAGAAATTTCATGTCTTACACCGGATGGAATCAGCGTTCATATGCTCGGCCTCTTATTTGATGGCGAACATAAAGAGATCCAGCAAATGCTGGAGGATTCACGTGATACAAGAATTCCTAGAATGCGAAAGATGATTGAACTTCTGAGAGCAGATGGCATCAACATCACCATCGAAGATGTGCAGCGAACAACGCCACTTGGGGCGACTTTAGGCAGACCTCATCTGGCTGATGCGCTCGTTGCAAATGGGGTAGTAAAGAGCCGTGATGAAGCGTTTGTGGATCTTCTCCATAATGAATCGAAATACTACGTAACTCATGCTGCGCCGACTCCTGAGGATGCAATTTCAATGATTCGTCGCGCTGGGGGAGTAGCAGTCATTGCTCACCCATTTGCTTCTCGTAGAGGAGAAATTCTTGATTCCTCTACCTTTGCAGGAATGGTAGCTGCAGGGCTCAATGGGATTGAAGTTGCCCATCGTGACCAAAGCCCAGATGAACAGCGAGCATTAATTGCAATAGCAACGGAGTTGAATCTTGCGATAACAGGTGCGAGTGATTATCACGGCACAGGAAAACTTAATTCCATGGCAGAGAACACTACGCATCCGGCACAATGGGAGGCGTTAGAGGCGCAAGCAGATGCACGAAGGGTTATACGTAAATGAATACAGTTGATGCAGTCACCTTTGCGACTCAAGCATTTGTCACCTTATTTGTCATCATGGATCCACCAGGTGCAACTCCAATTTTCCTAGGGCTTGTAGGCGATAAGTCACCGAAAGAGCGCATTAGATTGGCGTGGCAGGCGGCCGGAGTCTCACTCTTCGTTATCGCTAGCTTTGCAATCTTTGGCCAATTTATTCTCGATTACATGCATGTTTCTATTGAGGCGCTTCAAGCAGCAGGCGGATTACTACTGCTCTACGTCTCACTGCAATTATTGACTGGCACATCGAAAGGTGGCGCAGAACAACAGAGCTCCAATATCGGAATGGTTCCTCTCGGTACACCACTGCTTGCAGGACCAGGAGCAATTGTTGCAACGATGATTTATGTACAAAGAGCTGATACAAATTCTCAGATTCTTGGACTCGCAGTTGCAATCATTGCAGTGCATATCATCATCGGCCTTGTTCTTATGGCCTCAACGAAGATTGTCAGCGTGATTAAGGATGCGGGTGTAACGCTTCTTGCAAGCATTGCAGGTCTCTTACTTGCAGCAATTGCAGTTCAGATGTTGGCAAATGCAATCAAAGCATTTGCCGCTAATTAATCAGCGATTCGCTTAGTTCTTGTGCGCTCACGCTTTGCACGTGGCTCAGCTGATTTACTTGCAGCCTTTTCAGAAGGAGCTCTCTCAGAAGAGACTTTCTTCTCTTGCGGAGCACGAACCTTCTTCAAAGATCCTTGTGATCCTGCTGGAATATTGAGCATCTCATAGAGGTGCTCTGATGATGAATAAGTCTCAACTGGCTCAGGTAATCCAAGTTTGAGGGCAGTATCAATCATCTTCCAGCGAGCCATATCATCCCAATCGACAAAGGTGACTGCGATGCCATCTGCGCCAGCACGAGCTGTACGGCCGATACGGTGCACATAAGTCTTATCATCTTCGGGACATTGGTAATTAATTACGTGAGTAATTCCATCGATATCGATTCCACGGGCAGCGACATCAGTTGCAATAAGCACATCTGATTTCCCTGCCTTGAAATCATTAAGCGCCTTCTCGCGTGCAGATTGACCTAAATCTCCATGAATTGTTGCCGCTTTAAATCCACGTTCAACTAACTCATCTGAAGTTTTCTGTGCTGTTCTCTTTGTGCGGCAGAAGACAATTGTCGGTCCGCGACCATTTGCCTGCAAGATTCGTGCAAGCATCTCGATCTTATCCATTGCATGTGCACGAATAACATGTTGCTTGATGCGAGAAACGACAGCGCCTTCATCTTCGTTATCTTGAGTACGGATATGTACTGGCTGATTCATGAAGCGACGAGCGAGAGCGATAATGTCTCCAGGCATAGTTGCCGAGAAGAGCATTGTTTGCTGACGGGCAGGTGTACTTGTAAAAATCTTTTCTACATCGGGCAGAAAGCCAAGGTCGAGCATCTCATCTGCTTCATCAAGAACCACGC
>Ga0315902_10006724_pt1 | contig 15867 bp, 29 predicted proteins | sample LakEriMetagenome_9_FD_203523 | JGI IMG/M metagenome (GOLD analysis project Ga0315902, IMG submission 203523) | Freshwater fungal communities from buoy surface, Lake Erie, Ohio, United States - Buoy 12 MA117 | ecosystem: Environmental > Aquatic > Freshwater > Lake > Lake biofilm | place: USA...
AATCAAAGAGCATTAAGAACTAAATCCGGTAGGTATATTCTTTACGAAAAAAAGCCAGTTGATCAAGTGCAATATGTGGAATTAAAATTAAAACAATACGATAACTCAAATAAAGACCGCTAACGTTATCCGGCTTTGCGAACGGTTTGCTTTTCGCAAACTGGCGCAAAGGTGGTGTTACCAGAAGTAGCTTTTGTGCGGTTGCTAAATTGAAAAATAAAAAAAAGGATGGCGTGTGTAAGCCTAACAAACAAAGATGAAACATATAGGATTATTTGAAGGAATAGGAGGTTTTAGTTTAGCAGCTCGTTGGATGGGTTGGGAAACTTTAGCGTGGTGCGAATGGAACGAATTTGGACAAAAAGTATTAAGACATCATTTTCCAGAAGCAGAGGGCTTTGGAGATATAACTAAAACAGATTTTACAAAATATGCAAATAGAATTGATATACTCACAGGAGGATTCCCTTGCCAACCATACTCTCAGGCAGGAAAAAGACTTGGAACGGAAGATGACCGCCACCTCTGGCCAGAGATGCTTAGAGCAATTCGGGAGATTAAACCGACCTACGTTGTGGGCGAAAACGTTCATGGAATTGTTAATTGGAACGGGGGATTGGTTTTCAACGAGGTGCAAGTTGATTTGGAGAATGAAGGGTATGAAGTACAACCGGTATTACTTCCAGCTTGTGCCGTTGGAGCTTTACACCGAAGAGATAGGGTGTGGTTTGTTGCCTACTCCAAACACAACGGAATTAGACGGAGGGAGCAACAGCAGGAAGGCGAACAAGAGGCGAATGGAATTATTACCAACACCATTGACGAACGATTACAAGAGGGCTGTGGTATCTTTAGACAAGAATACGAATTATTTATTGACGCATCAGATGACGCTTCAAGAGGTGTTACTGCACAATGGAGTAAAGCCACACGAGGTAGTGGAAATGTATCAAAAGATGATGGGGTTTCCAAAGAATTGGACGGAATTACCGTTTCAAAGTGGAAACAAGAAAGCATAAAAGCATACGGAAATGCAATAGTGCCGCAAGTGGCTTACGAAATATTTAAAGCAATTAACTCGTGCGATGGCATTTAAAAAATTTAATAAAAAACAAATTACAGCTAACGGTCGGGCGGTTGGCGTTCGTTGCCGACTTTGGAACACAAAACTTTAACTTTAAAACAAATTTTAATATGGAAAACAACACTTTAACAAACCACGAAAACGGCAATGACGCTAACCGCTTGTTAGCATCCGTATTTGATTATGATTTCAAAGAGATAGAACAACACATAATTGGTGGATATTCTGTAAGCGATTGGTTTAGTTTTACCATTTATTCTGATAAAGCACCTTCAAAAGGTAAAAAATTATTGTTAAATAACAAAATTTACGAAGTTGAAAGCGTAATAGATGATACAGATGATGATGAGTTTGAACAAGGATTGTCATACTCTAAGGTTTGGCTATCTTTATATGGCTGCTAACGTTTTGCAGATAAGCGAAGGCAAAGATTTACAAACGAAAATTTTAACTTAAAAACAGAATATAATATGAAAACGAAAACATCAATTTACCACAGAACCTTTGCTTTTGCTTATGTGCTGTTAGTAGCTGTTATTTTTTGCGGTTGCGGAGAACAAAGCCCAAAGAAAGCAGATAGAAAATGCTTTTTAAATGTAAGGAATGGTAGTGGTTGGAGTAGTGGAGGTTCAATAGTGGAATGTGATAGCTTTCAGATGCAAGGCACAAGAAAAGCATTTGTTTGGGTAGATGGCTATAAAATGAATATTGAAGCGGAAGATGTTATTTATCCGCACGTAAGGTAGCAAAAAATAATTGCTACTAACGTTTTGCGGCTTTGTGTCAGGCTGCCTAACGTATGCTTAATTTTCGCACAAAACTTTCTGGCAGCTTTTGCCAAACCGCTGTTATGTGCTGGGCGGGTTATCAGCACTGAATTTAATTTAAAAACAATGACAGATATTGAAGTATTTAAAAAATTTATGGGATGGATGCAAATGGATGTGTCCAAAGAAAAACAATTAGAAGATGGCAATACCGTAATGGTATTTTCAGACCCACATAAAAACACAGAACTATTTACAAAAAGTGGTTATGATGAATTTTATGCAGGTATTGTTTTTGACAAAGACGGTAATATGATAAAGGGATATATTGATTCACACGTTGCTTATACATCTGCAAATTGTGATTTGATGGACAAAATGTAGCCTTGCACATAACGTTTACAGCTATGTTTAGTTGCTGATTTTGAAATACTAAACTATCAAATTACGATGAATTATGAGCAAAAAACAAAACTCGGATAACCCACAGAGCCAGCAATTAAATATAGCTGGTGTTATGCTACGTTTTAAATTACGTTTAAATATATTTCAATGGGGTACTTATAAAATGGGTGATGAAGATTACTTTAATATCAAATTACACGATGAGCAAAATGGTCTAACACGATTCCCAATTGATAAACATTGGGATATTATTAGTTGCGAGATTGTAAATGGAGCATAACGTTCCCACGCTTGGCGAAGGTGGCGATTTTAACCACAAATGCCGATGCGGAGAACGAATGTTGAATATAGCAGTAAATGTCGAGCGGAGTACTGCACCGCCACTTTTGCCAAACGTGTGTTATGCGTTCGGGCTTTTTGTCAAACGAAATTAAAATATAAATTATGAATGGTCAAATGTCGGTTTCAGCAGCTTTATCAGGCGTTTATTGCGTTGCAGATGCTGAAAAATTAAGAGGTCAAAGAGAAATGACAAAACTCATTAAAGTACTGTCAAATATAAAAGTTTTCAAAACAAGTGATGAAGTTCTTAACTTCCTTGCAGAAAAAGGATTTGTAACTTGTGATTTGTGTGGTTGGTCAAGAACTGTCAAAATGAGAGCAGAAAACTTAGAAGTAGAAATTCAAGAACTAAATGAAAACAATGTTGATTATGTCGTTAGTTGTCTGTCTATCCAGCCTGACGCATAACGTTTAAGCCTTACGCTGGGCGGTTTTTCACCGCCTTGCGTTAAGGGTGGTGTTATAAGTAGTTGTGGATAGTTAGCAGAAAACTCAATTTGAAACGATAAACAAAAAAATAATTAAAACAAAAAAGCGATGCAAATAATAGGATTTTTATTAGGGCTTATAATCTTTTTCTTGATTTATATTCTAATCAGGAAAGCGGATAAATACCAAACAAGTAGAATTTATGAAAAGGCAAATGATTTTAGGATGGGGCAACTTGGATACCTATATCATAAATGGGCTGAATTTTTTGACGATGAAGATTATATGGATGGAATACCATACGGATTAAAATTCAAATATTATGGTGGAACTTGGCAACTTGCAGGAGCGAGTGAGCTTTATTGGGTATGCCAATCATTTAATGGAATGGGAAAAGAAAGCCCTGAATATAAATCAAGTTGGAACTATTTTAGGAATGATTTTGAGAGTATGAAATATATTATGGAAAATCATCCTAATTTGAGAGATGCAAGAAAAAGATTAAAGCCAGAAGATAAAAAACCAGAGATAATTCGTAGTGCGTAGGCTTTTGTTTTAATTATTTTTTGAACCGAAAAGCTAATTTGAAAAACGAATGGTAGCAATTACTTATAACGGTTTGCAGCTAATGGCATACCTTTTCGGTTGACATTAGGTGCTGTTATAGGTAGTGCCAAAAGTAAAGACTAAAAGAATATTAACAATTAAAACAAATAAAAATGGAAGATTATATTAGTAAAATAGTACAAGATGCTGCTAAAAATTTACAAATTGAAAAGGAAAGACTAATTAAATTAAGGATTAAAGAACGTGTTAATGAAGATGTTGATTTGATTTTAGAAGCTCAAAAAAGATTTTCAAAAATAGGTAGAGAGTTTCATTCAAACGATCAAAGCGAACATTGGTATTGGAATGATGGAACGGAAAACGGATTACATTTAATTAGTTTTTATCAAGATTTTGAGCAGGATTTAATGAGTAAAGATTATAAATTTAATGCAGGTTTTAAATATCGTTAATTGTCTAAGGAAATTAAATAGGCATTACCTATAACGGTTTGCAGCTAATGGCTGGCGGCAATAGGCGGTTAGAATGTAGCCGCTTGACATTAGGTGCTGTTATGTTTAGTTTTATTATTAATTTTTAAAAAAGCGAAGGAAATGAAGTTAACATTATTACAGAGATTGATTGAGTTTGTAATTCAATTTAAAGTAAAACATAATTTACTACCGACTTACAATTATAAGGTAGGTGAAAAAGTGCGGTATAATTGGAAAGCAAAAGTTATGATTGATTCAGCTATTAAAGAAAATGTAAATGATGAATTGATTATAAACGAAATAAAGCATAAGAGAAATGAGTTTATTAATTACCAAAATACAAGAACAAAAAAACGAGGTTGGACGGATGCTTATTGGTTAAAACGTGCGTAGGCTTTTAAAAATTAATAAAATAAAATTGAATATAACGTTTTGCAGATAAGCGAAGGCACAAATAGCGTTGGCTTTAGCGAGGGATTTGGGCTTTTGCTTATGTGCTGTTATGCGTTCGCCTTATTTTTTAGTGTTGATTTTCAGTAAGTTAGAAGTTATTTTAAAAATAAATCAAAAATAATTTGAAAAAAGTTTGCAGTTATCAAAATAGTGCGGATATTTGTATCAGAAATTAAAACAAAAAAAATGACAAACGAACAAATACACGCAGAATTTACAAAGTTAGCAAATGAAGAAGCAACAAAAGCAACTGCAAAATTTGAAGCAAGAATGCAAGAATTGAAATCAGAAACAAAGGTTGAAAGAGTTGCTCCAAAATGGAATTTAAAACCAAGTTTTCAAACAGTAATAACAGACGTAACTCCAGAAGGTTATGGAAACTAAAAAAACAAAAGAAGAACTTGAAAAAATGAGCCGTAGCGATATGGCTCATTACATAGAAGAAATAACACAAACGGAAGTTTGTAATGATAAAAAATATTGCGATTTACTTTTAACGATATGGCTAAAAAAATAACTCACAATAAAGGAGGTAAACGTGTTGGCTCTGGTCGTAAAAAAGCAGATTATGAAACTAAAACTATCGCCTTTCGTGTTCGTGTCGAATTTATCGAACCAATTAAAAAACTGGTAAAGGATTATGTTTCGGAACGTCTGCAAGGTGACGCATAACGGTTTGCGGCTATATTTAGTGGCGTATTCGGAGAACAAAACTTGATTAATAAACAAATGATAATATGGAACAAAAAACTTTAATAACAGCAGAAAGCAAGCCATTGAATATAGCCGATGTTATAGGCAGTGGCAACTACTCAATTGCTACAATAAGACGAAAATCTGATAATAAACTTTTTGGTTGCTATTTCAGAAATGGAAGCGTAAAGACTATTAAAAAAGGTGATATGCTTGGATATAAGCATTTGTTTATTGAAAAACAAACTGGTGATGAAGAATTATGCTTATACGGAGTTGACCAAAAAGTTTATGATATAATTGAGGTAGTGGTGGATTAGCCATTGCCTATAACGGCAGCGAACTTGCGCCGTTTAATAGGCGGTTGGTTGGTAATGGCGCAAGTTTGTTGTTACCTGCTGGCGGCGGCACACAGAATTTAAAAACTAATTTAAAAACATAATATGAGTACAGAAACAAAACAATTCCCGACACAAATAGGGCAATCAATTGCCTGTGATTTTCAAGAAAATACATGGACGTTTGAAATGCCTAAAAAATTCGCTTGGACTGGTGGCAAATTCGCAATCGTACCAAATGAGGATTACGAAAAATCTAAAGCGGAAATTATTAAACTAAGAAAGTTGCTTTACCAAGTTGAAGTATTTATGGAACAAGAAAACATGAATAGTGATTACGATGGAATTTGGAGGGATAATGACGAAGATATTTTAGCACAAGTTAAAGCGGAAAGTCTGGACGAGTAGCCGTCCGCCGCTTGCAGGTAACGTTTCTCGGCTTTGTGTCAGGTGGGACATCAAGGCTCAAATGTTCAACCCACCACTAAACTTAAATAGAATTACAAATGATGAATGAAGTACAAAAGCCCCACTTGCACAAAACCGATGTTAGCGGTAGTACGGTTTCATTAGACGAAACTCAAACCGCTATTATGCAGGGTAAAATTTGCCCCTATTGTAAAGGCAAAACTCAATATGTAGATAGTGCTGTTATTTATGGTAAAAGCTACGGAATGATTTATTTGTGCAAACCTTGTGATGCTTATTGCGGTGTTCATAAAGGAACTGATAATTCACTTGGAAGATTAGCAAATAAAGAATTACGTTATTGGAAAAAAGAAGCCCATAAATATTTTGATGTGATATGGAAAGAAGGACACGAAAAAAGGGGCGAAGTTTACAAACGCTTGGCTAATCATTTAAAACTACCTGTTGAATATTGCCATATAGGAATGTTCTCGGTAAAAACTTGTCAAGAAGTAGTTGATTGGTCAAAGATGATTTTAAATGATTTAAGGCGGTTGGATATGGATTTTGGTGTAGATGTAAAACGTCCACATTATGAACGTCCGTAGTATTGCCGCTAACGGAGGCGAACTTGCGCCGTTTAATAGGCGTTTAGTTGGCAATGGCGCAAGTTTGTTGTTAGCGGTTCGGGCGAATTAAATAATTTAATAACTAAAAAAAATAACATGTCATCATTTTCAACAATTCACGACAAAATTAACGGAGATAAAAAAATAGGGTTTGCTCTGTTGATAGAAACAATAAACACTCAAAAAAATCATTTAAAACGAATAAACGATTTAACACTTGAATTAGAAATTGAAAATCAAAAATATAATTCAACCATAAACGATGCTTCGCACATTTGCAAGATTCTTAAAATTACACCACCATTAATTATTCAGAATGATACTACGGATGAAGTTTATTTTTTAAAAGAAAACTTTAACGGTGACATTAAAACAGTAGATTATGTGGTCAGAACGCCTGACCGCTAACGTTATTTGGCTTTACGCAGGTGGGGCTAAATAGCACAAAACTTTCAACCTGCACAAAAGATTATTAAAAGCACGTAAGCTGGGTTTAAGCACTAACCCCCACTTGCGTAAAACCAATGTTAGGCACAGTTAAATTTTATGGACATAATGTTAAAAATTTTAATTACACAAATGGCAGTATTAGCATGCGGTCTTTTTAGTATGCACCCTGATAGTCCAATAGCGGACTATGTAGAAAAAAAGTTTGGTGATTACGGTAAAGCCCTGAATATAATAAATGGTAGTCAGTTCATACTAATGATTGCAACACTAATCGTTTGGTTATGGCGTGTCGATTAATTGTGCCTAACGGACGCAAGCTAATGGTCAGGCGCTAAACCAACTAATAACATTTGAGCATAAACGCTGCGCTTGCCATTAGGTTGTGTTAGGCTTTCGGTTTGCAGCAAAGGAATGAAAAATTTAAAATAAGATAAAATGAGTAAAGAAAAAATCATAGTAGTATCAGCGGGCGGAATTGATGCGGTTAAGCCTGAAATTCTATTGAAGTTAAATGAAGAATTTGGCGCAGAAGGGTATATCATTGTTGACCCCAAAAACTTAAAGCAACATATTACAGAAACCAAAGCGCCAAGTTTTGAAAGGAGTATTCCAATTATAAATACGCATGAACTTTTACCCGAAGTAAAATTAAAAGATCCAAGTAAACCAATAGATGCAATACTTAAAAACAAAAGATATAAGTAGCTGCGTGCGGCTTGGCAAACTGTAGCCTAACGTTACCGTGCTTGGTGCAGTGCGGGCTAAAAATGCACCAATTTTCGATTAATAACTAATAATAACAAAGATGCAAGATATTAAAATTAAAGACCAAACCCCGCATTGCTCCAAACACGTGTTATGTGCTGGTGCGGTTTCAAAAGACGGAATTTCATTGATACACGGAGATTGTTTGCAAGCCTTACGAGGCTATGGCGATAATCATTTTAAAATAGCAATAGTTGACCCTCCTTATGGAATTAATGCAGGTAAAATGACAATGGGAAGCGGTAAGCACAAATTTAGCAAGGACAAAGATTGGGATAGTGCAATACCAAGCGAAGAGTATTTTACCGAATTATTTAGGGTGTCTGAAAATCAAATTGTGTGGGGGGGCAATTACTTTACTGAATTTTTGCCTCCTACACCGCATTGGCTTTTGTGGGATAAGAAAAACCCAAACTTGAGCTTTGCTGAAGGTGAATTGGCTTGGGTGCGAAAAGGTAAAAACCTGCGGATATTTCAACATTATTCAGCACAAGTTGAAGAAGGCGGTAAAATACACCCTACACAAAAGCCAGTAAAATTATATAGGTGGATATTAAACAACTACACAAGCGAAGGAGATTTGATTTTAGACACCCATTTGGGAAGCGGGTCAATCGCCATAGCCTGCCATCAAATGAAACGAAAACTAATAGGATATGAAATTGATGCAGATTATTACCGAAAGGCTTGCAAACGATTTGAAGAACAAACTCGTCAAACAGCACTATGGTAGCACTTGCACATAACGGTTTCGGTATAGGCGCAGAACGGATTATTAACTTAAAAACTAAATAGAAAATGAAATACTTAATGATATTTATATACTTGGCTTTACTTGTTTTAGCTGTGTATTATAGTTGCCTTGGTAAATATGATAGGGCTTGTTTTGATTTACTGATAGCTTACGGAATTAGGTTTAGAATACGTGATGAATACGGAGAGTAGTTTTGCGCCTATACCGTGTTATGGCATCGTTTTAATGTGCCATAACGGTTCACGGCTTTGCGATGTGGCGGTATTCAAGGCACAAATGCTCAATACACCACCGAAGCCAAATAGTAGTACAAATGTTCAATAATAGCAGTCAAGCCGCCATATTGCAAAACCGATGTTAGCGGCTGCTGCGGTCAAATTAAAGAAAATGATATTAAGAAGATTGGGAAATAAAAACAATATAGCAAAGGAAATTCAAAAGCATTTTCCACAGCATAAGATTTATGTTGAGCCATTTTTTGGGGCTGGTGGAATGTTTTTTAATAAACAAAGAGCAAACAATAATCTTCTTAATGATATTGATAGCGAAGTTTTTAATTTATGGGTTGTTGTAAATGAAAAGCAAGAAGAATTGAATGAATTTATGTGCAATACTCCATACCATCAAGACATAGTTAAATATTGGGATGCTAACAAAGAAACAGACTGCATAAAAAAGGCTGCAAGGTTTCTTTATTTGACAAACTATGTATTTATGGGTAAAGGAACTACGCTAAAATTAAATGCTTCAAAAAATGAATTTTGCTTAACCCTAAATGAAAAATTAAGGTTTTGTAATAAGATGCTTATTGATTGCCAATTTTCAAATTTAGATTTTAGAAAGTTTATCCGAAGTATAAATTTTGTTCAAGATGGCAGGGAAGCAGAAAAAGAAACTTTGATTTATGCAGACCCACCATATTTAGAAACAGGGGATAATTACAGCCATTCATTTAAAGAAACTGATGCTGTTGATTTGTTTGATTGCTTACAAAATACTGGTGCAATGTTCGCCTATTCAGAATTTGACCATCCATTTATTTTAAGTCAAGCAAAAGAAAGGGGATTGAATGTAATAACGATTGGCGAAAGACACAATATGAAGAACCGAAGAACTGAAATTTTGGTAACTAACTACAAAAAACCAATGTCGTTATTTGACGGGGTGTAGCAGTTGCCGCTAACTACTCGCTAACCGATTAACATTAAAAATCAATAAGTTATGAATCAAGAAGTACAAAATATAGTACATTTTAAAGAACAGTATTTAAAGATTGTACAAGAATTAGTACACATAAGAAAGTCAATACCAATGACACAAGCGGAAATTTCTGACTGGCTAAAGGTTGATAGACGTAAAATAATTGATTTAGAAAACGGAAATATAAATATATCTTTACTTTTAACTTATGCCGACAAATTAAGTATTGATATTAAATTTAATTATGTAATAACCTAAGTGCATTTATTGTGCTGATTAAAACTACTTAATTAAAACCATCCCACCTAAAACGCCTGGCCCTAAGAAAGCTAGGTTTTTTTATTTTAGTTTGTCTAATTGAATTTGTTTGTCTTTAGAGCCTATTGAACTTCCAAAGTAATAACCTATCACTCCCATTGAAATAGTTGTTAAGCTGCCAATTATACCGCTTACTAATACTTCTTTGTGTGGCTCTAAATCTTTAAATATAATAATGTACCAAAATATAAAGGTACTGCCTAAAACTAACAAGGCTAATATAGGTGTAATAATTTTATTTAATAAAGGTGCTTTATCACTTGTCGCAATATCAATCTCACGCTTACGGGCTGAGTCCATTTCTTTCTGTTCAATATCCATTTGCTTAGTTAATTCAAGTTCCATTAACTGAGTGTGTTTATTAGCTTCTTCAATTAGTTTTAATTTAATAGCTTCCTTTTCTTCTTTAGATAAAGTAAACTCATCAACTGTATTGCTAATTGTTTCTATTAATTTAGAGCCACCTCCTGCTAATATGTTTGTTATGAATTTTGGTAAAGGCATATTATATTTGTTTAGGGTTAGCTTATTTTAAGGATTTACAATATATAATTTATCAAGTCCAGTGAACCTACAATCCATGTGAGTCCATCCGTTTGTCATTGTTTTATTTTCAAGAGTAGTAAGACCGGCTGCCATAAATACTTTTTCATTTGCAACGATCGTATCATAAACTTCATTGCTTGGGACAACACGAGTACGGCCACCTTTATAAAAAATCACAACGTTAATATCTTGCGCATTAGTGCTACCTCCAACGTGTTGGCTTAACATTGCTGTTTTTTTTCCGCTTGCTATTTGGTCATTAATATATTTTACAGTTCTTAAACCTCTGTTGTTAAAAGTTCCACCAAGCATTTTAGTATGGTAGTCGTTAACCACGATAACTACTTTTTCAATAGTTAGATCCTTTGATTTGTAGAAATCATTAAAAAATTGATCTGTAAACTTATACAGCTTAACGATATTATCCGAAACGAACTGCCACGATTTTTCACCGTATTGGGCGAATACTTCTTTTGATACAAATGTTCTTACGTCTAAACTCATTTTTTATCTTTTTTTTCAATTACTAATCCTTCGTTCTCCTCAGGCTTTTCAAACTCCTTACTAATATGCGGCTTGAATTGTCTGTCCTCCATGGCGCCTACTCTATAATTTAAAAATGAAAGTGATTAATAATTAAACTTCCTACCCATTTAGCAGCCAAAGCAACAAAACCACCAAAAGTAGCCCAAGCCCCAATAGTTGCCTTTCTTACAGCTTGTGAGGTTTCGTATTTTATTTTAAATTCAGAGAATGATTTTTTTAATTCCGCAACCTCTGAAACTAAACCTTTAGCCCCAGTACCCTCATCATTATGTAAATAATTCAATATTTTATCTACATTTCTTTTTAATACTTCAACGTCTTTGTCTGACATAAACTTTATAATAAGATGTTAATACGGTTAAAATTATCATTATAATATCAGTCCATGTAAAATAATTGCAGCTAAAAAAAACTCTATCTACAATATCCGAACACGCAAAACCTAATCCAATTAAACATATAAACTCACTAAATAAATTATGTTTAAGAGTTGTTAAATACAAAGATAACCCAAATATTAAGGCGTATAAATTAGTTCTTAATGTCCACCATTGAACTAAATCAATAGTAAAATAATCACAGATTAAACCATTAAATACAAATAAACTAACTACTAATATGGAAATTAAATTAGCCATTAGTAAATTGGTTTTGTTGGGTATCTTTTATCAGGGTTAACCGTATCGGAAATAACGTTTAATGCAGTTTGAAAATTAGGCGTTGGGTAAGCATCAAATACTTGGTCACATATTTGCAAATCTGCATCTGATCCACCGCCCTCTAAGTTCTCAATAGATTGTGCAAACGCTCCTTTTAAAACGTAATTGTTTGGTAACATACTATAAATAGTATTTAGTACCGCTATTGCTTTTGAATAAGTCATAATTAATTATAATATTCTTTATACTTTGGTTTAGTTTTATATCTTTTCTTTTCTACAATGTCAAATTTAACCCTAATAATCAAAGCACCACAAGCCGAACCCCAAGCCGTCATTCCCATATCTAAGTTAGAATAAACACCTCTATCCATATTTCTATCCCATACAACCTCTTTTAATATTCCTGCCGTTGTACCTGCTACAAATCCAGTTAAGGCACTTAGGAATGGTCTATCAGTCATTTGATTGGTAACTTCTGCTGTTAGTACCGTTATGCCAAACCCAGCGTAAAAGTGTTTAGTCTTATCGTCTATTTGTGCCGTAAGTCCTAGACTAAATAACAATAATATGCTTAATATTTTAACCATTAATTACAACTTGAATGTTACTTTTAATTTGATTGCCCTGAAATTGACCGCTAATAACTAAAGAACAATTATGTTTTTTAGACCAATTGCCTATTAAAACGTCTAAATCTTTACTAGCCGTTTCAACTTTCTTTTGTTGTTCCGCTTTAATTAATTCCTGAGCTGCATCTAATGCGCTCTGTTTATTTTTTATAGTTGTTTTCATGCTGCTAATATAATAAAAATTAATTATTAAAATCCACGATATCCAGTCGAAGTAATATAAATACTTCCACTTGTCATTGTTGTAGGTATTAAAAAGTTAGTTATCATATTTGCAATCCCTCTTAATGGGTTTGGAAAACCAATTAAAATAGTTTGTGGAATCCCAGTTGCTCTAAAGTGTTGTTGATATAATATTCTGTAAACGGTAGTTCCTGTATAAGCTACTGATGGCACTACGTTAGCACCTCCAATAGTAAGTGCAAAGTTGAAAGTAGTTGCTGAGCCTACCGAAGTTACATAATAAACAGTATTTGTGCTTACACCTGTACCACCTGCTAATGATGTAAATACAACTGAATCACCAATCTTTAAATCGTGTGAAGTTGATGTAGTACACAATCCTGTTGTTATTGCTATTGATGAAACTGTTAATGCTCCATCTAATATCCAAGCCACTCCGCCTGTGCCAAGTGAATCTGTTGATATTGCTAATTGACTTATGTAATTTCTAACACTTGCAGTTCCACTTGCAGGAACAAATTGTTGAACGGTTACGGTACTTGCAACGGTTGAAAAGTTAAAGTTATAATCTAATTCGGCTGTTCCGTATGGCTTTATAACTACTTGTTGTCCTGTTGTCGTTGGAGCGCCACCTGCATCACCAGCCACTAAAGAAACATCAACTGTTGCAATAGTAGTAGGTACAACTTTACCAGCTACATAAACCGGATTACCTGAAACGGCAGCAGAATGAGCGGCAGTTCCGGCAGTATTACTTGCCGTAATAGTTCCTGTAACAGTTGTACTTGGAGCAGATAAAACACGAACAGGCAAACTATTATTTAAAGATTGAATGCGAGTTGAAACTAAAGATACTTGCGAGGCAATATAATCTTCAATACGAACCATTCCAATAGTCCAAGTTATACTTGATGCTGGAGCAGTCGTTCCGTTTTTCGCTCTAATTTGCACGTACAGATTAACGTCCGGTTCTGGAATATTAGTATCCCAACTTGTTCTATCTGTTAATGCAGCACCAGCAACTAAAGTTTTATCAGCTAAAGAAGAAACTCCATTTTCAGTATTGATAGCTACTAAATGAGATGATGTGGTTGTGTTTATGGTAGCCGTTGCAGCCGTATTTTGCCAGCCTTTACGTCTAGTATTGAAGGCCGCATTTGTTGAATTAGTTCCGTTATAAACTAATTCTATTTTATTATAACCGGTTAAAGATAAAGTTCCTGATCCACTTGCCGGATAACCAGCTACGGTAAAGCGAATAGTATTAGCATTCGGAATAGATGCTATAACACCTTCCATTGGAATGCCAACACTTGACAAAGCACATAAATCCATTCTTTGCCCTACGTTTTCAGCTGTGAATCCATGAGCTGTTTTAGTTACGTCTACCGTTGTAGTGTTTACAATGTTATAAGATAAAGTGTCCCCGATAACATCAACTAACTCTATAAAAAAGTTAGTGTTAATTATCCTGCTAGATAATGTAGTAATTTGTTTTAATGTTTGTGCTGCGTTTAGTTGATAAACGCCACGAGCAACAAATTCAGCATTGGCAGTTGTTCCGGCTGCAATAACTAAATTTCCTGCACTTTGCGAAATTGTCATTCCAGCACCGGCAGCAATTTGAGTAAATTCAGGAGTCAACAATCCACTACCTACCTGAGCAAAAGAACAGTCGTTATATTTTTGTGGCGCTTGTCTTATTGGTAAAGATGGCGTTGCATCTGTTGGTTGGTCTACAATAGCAGTTGATAATCTATCTTTTACAGCAGTAAGAATTACCTCCTGCTCGGTTGATAGAGTTACAGGCATACTGTTTGCCGATGTTGCTTGTCCGTTTGGATTATTTGGATAATATGTCATTTTCTTAAATTATTTGCCAATTAGTTCCATCACTAATTACAGTAAACGATGTGTTTAATACGCTTGTAACTATCGTTAAAGAACCATCTATTGTTTGAGAAGAAGTTGTATTAATCGTTAATGTACCACCAGTCAATTTAACGTTATAAGTATTAGTGTTTCCTATTGCAGTTGGTAGTGTTAAAGTTAAAGTTGAGGTACAGAAATAATAATAATCTGTATTTCCAGTAGCACCTGCCGTTGTGTTTATCGCTATGTTATTAATTGATTTAGCGTAACCAGTTGATGAAGTTGCCCAGCTTGCATTTCCGTTAGCGTCTGAAATTAGAACTTTATTTAACGCTTGCGTTCCATCAACTAATCTAAATCCAGTTGAATATAAAGAGCCTATTACGTTTATATTTCCGTTGCTTATAATAGCAAAAGGATTAGTAATTGTAGTAAAACCACCACTTGTAGTAGGAGAATATACATTTAACGTTCCTGCTGTTGTTATGATATTAGAACCACTAACGTGTGAATAAACAGGTGCTGTTATTCTTATTTCTTCTTGTAAAGTTATTGCACCGTTAGCCCATTGGCGTGAGCCAGTAGTAAATAAAAAGCCAGCAATATTTGCGCTTGCTGTTTGCCCTGTGTTATTTGGCTTTGTAAAAGAAAAAGAAGTTGTTGCTCCACTTGTGCTTATTCCGTTCCATTGCGCTAAAACATTTGCGCCGACGTTAGTTCCAAAAAATATAGAATTATTTGCATTTTTAGCGTATAATCCTAAATTTCCAGTATAAGCATTTATTTGACCGCAAGTCAATAAATTACTTATTGACGCAGTTCCAATTACATCTAATGTTACACCGGGTGAAGTTGTGGCTATTCCTAGTCTATTATTCACTTCATCATAAGCAGAAGTTCCAAATAGTATTTTACCTTTTGTTGCATTTGTTGTAGACGCTAAAGTTAAAGTCCCACCACTTGCAGATGAGCCGTAAATCAAAGGCGTAGTTATATCAGTCGTAAAAGTCGGGCTAGTTCCAAAAACCAAAGAGCCTGTTCCTGTTTCGTCGCTTATTACACCTGCTAATTGAGATGAAGTGGTTGCTGCAAATTGACTTAAAGGATTAGTTGTTAAAGCATCTCCAACACCGTAAACATTACTATCAACTGTGCCATCCGCTTTTAAAAACTGAGTTGATGAACCACCTGTTTTTATAAACCCTGTTGTTTCTATTTTTTTTGTTGCAACATTTCCAGTAGTTAATACTTGTTCAAGGGTTGGAGTGCCAGCGCTGCCAACAGGCTGCCAGGTTCCATCGTCTCTTAAAAAATAACCTAACGGTGATGAAGATTGTATTTTTGTTACATCAACA
>Ga0315902_10006725_pt1 | contig 15867 bp, 17 predicted proteins | sample LakEriMetagenome_9_FD_203523 | JGI IMG/M metagenome (GOLD analysis project Ga0315902, IMG submission 203523) | Freshwater fungal communities from buoy surface, Lake Erie, Ohio, United States - Buoy 12 MA117 | ecosystem: Environmental > Aquatic > Freshwater > Lake > Lake biofilm | place: USA...
TGAAATCACACCGGTTCGATTGAACAGCAACGGTATCACTGCCTTTATCTCCATCATGCGAGGATGCGACAACATGTGCTCGTTTTGCGTAGTGCCCTTTACACGCGGTCGCGAGCGCAGCCGTGACCCCCAAACCATCGTAAACGAAGCCGGCGACCTCTTCAACCAAGGCTACCGTGAGGTTACCTTGCTAGGTCAGAACGTCGACTCCTACAAGTGGAACATCAATAACAAAGGAGAAATTCTCGATATTTCAAAGCCAACCGTGAACTTTGCACAGCTACTGGAAATGGTAGCGTTGGTTCATCCCGATTTGCGGATTCGTTATTCAACATCACATCCAAAAGACATGACCGATGAGGTGCTGCACGTGATGGCTAAGTACGACAATATCTGTAAGTACATCCACCTGCCGGTGCAAAGCGGCAATAGCGATGTGCTGAAACGTATGAACCGCGGATACACCCGCGAATGGTATATGGAGCGCATCGACGCCATACGCCGCATCATGCCCAATTGTGCCATCAGTACCGACGTCATTACAGGATTTTGCGGTGAAACCGAAAGCGAACATCAAGACACGTTGTCGCTGATGGGGCACGTGCGATACGAAATGGCTTTCATGTTCAAATATTCTGAGCGGCCCAAAACACTTGCAGAAAGAAAATTCGAGGATGATGTTCCGGATGAAGTGAAGGGTCGTCGACTTCAAGAAGTAATCGCGTTGCAAATGCAAGGTGCAGCTGAGCGCACGAAACAGCACGTTGGCAGCGTACAGCGTGTATTGATAGAGGGAACCAGCAAGAAATCGGAAGAACATCTGCAAGGCAGAAACTCCCAAAACATTGTGGTAGTTTTCCCGAAAACACAAGAATGTAAACCCGGTGACTATGCCGATGTGCTCGCCACAGACTGCACCTCCGTGACGCTGATCGGTGAACTGACAAATGTCTACCCACGAACACTGGAACAAGTAAGATCTTTGTAACATCCATGGACATCAGGGCTGTAAAACAACGATTCGAGATTATAGGTAATGCGCCTATGCTGAACCGCGCGCTCGACATAGCCGTTCAGGTAGCGCCTACCAATATGTCAGTGCTCATTAATGGGGAGAGCGGAACCGGAAAAGAAAACATTCCAAAAATCATTCACGCATACAGTGCTCGCAAACACGCGCCCTATATCGCTGTAAACTGCGGAGCTATTCCCGAAGGAACCATTGACAGCGAATTGTTTGGTCACGAAAAAGGTTCTTTTACGGGAGCTACCGATGCGAGAAAGGGATATTTTGAAGAAGCCAATGGTGGCACCATCTTTCTTGATGAGGTGGCTGAACTTCCCTTGCAGACTCAAGTTCGCTTGCTTCGCGTGCTGGAAACAGGCGAATACATTCGCGTGGGTTCATCGAAAGTTCAGAAAACCAATGTGCGCGTAGTGGCCGCAACCAATGTCGACTTTAGTGAAGCCATTCGCAAGGGAAAGTTTCGCGAAGACTTGTATTACCGATTAAACCAGGTCCCCGTTTTTCTTCCGCCCCTTCGCGAACGCAAAGAGGATATTGCATTGCTGTTCGCCAAATTCACCACCGACTTTGCAGAACGGTATAAAATGCCCGTTCTTGAATTAACCATCGACGCTAAGGATATGTTGGTGAACTATTCCTGGCCGGGAAATATTCGACAATTGAAAAACATCACCGAGCAAATCAACGTGCTTGAGCAAGACAGACTCATCACCGCGCAAACGCTCGCATATTACCTCCCTCACGAAGAATTTGGCACCCGAGGGATGGTCGTGGCGGGCGGAGCATCGGCTCAAAATAATTTTTCGGAAAGAGAAATTCTGTATAAGGTTCTCTTTGACATGAAAAATGATTTGAATGATTTGAAAAAACTAGTGGGCGGCCTTATGCAATCGGGGGTAGAATTTGCACACGACTCGGGCAACGCCGAATTGATACAACGCGTATTTGCAAACGACCATCAACCTTCCGCCAATGCGCATAACACTCCTTCAACGGGTGTAATCCGTTTGCCACAAAATGCTGAGCCTCTCATTGAGGTTGAAGAAACATTATCACTGCAAAATTCTGAACGCGAACTCATAGAAAAAGCACTGAAAAAGCATCGCAATAAGCGGAAATATGCTGCGGAAGAACTGGGTATTTCTGAGCGGACCTTATACAGAAAAATTAAAGAATACAGTCTTTCGTAGTCATGATGCTCCGATTTATCATAGCGATGATATGCGCTGTTGCATTTTCGGGATGCGGTATTTACTCATTTACCGGAGGGCAGTTCAGTGGTGCAAAAACGTTTTCAGTAGATTACTTCAAACCGCAATCGGCTATGGTTACGCCGTTGTATGCGCAACGTTTTACCGAGTCGCTGAAAGACTTGCTTCTGGCACAAAGTCCGTTGCGAATTACTGAGCGTAATGGCGAACTAATTTTCACCGGTTCCGTAATCGATTACAGAACAGCCCCTGTAGCCGTGCAATCGGGCGCGGCAGAGACTGCATCTTTGAACCGTCTCACCATTACAGTGAAGGTGAAGTATGAGAATACTCTCGAACCCGAGCTGAACTTCGAAAAGACTTTTTCCAAATTTGCCGATTACGACGCAAACCAGGATTTGTTTACTATTGAAGAAAGTTTGTGGTCGCTTATCAATGAGCAACTCACGCAAGAAATTTACAACGCCAGTGTAGGAAACTGGTAGATCATGCGCAAAGAAGACCTACATAATGCCTTGATGCATCCGGAGACCCTCACGGATGAGCAACTCGTCGAACTGCGCGACGCGGTGGCGCGATTTCCGTTTTTCGGCGCTGCTCAAATTGCACTGACGCGAGCCTACAAAGCCCGCGGTGACGTTGCATTTACCGACCAGCTTTCACAAGCTGCTATCTATACGGGGCACCGGTCATCGCTTTATCACCGTTTGAAAGGAATTCAACGAGTCGTTGCTACACCCCTTGCAGAAGAAGCCGGTCAGGAACTAGTGTCGACATCACTTGCTTCGAAAATTCTGGAGCGCGAAGAAACAGACCTCGCGACCCTATCCACACCGGAAGAAAAGCCTGTTTTGACAGAGATTGTCTCTATCGAACCGACCATCCCTCAGCAAGCAGAGGTCGTCGAAGAGAAACCGCAAACAACCCGAGAAGAGCCTTTACGACTTGATCAGCTCGATCCACTCGAAGCGCAGTTTTTGGTGACAGCTGTGAATACTAGCATTCAACTCGAAGTGCAACATGTTCATGATGAAGTTGAACCCACTGTATCCGCGCCCATTCCACCGGACCTGGAGCCTGAAGACGAAAACTCCTATGCGGCTCAGATTTACCGTCGCGCACAGCGAAAGCATCTTTTGCCGGAAGATGGCCGCATGCATGCTCCGGAAACGGAAGAATCGATTCAGGATGAAAATCTGCCGGCATTCCAGTCGACTCCACTTTCGCATGGTGTGCAGCGCATTCGTTCCACGGATGCAAAGCAGCATCAGCGCAATTTAGTAGACCGGTTTATCCATACGGAACCTCAGATAGCACGAGGGAAAGCAGGCGACTATTCGTCGGGAAATTTGGCCAAGGAAAGCCTTGAGGAAGATTTCAGTATGATTACCGAAACCATGGCAATTCTTTTCGCCAAACAGGGAAAAATGGACAAGGCACGCAAGGCATATCGAAAATTGATGGAGCAACATCCCGAAAAAAGTATTTACTTTGCGGCCCAATTAAAAAATTTAGAACACTTCAAAAAATAATATCATGGGATCGTTCATCGTCATACTCATTGTAATCATTTCATTGTTGTTAGCCTTGGTGGTACTGGTTCAAAACCCGAAAGGCGGTGGATTAGCCACAGGTTTTCAGGGCGCAACGCAAGTGGGTGGCGTGCAGCGCACAGCCGACTTTCTTGAAAAAGCCACCTGGTATTTAGGGGTCGCACTTTTTGTATTGTGTCTTATCTCGGCTCGTTGGTACACCAGTTCGACCATAGTCGAGGGTGGCGATGAACCTGCAGCTACTGAACAAACAAGCGATCAACCCGCTCAAGAAGCACCGGCTGAAGGCCAATAAAGATATTTGGAATTACTCAAAAAAATGTCAGTGTGTCGCATAACACTGACATTTTTTTTGTCTATGTCTGACAAATTTTTCCACCCTAAGCCTTGGCATAAAAGGTGACAACGGCGCATTCGCAAATTAAAAATCAATTAACCGATAAAATATTCTCACATGTCAGTCAATGTTCAACCCCTTGCAGACCGCGTGCTTGTAGAGCCTAGCGCTGCAGAAACTACCACCGCCAGCGGCATTATCATTCCCGACACGGCGAAGGAAAAACCACAACGCGGAAAAGTCGTAGCAGTCGGAGGCGGCAAAAAAGATGAGCCCATGACCGTAAAAGCAGGTGACATTGTTCTTTACGGAAAATACTCCGGAACTGAAATCACCGTGGATGGCAAAGAGTACCTCATCATGCGTGAATCGGATATCTACGCAATTGTTTAAAGTTCAAACATCGTCAATCAACCATTTTCAAAAAGATAAACCATGGCAAAAGAAATAACCTTTGATACTCAGGCCCGCGAAAAGCTGAAAGCAGGTGTAGACGCATTGGCCAACGCAGTAAAAGTAACTTTGGGCCCGAAAGGCCGAAACGTTGTAATCGATAAGAAATTCGGCGCGCCGCACATCACGAAAGATGGTGTATCGGTTGCGAAGGAAATTGAGCTGAAAGACCCCATCGAAAATATGGGTGCTCAAATGTTGAAGGAAGTAGCCAGTAAAACGGCCGACATCGCAGGCGATGGCACCACCACCGCTACTGTGCTGGCTCAAGCCATCGTAACAGCCGGTTTGAAGAACGTTGCCAGCGGTGCCAACCCAATGGACCTCAAGCGCGGAATCGACAAAGCGGTTGAAGCGGTTGTTGCTGACCTCAAGAAGATTTCAAAAACAGTAGGTAATGATAACGATAAAATCAAACAGGTTGGTTCTATTTCGGCCAACAACGATGAAGCTATCGGAACTCTTATTGCCGACGCGATGGCTAAAGTGGGAACCGAAGGGGTTATCACCGTTGAAGAAGCCAAAGGAACCGAAACCGAAGTGAAGACCGTTGAAGGTATGCAATTCGATCGCGGTTATTTGTCTCCGTACTTCGTAACCAATGCGGAGAATATGGAAGCAGAGCTCGAAAACGCTTTCATTCTCATTTACGATAAGAAGGTGAGCACTATGAAGGAACTTCTTCCGGTGTTGGAAAAGACTGCTCAGACAGGCCGTCCATTACTCATCATTGCTGAAGATGTAGATGGTGAAGCATTGGCCACATTGGTTGTAAACAAAATTCGCGGTGCGCTGAAAGTAGCTGCTGTGAAAGCACCCGGCTTTGGCGATCGTCGCAAGGCCATGTTGCAAGACATTGCCATTCTCACCGGTGGTCAGGTTATCAGCGAAGAAACCGGATTGAAACTCGAAAACGCAACGTTGGAGGATTTGGGTCGTGCTGAAAAAATTACTGTCGACAAAGACAATACTACCATCGTAAACGGCACGGGCAGCAAAGAAGCTATTCAGGCGCGCATTGGCGAAATCAAGGCGCAAATTGATAAGACAACTTCCGACTACGACCGTGAAAAATTGCAAGAGCGCCTTGCTAAATTGGCGGGTGGTGTTGCAGTTCTTTACATCGGTGCAGCTACTGAAATGGAGATGAAAGAAAAGAAGGATCGTGTGGATGATGCTTTACATGCTACACGCGCAGCTGTTGAAGAAGGTATCGTTCCAGGCGGTGGTGTAGCGTTGATTCGTGCATCGAAGGCGCTCGACAAATTGAAAGGAGCCAATGAAGACGAGCAAACAGGTATTGCCATCATCGTACGCGCAATTGAAGAGCCCCTGCGTCAAATCGTTGCCAATGCCGGCGGTGAAGGTGCAGTCGTAGTAAATAAAGTTCGGGGCGGAAAAGACGACTACGGATACAACGCTCGCAAGGATAGTTACGAAAATCTCATTGAGGCTGGTGTAATAGATCCAACCAAAGTAGTGCGCGTTGCTCTTGAAAATGCCGCATCTATTGCTGGCATGTTGCTCACCACAGAGTGTGTTATTAGTGATATTAAGGAAGATTCTCCTGCCATGCCGGCAATGCCCGGAGGCGGTATGGGTGGAATGATGTAATTCTTCATCTATATTCAATATTCAAAAGCCCTGCATTGTGCGGGGCTTTTTCTTTGCGACTGATTTTCATCGTATCGCAGCGTTTTCGGTTGGTTACTTTCGTTTTCACTCTATCCCCAACCATGACACGTTCCCTCCAAATTATTCTGACCATTACATTAATCGGTTCACTTTTTTATATGGGAAGAAGTGTATTAGTTCCTCTCAGCTTTGCACTGCTCATCGCTTGTATTCTCTATCCAATTTGCCATTGGTTTGAAGCTCGCAAATTCTCGCCTGTTGCGGCAATTGCTTTGAGCATGTTCATCCTTGTTATCGCTGCAGGAGCGATTCTTTCGCTACTGGTTTGGCAAATTGCGGGTTTCGCTTCTGAATGGGGCAATCTTCAAATTAAACTGAATGAAGCATGGCAACAACTCTCGCAATGGCTGGCTAATACCGCACACATCACACTGGAAGAGCAACATCTTTGGCTCAGCTCCATGCAGTCCAATTATGGGAATGAGGTACTTCCATTGATTAAAACAACTGCGGGAAATCTTTCTATCCTGATTGTCATGCTCATACTCATTCCAATCATAGCCGCACTCATCCTTTACGAGCGCCGGCGATTGGTGGGAGTTGTGCAAGCACTTATTCCTTCAATGCCGGCAGCAGATTTGAAATCGATTCTTAACGATACTATTACCGCATACTATCAATTCATTAAAGGAATGCTGGTGGTGTATTTGTGTGTGGGTATTTTAAACAGTGTTGGGCTTTTGCTCCTGGGTGTGCCACACGCCCTTCTATTCGGATTTATTGCGGCCGTTCTTACGTTTATTCCCTACGTCGGAATCATGATTGGAGCTTCCTTGCCAATCGTTGTTAGCTGGATAACGTTCGACTCCATTTATTATCCACTGGGGGTTGTCGCGATTTTCACCTTCGTGCAATACCTCGAGGCGAACGTTATTTTTCCATGGGCAGTGAGTAGTAAACTCAATGTGAATACACTTATGACCATCATAGCCATTCTCGCAGGCGGAGTGCTGTGGGGTTCCTCCGGCATGATATTATTCGTACCATTTTTAGGCATTCTTAAACTCATTGCTGACCGCATGCCCGGGTGGGGACCTTTAGCCCTCCTGCTCGGCGGAAACAACAAGCCCGCTACCAAATAGACTATTCGCCCTGCTTAGGTGACTTGGCATGACGTGAAATAAAGTCGTTGATTTTACCAATCAATGCTTCGCTCCACTCATGCACTTTTTCGGACACCTGATTTTCTGCTTTCAATAGCAATCGCTGCAATACAAGGCTCAATCCGAATACAAATCCGTTGTTCACGAACATCGATTTCGATATCTCCATTCCGGTTAGATTGCTGAGCGTATTCACCAACAGATTCATTGGTTTCCATTGCTCGCGAATGGAGGCAATATCATTTCGGATAATGGTTTCTTGTTGGTCGGCCACCGAACGCAATCTTGCAATTTCGGAGCGTAATTGGTTCATATCAGTTATTCTTTCCATCTTGACTGCTGTAAATATTTCGAACCAAGGAGTTCATTAACGGGTTCTTCAGAAGTATGTTCCGCATGAGTATAAACAAAACACCCAGCAGAGCATAGCCACCCGAAACAAACCAAAAACCGGCAAGCGGATCATTGAGTTTCCCAGAGATCCAACCGGCTAGTCCCCAACTTGCGAAAAACGCAGCCATTAGAAAAAAAACGAATAACACATACGATGTTATCATCGAAGCGGAAAGCACTATAACCTTCTCCGTTATTACATGCTGCGTAAGCTCTTGACGGGTTTTCAGATAATCCTCAGCATGGGTAATGAGCGTGTCTATAGAAGCGGGATTGTTTTCCATACTAGGTTTGCTTAAGGGTTTGTCTGCAAAGGTTGAGAATGAAGTTTAAATCGGTGGTTGACTTTTCTCAGCAACCTGAATAATTGAACCCAAGCGTTATTAGCACGGCTTACAAAACCATATTATTTTCGTTGCCTAAATTCCTTCCTATGAATCTGACAGAACGCATCAATAACGACATCAAAGAAGCCATGAAAGCCGGAGAAAAAGACAAGCTCATGGCACTGCGAGATATCAAGAGCAAGCTTCTATTGGAGATGACCAAAGAAGGAAGCGGAGGCGAAGTGGACGATGCGCGAGGTATAGCCATTCTCAACAAGCTTTACAAGCAACGAATGGAGTCCATTGATATTTACAAATCTCAAGGTCGTGCGGACTTGATCGAAGAAGAAACCAAGCAAGCGCAAGTTATTGCAGCCTATTTACCTGAACAATTGTCGGGTGAAAAGCTTGAAGCAGAAGTAAAAGCAATCCTCGCTTCGGTGGGCGCTTCAGGCCCCGGTGATTTGGGCAAGGTGATGGGTGCGGCATCTAAAGCTCTCGCCGGAATGGCGGATGGGAAAGCCATATCTGAAATGGTAAAAAAACTGCTTACCCAAGGTTAATTCACCAACATGGCAGCATCGAAAGAGCGTAAGATGATTACCATCGGGCGCCACGTTCGGGTATCCTTCCCCGATTTGGGGTTTCGCCATGTCGACGCTAAAGTCGACACAGGTGCATTCCGGACGGTGATACATTGTGAACGATGCGAGGAAGTTCAAACGTCAGAGGGAACCGTGCTGGAAGCCGATTTCAAGCTGGAAGACAACGAAGTCAAACGAGTATACTTCAAGGAATATTTCTCCAGGGAATTCAAGAGCTCATTCGGCGAAAAAGAAAAACGCTTCTGCGTGAAGACCACTATTCAAATCGGAAAAAAGAAAATAAAGAGCAGCGTTTCTCTCACGGATCGAAGCGATATGAAATTTCAAGTGCTTATTGGCCGCAAAACTCTGCTGAGAAAATTCGTGGTAGATGTTAGCAAGAAATTCGCTTGACAATTTAACCAAATTGGTTGAAGGTTACAGGAAGCCCACCAACAACGTGCAACGTGTAACTTCATTAGATCTGTACACCAATTACGAGCACATCATCGACCTGCTCATTTTCACCCTGCCATTCTTCAAATCGCATTTGTACAATTATTCGCTGTTGCTCTATGGGCAGTTCATTTATTTCGACCAGGATTTGTCTGAATTGTTTACGCATTAATTTTTTACCGAGTGGTCCTCCGAACTGATCGGCATAACCATCACTGAACAAATAGATACAATCGCCCTTTTGCAGCGACATTTTCTTTTCGGAAAAATCGCGTTCTCCCTTCACATACGATCCGATGCTAAAACTATCGGCACTCAACTCTTTGAGTTCGCCGGCCCTCACCACATAAGCAGGATTTTGCGCTCCGCTGAATTCGAGTTCCATCGCTTCCATGTCGACGGCGCAAAGCGCGATATCCATTCCATCTTTCATAAAATGATCCTGATTGGCACGAAGAGCCACCGCTGCCAAACGGTTCACTGCATTGAGCACTTGTGAAGGTTTGTTGTACACCTTCGTAGCCTGATTAAGGGCATTGTGCCCGACCAAACTCATGAACGCTCCCGGCACACCATGCCCAGTGCAATCGGCGGCGGCGAACATCAACTTCTTACCCTTGTTGGCAAACCAGTAAAAATCGCCACTCACCTTTGCTTTCGGTTTGTAGAACACGAAATACTTCGGGAAAACCTCCGCAATCGTTTCATGTCCGGGCAAAATGGTGCTCTGCAATCGCTGCGCATAATCGATACTCGCCTGTAAGTCGGTATACAATTCGGTAACACGCTCATTCTGCAATTCAACCTGTTCCTTTTGCGATCTGATTTCTTGGGTTTGCGCTGCTACCTTTTCCTCCATCTCATTACGATAGGAAGCAAGGTCGCCGCGCATCTGAAGGAGTGCTATACCCAACTCATCGTGCTCGGATAGTGGCTCAAAAGGCATATCAAACTTTCCTGCACCAATGCTGAGTGAGAACTCCTTCGTCTTTTCAAAATTCGCAATGAGCTTGTCTGCTGCCTTCACCATATCCCCTATCTCATCTTTATTGGCACGAGTAGGATGCAATGAGTATATACCCTTTGAAAGATTGGTCAATTTCAAACGCAGCGAATTCACCGGGCGTACAATCCAGTGCGTCATCAGGAAGAGTAAAAATATTCCGATGAGTGAAACAGCAATTGTAATCAACAATTGTAATCGTTTCAGATCTGAAAACGAATCATTCATTCTACCGATTTCCGTTTCCATATCGCGACGCTGCAAATCAATCAATCTCCTGAGGTTACCACGCCCCTTGTTAATTGCATTCGGTGCACTCTCCTTGTAATCAAAAAGAAACTCCGCATCCATTTGACGGGATGGATCGGAGTAACTCTCAAACGTTGGGAGTAAATCGCGGACATCTGTATAAACCATTAAAAGTTCTTGAACATCCGCAAGCAATATGTTTTTTTCAATGCGCTGCCGGTCTGTCCAGCGTTCCGAAATAGAATCAATGTGCTGAAGTTGTGCAGGTATACGTTTTGTGCACAATGTAAATGCCTCGATTCTATCTGAATGGTCGTCGAGTTGCTGCACAAATGCCCATTGCTGCATCAATTGATGCGCCCTCAAAAGCTGATTATCCAACTCCTCGAGCACGCGGATAGACGGTGCATAAACCCCATTGATGCGGTCGTTGATTGCTCTGCTTCTTTCCAATATTGTTGAAGTTCGCCATGCCAGAATCGACACGCAAAAAATATAGAAGCCGAATCCCAGCCCAAGCTTTCGCGATATGGAGAACCTGAAACTCAAGTAAACTTCTTTAATAAGTTCGTTCCGTTTTTATTTTTCCTTCGCGCACCAGACGGGTGATTTCCTGCTTGAAATATTCGACATCCTTTTCATGATCGAGTGCACGGTGCAGTATTATTTTGCCGTGAACCACCTCTCCTTTTTCCGGAGCAAGCGCATAGGCCTTATCCATGAGGGGCAGGGCCTCTTCACGAATCAATTTTGACGCAGTCTCCTGAATGGTCATCATATCGAACATATCCGTCTCATGATTAATCTTTCGATACATGAAAACCGCCTGGTTGTAATAAATAACGGACAAATTGTAATAGGCATCGACATCGGTGGAATCAAGCTGTAGCATTTTTTCGTACTGCAACGCTGCCTTCAGTCGATTACTATCATTTTCAGTATTCACCTGCCATAAAGCGAAATATCGCTGACCGATTGATTTGGCAAATTCCTTTTTGTAGGCGGTCATCACAACTCCCGGTTCAGCCATTTGCATCCACTTTTCGAAGTTGCCGAATAATGCGTTGGCCTCTTCTTCGCCCTTATCGGAAATAGAGCGGCTGGCTTGCAAAGCATCGTTGTAATAGGTCGAAGCGAGGTATCTGAGGGCCAGCCTAGTCATGGTCAAGTGCTGGCTTGCGTTATTCTTCTTCATCGACTTCTCCAATGCCCTGACGGCCTCTTCTCTATAGGGACTATTGCGAAGGCCATATTCCTTTGCCTTATACAATTCCTTCCAAACGTAACCATTCACATACCACGCATAGGCGTCTGCCGACTCGACATCGTCCGTCAATGCCTGCATGCTGGTTTGCAAGGCCGCATCCAATTGCTTTTGCTGACACAAACGGGCAGCCTCATTACTTAGCGGTAATTGCTGAGCAGTCATCGCCAAGGCCACGAACAACATCATAGCCGTCCAAGCATATTTGCGAATATTTATTGTATGGCCCATTGTAGAATTTTTACTCCCGGTGTTATGGCAGCTTCCTGCATTGCGGTTTTACTCAATTCGAAACGAATAGAACCGTCAATTGATAGAAAATTAATGTGTGCACCTTGTGCCAGTGCTCCCTCCCAGTTGGTCACGATTAAGGTATTCTTTCCCTTATAATCGCGGACATACTTGGCTATTTCCGACTTTTTAGAACGGTCCACAAACAACACATGGACCTGGGCAGCCGTTGCCACTTCATTCGCACTTAGTATAGTGAGCAACTGACTACCGATCGGTTTTGCTGCGTATTTGGCCGACATGATATCATAAACATCCGTGTTTCCAATTACCGCTACACTGAAAGGCCCCTTTTTCCGATCGGCCGGCCAGTCGTTGTAGTTCGCAAACTGATACAGGTAGTTTGCCCTGATAATGGCAACAGTATTATCATCCGGTATGGTCTGCGCCTTCATCAACGAAGTCAAAAGGCTGAAGCACCAGAATAAAATTACGCACGGCCCATATTTTTTCCTTCGAAAAACCATCAACCTCCAAAGCTATTGAGTCAGCGCCCCCAAAATTTTTGCAATACTGCCGATAATGAACGACCCCATGTTGATGGACGCGAGGAACTGATTAAGCTTGTGAGACCCAGAACCAATTCATGTCTACATTTGTTTTCATCAAAATTTCGTATCATGCTGAACAAAAAAGTGGAAAAGGCCCTGAACGACCAGATAAAAGTTGAAGCCGACAGCTCTCACGCCTACCTTGCTATGGCCTCTTGGGCAGAGATCAATGGATATCCCGGAACCAGCACATTTCTGTATGCTCACAGCGACGAGGAACGCCAGCACATGTTGAAACTCATCAGATTTGTGAATGACCGGGGTGGAAAAGCCATTATTCCCAGCGTGAACCAACCCGAAAAGGACTTTAAAAACCTTCAAAATATTTTTAACCTGCTATTGTCACACGAAAACAACGTGACGGCAGCCATCAATAATGTGGTGGATGTTTGTTTGAAGGAAAAAGACTACACTACCCACAATTTCATGCAGTGGTATGTGAGCGAACAAATCGAGGAGGAGACGCTTGCGCATCACATCATCGATCAACTCAATCTGATTGGCAACGATCGCAGTGCATTGTATTTCTTTGATCGAGATGTTGCTGCATTGAAAGGTGCACAAGCAAAAGCTGACGCGGGAGGTAAATAAAAAACCTTTATTGAGATTTTAGGCGGCGTTGTTCAAATCGTCGCCAGTCGACCTCTTTCATGAGCGGTTTTCCAAGCGTTAAACATTCGATGAAATGGTTAGCGAAAAAAGGAACGAGCATCACCCCGCGAGAACCAAAACCATTGAAGATTCCCAAACGACTATGCTGATCGTGCATACCGATAGCCGGCTGCCTATCAATCGTCGTGGGGCGAAAGCCTGCCCTATGGTCTACAACACTATACATGTGCTTCACACAACGCCCTACATCGTCGACAATATCATCGGCAACAGAAGATGGCAGCGAATCCAATGCGCCAAGTTCGTAGGTTGAACCCACACGAAACATAGAGTTACCGAGTGGTATCACGAATTTCCCGAAGTTACACATGTAGGCTTCGCTCAGTCCCTCTATGCGCATGGTTAGAACCTGACCTTTATTGGTATGAATGGGGACACCCGACCAGAAACTCTCTGCCATCGGCTTCCATCCGGTGCATTGAAATACCCAATCGCCCGCTTCTAACCAATTCAACATTTGATTCGAGTCGACTTCAGTTTGCGTATACGAGTTGATGCCAACCAAATAATTGAGTGATGCTTGAAGAAATTGTGGTAAATCGAGCCAACCTGCCCCCTTTACCACACCGTGACCAAATGGCTGACGGTAATGAAGCTCGCTGTCTGCAAGGCTAATTTGATCCGTGAACGAGAGTGTTTCAGGATGACCGCATTTTTCCTCCCACAAATTGGCAGCACCGGCATCGGGAAAAATACGGAGTAATTGTTGGGGGTGAAAGAAGGTTGCGCCCAACATGGACTCAAGCAGTGGATATGTTTTTTCGAGCGCGGGCACCAACTCGTGCGCAAGCCAACTTCGCTTGAGGTTTACAAACGAAAGCGGATTCCACATGCCCGCAGCAATGATGCTGGAAGAGGTGCGATACCCATTGTCGTAGACATGCACTTTAAATCCGCGATTGATGAGAAGCAATGCCAGCACACTACCCGCCAAGCCTTGACCTATAATTCGGATTGTAGCAGATTCTTGATTGGGCAATTGTATTTGCTCCATCACGAATTACTTGATCACACCTAACTCTTTGCCCACTTTAGTAAAAGCAGCAATGGCCTTTTCAATATGTTCAGCCTCATGGGCTGCTGAAAGTTGAACGCGAATGCGCGCTTGGTCTTTGGGAACAACCGGAAAGAAAAATCCGATTACATAGATTCCCTCCTGCAGCAATTTATCGGCAAACACCTGCGAAAGCTTTGCATCATATAACATCACCGGCACAATAGCCGAATCGCCGTCCTTGATATCAAAGCCTGCAGCCTTAATGCCCGCTTTGAATTGATGAATGTTACGCTCCAATTTATCGCGCAATTCGGTGGTGCTGCTCAACAAATCGAATACAGCTATGCTTGCGCCCACAATACTCGGAGCAAGTGAATTAGAAAACAAATAGGGGCGTGAACGCTGGCGCAATAGCTCGATGATTTCCTTGCGTCCTGTTGTGAATCCGCCCATTGCACCACCGAGTGCCTTACCCAGCGTGCCTGTTATGATATCGACGCGGCCCAATACATTCTTCAATTCGATGGTGCCACGCCCTGTTTTACCAATGAAACCGGTGGCATGGCATTCATCGACCATTACCATTGCGTCGTATTTGTCTGCGAGGTCACAAATTTTATCGAGTTGTGCCACATAGCCATCCATCGAGAAAACGCCATCGGTAACAATCAGCTTAAAGCGAGCACCTGCAGCCGTTGCCGCTTGCAACTGCACCTCCAGGTCGGCCATGTCGTTGTTGTTGTAACGATAACGCATTGCCTTGCAAAGGCGCACACCGTCGATGATAGACGCGTGATTGAGTGAATCGCTGATGATGGCATCCTGTTCATGCAACAGAGGCTCAAACACACCCCCGTTTGCGTCGAATGCGGCGGCATATAAAATGGTATCTTCTGTGTGCAGAAAATCAGCAATTTTTTGTTCGAGTTCCTTATGAATGTCTTGGGTTCCGCAAATGAATCGGACACTGCTCATGCCGAAGCCATGTGTATCGATTGCTTTCTTAGCGGCTTCGAGAACCATGGGATGCGAGGAAAGACCGAGGTAGTTGTTGGCGCAGAAGTTCAGCACCTCGTTACCATCGGATGTTTTAATAACAGCACCTTGTGGCGTTGTTATGATGCGTTCGCGCTTGTATAGGCCGGCCTCATCGATGGCCTTCAATTCGGCAGCTAAGTGCTCTTGAAAACGGGTATACATAGACTAAAGGAAATTTTTTCGCAAGGTAACGAGGATTAAAAAAAGCGCACCCGCTTTTAATTACTTCGATTCGAAGATCTTTTCGCAGGCCCTTTTTGCGGCCTTTTGTTCGGCCGATTTTTTGGCTCCGCCCTCTCCCATTCCATATTCCTGATCATCAATCAGTAAGGCAATCTTGTAATAACTCGCCCCACCCTCATTGCGATGCGTTATCACCTTGAAATGCAACGTGCGCTTATTTTTCTGACACCATTCGTGTAGTTTACTCTTGTAGTCAATATCGTCGTGAACTCGCGTGTCGAGCCCATGCTGCTTCAATAGGCGAAGCACAATATCGCGCGTAGTATTGAATCCACGATCGAGATAAACAGCGCCAACCAACGCCTCCAGCGCATTACCCACAATCGAGTCGTGCATATCCTGCCTCCCCAAATTAAGGTGCAGCAATTCGTGGATACGAAGCGTGTAACCAATCATGTTGAGGTTTTCGCGACGTACCACT
>Ga0315902_10006727_pt1 | contig 15866 bp, 14 predicted proteins | sample LakEriMetagenome_9_FD_203523 | JGI IMG/M metagenome (GOLD analysis project Ga0315902, IMG submission 203523) | Freshwater fungal communities from buoy surface, Lake Erie, Ohio, United States - Buoy 12 MA117 | ecosystem: Environmental > Aquatic > Freshwater > Lake > Lake biofilm | place: USA...
GCTGGTCGGGCGACGACTGGAGCTATCACAGTTTTCGCGGGGCGAAGTGGACGGACGTGAAGAAGCCCGAGCGGCGGCAGTATCTGAAGAACGCCTACCGCGTGTTGCTCACGCGGGCCCGGCAGGGGATGGTGATCTTCGTCCCGCCGGGGGCGAAACGCGACAAGACGCGAAGCCCGGGGTTCTACGAGGGGGTGAGCCAGTACCTTACCGGCCTGGGCGTAACGGAGGTGTAGACCTCGGTCACCGTCCTTGGATATTGAACGCAGGTCGACGTGACTCGATCAGTTCCGCCTCGAGCGCGCGGCGAACCGGTTTCTTCTTTGCGTCAGGAATGCCTTCGTACGACCGGATCTCTACGAACACGTCATCCGGACCGTGTTGCCAAAGGTGATGCGCGAGTTGTTGCCGATCGGAATGCACGCAATGCTCCTTCACTACGCGACGATGCAGGTCGTCTGCCTCGCCGACATACAGGCATTGCGACGATGTGCTGAAAACGTATGTGCCTGGGGCTCGCGGCACCTGCGATCCGTCTTGCTGAATCGCCGTGACACTGAGCTGTATGACCTGCGTGGGCCGCAAAAGCATTTGGGCAACGAGCGGTCGAAGTTGCTTGGCCTTTCGCAGCCCCATGGCGGCTAGCCGAATGTCCTTCGCAGACGCATCAGTGCGAAACTGGCCCGCAGCATCGTCAAAGTCTTTGCGCATTGCCGGGTCGCACAGAATTCGATCCACGGTGGTGCGGTGGCGATCTTCGCAGATGCGGGCCGCTGTTTCGGCAATGTGCTTGTACGGATCGTGATTGCCCCGGTATCTCTTGTCGACCACTGGCCCAAGCTTGCCAGACTTCCGAATGTTCAAGAGCAGGTGACGCGCTTCGGTCACTGTTACCGCAATGCGGGCAGCCCGTGCTTGCTGCTCGGCGAACGCGTCGAAAACCCGCAGCTTGTCATCGTCGCACAGTAGTTCATCTGTGCTGACACCATCGTGGCTGTGAAAGAAGGCTTGCTTGACGATATCAAGCAGGGCATCCGAGGAAGGCATGATCGTGGAACCATTCTGCTTCAGTAGTTGAACCAAATAACCTCGATTCGCTCCTCGCCGGAGTTCGCCATGTGGGCTTTCGTTTTCAACTCTTCGCGCCGCCATGCCTTGAGCTTCTCGTCGTAGAGCGGGGCCGCGTAGCCACTCAGCATAGCCTTGCCATTGATCTGTAAGAGCGCGTCGAGCAGGGCGGCGTGATCGTCAACACTCATTTCGTGTGCATAGGTCGCCGCCTTATTGCCGTGACGTGTCTCGGGCATGTAGGGCGGATCGAGATAGAAAAACGAATCCTCGCCGTCGTAGCGCGGAATCAGCTCGATGGCGGGGCGAGACTCGATCATCACCGTCCGCAGACGAGCCGCAACCTCCTCCAGGCCGTCGATCGCAGACAGATACTTCGAGACCGGCTCCGCCATGTCCCGCCGCGTTCGCCGGCTATAGGCCCAACAGTTTTTGGAGAGTTTTGACATCCCCATGCCGCCGCGTGCCTGGCGGCAGATAGCGAAGAACCGGCGAGCCTTCTCCACCGGGTCATCTGTGTCAGGCAGCTCCAGTAGGTCCGCAAACTCGCCGCGGGCATACGGCGTAAGATCTAGGAGCATTCGGAGCCGTTCGAACTGTATGGGATCGCGGACCACGCGAAAGAGGTTCACCACCCGATCGTCAACATCGTTGTAAACCTCTACTTCACTAACGGGCTTCCGCAAAAGCACGTTCGCAGCGCCGCCAAAGGGTTCGATATACACGCGGTGATCAGGAAAGCGTTCGATGAGCCATTGCGCGTAGTAAGCCTTGCCGCCGTACCAAGCAATCGGGGACTTCAGGCCCTTGCGTGAGCCCTTCAGCGGAGACGGCCTGCCTTCTCCGTGATTCGAATCCGCCGCATCAGCGGGAGATCCAAACAAAAGTTTCTGGGGGCCAGGTGAACGCGGCATCAACGAATCCTTTCGCGAGGTCATCACGCCTCAACTAGTGTACCGGCATCGGTCCCGCTAACACTCGCTTGATCCTGCGTTACCCTGCTGAGCCATTGTGCAAAGTCGGCAAACGTCTTTGGGCGGCGGAAGCAGGCTTGTGCCTCTAATTACTTAGCGTGGCGATTGGCGCAAATACGCTATCAATCGCTGACCAGTTTCGATCGACAACCCAAGCAAACACTGCTTTTCCGCTGCTTTGCTTCGCCCACAAATCGCCTACGCTCTTCTTATGCAGCTCACCCCGATTCTCGGCAAGATGACCGCCCTTGTACTCAATCACTGCAACGCGGCCATCAATAAGTTCGGCGATGAAGTCCGGGAAAAAGTGACTCGGCGACAGGGGCAAACTAAAACCGTGTGCGGATTCGCGGTCCAGATTACGAACCCATCGAGCCACGTTCGGGCAATCATCGATGTACTTGGCACAGTCAGCCTCCTCTGGGTTCATCTCTGCCATTTTTTCGAACGCGTGCTTCCGATAGAGGTGCGCACCGGAGTATTGCGACGTCGGCGCATATTCTTGTTCCACCAAGGTGAAAGGGAGGTCGTACGACGTCTCGACCTTTGCGGCAGCTAGGTCGCGGAACAGCAGTTCGGCAACTCGTCGCACTTGATCGACCCCATGATCCCGTATCCGGGGAATCACCGCGTCTGCTAGCGCGTGCCGCTTCCGCACCAGCACGCCAAGATCGATGCCGCGCGTCGTGATCAGATGTGCGACGACCCGCTTTAGCCATGCCGCCGATTCGATGGCGGTAATCCCCATGAAACGTGAGTCCTTGTGCAGCTCCTGATTAAGCCACCGGATGAGATCAATTTCAGTCCATGGCTCTCCGTCATCGAATAGCCACACGCGAGGCACGCGGATTCGCTCAACCGCATAAACGCGTGTGCCGCCCGCATCGTCCGTCCCGATCGTCGTGCGGGCCCCGGCCTCATACGTGCCATCGAATGCGTTTTCATCGAGCTTGGGGTCACACTCATCGAGATTCCATGAGTACTCCTCAAGCTCACGAGGCTCGAACAGCGTGCGTCTGGCCGGCGTGACGAGCGTAAGCTGCGGTATGCAGATCGGCTTGGCGTAGTCTTCGAGCTGCTTGATGGCGATGCCCGGGCTGCGCTCTCGGTTCCAGTAATCATCCACCGCCTGTTGATCGATAAGGGTCGTAACGACGGTCCGGACCTGTCGCGTCTCGTCGAACGAAAGCGGCGTATTCACGCGCAGCATTCCGTCGCTTGGAGTGAACTCCAGCTTGGCCCGCACGGAATCTGGCAGATCCTGTAGCCGAGGGGACTCCATCAGTTGCATGCCTGACAGCGCCAGCGACCGCTGCGGATCAGCTGTGCGCGAGATCCGAAATGCGTCCTGAACTGATGCTCCGTCAAAACCGCACCGCTTCACGAGGGCGTCCCGAAGGCTCTGTGCGATCCGCACGATGTCGGGGCTTTGAACGACTGCGTACGCCCGATCAAGCGCCGGCATGCCGGTTGGGGTGGCCTGCGGCATACGGAGCACGCGGCCGAGAATCTGCTCGACGGCCGTCTCGGTAGCGACGTTGCCAATTGACCCGAGCACGTAGGCCGACGGGCAGTCCCAACCTTCCGTGAGCTTGTCGACGGTGATCACGTATTCAACAGGGCAATCCGGGGCAGCCAAATCGACATTGTTGGCCTCCAGTTCATCAATTGCTCCGGTGCAAATGGCCACCGATGCTGGCGGTAAACGGAATGGGCCCAATGGGTCGAAGAGCTTCTCTTTCACCGCTGTGGCTGTGTGGCTCTCGCGACTCCGGCTGTTCGGTTGCGCCTGTATCAGTGCGATAGGACGAATCCGTCGCCCGGTAGCGGCAAAGCATTTGTCCGCGGCGGATGCCAGCTCCGTCCTACGGTCGATCGTGATCTTGAGCACGTCGAGCCAATCCTGCCGCGACTCAAGATCGACGGGCAGCTTGATCATGCCTTCCTGATGCAATTGCAAAGCCGTCACCGCATGCAGAACATTGCTCGCATATTTGTCGTTTGCCGGATCGTGTTCCTGCTGCGGGGTGGCGGTGAGTTCGAGAACCGCTAGCGGACCGAAGCGGGCTAGAGAATCGAACGACGTTTTGGTCCGGGCATTGTGGGCCTCGTCCATAACGACAATCGGGCCGCGCAGCTTCATGGCGTTTGCAAGGGACAGTGCGACGCGGCCCTCCCCGCGGCCCAGTAGCGATTGCGCCCACGCCGGCAGGTTCTCGAAATGGTCCATCAGATACCCATTGTCCTGATAGACCTTGCGAGTGCTCTCCTCGTCGATTCGGTACGACTGGATCGTGGTGACGATCACAATCGGATCGGCGGTGATCATCGCCTTGCCCATCGACTGCGCCTCTTCGAGCGTGATCGCCTGAAACGATGGGCCGAGCCCTGCCGCGAGCGCCGCATGGTTCGGATGGTTGCGATCCTTGAACGATCGCAACGTCTGATCCCGGATTGTCGTCGTGGGTGTGACCCAGAAGACAAGCGGATGGTCTTCGTAGCCGAGATGGCGGGCAATCGTGCCAACAGCATGGGCGCCTAGTAATGTCTTGCCGCCTCCAGTTGGCACGCGGAGGCAGATGTAGGGGACGCCTGTGAATGCGTCCGCTGCTAGGTATACGTCCTGTCGGCCCGTCACCCTCTCAAAAGCATCTCGCTCTGGACGATACAAACCCGTGGCAGCCGCGGCTCGTACCGCGCGGCAGTACTCCGTCAATCTGTCGAGGCACTCTTGCTGATAGTCCTTGAGCCGAACAGACGGCATGCGTCACCCGACCTTCACATCAAAGGGAATCTGCCGAAACGTGATGCCGTAGTCCCCGAGCGCCTTGGCACCAAGGCGACAGGCTTCGCCGAAAACGATTCGCGGCCCCGCACCTTCCGGATGCGCCGGCAGTCCTTCGGCGACTGCGCGCGTAAGAACGTTGCCGCCCGTGGGACGCTTGTCGCCTAAAACGCCGTTGTAGAGAAGGTAAAACGCTCGGCCTTGATGGACACCAAGCAGAGGCGTCTTTCCGTTCACACGTTTTGGAAGTGGAGTGCCGGTTTCCGCGAAAAAGAGATGAGCTGCCAGGTCCGCGAAGCGAACTCCTCTCTCCACGAGTCCTGAATCATCGAAGATCGCACTGCCGAGCGTGCAGAAGCGGAAACCGCCTCCGAGTCCCGACACCGTCCCATCTCCCTCGATAACTTTTCGTAATCGCGCCGACGTTACGTCCCGCGCTATCGTGGCATCCATCTCAATGAGGATGAATGCACGAGATCCGCCATCAGCTTTGTTCTGGGCCAACACCGCATGCCCGGTCGTGCCGCTTCCCGCAAAAGAGTCGAGCACTAAACAGTTTGCGGTGTCAGGCAAGGCAATGAGGTCACCAATGATCTTGTGGTCTTTAGGAAACGCAAACGCATTGCGGCCAACTAGCCGCTCCAACTGCAACGTAGCAGCACGGCCATCCGTATAAAAAACACTCTGAAACGGCTCCTGATCCACCTCGATGAGGTAGCTCTTCCTGCACGGGATCGTGGTCTCGTCAGCGCCGAAATGAATGCGCGGCGGTGTTTCGGCAAGCGCGGCCAGCGTACGTGGCTCTTCCCATCGCCATCCTGTCGATGGCTTTGCGCAGGGACGCCCAGTCACTGGATGATAGATGTCGTAGCGTGGCCTGCTCTCACGACCGTCATCTGGCCCGTGAAAGTTGTCCGGAAAATAAAGGCCGCGATCATCCGAGCAGTTGTAATGCTTGTGCGATTTCCGCGGATCACCTGCCGGCAGTCCGCGATACCACGCCATCATTTCCCGCCGGATGGCAGAGTGGTCCGTCCCGAAACGACTTCGTAGAGAGGAATAGTGCGCGAGCACTTCCTCCACGCCGGGCTTTCGTCGTCGCCATCGAATGCCATTGCTGACCAGATTCGACTTATTCCTCGCGTACACCACGACGTATTCGTGCGTCACTGAAACGAGCTTCGCGTCCCCCTTCTTCCCTTTTTCCCACACGAGGGTTGCGACCTGATTGCCGGCGCCAAAGATCTCCTGCATCAATAGTTGCAGCCGCGGCAACTCGTTGTCGTCAATGCTGACGAAGATAGCACCGTCTTCGGTGAGGAAGTCCCGCAGCAAGGCAAGCCGCGGGTACATCATGCAAAGCCACTTGTCGTGACGAGTGAGATCCTCCGCCTCCTTGCCCACCACCTCACCGAGCCAGCGGCGAATCTCCGGGCTATTGACGTTGTCGTTGTAGATCCAGCCTTCATTGCCGGTATTGTACGGCGGATCGATGTAGATGCACTTCACCTTGCCGGCGTAGTACGGCCGCAATGCTTGGAGGGCTTCGAGGTTGTCGCCTTGTACGAGCAGATTGCCCGAATCGGGATCGCCTGCCGACAGTGTTTTATCGCATTGCAGAAGCCGATACGGCACCTTGCGGTGATGGTTGACAACAGCGTGTTTTCCAATCCAGTCAAGAGTTGGCATATTGACTTAGTGTTTCATCCCGTGGCCTGCGCGCCAGAAATGTCATTACGCTTCGCTGTCCTCTCCAACGTTGAACTCGACCCTACTCTGCAACACGATCTCATCCATGACCTCCTGCACCTTGTTTCGAGCGACGAGGTCAGTAAACACGCCGAGGACCTTGGGGATGTTGATGATCTCTTCTACGCTCTCCATGTAGCGTTGTACGATCGCGTCCACCCCGTACTTGCGATGGGCTTCTCGGCGCAGCTCTAACTTGATCTCGGCTTCGCTGGCGACGCTCTTCACGACGAACGTCAGCGGAAAGCGATGCACCTTGTCGATGTCTAGGAAGTACTTATTGACATCGATCGTTTCCGTGACCTGAAAGAATCGGCCTATCGGCTTCATGACGAAGTCGATGCCGCCGTCATTCGCATTCGTTCGTCCCGTCTTGTAGAGAGATAACGGATCTTCTTGGATAGCGTCCTCTGCCCATCCCCAGAAGATGGATTGCTCGCCGTAGTGGGCTTTCAAAACGGCAAACGTCACGATCTCGAATACGCGGGCATCGACTGTCGGTTGCAGCTGAGACTCGACGAAGGCAATGGCATCTGCTCCGGATTGCGATGCTAGTTCGGCCAGACGTTCGCACGTCTCTATGAAAGCGTCGAATGCGGATCGCTTCGCGGCGACGTACGTGTCAATGATCTCGATGATTGACTCTGCCAGGTTGTATTCCTGCGATGCTTTGCTTCCCGGCAGCTTTACGATGAGAAGTCGTTCGTTGACCCAGTAACGCTGATCTTTTTGGTCTCTCAGGATGGGCCGCAGGTCGAGCGTGGGGAAATACTTCGCAAACTCGTCGTTGAGCCTCGAGTTCAGGGCGTGGTTTTGGAGTTTTGCACCAAACGGCAACTCCCGTTGCCGGCGAAACAGATCTGAGAATCTGGCCCCTTCGTACCGCTTGTATTGGCCTGTCTGATCCTCGGCGAAGCCCTTGGCCAAGTAGTCTTCCACAAGCACGTACAGGGCGTAGTGGTTTGCAAAAGACCCCCGTGCCTTTGAGCCGCGATTGGCAGACCGCGTCTTGATGTTCAGGTATTGCAGCAGCGGGCTTGCTGCAAGGAGGGCTTCCGCATCCTCACCAAAGTGTTTGCGAAGCACGCCGAGAATGGCTTCGGTAAAGCTGTGCTTCATGACGTGCGCTCAAAAAGTGGCAACGTGCTTCGGGGTAATGCTTTTTGGCCGTTGCGGTTTCGCCGCTGCCGCGATTTCACCGGCGGCTTCAACTCCGCTCCATCGAGAGTCGTCGAGATGCCTAGCCTCCGGACGCCAATTCGCACGTATTCGGCTTGCGCCTCGATGCCAATGAACCGCCGGCCCAGCTGTTGGGCAACGGCGCCTGTCGTAAAGGATCCGGCAAACGGATCGAGAACGAGGTCACCCGGATTGCTGCTAACCTTGATGATGCGAGTCAGGAGAGCCTCCGGCTTCTGGGTCGGATGCTCCTCGTATTCGGGCATGCGATAGCGGACTCGCGGGAAGTACCAGACGTTCCCAGGAACCTTGTGCGAGTTGTAGACCGTCGGAGTCGCCTTTCGGTAGTCAATCAGTTTTCGGGTCGCGCCAGTTCGGGCCTCGACCTTGATGTCGTCGCTGTTAAATGTGAATTCATCAGCGCTGCGGGAGCAGAACAGGATCGGCTCATACATTGAGCCGAACGTGTGTTTGGCCTGAACGCCTGAACTGTCGTAGTGCCAGACGATACGACTTCGCACAGTCATTCGGTCCCGTAACCACAAATCGATATACGGCATCGCCTGGGTGCTTGTCATGAGGTAGAGACTGCCGGTATCGGTCAACTTGCGAATGCAGACAGCTAGCCACTCAAAACACCATTCCGCATACGCGGAATCGGACGGCCATTTGTCGCGGAATGCCCCAAAGCGTTTTCCGATGTTGTATGGAGGATCGGCGAAAATCAGTGCCGCACTGCCGTCCTTGACCGATGAATCCAACACGGCTGTGGTGTCGCCGTGGATCACGGTCATGTCGTCCTTCGAAAAGCAGCGCGGCGGCTTTGGGCCATCGGTGGTGTGGGCATTCATATTGCTAGGTCCTTGCCTCGGAAGGCGATGGTCAGAGGACGGCGGCGGAAACGCAGTATGGCATCGAGCGTGTCACTCGCGGTAGGTCGAGGCGTCGCTTTGCGGTAGTGGGTCCGCGATGCGCGGCTCTGTAGCGACCACAGCCTGTAGAGTGCCGATGACACAAAGTGCATCCACGTCTTCCGGCTTGATCTCAATCGGCTTGAACGCCGGATTCACAGGCAGGAGCTGAATGCGGTCGTGCCGCCAGCCGTCGGCGGTGACGGTCTTCTCCGAGTGGTACTTCTTGACGGTGAACCGGCCACCGTTCTCGCCCGCGCCGTCCGTGCCCAGCTGCACGAGCACGATCCGGCCCTCGCGCGAGCCCGCCGGACACGGGCGGAACAGGCACCATGAGCCGTCCGGGATCAGCGGCTCCATCGACGTGCCCGTCACCCGCGCCACGAACATGCCAGGCTTGAGCGAAACGCCCGGCACCTCCGTCCAGCCGATCTCTTCCGGCACGCTCTCCGGTCCCCAAAAGCCCGCCGCGGCGGTGAGGTCGTAGACCGGGACGTGGGTGGTGTAACGGGCGGCGGGGGGTGGGGAGTCGGTGAGGGGCGGAGTCGGGGCGGCGTCGATGGGCGTGCCGGAAAACGATGCCTGGCACTCCGCAGAGCCTTCGTGCCAGGCACCGATTTGCGGCCGTGACGACAGTGGCGAGGCGGACCATGCTCCGTCGAGAGAGGTGAACTCGACTTCGAAGTTCGTGCCCGGGAGACCCGCGTCGGGGCCGAACCAGTCGCGGAGCAGGGCGGGGAGAGCGTTGTTGCCACGGGCACTCGTGGCGTCGGCCGGATGGGCGACGTTGCACGCCACCTTCACGAACCGGAAGACCCACTCCCGGCCGTCAGGGAGGCGGACGCGCGTGGGGCCCGTGGGGCGGGACGGGACGGATTCCACAGAAGGCAGAAAGAGAATGGGTTTGCCACCCGAATGAGAAACTTTGGCGCGAAATGAGAGGCGAGCCGTATTCCCGTCGCTCGCGCTCCGGGCTTCCAGGGGAGCAGGCGCGCGGAGGCGTGAGTGGGTGTAGTGCGCGAGACGGAGATCGACGAGTTCGCCCGTGAGCGATTCGAACGCCGCGCGGAGCTCGGGCGGGCACGTGAAATCCGCCACGAACCTGTCGTCCCGGCGGGTGAACCACCGCTGGCCGGCCTGGTCGTCCATCCACCGCGAGAGCGGCCACTCGAGCCACCACGCGGTGAAGTTTTCCATGTCGAGAGCGGCGTCGCTCGGCACGCGGGTGAAGGCCGCCCCCTCGAGATCCGCCCGCAGCGCCGGATGGTTTTCGAGAAACGAGCGGCACGCCGCCGCGAGCCGCGGTATCTCGAGCCCGTCCCACAAGGCGTCGTGATCCAGGAGCACCCGCAGCACCACCATCTTGTACGACTTGTTGAGGTTCGTCGTCTCGAGCATCCCGAGCCACGCCCCGAACCGCTCGACGACGCGCTCCTCGCTCGCATCGAGATCCCCCTCGGCCCGGCAAAACCCGAACCAACTGCCGTGCGCCGCTCGCAACGTGTGAGGCAGATAGTGAGCATGCAAAAGCTCGGTCGGCGTCGGCCGCCGCCCGAGCTCCGCCCGCATGCCGCGATACGCCTCCTCCACCGCGGCCCGGCCCGCCGGCAGAAACCGCGTGAGCAGCTCCTTCGCCTCGAGCTCCACGTCGAGCACGCAGCCCTCCGGAAGCGCCGGCTCCCGGCCGTCGAGATACCGCTTCAAGAGGGCAAACCCCGTGGCGTCGGCGGCGGTGGCCGAGGGGGCGAGCGAAAGCAGATGCACAAGCCGGCTCGCGAACACGCGGTGATTGCCCACGAAGTCGATCACCTCCAACCGCAGCTTGCCCTCCGCCGCCCGCAGGCCGCGGCCGAGCTGCTGCAAGAACACGATCTTTGATTCGGTGGGCCGGAGCATCACCACGCGGTCGACCAGCGGGATGTCGACGCCCTCGTTGAAGAGGTCGACCACGCAGAGGGCCGAGAGGCTGCCGGCGTGGAAGGCGGCGAGGGACGCCATGCGCGGGTCGGAGACGGGGCCGCCCGGGCCGGCCGCATCCGAAAACACGGCCGCCGCGGCCACGCCCCGCTTCTGGAGCCAATCCCGGGCAAACACGGCATGCCGCCGCGAACAGCAGAAAACGAGCGTGCGACGGGAAATCGGGGACGGGAGCGGATTTCCAAAAGCACCAGGGGTCGCGTCGCTTTCTGATGGCGGAAATCCGCTCCCGTCCCCGATTTGCCATTCCGCCCAAAGCCGTTCCATTCGCGGAGCGTTTTCCAGGGCCGCTTCAAGCACGGCCGGATCGAAGCGGCCGTTGCGCCAGGGGATCTGCTCGAAGTCGACGTCGTCCTTGAGCCCCCGATACCGAAACGGCACGAGCGACCCCTCCGCGATCCCGTCGCCGATCGTGGCCTGGGCCGCGAGGATGTCGTCGAAGAGCGTGGCCACGTCGACGCCGTCTGTCCGCTCGGGCGTGGCCGTGAGGCCGAGCGTGAACGACGGGGTAGCCCGCGACAGCTCCGACAGCCGCGCGAGCACGCGGCGGTAGCTCGGCGCCTCGGCGTGGTGCACCTCGTCGACGATGCAGTAATCAAACGGGGCCGCCGCCGCGAGGGCCGCTAGCGCCTCGGGCCGGGAGAGCTTTTGGATCGAGGCGATGACGAGCTGGCCGGAGAGGTCGCACGACGCCCCGGCGACGTACGACACGCTCGCGGGCGCGATCGCCTGCCGGAGCGTGGCCTCGGCCTGCGCGAGGATCTCGGCCCGGTGGGCGATCACGAGCACCCGCGGCGGCCGGCCGAGCTCGCGGCCCACGGCGATCACGTCGAACGCCGCGAGCCAGGTTTTCCCAAGGCCCGTGGCCACGGCGACGAGGGCTTTTTGATAGCCCTGGCCGCGGATCGCGGCGAGGGAGGCGAGGGCTTCGGCTTGCCAAGGGCGCGGAAGTAGGACGGGCTTTAGCCTGTCGTCTTGTGGCGGTGGATCCCAGAATCGGCAGGCTGAAGCCTGCCCTACCTTTGATGCATATCGCTCGACCACCTCGGCCGACAGCGGCGTGGCCTGCTGCCAGAGGTCGTCGAACGCGGCGACGAGTTCGCGGTCGAGTGTGCCCGAGCCCGACGTCTCGCCGACGAGGTTCCACTCCACGCCCGTCTCGAGCGCCGCCCGCGAGAGGTTGCTCGACCCAACGACCACGATCCCGCCCGACGCATCCGCGATCCGCCACGCCTTCGGGTGAAACGAGTCGGGCGAGCCGCGGAGGTTTTCCAGCTCTGCGAGCCGCGTCTCCAAGCCCGCGCCGGCCATCTCCATCCAACCGAGTAGCAGCCGCAGGGCGTCGGGTGACGTGATGCCGAGGTAATCGCCCACGAGCACCCGCACCTTCGCCCCAGCGGCGATCGCGCGAAAGAGACTCTTCCCCACAAGATCGAGCCCCGACGTCTGCACGAACGACGCAAGCAGATCGATCTCACTCGCCCCCGGCAGACGGTCGGCGAGCCGGGGCCAGAGCGGGCGATCGGGGCCGGTGGTGAGCGAGATCGTCGCCGCGCGCGTTAGGTAATTCCCCTTCTCGGGAATCACGTGCCGCACGCCGCCACGCGGGTCGGCCATGTCGCCGGCATACCGCGGGATCACGTGCACATGCACATGCGGCACGGTCTGGCCGGCAGCGGCCCCAGAGTTGAAGCCGACGTTGTAGCCATTGGGCTTGGGATCACGCTGGTCGAGCAGCCGTTTCACCTCGCCCACGAGTTCCATGAGCGCCGCCTGTTCGTCGGCCGTGCACTCAAAGAACGTCGGCACGACCCGCCGCGTGATCACCAGCACATGCCCCGGCGACACCGGGAACCGGTCATAAATCGCGAACGCAAGCGTATTCGCGCAGAGCCAATCCGTGTGCGGAATCTCTACGAATGGCGAGGGGGCATCCGGTACCATGGCGGTAGTCTACAAATCCCATGGACAACCTTGGTCCCGGTCCCGCATCGACGCCATTCCGTTTGCCCACCCCGAACTCGAAAAGTGGCGAACGAACTTCACGGGCGTGCAGGCCCTGCACACGCCCACCACCATGCTCGTGACCGGCGCCGTGGACGATCTCTGGGAGAACGCCCGAGGCGAGCTGATCGTGGTCGATTACAAGTCAACCGCGAAGGCCGCCGAGATCACGGAGCTCAACGAAGAGTGGCACGCCGGCTACAAGCGGCAAATCGAGATCTACCAGTGGCTGCTTCGGCAGAACGGATTCAAGGTGTCACCAAGGGCCTACTGGGTCTATGCCAATGGTGACGCGGCCGCCGACCAGTTTGACCAGACGCTGCGGTTTCGGATGACCGTGATTGCCTATGACGGGCGGGACGACTGGGTCGAACCTCACATCATGGCCGCGCGGGAGTGCCTGCTGAACGACACGCCGCCCGCACCTGCAACGAAGTGCCCGCACTGCAGCTTTGCCACCGAACGGCTGGCCCACGCGGCCAACGCCAACTGATCTCACCCCGGGCAGCCGAATGAACGGCCGGCGGCGCACGTCCCGGCGTGGCAACCGCGGGCCGGGGTAGAATCACAGCGGTTGATGCGTCAGCGCGCCCTTGACAAGGAACTATACGACCGTATACTTTGCCTCGGCGAAGTGTTTCTACGGCTAGAACCGAAGGCTTTCGAGACCACGCGATGGCAACTGTTCACGAGGCTCTCACCGACCTCCTAGATCCTCTCGGCGAATGCATGACTCCCGACGTGGCTCGTAGGGTGATCCAACTCCGAGCGTCGGCTGATCAAAACCAGCGTATGCAGGTTCTTGCCGAGAAGTCGGCAGCGGGCACGCTGTCAACTGAGGAACGCGAGGAGTACGAGGCCTGTGTCTCGGCAGGAACGTTCATCGCCATTCTGCAGGCCAAAGCCCGAGGAATTGTTCGCCGCAATGGGGCAGCCTGATGGATGCTCGGCTCCGGACCGAGGTCCGCGGGCGGGCCAGCGGACGATGCGAATACTGCCGAATCCGTGAAGACCAGGACCCATTCTTCACATTTCCAATCGATCACGTCGTCGCCAAGCAACATGGGGGCTTGGAAACGCTCGACAACCTCTGCCTAAGTTGCTTTCGATGCAATGCCCATAAGGGGCCGAACCTTACGAGCGTCGATCCGCAAACCGGCCGTACCGTCCCGCTGTTCCACCCGCGACGCGATACGTGGGGTGATCATTTTCACTGGGATGGGCCACTTCTCGTCGGCGATACCCCGACGGGGCGAGCGACCGTGCGGTGCCTTGCGATCAACCATCCGGATGCGGTGGTGCTCCGCGAACTCCTGATCGCCGAAGGAACTTTTCCTGGCTAAGTAGCTCACAGAGTAGATGCCTTCACGCAGACTCGCTCCGCCTCGGCCGCCTCCAACAACGCCGAACGGCTGGCCTACGCGGCCAAAGCCAACTGATCTCACCGCGCGGAGCCAAATGAACGGCTGGCAGTGCACGACCCGGCGGGGCAACCGTGGGCCGGGGTCGCCTAGGTACGCAGCCAGTTGACAAAAGAGTGTACTTCAGTACACTCTCCACCCTATGCCGTATTTCGAGTTCTTGTGGACGACTGAGAACACCGCCCACATCGCCGAACACGGCGTGTCACCAGCAGATTTCGAGGCGGTTGTGCTGCATTCGGTAAACCGAGGAATCAGTCGTCGCTCGCTACTCCCGGTTGCCTGGGGGTACACTTCTGATGGGCGCTACATCATGGCCGTGTATGAGCCCGTCGACGAAATCACCGTGTGTCCCGTGACTGCCTACGAAGTGCCTGAACCGCGATAGGTGATCCGATGACAACGCCAAACGGAGAGAGACGTAGCCCGGAGCCGACGCCCGCGGAAATCGACCGCCTGCGCATGCTTCGAGAGAGCCTTGCGAAAGAACTGCCCGACCTCATCGCTCGCGACCAACTGCGCAAAGCGGCCCGCGAGGAACGGTCCATCAGCGGGGCCGTCCGAGACGCGATTCACCGTAGCGATCTGCCGCTTCATACCATCGCCACCAAGGCCGGGCTGTCGCCCGTCGAACTCGACGAATTTCTCACGGGCGAACGTACGCTGCGATCAGACACGCTCGACCGCCTGGCGGCGGTGATCGGCTATCAGGCTCCGCCGGCCCGTGCAGGAGCATAAAGCCGCGTCAGGGCGAGCCGCTCCACCGGGCGGTACACTCCCCGGCATGAAGAAACCAACTTCAGCCCGCCGCACCATCGGCAAGAAACTTGATTCCTGGCAGGCGCTCATGGCCGAGGCCCGCCGGTTTCGCGACGCCCGCGACTGGTCGCAGTTTCACACGCCGAAAAATCTCGCCGCCGCCATGGCCATCGAGGCGGCGGAACTGCAGGAACGGTTTCTCTGGAAGACCGACAAGGAGATCGAACGCGACCTGAAGGACAATGCCAAACGCGATGCCGTCGTGGAAGAGGTCGCCGACGTCTTTCTCTTTGCACTCCTGCTCGCAGATCGGCTCGAGATCGACGTCGGCAAAGCGATCGCCGATAAGCTCGCTGCGAATGAGCTGAAATATCCCGTCGCCCTGGCCCGCGGCAATGCTCGGAAATACACGGAGCTCCGCGAGCCGTGATCATCTACGCCGAGACGAAGCGGCAGTTTCTCGAGGACGTGGATCTGAACCGCCTCGAACGGCGGCTGATCGACGGATTTGAGCGGCAGACCGGGGGCGTGCCGGCGGATCGGCACGTGTGGGCGGATGAATACACGCGGTTCTCAAACGCGCTCCGGCGGGCCGATGTCGATGACGACATGCAGGTGGCCATCGAATACCACATCTCCGCCGCCGGCCGATCCCGGGTGGACGTCTTGCTCGCCGGCAATGACGGCACCAACGACAATGGCCTGGTGCTCGAGCTGAAGTCGTGGAGCGACGCCGATAAGTCGGACGTGCCAGACCTCGTCTGGTCGCCCTACGGCGGCGGCTCGCTCTCGCAGCATCCCTGCGTGCAGGCCCGCAAATACAAAGGCCTTATCCTGCGGTTCAATGCCGACATCGCGGAGAAGAGCGTGGGCATCCACTCGGCCGCCTACCTCTTCAACCTCGTCCGCCGCAAGCCGGAGCCGCTCGAGGATCCCCGCTACCGCCACATCATCGACGACACGCATCTCTTCCTCGCCGACGATGCCGACGCCCTCTCGCGGTATATCGAGAAATACGTGCGGCACCGGTCGCGGCACG
>Ga0315902_10006728_pt1 | contig 15866 bp, 9 predicted proteins | sample LakEriMetagenome_9_FD_203523 | JGI IMG/M metagenome (GOLD analysis project Ga0315902, IMG submission 203523) | Freshwater fungal communities from buoy surface, Lake Erie, Ohio, United States - Buoy 12 MA117 | ecosystem: Environmental > Aquatic > Freshwater > Lake > Lake biofilm | place: USA...
GGGGCGCTCCGCAGCGGTTGGGAGGCATGCTCGGCGCCGGCGGCACTTGTGATTTCGATTCTCCGGCGGAATGTCGGCGTCCTGCGTCCACAAGTGGCACCGGCTTCTGCGCGTGCCTCCGACCCGCTGCTCGCCGTGATGGTACGGGTGGCGGGCAGGTGTGGGACTTGGATGGACGGCGTCTCCTCAGGGTGCCGGCCGGTATCCCCTCGTGTGCGCTCGGGGCTTCCTGACTACCTTCGCGCAGTCACGTGCGTCGAGCGAGGGGCTGCCCGTGCCCGGGAGCCGGGCTATGGGAGCAAGCGCGGCCAGGATGGCGCAGCGCAGTGGACATGCGGTTCGCGTCGGACAGGATGCCCGATGCGAACGTCCGGCGACGGGGCATGGGCAGCCCCGAGCGGCGCGACTACAGCAGGCTTTCCAGAAGCAGCCGCATCTTTCGGAGTTCGGCCACTTGGTCGACGCCCTCGAGCGGCGGCATGTGGGCGCACAGCGCCCGCTTGTAGCCCACCCGCTCGAGCTGCGACACAATCTTGCCGTACTCCACGTTGCCCTGACCAATCCGCACCTGGAACGCGTCGGGCTTCGTATCGCGGAGGTGGACGTGGGCAACGTATTTGAGGATCGGCTCCCACGACGCCGGCTTCTTGTGACCGAAGATGAAATGAGTGGGATCGAGGGTCACGCCGAGACCGGGGACGTTGCGGCAGAGCGATGCCGTGGTTTCAGGATCCTGCGTCATGCGTCCGGCTGACGTCTTCACCGCCACCACGGCCCCAAGCCCGGAGCCGATCGCCACGAGCTTCCTGAGCCGCTCGATCTCGCCATTGAAGGGTGTCCCGAGTTCAGACGACTCCACGACCAGCGTGACGACGCCGAGCGACTTGGCAAGCCGGCAGCAGGCGGTGAACTGATCGTAGACGGCCGGGGTCTCAGGCGCCGCGAACGACACGGCGACCGGACGGAGCCGCTGCAGGTCGCTGCACTGGGCGATCGCCGCCTCGGGATTCGCCGCCACGGCGGCAGGCTGCAGGTGGCCGCCCTGCTCGTGCACGTCAAGTTCGACCGCCGTGAACTCGAGCTCGGCGAGCCGCTCCATGGCGGCGGCCAGTGGCATGTCGGGCAGGCATTCCGTGCTGACGCAGACGAACACGTGGGGAGACTCCTGACAGGAATGGGCGGGGGGCCGAACGACATCGCCCGCGAGGGGCTGCCTCGACCGCGACGACGCAAGGGTAGCGGTAGCCCGCGCAAACTGGCAACCTCCGACGCACGCCGCGGCGCATGGTGGCGTACAATCGGCGAGAACGCACCACCTCGGCCACTACCTCTGCCACAGCGGAGACTTCCTCCATGCAGATTGAATCGCAGCAGCCACCGACGCGAGTGATTCTCGAGCAGGCGAATCCGTGGAGCCGGTGGTTCGCCCGGGCGGGTTGGATCGTCGCCGGAATCGCGGTGCTCTCGGCCGTCGGCAGCGCCGGCGCCTTCTCGAGGTATTTCCAGCGGGACAGCCGCGTGGTGGAGAAGTGGCATTCCCTCTCCAAGCTCGCGGCCGACAAGGTGGCCGTGGTCAGCGTCACCGGCGCGATTCTCGGCGGCGACGGTTTCGTGCGGGCCCAGCTCGACCAGGTGGAAGAGGACGACGCGGTGAAGGCGATCGTGTTACGGGTTGATTCTCCTGGAGGTACGGTCAGCGGCAGCGATGAGATCCACCACCGCCTCGCCACACTGGTGGAGAAGCGTGACATTCCCGTGGTGGTGAGCATGGGGGGCATCGCGGCCAGCGGCGGCTACTACGTGGCGATGGCCAATCGAGGCAAGGACGACGTCATCTTCGCCGAGCCTGCCACGCTCACCGGTTCCATCGGCGTGATCATTCCGCACTTCGATGTCTCGCAGGCGTTGCGGAAGTTCGACATCCGCGACGACTCGATCGCCAGCGGGCCGCTCAAAGAGATGCTCAGCGTCACCAAGGATCGCACGCCCGAACTTGCCGAGAAGGAGCGAAAGCTCATCCAGGAGTTGGTCGACGACATGTTCCGTCGGTTCAAGGAGATCGTGAAGGCAGGGCGGCCCAAGCTTGACGACGCCGCGGTCGATCGCGTGGCCACGGGGCAGATCTTCACCGCGAGGCAGGCGCTCGAGGCCGGTCTCGTCGACCGGATCGGCTTCTTGGAGGACGCCATCGACCGGGCGGTGGAACTCGCGGGCCTGCCTGCCGAGAAGGCGAGGGTCGTGAAGTACTCCAAGCCGAAGGGCCTGCTCGACGAGGTGCTTGGCGGGGCTGCGCCCACGGGCCGGGCCGATCTCGCCGCGATCGCCGAGCTCACCACGCCGCGGGGCTGGTATCTCTGCAGCTGGCTCCCCGCCCTCGTGCGCAGCGAGTAGACGCGGGGCGTGGACGGCACCGAGGCACTCGCGAGGAAACGTATAGTCGAATCGTGCTGCCGGCCCGTATCCCCTCGCTTGCGCTCGGGGCTTCCTGCGGCACATACTCAGCGAGATGGCATGGGCAGCCTCGAGCGGCGCATCGCCCATGGTCCCCATCGCTCACGCGATTGGGCTTCCTGATAGAGCGAGCGAGGGCAGCCACAGGTTTGACACCCGTGCCACGAGGAGTCACACGGTGTGGTCGGTCAGCCGGCGAGCACGGCGGCGATCGGCTTGCCGTCGTTACCGATCTTGAATGGCCGGCCGTTGGGCGCGATGAACTCCTTCTCCCACGGCAGGCCGCAGGCGGCTGCGATCGTGGCGTTGAAGTCGGCCACGCTCACGGCGTCGCGATCGGGCACGCGGCCGCCGGCGTCGCTGGCGCCGTGCACGATGCCCGCCTTCACCCCGGCGCCGGCGAGCACGGCCGAGAAGACGGCCGGGTGATGATCGCGACCGGCGTTCTCGTTGATCTTCGGCGAGCGACCGAACTCGGTCGCGAGCACCACGAGCGTGCTGCCGAGGAGGCCGCGGGCCTCGAGGTCCTCGAGCAGGGCCGCCAGGGCGGCGTCGAGTTCGCCAACCTTCCCAGGCAGTTCCTCCCAGAGCTCGCGGTGCATGTCCCAGCCCCCCATTTCCACCTCGACGCAGCGGACGCCGCTCTCCACGAGCCGCCGCGCCAGCAGGCAGCCTTGCCCGAGCCGCGAGCGGCCGTATCGCGCGCGGGTCTTTTCATCCTCGCGGGCGATGTCAAAGGCGGCGAGGTCGCCGCTGCCCATCAGCCGTACGGCGTCGGCATACATGCGGTCGTAGGCCTCGATCTGCCGGCCTGCGTGGTGCTGTTTGAAATCACGGTCGATTCGGTCGGCGAGCGAGAGCCGCCGCTCGAAGTTGGCCTGGGACAGGTAGGCCGGTCGCGAGATGTTCTCCAGGCCCCGCTCCGGATCGGCCAGCGGCACCGGCGTGACGGCGGGGTCGAGGAAGCCACACCCCGGGTGCTCGTTGCCGTTGCCCACGAGCACGTAGCCGGGGAGATCCCGGCTCCGCTTGCCCAGCACGTGCACGGCCCACGAGCCGAACGACGGATGACGGATGCTGTTGAGTTGCGGGTAGCTCGTCCGCATGAGATAGGTGCCCTGCTCGTGGGCGCCGGTCTCGGTGGTCAGCGAGCGGATGATGGCGAGCCGGTCGGCGAGGCCGGCCAGCCGCGGCAGGTGCTCGCCGAACCGGACGCCGGGTAGTTTCGTGGCGATCGTCCCGGTCTCGCCTTGCTCCTCGCGATCGGGCTTCGGATCGAAGGTGTCGATGTGGCTCATCGCCCCGCGCATCATCAGCGTGATGACGTTGAAGCCGCCGGTGGCCGTGTCTTCCGCGGCCGACGCGGCCCGGCCGACGACGGATTCCAGAAGCGTGAGGCCAAACGCGGCACGGGCGGCGTTCCCGAGTAACGCGCGGCGGGTGTGCCGGTCGTCGCAGAGCGCGGGTAAGACTCGCATGGCTTCCTACTGGATGAAGAGAAACTCGCGGGTGTTCAGCAGTGCCCAGATGAGGTTGCCGCAGCCCGTGGCGGGATCCGACGCGGTGAGCTCTTCGATCGCGGCCTGTCGGTCATCCGCAGACGGCTCGTGCGACAGCACCGTCACGAAGACGACGTCCACAGCCTCGTCGGCGGTGTGCGCCATCACGGTTTCGTAGGCCACCGAGCCCTCTTCGAGCATGGCATGCGTGATGGAGCCGTTGAACATCGCCAGGATCTGCGGGATCGTCGGTACGGTTCGCCCGCCCTCGATCGTCTCCCTGTCGCTCTGGCCGAACTGCCGGAGGAAGTGGCCCAGCGGCAGCGGTGTCGGCATCTCGCTCGCCTTGAGCAGCCACTGCCCCCGATACCCGCAGACCCTGGTGAGCCGCCGCTGGTAGGCCCCAGGACCGTACTGGGCTACGAACCGATCGAACTGTCGCTCGACGTCGTCGATCGTCGCGGTGCGGAGATCGACACTGGCCGCGTCGGCAATCTCAGCCGCCGTCGGCCGCTGCACGCTCCATGGATTGCGGGCGATGAGGCCCACGATGGAGTCCCAGATCTGCTCGGCCGTCATGCGCCGCAGCGCGGGCCCTGGATATCGGAATGGCACGCCGGCGGTCGGGTCGTGGACCACCGCCCGTCGCTGGTAGGCGGACGTCGAAACGAGCACGCGGACATACTCGCGGAGATCGAAGTCGAGGCGGAGCACGAGGGAGGTCAGGTGCTCGAGCAGCTCAGGGTCACTGGCAGGATTCTCCTCGCGAAAATCGTCGACAGGCTCCACGAGGCCCACCCCCATGACCTTCTTCCAGAGCCGGTTGGCAATCGTCCGGGCGAACTGGCGGTTGGTCCGTGCCACCATCCAGGAGGCGAACTGCTCGCGGCTGTCGGCATTCCGGACACTGGCGGGCACCGTGCCCCAGAGCAGTTCCCGCTCCACTGGATCAGACGGCTTCGCGTCGTCGTACTGGTAGTCGTGAGGCAGCCTGAGCGTGGTGTCATGGAAACTCACCGCCGCGGCGTTGGCCTGAATGAACTGCACCAGTGCCCCCGCCTTCTTGCCCTTCGCCTCACGGGCTTCCCTCACGAGCATCCGCACCGCAGGAGGCGGAATCGGCTTCGGCTCCTTGCCGGGTTTCACCGACTTCACCGCTCCACCAAGTCGCGTTCGCGTGCCCGCGGTAAAGGCCGCCAGTTCGTAAAACTCGTGCTGCGTCCAGTGATCGAACGGATGGTCGTGACACTGCGCACAGCCGATCTGAGTGCCGAGCAGCACCCGGACGGTGTTGTCGACGTAGGGCAACGGCATGCCGTCGTCACGGAGTTGGAAACCGACGGCGGGGTTCTCCCAGAGCCGACCGTCGGCGGTGAGCATCGCGTGGACCCAGTCGTCGTACCGCTTGTTCGTGCGGATGGCGTCCTTCACCCAGGCCAGGTAGGGCTCGAACACCAGATTCTTCTGCGGCCGCTCGGTGAGCCGTAGGACGTCAGCCCAGTAGTTGTAGAAGTGGCTGACGTAGTCGGGGCTCGCCAGCAACCGCTCGATCAGCAGATCTCGCTTGTCCGAGGCGGTATCCCGAAGAAACATCACCGCCTCTTCGTATGTGGGAATCCGGCCGGCGAGTTCGAGATGAATCCGGCGGACGAACTGGCCGTCGTCGAGGGGTGTCGACGGCTCGACGTCGTGCTCCAGCCAGCGGGCGGTGAGGTGTTCGTCGATCTCGGCCGCTTCGGCTCGGACGCGTTCCCGGCGACCGGCATCGACTGCCGCCACCTCCATCACGGGCCCATCGGCGACGACTGTCACCGCTGCCGGCAGGCCGGCACGCGGTGCGACGCGAGCGGGCTTCGCCCGGTTGGCCGCCAGGCATGTTGTGGCCAACACCACGGCGGCCGTGACCACGGCCAGGCTCGATCGTTTCCACTCGCGTAGCCCGATCACGGCATCACCCTCGTCGGTCACTCCGCGACAAACCCTGCCTGAGGGAACGCCCGCGGCCTCACGGCCGGTCGGCTTTGAAATGCCGGGCACTCCAGCACGCGGTTCCTATGCGATCCGTATCCCTTGAACGGTGACGAACTCGAAAGGTTTCGCCCCACCCGCCTTCCGATAGTCTACCGCCCGGATACGACCTATCCCACGGCGGCGACGGCAGCGAGGTCGTCGACCGACGGCGTGCGGCCGGCGGCTCGAGCCAGGGCGAGCCGGCACCAGGCGTCGGCGGGGGCGAGCGCCGCGTCGTCGCCCGAGGCGTCGGCATGGTGGACGACCGCCAGCACGCTCACCGCATCACGGACCGCGGCCGAGAGGCCGCCCACCTCGAGCTGCCGCTCGGCGAGTGTCCGGCCGTGCCGGCGGATGGCGCGATCGATGGCGACCGACAGGCTCGCGAGCCGGCGACGGGCCGCGGCCGCGTGGCGGCGGAGCCGGCGGTCGAGAAGGGTGTCATGGCGTCCCGCGCCGGCGACGGCCGCCGCCGCGACCCGCCAGGCGAGCCATGATCCCGCCCGCCGCCACACCGCGGCGTCGCGCGACCCCGCAACGGGATGGTGCTTGGCGATTCCCTTGAAGAGAGCCAGACCGAGCAGGTCGCTCTCCCCCTCGTAGACGGTGACGGCGAAGTGGTCATGGAGGGAGTCGCCGAGCGGATGGCCCACGAGGAAGGCCCGACCGCCGTGCACGCCGAGCGCGTCGATGGCGGCATCTCGAACGCAGTGGCTGGCGACCACCTTGGCCGTGATCGCCTCCCACTCGCCCCCCTGCCCGTCATCGATCGCCGTTGCCGCCCACGCAGCCAGCGCGTCGCAGGCCACGATCGACGCCGCGATCCTGCCGAGGCGTCCCTGGATCAGTTGCCGCGACGCGATCGGCTGCTTCCAGGTGACCCGCCGCGTGGCATGGTCGCAGGCCTGCGCGAGCAGGAGCCGCAGCGTGCCGGCCGCCTGTGCGGCGAGCGTGACGCGGCCACGATTGAGGCCATGCCAGACGATCCGCAGCGGGTCGCCGGCAGGGCCGGCCTCGATCACGTCGCGGGCATCGACCTCGAAGCCGACGAACTCGAGGGCCGCGTTGTGCGCGTGCTTGAGCGGATGGAGCGAATAGCGTCGCAGTCGAAACTCCGGCGTATCGGCGTCAGGCAGGCGGACAACCACCACGACCGGCTTGCCGTCGCACATCGCCAGCACCTTCACGAGCCGGCCGTGGGTCGCGCCCGTGATGAACATCTTCGTGCCCGTGAGGAGCAGCCGGCCGTCGCGGCGCTCCAGGACGCTGCTCACCCTCGCCAAATCGCAGCCCGCGTCAGGCTCCGTGGCGGCGAAGATGGAGAGCGGCCGCCCCGCCGCGAGCGGTGGCAGCAGTCGAGCCTGCTGCTCCGCCGACCCAAAGGCCGTGACCGCCGAAACCGCGCCGATCGACGAATGCACCGCCAGCGTGCCGGCGGCGGTCGGCACGTTCGCCGCGAGTCGCGTGATCACCCGGGCCAGATCGAGCATCGAACCGCCGCTGCCGCCGTAGGTCTCGGGCACCGCCAGCCCCCAGAGACCGGTGTCGCCAAGGGCCTCCTCGGCCTCCCTGGAAAACACGCCCGAGCGCGGCGGCGGAGCGTCGGCGATCGGCGGGGCGGAGGGTTGCTCGTCGGCGAGTCGCTCGTAGAGCCTCTGCTCCCCGCGGAGCCGCGCGATCTCGGATTCGGCGCGTTCAAGAACCGCCTCGATTCGGTCCGGCAGAGGCTCGGCCACCTTCGCCGCCGCCTCCGCAAAACCGCCGGCGCCTCCATGCCACATCGCCGACATGATCCACGAACGCCGTTCGCTCGCCGCCTTCTCGCTCATCTCGCTTCGGGTCTCCGCGGCTCCGCGCCGGTCGCTCGCCTCCGCGGCGCGCAGCACCCGATCGTGGAAATGACGCTCGATCACAGACCGTTTCAGTTTGAGCGAGGGGGTCGCCTCGCCGTGGGCCACATCGAAGGCCCGGTCGGCGATCACGAACGTCTTCACCCGCCACGACCGCGGCAGCGCCGACTGGCGGCGGGCGAGGCGCCGGGCGAGCCATGCCCTCACCCGCGGATGGGAGACCGCCTGCCGTCGACTGAAGACCACGAGCCCCAGCCGCCGAATCGCGGCACGGAGCACGGCGGGCTCCGGAACGACGATCGCCGTTGGCCGCCGCTGCCCAGCCCCCACCACGCACACCTGCGCCACCGAGTCGTCCTCGGCGAGGGCTGCCTCGACGGCAGCCGGCGGGAGCTTCACGCCGTTGGCGAGCACGATCACGTCGCCGAGCCGACCGGTGATCCGCACGTGACCATCGGGGTCGATCTCGGCGAGATCACCGGTTTCGAGCCAGTCGCCACATGCCGCGAAACCGGGCCGCGGCGGCGTGTCGGGGGGAGCGACGACACCGATCGACCGGCTCGGCGTGTGGACGAGAAGTTGGCCCCGCGTGTCGGGACGATCGTCGAGCCGCACCTCGACACCAGACACCGGCGGACCGACCGTGCCGACCTTCACGATCCGTGGATTCGCCAGCGTGACCACCGGCCCCGCTTCCGCGAGCCCATAGCCTTCGACGAGTGGCAGCCCCCGCGACGCGAAAAAATCGGCCGTCCGGCGACGGAGCGGCGCGCCCCCGGAGATGCAGACCCGCACCTCGCCGCCGAGAGCCACCGCGAGGTCGGCGATCCGGCCGGCCGCCGCCGCCCGCTCCAGTCGTTCGAAGAACGCCGGCACGCCGAGGATCGCCGTCGGGGGCGCGACCCGGCAGGCGTCGAGTACGCGGCCGCGGTCGCGGACAAGGTTGAGACATCCACCGCGAACCAGCGCCGTGCCGAGGTCGCCGGTGAGGGCGAGCGAGTGGCTCAGCGGCAGCCACGACAGCCGCACGTCCCGCGGATCGTCGAGAAACACGTCGGCTGCCGCAACCGCGTTGGCGGCGAGCGACCGCTGCGAATGCATCACGCCATGCGGCACACCGGTCGTGCCAGAGGAGAGCAGGATCGCGCAGCAGGCCTCGGGATCGCACTGCCGGGCGAATCCGTCGACGCGGTCCCGGACGGCGGCGGGAATCGCGGCGAGGCCGCGCCAGCCCTCACCGTCGAGGCCAGCGGCCGCCAAACGCCCGCCCGGAGTGATATCGACCGCGATCCGACCGGCCACGTCCCGCGGGGCAAGGGACCCGATGCCGCCCGAGAAGACGACGCCCCGCGGAGCCAGCCAGTCGAGGTGCGCGAGGTGCTCCTCGCGGTGGGCGTCGGCATGCAGCGGCACGTGGACGACGCCCGCCAGCAGGCAGGCGAGATCGACGAGGATCCAGTCGGGCGAATGCGAGCCGACGTGGGCGAGACGGTCACCCCGTCCGAGACCCGCCGCGGCGAATGCATCGGCGAGGTGCACGGCCGCGGCGCTGACCTCTGCCCAGGTCCACGCAGATGCCTTCGTGCCGCGGCCGGCCGCGGGGCCGGCCGCCAAGCCGTCGACGATCGCACAGCGATCGCCGGCATCGTGCGCCCGCGCGGCCACGAGATCGACGAGCGTCGCCGCAGCCTGACTCCCGTCGGCAGGATGCAACTCGCGCCGGGTCGTCGCCGAGGGATTCATCGGCCGACCCGTTCGAAGAGAACTGCGATCCCCTGGCCGAGACCGATGCACATCGTCGCCAGACCGTACCGGCCGCCACCGTCGCGAAGCGCATGGAGAAGCGTGGTGGCGATCCTCGCGCCGCTGGCGCCGAGCGGATGGCCGATGGCGAGCGATCCACCGCGGACGTTGACCCGCGCGGGATCGAGACCGAGTTCGTCGATGCAGTGCAGGGCCTGGGCGGCGAAGGCCTCGTTGAGTTCGACCAGATCGATGTCGGCCAGGCTGATCCCGCGGCCGGCGATCCGCGCGAGCAGTTTTCCCGTGGCCTGAATCGGCCCGGTGCCCATCGCGGCCGGCGGCACGCCGACGACGGCCGTGGCCACGACGCGGGCCAATGGTTCGAGCGACTGCCGTGCCGCTTCCGCCTCGCTCATCACCACCAGCGCCGCGGCCCCGTCGCTGAGCGGGGCGCTCGTGGCCGCCGTGATCGTGCCGATCCTGGGTAGAAACACGGGCTCGAGGTCCGCCAGCGCCTCGAGGCTCGAGTCGCGACGGATCGACTGGTCGCCAACGGCCTCCTCGAGGGCCCCCGCTTCGTCGTGGCCGATCACACGGACGATCTCTTCGTCGAACAGCCCGGCCTCCGCGGCCCGCGCCGCCTTCTCGTGGCTGACGAGGGCAAACTCCTCCTGCCGCCGCCGCTCGATGCCGTGGGCCGAGGCGAGTTGCTCCGCCGTGAGCCCCATCGAGAGCATGCCGCGGCTCGTGCGGGCCAGCGCCTGCGGGTGGATGTCGACGGCCGACTCCATGGGCAGGTGGTGCATGTGCTCCACCCCGCCCACCACCTGCACATCCGCGGCGCCGGCGACGATCGCATGGCAGGCCTGGGCGAGGGCCTGGAGCGACGAACCGCAGAGGCGGTTGACCGTCGTGGCGGCGGCGGTGAACGGCAGGCCCGCCATCAGCGCCACCGTGCGGGCGACGTTGCCACCGAGTTCGCCCCGCTGCTGCGTCGCCCCGAGCACGACGTCTTCGATCGTCTCCGGGGCCACGCCGCTCCGCTCGACCACGGCTCTCACCACCGCAGCCGCGAGCTCATCGCCGCGGACGTGGCGAAAGATCCCCTTCGCGGCATGCGCCCGACCGATCGCGGTGCGACAGCAGGCGACCACGACGGGTGTCGTGGCGGGATCGCGCGATGGGAAGGAGGCGCTGGCAGTCATGGGCGGCACTTCAGGAGGTGAACGGCCGGCCGCTCGAGGCGTGAGCGAGGAGCCGTTCGGTCGGCTTCATCCGTAGCCCGAGTTCCCCGAGCGGCTCGAGCCGGCGGACCACCTCGCCGGCCCCGAGCGAGTCGCCCCAGGCCAAGAGGCCACCGCGAAACGCCGGGAACCCCAGGGCGTGAATCACTGCCAGGTCGACGTCGCGACCGTCGCGGACGAGCCCTTCGTCGAGGCCGCGGAGCGCCTCGAGCAGCATCGGCAGAAAGAGCCGGTCCACGATCGTGCGGTCGCTCGACTCGCGCGGTGGGTAGGCGTAGCGGGCGATCACCTCGATGGCCTTGTCCTCTCGGCCCACGACCCGACCGTGCGGGCCGGCATCCGCATACCGATAGAAGCCCGCGGCCGTCTTGCGGCCGAGCTTCCCCGCCTTGACGAGCGCCGGAATCACCGGTGAGGCCTCGATCCGGTCGCCGTAGGCGGCACTGAGCACGAGGCCTGCATAGAAGGCCGTGTCGAGCCCGATCATGTCGTAGAGTTCGATCGGCCCCAGCGGCATGCCGAAGCCGCGTGCGACGCGATCGATCCGCTCGGCGGGCACGCCCTCGCGGAGCAGTTCGCCGGCCTCGTGCAGGTAGGGCATCAGGATCCGGTTGACGAGGAATCCCGGACTGTCGTTGACGACCACCGGACACTTGCCGAGCCGCTTGGCATGGGCCACCGCGCGGGCCACCGTGGCATCGCTCGTCGCCGGTCCGCGGATGACCTCGACGAGCGTCATCCGGCGCACGGGATTGAAGAAGTGCAGCCCGCAGAACCGCGAGGGATCGGCGAGGCCGGCGGCCAGGCGGCCGATCGGATTGGTCGACGTGTTGGTGGTGATCACCGTGCCGGGGCCCACGTTCCGCTCGATCTCGGCGAGTACCTGCTGCTTGACGTCGGGCCTCTCCGTCACGCTCTCCATCACGAGGTCGGCGGCGGCGAGGACCGCCAGACTCGTCGCGGTCCGCAGCCGGCCGGCGAGTTCGACCGCGCGAGCCTCGTCGGGCCGCTTCGCGAGACGATCCCAGGCGGCTTCCTCGAGGATGCCCGGTACACCCGTGGCAAGGGCCTCGGGATTCACGTCGATGAGCGTGACGGAGAGTCCGGCCCGCAGGTGGCTCGCGGCGATCCCCGCGCCCATGATGCCCGCGCCGACGATCGCTGGTGCGACCACCGGCGACGGTTCGCCAGCGGATGCCACCTCGACGCCAGGATCGCGACGATTCCGTTCGCCGATGGAAAATACCCGGAGCAGGTTCCTCGCAACCGGAGTCGCGGCGAGTTTTGCAAAGGCCTCTGATTCCAGCCGCGAGGCCGTCGCCGCATCGACAGCGGCGCCGGCGAGGATCGTGCGGAGGATCGCGGGAGGCGCCGGATAGTGGCCGCCGGTGCGGCCCAGGATCACGGCGGCCGTGGTGGCCTCGAGGAACTCCCGCTCCACGGCATCGAGTTTGATCGCAGCCGACATGCGGCGGCGGCGGGCGGCGATGAAGCCGTCGTCGCCACGAAGCACGAGCAACCGCCGAGCCGACTCGATCGCCTCCGCAGCCGGCACGCAGGCATCGACGACGCCGGCCCGCGCGGCAGACGCACCATCGAGCGGTTCGCCCGAAGCCGCCAGTTCGACTGCGGGGCCCGGACCAATCAACCGGGCGAGGCGGACGGTGCCTCCCCAGCCGGGCAGAAGTCCGAGTTTGACCTCTGGCAGGCCGATCGAGGTGTGGCGTTCGGACGTCGCCACGCGGAGATCACAGGCGAGGGCGAGCTCCAAGCCGCCGCCGAGACAGGTGCCGTCGATCACCGCCGCGGACGGAAACGAGGCGGTGAGTTTCGCGAACACGGCCTTGCCGCGGTCGCAGAGATCGGCCACCTCGGCGGCCGGGAGCGTGGCGAGTTCCTCCAGCCGCGACACGTCGGCCCCGGCGAAGAAACTGCCCGGCCGACCCGACAGCAGAATCACGCCCCGCGGCGGCTCGGCCGCAAGCCTGTCGAGGACGTCGGAGAGTTCCGCGACCACCTGCCGAGTGAGCACGTTCTGGCGATGGCCGGGCACCGCGAACGTGAGCCGGACGAACCCGTCGGCATCCTGCTCGACGGCCAGCGTCTCCAGATCGCGGTCGATCGCGGGCATTTCGGGGTGCTTTCGTCCGTTTCGCTTGCCTGAAGGGCCAAAACCGCTAGTGTATCGGGAGTTTTCCCGGGCCACAGCGGCCCCAGCGGTCGCCGCTCGGGTGCGAGGAACAGGCTCGGTCTCGAAGCACGGAGGATGCAGCGTTCATGGCGAACCACGCTCATGGGTCGGCCGGATCGAGGACAGCTGGGGCAGTGACCGTTGACACCGTGTCGGGCCGCGGCTCGGCGGCGATGCAGGTGGCGATCTGGCTTGCGCTCGTCGCCCTCGCGGTCGCTGGCAGGCTCTGGCAGCCCTCGTGGAACGGCGAACCGCTCTGGCATGCCACGCCACTGGCCGCCGTGGCGCTCGCGGCTGGGTTCCTGTTCGCCAACCCGCTCGTTGCCGCTAGTGTGCCCCTCGCCGCGCTCGCGATCAGCAATCTGGCACTGCCCGGGTATGGCAGCCTCGGCGTCGCCGCAGTGGTCTATGCCGCGACCGCCTGGCCGGTGCTGCTCGGCACGGCGGGAATCCTCGGTCGGGAACGGCCCCGCTGGTTGGCGGTGGTCGGTGGAAGCCTCGCCACCTCGCTCGTCTTCTTTTTCAGCTCCAACTTCGCCCACTGGGCGTTCATGGCAGACTACCCGCATACGGTCGCCGGCCTCGGCGAGTGCTTCCTCGCTGCGCTGCCGTTCTACCGCTGGATGCCGCTCGGTGATGCCGCCTGGACGCTGGCCACCTTCGGTCTCATCGCGGCGGCCAGGATCGCCGCGGAGGCTGCGGCGACGCGACGGCTCCGTCCGCAGGCGGTTTCATCCAGGCCGCTTGACTGACCGGAAAACCGGTCGAGAATGAATCGTGCCTCGGTTGGTGGTGGCCCTTTCGGCTTCCCTCGATCGCATCGCGCCGCGGGAATGGCGGAATTGGCAGACGCGCCAGGTTGAGGGCCTGGTGGTAGTAATACCGTGCAGGTTCAAGTCCTGTTTCCCGCATTGATTCTCTCCTTCTTCCGCGAACTCCGGCCGCCTCGCTCCGGGTCCCCATGACCACGAACCCAGACCCTTCGGCCACGGAGCAGACGGAGCCCGTGGACGCCGCGAAGCAGCCCGACTCCGCACCCCGCGCAGAGACTTCGGAAGCTCCGCGTCGGATCCAGATCGGCACGCAGCGGGCTGGCGTGAATCCGCCGTCGCTGGCACCGAAGTATCAATACATCGCTCCGCCCGCACCGCGGACCGATGACGCGGGAGCGACCGCCGTCGCCAGCGACGCCGGAACGACGCCCGAACCACAGGCCACTTCGGCGGGCACCGCTCCGACCGGCAGCGAGCCCAAGCACGAAGGCCGCGGCCCCCGCGACGGTGGTCGTGGCCGTCGCGACCGACGCCGCGACGACAAGCCGCGGTCGTTCACCGACGTGCTGCCTCCCGCTCGCCGCGTCGCCGTACCCAACATTCGGGGCGGTCTCGACGAGGATCTCGAAGCCGACTTCGAGGCGGCGCTCGAGGGTGTCGCGATCGACGAACTTCTCGAGGCCGGCGCTACGGCGAAGGCCGAGGCGCCGATCGATCCGGGTTCGCGGCTGATGGCGACCGTGCTCTCGATCGGCCCCGACACGGCCTTCGTGGATCTCGGTGGCCGCCGGCAGGGCGCCATGAAACTGGCCGGCCTGCTCGACGCCGGCATCGACCTGCCCGCCGTCGGCGACTCGATCGAGGTGTCGGTCGGCTCCCGCAACGACGACGACAATCTCTACGACGTGGCGCTCGCCAACCGCGCCGTCTCCGTCGAAGACTGGTCGCAGCTTCAGGCGGGAATGATCGTCGAAGCCCGCGTCACGGCCGCGAACAAGGGGGGCCTCGAATGCGAGGTCGCCGGGCTCCGCGGCTTCATGCCGGCGAGCCTCGTGAGCACCTGGCGGATCGAGAACCTCGAGGAAATGGTCGGCCAGACGCTCGACAGCCTGGTCACCGAAATCGTTCCCGAGGCGCGGCGACTGGTGCTCTCGCGGCGGGCGGTCATCGAAAAGCAGGCGGCAGATGCCAAGTCGAAGATGCTGGAGACGCTCGAGCCCGGGGCCGAGTTCGACGGCATCGTCCGCTCGGTCCGTGAGTTCGGCGCGTTTGTCGACATCGGCAACGGCGTCGAGGGCCTGATTCACGTGAGCGAGCTCTCGTGGGACCGCGTCGCCAACGCGGCCGACGTGCTCAAGGCCGGCGAGAAGGTCCGCGTGGTCGTCAAAAAGGTGGACCACGAGACCGGCAAGATCGGGCTCTCGGCCCGCGACCTGATCGAGAGCCCGTGGAAGCGGGCCGGCGACAAGTATCACGTGGGAGCCACGGTGAAGGGCGTCGTCAGCCGGATCGCTCAGTTTGGGGCGTTCGTGAAGCTTGAGCCCGGCATCGAGGGGCTCGTGCACATCTCCGAACTCGCCACGCGGCGCATCCGCAGTGTCAGCGACGTAGCCCGGGAGGGCCAGCAGGTGGAGTGCCGCGTGATCACGGTCGATCCCGACGAGCAGCGGCTCTCACTCTCGATCAAGGCGCTCGCACCGGCCCCTTCCTCGAAGGAGCAGCCTGCGGCCGAGGAGCCCGAGGTCGACGAACCCGTGGCGCCGCCGGTCGCGAAGAAGCGAAATACGCCCCTCAAGGGTGGCACCGGCGGCAATCAATCCCAGGGCGAGAAGTTCGGCCTGAAGTGGTGAGCGCGGGCGACCGGCTCGCGTGAAAGCCCGACGCCGTAAGGCGTGGGACGCGGTCGAAACAAACGCCGCGTCACGCATGACTGCGCCCGAGGCCTGACGGCCCTCGGCTTTCATGGAACGGGTCAGCAGCCGATCGTCCGCTTGCCCATCCAGGCGACGAGCGGCTCCGGCACGGTCACCGTGCCGTCGGCGTTCTGATGGTTCTCCAGGATCGCGATGATCGCCCGGCTGATCGCCACGGCCGTGCCGTTGAGC
>Ga0315902_10006735_pt1 | contig 15854 bp, 38 predicted proteins | sample LakEriMetagenome_9_FD_203523 | JGI IMG/M metagenome (GOLD analysis project Ga0315902, IMG submission 203523) | Freshwater fungal communities from buoy surface, Lake Erie, Ohio, United States - Buoy 12 MA117 | ecosystem: Environmental > Aquatic > Freshwater > Lake > Lake biofilm | place: USA...
GAGATGATCCTCGCCCGCAAGGGTGGACCCCACCGCGACCGTCGAGAGAAGCGGTCCAACAACCCCAAGAACCAGGAGTGGTGATCGCCATGAGCTTTGACGAAGTGGAACTCAACGAACTCCTCGTCCTCGTGCAGGACAAGGTCAACGAACTCCGTGGCCGTGCCCTCACGGATGATCAACATCAGATGGCCATCGAGTCCTATGCCGAGCTCGAGTGGAAGATTCTCAAAATGCTGGAGAGCTGAACATGGAAAACACGAACGTTCCCCAGGGCGAGTGGTTCACGAATGAGTGGGGTTCCCAGCGCTTCCACCACGAAGGTTGGGAGATCGTGATCCCAGAGGAGATGAACCGGTTGCACGCTCCCTATATCACTTGCCCATTCAATGACTGCCAAGTGGATATCACCGATGAAGGCCTGATGGTCTTCGGCGAGGAGTGCGGTGCAGACTACGCAGGTTACAGTGGAGTTCGGTTCACGATTCCGTGGATCATCGTGGCGGCTGCTGCCAAGGCCTTCGAAATCTGGAACGGGCAGTGCAAAGTTCAATGAGGAAAGGTTATACTAGGACCATGGACAACAACACTACTCCGTCCCAGATCGATTCCATCTGCACCGCCCTCGAACGTAAGTACCCCTTGGCTCGGTGCTGGTTCGAGCAGTTTCCTGGTAGGATCTTCATTCGATACGCCACGGGTCTCTCTGAGTACATCACCCTGCCACAGGCCGCAGCGATGCTCGCTCGTTAAACAGTGCAAAGTTCATCAGTGAAGTGATAGGATAGAACCATGAACGACCCCAAGAACTGGTCCACCGAAATCCGCCTCTGTGGTGATGAGATCTCCCTCCTCCTCGATGCCCTCGAGGAGCTCGGGGACTCGTCTAGCTTCGAGGGTGCCGATCTCTCCAGGGAGATCAATGCCCTCGCCCGCAAGCTCGAGGCAAAGTGGTTGGGCAACGCCTGATCCAGTGCAAAGTTCCCACCTGAAGTGATAAGGTAGATCCATGGAAATCATCACCGTCAACCGTCCCCACGAGTCCTATACCCTCTACGTCACCCCGAAGGATCGTGTGGAGATCCACACCCACAACCGAAGCGGTGAACTGGTGAACGTCAAGGTGTTCCGCGAGGGTGACATCGCGGAGTACGATTCCTACAACCTCCGCTACACGGCTCCCATCAAGGCCATCACGGCGAAGAACGTCATCTTCGACACGGGCTCCAAGTTCCGTCGAGACGAGACGAAGCGCCTCAAGATGGAGTCCTTTGCGTGGCGCAACCATGACTTCGACGCCGCCGAGGTGCAGGCCCAGAACGCCGAGACCTCGCGGTACATCTGATGGCCCACGTGACACACCACGAGACCCTCAGAAACGGGGTGAAGGTAAAGGTGACCGAATTCCGAGACGCTCACGGTGCGTCACTGGGGCGCACCGTCGAGGCCGATTGCCTCTGCTACGGCATCCCCTTCCGGACTCACTCGGTCGAAAATTGTCCCGCACGAGTGCAAAGTTCGTCCCCAAAGTGATAGGGTAGATCCATGGACAACATCACCAAGGGCACCAAGCTCATCCACATCGAGTCCGACGGCACGGAGAACGCCTGCAAGGTGGTGGAGGTGGACGGTCGGTGGGTCAAGGTCAAGTGGCTCGAGGCTCGGTGGAACCTCCGCACCGATTCTCTCCTCAACCGGAAGGGCACCACCTCCACCGTGTCCATCACCTCCCTCAAGGATCCGCGGCTCCCTGACCACGACGGCCGCTTTTGGTCGTGATCAGTGCAAAGTTCAACCCTGAAGTGATAAGGTAAGGCCATGGACAACAACAACTTCCCCAAGCCCAAGACCGACCGCATCATCGAACTCCTCGAGGAGCTGGGTGAACTGGAGGCGCAGAAGGCCGTCCTCCTCGTCGGTCCCTACACCCCCGACTACGTCGCCTCCCAGGCGCAGGACCTCACCTTCCAGATCGCGGAGATCGGCGGGGAGATCGTTCAGACCGTCAAGGACCTCGAGGACTCCCTCGCGGCGCTCAAGGCGGAGGCCGAAGAGGCGAGCAAGCCTCGTCCGATCTGGAGCGGTTGGCATCTCTAATCAGTGCAAAGTTCACCTCCGAAGTGTTAAGGTAAGGTCATGACCAAGCTCACCTACTCCCACCCGACCGATGGATCCATCTTCGAAGTGACTCGCGACCCGAACGTCTCGGGTGGTTGGCTTCAAGGATACATCGGGTCGTCCTACGCCGAGCTGGTCTCGGTGTTCGGTCAGCCTACCTACCAGGGCATCGACGGCAAGACGAAGGCCGAGTGGGACCTCATCATCAACGGTGTTGCCGCCACCATCTACGACTACAAGGAATACGACAAATCACTCGACCGGATCAGTGAATGGCACATCGGCGGCACCGACCCCGAGGCGGTACCGATGGTTCGGGGAGCTCTGGCGGCGTGGAGAAGTTCTCTTCAATGAGTGAAGAACACCTGAGAGTCATGTCTGAGACTGCGGCGGACATGGCCAGACGTCTCAGGACTGTGACAGACATCGCAGCTCGGCGGGGTATGATGTCCCTCCTCCTCACACTCTGCAGGAACATGGAGGACGTGGCTCCTCGAAACGCCTCGGTTGCGGCGCAGGACAGGGCGAATCAGTTGGGGATGGGGGACCTGAGGCGGTTCCACTTCGACGACGGTGGTCGGTTTCCCGGTGGTAGAAAGGCATCGAGGCTCCACTGGGAGCACTGGCGTCCCGCAGCTGACCTTCGTCGGGACATACTCGCACTCGAGGCTCCCACGCCGGAGGCCGTAGCCCAGGTGCTGAAGGGATCGAGGGTCTGTTGGATCCTCCTGGAGGAGAACGACAGGCTCAACTCCCTCGGGTTCAAGACAAACAGATCAGATCCTGCCGTCTGCTACGGGGCAGCGGGGATCGACCTCGCGCACGAGTGGGAATAAATCCGAGAATAGTGCAAAGTTCGTCCTGAAAGTGATAAGGTAAGACCATGGAAACGACCAACATCCTCCGCACGTTCACCGCTCCGGCCGTCGACATCACGATGCTCGTCATCTACACCTCTCGCAACGGTCGCCAGTACGAGAAGATGGTGCCGGCGTCCAAGCTCCACGGCGAGGTCCGCAAGATCTCGGACCGCGGTGGGCGATCGATCAAAGTTCTCTGAGAGCAGTGCAAAGTTCAACTCCGAAGTGATAGGGTAAGAGACATGAACGACACCTACAACGCCTTCTCCCTCCGACGCGGACCCGACGGCCTCGAGGTCACCCCCGTCTACCATCCCGACAACGGCATCGAGGTGGAGGTGGTGGAACCCGCGGCGGAGGACGACTGGGAGGACCACGTGGACTGGCAGAACTTCTACAGCGACCCGCCGGTGATCGGCTGATAGTTCCGCGGCAGTGCAAAGTTCAACGTCAAAGCGGTAGAGTAAGAGACATGGACGCAGCCAAATTCGCCAAGTTCTCCGCCGCCCTCGAGGCCATGAACGCCGCCGTCGCCGACCTCGATTGGCCCGCGTGGCCCGAGCCCTTCGACTACGCCTCCTGCGACGAAGAGCAGCGCCGCGTCCTCGAGGACCTCTACAAGGTTGGCGGTTGGTACGCCTCCCGCCTCTCCTTCGTGAAGTCGATGGCTGAGCCGGACGAGGACGACGGCGAATAAGCCGCAGACCAGTGCAAAGTTCCCCTCCGAAGTGATAGGATCTGATCATGCCAAACATGTCCTACTGCCGTTTCGAGAACACCTACAACGACCTCGTCGACTGCCTCACCGCCCTCAAGGAGGAGGGCACCGACGGGATCGGCTCCAAGCGGGAGGAGGACGCGGCCGAGGACCTCATGAAGGTGGCCCTCCGCTACGTGGAGGTGTACAAGGCCGCCAAGGAACGTGCCGCGATGGCGGCTGCGGGCCTCGACATCGAAGAGGACGAATAGTCCTCGGGCCGGTGCAAAGTTCCCCTCCAAAGTGGTAAGGTAACATCATGGACAACAACACCTCCTCCCTCTCCATCACCTTCTTCGACGGCCTCCAGCTCCTCCTCATCGGCCTGAAGCTCGGCCACGTGATCGACTGGTCGTGGTGGCTCGTGGCCTCGCCCTTCCTCCTTACCGCCTTCACCGCCTTCCTCGTCCCGGCCGTCTTCCACCTCGTGACCCACGTCCGCCGCAACCGCCGCAACCGCCGCTGAGGCGTGCAAACTCCCGCTCGGGAGAGATAGGATCGTCACATGTTCTACCTCAACTGGACCGGCAAGGCGCTCCTCGCCGACGCCGCCCTCAAGCTCCTCAGCCACGCGGCCGACCGCTTCGGCGCCGTGACCTCGGGACCCACAGCGGCGCGCGACCCGCACCTCGGCCTTCCACCTGCCGTGTACGAGGCGCTCGAGATGTACATCGACCTCGGCTCCCGCCGCGGCTTCGAGTCCCGCCTCGACGAGCTGGGAGCCCCCGCCGACCCGTCCTTCCGCTCCGCCCTGTGGCGCGCGATGGGTGGCTCCTGACCCCACCGGGCGGGGGCCCTGTCTGGGGGCTCCGGAAGGGGGTAGGAGGGCCCCCCTAAAAAGGGCCCTAAAAGGGGCCGGGGCCCCCCGGGGTCGGCAAGCTGTGTGGAGCTGCTGCCGGGGGCGCGGGCTAAGGCCCCTCACAAAAAATTCCCGGGAAATTTCCGGGTCCAAAAAGTACTCCCACGACCCACAGTCCCACAAAAATTTCCGGAAAAATTTTTCACTCCGAGTCTACCATTAGTCCCGCGCGAACATACATACATACATGCATGTACCACCTCAAGCACACGGAGATTTTTAAATGAAGCTGACAGCATCGCAGTTACGGCAGATCATCAAGGAAGAAGTGACCCGAGCCCTTCGTGAGGCCGCTGGCACCAACAAATACGCCGCGGCAGCACGAGCACTCCTCGCCTCCGGAACGGACGACCTCGGGCCCGAGGACCTGGAGGCCTCGGGCCTCGCCTTCCTCGAGGTCTTCAAGGACGCCGTCGCCACCTTCGCAGACGACGCTGCCGCCGTCGAGGCCGAGAAAGCTGCCGCCCTCGGAGCCCTCCAGGCCGCGGGCGCCACGCCCGACGACTTGGAGAACGTCTCGGGTGCCCTCGACGTTCTCGCGATCATGGTCGCCGCCGACCTCCGTGACCAGGAAGACACGATCAACTACGAACTCCGCAACGACCAGCTCCGTGGCAAGATCGAGGCGGCGGAGGCCGCCCGCGAGGCGGTCATCGGGCGTCTCGCTGGTGACAGGTCCTTCATGGCGACCGTGGTTCCCCTCATGAACTCGAAGATCGCCGCCAAGTCGTCGAAGGACAAGACGGCCGCCTCCAAGGCCGTGACGGCGGCGATCGCCGCCGCGATGACCGACGAGGAGCTGGAGACCGTGGACCCCGTCCGCGTCCACGGAGCCATGTTCGACCGCCTCCAGTCGCACGCGCGCCGCAAGGCCGGCCGCTGACGGAAAGAAAAAGAAACGGCGCCGTAGGCGCCGTTTCCCATTTCGACATACCTACGACAGGAATATTCGGGAGAATTCGCATGAAGATCACCGTGGGACAACTGAGACAGATCGTAGCCGAGGCCGTCGTGGCCGTCGACCCCAACTACCTGAAGCTGAAGGGCATCGCGGCGAAGGCGATCGCGATGTTCGCCGAGGCCGAGGCGGGCGGCGTCGAGCCGCGCAAGGCGGCCCCCGCCATCTACAAGTGGGTCGTCGAGGCCACGACCTACGACGACGACCCGCGCTTCGCGAAGGGATCCGTGCCTCCCCCGGGCCCGCTCCACAGGGGACTCGCCGTCGTCACACTCGTCACGAAGGAGGACGGCTGGTTCGGTGAGCTCCTCCGACGGGCGTCCGTCGTCTATCGTCCTTAATCTCTCATAGAAGCGGGGCGTCCTGGCGGACGCCCTCCGAGTGTAAACTGGGGGCGCCTCGGTGTATGATTGAGAACATGAACGACACACCCGCACAACTGGTACAACCGCCACCCCACGACCTGCCAGCGCCCACGACGACATACAACGGCTGGGCCATGACAGGCGTGTTCGTCTACGTCGGCGCCTTCGCTGCCATCGCCGGTTCTCTCGCGTTGTGGCACGAGGTCCGCGCTCTCCGCCGCTCCGCCGAGGCGCTCCTCGTGAAGATCGGCGAGGTCCGCGCCTCTCTCCGCCCGGAGGCCCGCCGATGAACGACTCCTACGACCGTACCGACAGGTTCCGCGTCACCGTCCGCATGAAGAGCGGCGGCACCCTCGAGCTGGGCACCTTCGACACCCTCGGCGAGGCCGTCGCGGCCGCAGACGAGTTCAAGGAGGAGCGTGACGACGTGAAGTGGACCGTGAAGCAGCGCACGATGGGCGAGGCGAAGCACTCCTTCGTCGCCGCGATCGGATTCGACGGCGTCACCGATCCCTCCATCGTCGTCACGAGAGTCGAGGCCAAGGCGGCGCGCCGCGGCGGATCGAGCGAGTGGTACGCCGCGAACAAGCGCGGCCGGGAGCTGTGAGGAGTCCATGGCACTCAACGCATCCCGCCTCTCCGACGCAATGCACCGCGGCATCCGTGCCGCCGCGATCGAGGACCCGAAGGGTCAACTGAAGGCGTTCTGCGACGCCCTCGCCGCCGCGATCGTCACCGAGGTGACGACGAACGCGGAGATCCCGCAGCTGTCGGTCACGTCCATTCCCGTCGGAGCCGTCGCCGTCGGCGCGGGCGCCGCCGCGGCTCCCAATCCCGCCCCCATTCCTCTCTCGACCCCACCTCTTCCTCCCGGAAGGATCAGATGATGCTCAAGTACAGCTTCTCCGATCTCTCCTTCGCCACTCGAGCGTTCGACAACGGCGTCGCTGCACGTCTCAAGTTTCCCAACGGCTACGAGGCGTCCGTAGTGCGGGGCGACTTCACCTACGGCGGTGCTCGCGGTCTCTACGAGCTCGCCGTCCTCCACGACGGCGCTATAGTCTACGACACACCTATCACGAACGACGTTCTGGGTCACCTCACCGAGGGCGACGTCACGGAGCGTCTCAACGAGATCGCGGCGTTACCGAAGCGTGGAGCGCCTTCCAACTGATGTCTCCCGGATCCACTGTGTACGTATTCGGCGTCCATCCGTTCGTCATCGACGCTGTGGACGAACGGATGGACGCCGTCGTAGCTCTCGGTCGACTCGACGGTATCCACAGGGCATCTGTGGAACTCGAGTTTCTGACGACGCACGCAGTGGAGGAAGGAACGATCAGTGCTCCTTGATCCCGTCTCGGGTGACCTCGTCCTGTGGCAGACGCCTGCAGGTTCCTTCGCCCTGGGAGTCGTCGTCGTCGAAGATTTCGGCCATGGCGGAGGTCGGACGGGATGGTTTCGAGTCCTCTCGACGCTCAGGGGTCACACCGCGACGTACCTGACTCGCGCGTCTAACGTCGAGATAGTGTCTCGTGTGGGCGCGACGACCACGTGAGATGCAGGAGGTGTCGCGCGAGTTTTCCTGGGAAAACTCGCAAGCGACACCGCTGACATCGTCGTGGATCGCAAAGAAAAGCTGCTTCCTGATCGCCTGTAAATAATTTTTCATTTCGGACCCTTCGGGTCCAAAAAATCGCTCACGAATTTACGATTCTTCGATACCTATTTTGTGGGAATCGTAGGAGAATCCAAGAAGAAGAAGCGTCCGAACCCCGGAGACCTCGTCGCAGTCAACTCTGCAAACGACTTCATAAACGTCTACATGGCAGACCCGAACTTCTCGTTCGCGAAGATAAGCTTCATGGCGCTGAACGGCGAGATGGGCGTCGTCATCGACCACGCATCCGACGAGTCTGGATCGATATTGTTTCACTACGTGAAGGTCCTATTCCAGCGCGGCGCGGTCGGGATCGCACACAGCGGTCTCTTGAGGGTTCTTGAAATTGACGAGGATGACGCAGAAGAATCTTGCGTCGCCGCCGTGTAAACTATGTCACTATTTTAGTAGATTATTTCTATGATGTCGTACAAGGCAGGAGACACGGTAGAAGTCGTCAGAGACTCTGAGTCGTACTCTGACACGGGCCTCAACAAGGCGCTGACGAGATCTGCCAAGATACCAAGCGGATCTTTCGGATCTGTGGTCAGGGTCCTGACGAACACGGCAGGAGACGGTCGGGTCATTTGCGTTTCTTTCGACGGTAATGTGTCGTACTTGCCAGAAAACAGCTTGAAACCTGCCGCTCGCGAAGAAGAATAGAAAGACACCGCATGAATACTTCTCTCGACGCACTCGCAGCAATTCTATCGTCCTTGACAGCAAGCAGACGTGCTTCGATCCACTCAGTGACAGAGTCTCTTGTCAAACTTCGCCTCCCGCGCGAGACAATAGACACGATACTAGCGGTTGTCATACTGGAGTCCGCAGAGATTCAGTTCGTAGAGGACGGCGGTGCCTCTCCGCCGCAACGGGAATCGACGGTGGACATTTTTCGCTCCGCCTTTGAGAAGAAAAAACCAAAATGTAACTGACTAGTTACATCCTGCGGCTCTCTGCTCCTTGTTCTTCTTTCCGTGTATTTCGTAGACCTCTCTTAGGTCTCTTTTCGTTATGCACTCAGCTCCAGGCCACGATCCGTTCATGATAGACTTGCTTCCTTCTTTGTTGTCTTTCATTCCCCACATGTGGCCAAGCTCATGAAGCATCGTCGTGTACATCATTTTTTCATTAGACATTCTGTCCGCGACGACAGCGATGAATTTGTATGAGCAACCCGTAAATGTAAACGCCATTATTGACTTGTCTTCTCCGTCAAGAACTTTAACAACTGGGTGAGAAGACGTTATTCTCATTACATAGAACGTATGACGGCATTCTTTGGCCCACGGATTTTTGACTTTTGCGTCTGCAGTTAAATCCATTTCAAACACTGAAAATTCGGGGGAGTCTCCCTTCAAGAAGAACTTGTAGTACAGTCCGTCCTTTTCATCAGGCGGAAGTATCAGGATGTCACCTCTCGACTCGTTCATCCAACCCAGGAAAGACTTTACTATCAATGCGCTTTCTATTCCACTGAATTCATCTACGATCATCGCGTTTGTAGTTAGAATGTGGGTCTTTTCGGGGTCTCTCTCGGACTCCGAAGCGCTTATTGCGCCAATGAATGACATTACAAGTGCTACTGTCATCGTATATTTGAAGAAATTACGCATTGGCGACCTCCCTGAGCGTGTGCTAATTGTAACTAATGTTTCACACAATAATTTTTGATAAAGTAGAAAAATAAAAAACTGAAAAAGTGGCAGGTCATTATGACAGATGAAGATCTAAAAGTGAGATTATTCGATAATCTTTTGTGTGCCTACAGGATTTCGGAAGACACAATAAAGGCTTGGGGTGAAGAGGCTCAGCTGGACAAGACAATCGAAGAGTGTGCCGAACTCATAGTCGCGCTCCAGCATTCACGTTCGCGTACTTTGGACACTCGAGCGCTCGCTTCAGAAATCGCCGACGTTCTCGTTATGGTCGTGTGTTCTGCAAGGATCGTCGGCGTAGACCTCGTCTCTGACGAAATGAACAAAAAGCTAAGCAGGCTCAAAGGACGTCTAGAAAACATAAAACCGCGCCCCGACCTCGAAGAGAAATACAACAGAGCTGTTCAGATGAGCGCAGAGATGGAGAGCCGGTACCATAAAGAGCTTGCTCGCTCCGAGGAACTACGCAGACAGCTCCTTGAGATTCAGGACACTCTCCCCCGCGTCGATCCCCACGACGAGGCTGTTGTCTCTGAACTTCTAGAGAAGCGTCGCCAAAATGTTCGTAAGCAAAAATTAAGCAAACGAAAGAAGTGACATATTTAAGCGCGTGCTACACGTCACTCTCTTCTCATTAGGTCTCATCATAGGGTTCTTCTCTCTAGCAGCAGTCATCCACACCTTCAAGTAGTGGATTTTTCCAAGTGAAAAAATTATTTGCATTGTGCAAAGTTGGTCTCCAAAGGGTTATACTGAGACCATGGCTACGAAGCAATCCGCAAAGAAGATCGTCCTCCCCGTCACCCTCGCTGACGTGCAGTTCGAGCTCGAAGCGGAGCGTGATAAGCTCTCTGCTTTCCTCAACGGCATCGCTGAGGATGTCAAGGCTTCTTTGGCGAAGTCCTTCGAGGCAGCCGGTGGGTGCCAGACCTGCTGGGGACGTGGCTGGGTCGTCGTCTGGGACACGATGGACATGATGGATGGGTCCTGTGCCGAATTCGGTTCGTGCACCAACCCTCAGTGCACTGAGGAATCTCGCAAAAAGTCAGGCCTGCACCCTCGCCACAGCAAGTACGACTACCGCCGTGGCGTTCGTGACCCGCTGGGGTCAAGCGACGCATACCGCTGCATTGGTGGACCAATCGTCAAGCAACTCGACGAACTTCGTTCAGCAATCAGCGAGCTGGATTACCAGCGCCGCACCTTTATTAAAGGTGATCGCGTCGTCGTCGTTCGAGGTCGAAAAGTAGCTGTCGGCACGACCGGCCGCGCGGCGTGGGTATCTTCTAACACAGGCGGCATTCTAGTAAAAGACGAGGATAAGTGGCAAGATCGTTCACAAAATGGCGTCTGGGTCGATCCTCGAAACCTCGAGAAGCTCGCAGAGTAGTGCAAACTTTAACCGCGGCGTGGTAATATAAGGCTATGATCAATCCCAACCCAAAGACTCAGGTCACAAACAAGTTTAACGAGCTCTTCGGGGAGGAGATTTCCTTCGAAGTTGTCGGTCGTCGGTCGTCTACTGGGAGACGCTATCTCACCTTGGTCCTCGTTGACGGAGCTGTGGTCGCTACTGCAGAGCACGACGACTGGCGAAAGTCGTACAAGCTGCTTAGGATCGAAGTCGAAAAGCTATACGCCGACGGTCTTTCACTCGTGTAAAGTCAATAATCAAAAGTTTATAACATAAATCTCAACTCAATCGGAGAATTCATCTCATGTCGAACATGTCCATCAAGACCTTCCTCAACGTCGCTGAAGTCCTTCCGGTCGAGACCTCGGTCCTCCTCCGCGGTCCGCACGGTATTGGCAAGAGTCAGGTCGTCCGTCAAGTGGCAAAAACTTTCAATCTCCCGGTGATCGACCGCCGCCTCAGCCAAATGACCGAAGGCGACATGGTCGGTCTCCCCTCGACCGACGGTGAGGTGACTCGCTTCAATCCTCCGGATTGGTTCAAGCGTGCTTGCACTACTCCCGTTTGTCTCTTCCTCGACGAAATCAACCGTGCGACCCCCGAAGTCATGCAGGCGGCATTCCAGATTGTTTTGGACCGTGAGCTGAACGGTTGGATCCTTCACTCGGAGACCCGCGTCTTCGCGGCTGTAAACAACTCGGCGGCGTACACCGTCAACGAGATGGACCCCGCACTGCTCGATCGTTTCTGGACGATTGACCTCGAGCCGACAGTCGAAGACTGGCTCATGTGGGCCCGAAGCGAAGATGCCGGCGGCGAAGCCCGCGTCTACAGCGTCATCTCTGACTTCATCGCCGGCAACGACAAGTGGCTTGACTCGCCCAAGGATGCCGAGCCTGGCAAGGTTTCTCCTTCTCGACGGTCCTGGGAACGACTTTCCGGCGCTCTCAACAAGTCTGGTATCACTCAGCTTGACGAGCCTGCAAGCCACCCGCTCTTCTACCCTATCTGCCTGGGATACATTGGCACAGAGGCAACTATCGCTCTCAACGGATTTGCAAAGACTCTCGATGCCCAAGTCTCTGGTGAGCAGATTCTCAATGAGTATGACAAGGTGAAGCGAAAGGTCAAGAAGCTCGGTGCTGAAAAGCAGAACATTCTAATCGACAAGGTCACGACTTACCTCACGAAGGAGCTGAAGTCTCTTAGCGACAAGCAAGGTAAGAACTTGCAGAATTTCATGAATGACCTGAGCGAGGAGCACAGGGTTGCTTGCTGGTCTAAGATGACGCAAGGCAGCGGCACAGAGAACCTCGAACTCGCAAAGTCGATTCACAAGTGGTGCGTCGAAGGAATTCTTGCTTCCTTTGGCGTCTCTGCTGATGCTGCAGTAAAGGCACTCTCCGCGCAGTCGACGAGCAAGAAGAAGGCAGAGAAATGAGGCGGTGACATGGAGTTCGACGCCGAGATTTGGAAGCAGCGAGCATGGGCCCGGTATACCCGGGCCGTCCAATCCGGTCGCGCTCAAAAGATAGATGAAACTAATTGGGCACTTGAAGTACTTGCAATTAGTGATCTCTCACAACTTATTGCCTGGTGTGCTGGACATAAACTCACGGTGGACTTTGTAAAAAAGTCAAATGGTGAATATCGATCAAGAGACAAACAAATTATCGTAAGCTCTCACCTTGGACCCAGAAAACAGGTTATTGTTCTTCTTCATGAGTGCGGTCATCATCTCATTGACGGACAAGACATACAAGACAGATTCGCTCTTGGCTATTCACAGGTAGATCCTGAAGTTATTAAGACATTTCCGCATCGACTTGCGTGTCTTGAAGAAGAAATTGAGGCGTGGCATCGTGGCTGGAAGCTTGCAAGACGTCTTAACCTTGTTGTTGACAGAGATTTCTTCGATGAGTATCGAATCAAATGTCTTAATTCTTACATTAAATGGTCTCTCAATCCCAAGAAGTTTAAGGAGGCGGAGTGAAGCGCGATGTCATCACAATGTTCCTCATGGAAACCGTGTTCCATGAGGTGGGTCTCGCTCCCATCAAGACAATCCACCACGATTACAATCGAATCCTCATAGATCTTCCTCCCGAGGAGGCACGTAAGGCGAAGCGCAAGTTTCGCAAGGCGTGGCGAAAGACCGCCAAACACCTCATCGAGAAGAAGATCACGGGTAGGTACATCAAGCAAACGCTCGGCATCGGTTCCGATCGTCCAACACGTTCCCAGAAGAACTCTCGCAAGACGATCGTTCTGGGCCACATCCTCGACAAGGTGGTAGTTCCCATGCGAAGTAAGTTATGTAAGTAAAAATTCCCGCCCCGTGGGTTTGGGCGGAATTTAACAGAGGATCTACTGCGTACCACGCGTTGGCTCCACTATATTATGCGCAGGTGAAATCCCCTAGGATCGTGGGGTCAGTAACCACGAGGCCGGCCGCCCTGAAAATATGGGGGTCCGGCCTCACTCTTTTGCTCCCAGAATATTCGAAAAAAAGATTCCAAGGGGTTACACGATTCTCACAGATGATTATCTCTGTGTAAACTGGTGAATCAAGGTGATAGGTTAGAACCATGAACGAGAACACGAAGCACTCCGCAGCTGCACTCCTCGAAGAAGTAACGAAGCAACTCGAGGAGGCCTTCACGCTTCCCACAACTCCACTCCCCACCGATGAGATCATTCCCCACGTGGGTCTCACGATCGAGGTTGCGGAGGGTGAGTGGATCCCCTCCACTCAAGTTCTGTGGCGATCTTGGACGGGCCGGAGGAAGGTGTGGGGCATGGAGTACCACGGACCCGTGTTCAATGTGGATCGCGATGATTCGGTGCCCTACGTGGGGAAGCGAGTGTGCACCTGCTCCAAGTGCCAAGAACATGTGGAATCTTCGATGAAACCCAACTGAGTGTAAACTACACCTCCACCGTGGTAGGGTAGGAGTATGAGGAAGATTCGCAAGGTTAACTGGACCGCTGAGGCGAAGATGGAGAAGAAGATCACTCCTCCCCACCCCCTCGTTCCGGAGCGGCCCCTCGAGGAATACATCAACCATGAATCTCTAAAGGCGGCCATGTGCCAGGGTGCCTTGTGGTTCACCCACTGCCGGCTTTCGGAGGATAAGCGGTATGTGAATGCAGGTTACACTCCCCACGAGTTCCCATACATCGCCTACTCCGCCTTCGATAAACCAATGTTTCCTCCACAGACTCCTGCCATCTACATGGGCACGGTGCGGGTGGAGGAGGAATCCCGTAACGGCAACCTCACACGTGTTCTTCGCCACTCCTTCCTCATCGGTGGGAAGCGGTACATCACATACGATATTGGAAAGTTCTTCTATCCAGCATGAGGCGGTTGAGAAGGTGGCTTCGATCTCTCCTTGGGCGTCTGAAGCGGTGGCACAAACCCACGATGAACCGGTGGCCGGTGTACGAGGGAGGTGAACTGGTGGAATGCAGGGGACGAGTTTTCGTGATCCTTCACCCGAGCCTCCTCATCGGTGGTCGTCCTGCAGGCGGTCGGGGTGGCCCCGCGAGCTACATGGCCCTCAATTCATTCGGCATGATGGAATCGATCAACAACTGGGAAACACGGAGACTACAGTGATTACAGTGATTGCAGAGTTGACTTTGGCGGCTTCCCTCGCAACCGCTGCAGGCGCATACGTGCTCCACCGGTGGGGATCAGTTGTTCAACCTACTCCACTGCAACCTTCTCCAACTGAACCTGACATTGAAGTTGATGTTCTTGTGGATCGAAAGGTGGGTGAGGTGCTCATGTATCCTTTCGGTCCCCACGTGTGCTTCCACGATTGCTACGCAGTGATCGTACTGGAAGATGTGAGCGGGGGTTTCTACCGTGTGCGCACCTTCCACGAGAATCCGAAAGAGCTTGTGCTTCACACCTCACAACTCTACACGAAATCGGAAATAGAGAGCAGATCCCGATTAGTTATCGGAGCATGATTGTAAACGTGATCCAATCTCTTCTCATCGCATGCCTCGCGTACGCGATCTTCGCGGTGCCCGCAGTGTTTCTCATCAAGGAGGCCTACATCTCTAAGATCGGAAGGAAGAAGTACAAGCTTTGATACGCGCCAGAGATCGTTCACTGGCTAGTGCCTCCGGGCGCGAACGTAGGGGATGAACTCCCACCGGATCCTGTTCCCCGGGAATCAAAGGGGAGGCTACCCTGCGTGCCACATGTCCGTGAAAGTCGGGTGCAGGGAAGTGTTCCACCACGTTGTTAAGTGAAGCCACTTAGGGCCTGCACAGGTGGATAAGCTGCACCCCGTGGAATTTAGCTCCCACCGGGTGCAGTGATCTTTTTGAGAGAGAGAAGTGTAAAGGTTTACATCCGGTGTAGTATATTAGAGAAGTTCCACACATGACATGTGGATCCCAACAAACAACCCGTAAGGAGTTATTCATGAATATCAAGAACATCATCATCGCAACCGCTCTCACCACCTCCCTCGCCCACGCAGATGTGTATGTGCATGGTAAGGGAACCAACACCTATCAACGTGGCCTCACACAGGATTACGGTTACTGGGGTGGTTACGCAACCGCCAACGTTTCCGGTGCGAAGGCCGCATGGAACTGGGATGGCGATAGCGAAGTGATCACCAACAATGCAGTGGTTTCTGCGTACAATACTGCACTCCCTGCCAAATCTGTGGTTCGTTGCCACAGTGCCGGCTGCCTCATCACGGCTCGTGCACTTTACCTCTACGGAACGGGTAAGTTCTCTCGCGTTGTTGCTGCTGCTTCTGCAGAGGGCGGCAGTGAGCTCGCATCCATCGGCTCGCTCGGTGGTGCAATCGGCGGCCTCAACAACTCTCTCCGCCCGAATGTTGCTCGCTCCTTCTCGCACAACACCACAGTTGCAACGTACCATGGTGGCGGTTCGAACTCATCGGCAGTACCAACGTGGGGCCTGCTTCTCAGCCCAGTAACATCCGCAACACTTCCAGGTGAGGATGATGGTGCAGTTGCCTACCACTCCACCCTCGGTAAGGCAACAACCGGCACCTGGTGTGATTCTGATTCTGCTTGGTGGAATCCTGCAAGCTACGGCTGCACTGCATGGAACAAGGGCGCACAGTACACCGGCCATGTTGCGAAGGAAATTCAATACTGGGGGCACTCGCCTTCCACAGCATTCGCAGCTCGCGGTTGGTGAACATG
>Ga0315902_10006737_pt1 | contig 15853 bp, 14 predicted proteins | sample LakEriMetagenome_9_FD_203523 | JGI IMG/M metagenome (GOLD analysis project Ga0315902, IMG submission 203523) | Freshwater fungal communities from buoy surface, Lake Erie, Ohio, United States - Buoy 12 MA117 | ecosystem: Environmental > Aquatic > Freshwater > Lake > Lake biofilm | place: USA...
TCTTCAGCGGCCGGACATCGATAGGCTCGGGCGGATCGTCGATCAGACACAACCGCCCCTGCGGCGCGATCAGCTTGCACAACTCGGCATAGTGAAGATGGGTGTGCGAGATGCTGAAGATGCGCTCGACCCAGCGCACACCCGCAGACTTGAGGCCTTCGGACAGGGGCTTGCCGTGATCGAGCACTTCATGCGCGCCCAGGGCCAGCGCCTGCGCTCGACTCTGGGGGCGCGAGGCCGTGGCGATCACCCGGGCATCGGTGAGCTGACGGGCCAGCTGAATGGCAATAGACCCCACACCACCCGCAGCCGCCGTGATCAGCACCGTGCCAGCGCCCAGCGCATCGCCACCCGCCGCCCGGCCCATCGGGCCCATGCCCGGTGCGTCAGCACGCCGTGGCAGTTGCAGCCGGTCGAACAATGCCTCCCAGGCGGTGATGGTGGTGAGCGGCAAGGCTGCCGCCTGCGCAAAATCGAGGCTGGCGGGCATGTGTCCCACGATGCGCTCATCCACCAGATGGCGCTCGGCATTGGTGCCCTGACGGGCGCGCGAGCCTGCGTAATAGACCCGATCGCCCGGCTTGAAACGGGTGACCTGGTCACCCACGGCTTCGACCACGCCAGCGGCGTCGTAGCCCAGAATGCGGACCTCACCCGGCGGAACCGGGGCACCTCGGCGGACCTTGGTGTCGACCGGATTGACCGAGACCGCATGAACCCGCACCAGCAGGTCGTGGCCTGCAGCCACCGGCTCGGGCAGTTCGAGATCGATCAGGCAGGCCGGATCGGAAACCGGCAGGCACTGGCGATAGCCAACAGCTTTCATGAGGGCGCCCGGGGAAATCAGAAGGGGATGTCGTCGTCGCCCAGGTCGGCCGGGGCCGGTGCGGGCCGACGTGCGGCCGGCGCGCCCGCCGATGCTCCACCACTGGCCGCGACCCGCGGAGCGCCGCCATAGGACTCACGGCTGTAGCCGCCCTCCTGGCCTTCGCCGCCCATGCCTGCGCCACCCCCTTCACGGCCACCCAGAAGCTGCATTTCGTTGGCGATCACCTCGGTGGTGTAGCGGTCCTGGCCGTCCTTGTCTTGCCACTTGCGGGTCTTGAGGCGACCCTCGACATAGACCGAGCGGCCCTTTTTGAGGTACTCGCCGGCGATCTCGGCCAGGCGGTCATAAAAGACCACGCTGTGCCATTCGGTTTCTTCCTTGCGCTCGCCGGAGGTCTTGTCCTTCCAGCTGCGGGTGGTGGCCAGCCGCACATTGCAGATGGCGCCGCCATTGGGCGAAAAGCGGGTCTCGGGATCCTTGCCGAGATTGCCGATGAGGATGACCTTGTTGACCGAAGCCATGAGCGAGCCTCCAGAAGTGAGCGGGCCGGGGATGCAGGGCGAAAGCGATGCAACCGGGGGAGTGGTAAGGCGGCAGGTCACCACGACGGGCAACCACGGGAGGCAAAGCTTACCCCAGCGCTTTGACCGCGCCAGGCACGGATGGCCTAGGTCGAACGGCCTGGCCAGCGCCTCGCGCCAGCGGCAACCCACCACCAGAGCAGCATGACCCCTGCGCACAGGATGAAAACCCCGCTGCCCCCAAAGCTCGAGGCCGCCCAGCCCCCGCCCGCACCGCCCGCAAAGAGGCCGATGGCCTGTGTGGTGTTGTAGACGCCCAGAGCCGTGCCGCGCGCATCGGCCGGCGCGAGGCGCGAGACCATGGAGGGCACCAGGGCCTCGAGAATATTGAAGGCCGTGAAAAACAGCAGTAACAGCACACCGAACCACCAGGCATGGCCGGGCCCCAGGGCATAGCCGACCTGCACGAGAGCTACGAGCGCCACCGACACGAGGAACAGCAGACGCACCTTGCCCTGACGCTCGCTCCAGCCCAAGGGCGGGGTCATGAGCGCAAACGACACCAGCACCACCGGCAGATACAGCATCCAGTGATCGGGCAAGGGCAGACCAGCGCGTTCGACCAGCCAGGCGGGGAGCACCACGAACATCGCCATCTGCACGAAATGCAGGGCGAAGATGCCGAAGTTCAGGCGCATGAGCTCAGCATCGCGCAGCACATCGCGCAGCGAAGTCCGCCGTGATGTTGCGGCAGACTGACCGGGTGTCTGTGCAACCAGCGGCGTATCGACTCCTGCAGGCACGCCCCACAACACCACGGCAATTCCGCAGACAGCCAGCACGGCGGTGAGATGAAACAGGCCTTGCATGCCCACGGCGGCATAAAGTGCGGGGGCCAGCACCAGCGACAACGCAAAGGTGAGGCCGATCGATGCACCGACCAGAGCCATGGCCTTGGTGCGCTGCGAGTCTCGGGTCTGATCGGCAATGCAGGCTGTCACTGCAGCCGATATCGCTCCGGTGCCCTGCAGGGCACGGCCGATGATGGTGAAGGTGATGTCCTGGGCCATGGCCGCCACCAGGCTGCCCAGCGCAAAGAGGATCAGGCCGAACACGATCACGGGTTTGCGACCGAATCGGTCGGAGGCCATGCCAAAGGGCAACTGCAGCAGTCCCTGGGTGAGGCTGTAGGCGCCCAGCACCAGGCCGACCTGCCAGGCGGCCACACCGCCCGGCAACTGGGCAGCATGAACCGCAAAGACCGGCAGCACCAGAAACAACCCGAGCATGCGCAGCGCATACAGCGAGGCGAGCGAGAGACTCGCCCGTAATTCGCGAGGCGTCATGCGTTCGCGCGTCGCCGCGGGTTGGGAAAGGGTGCGCAAAGGTCAGGAGCAGGAAGAGAAAGCGTCTGTGAGGCTGCGACAGGCGATTGGGAACAGCAGCGCGCAGGAGCGCCAGAGACGCAGACAGCAGTCGCAGACAACAGGGTCACGGTTATAGTAGCAGGCTGCCCTGTGAGCACCCATGACCCACGAGCCCGAGCGCAGCATCCGCATCCGGGGCGCGCGCACGCACAACCTGCGCAACCTCAATCTCGACCTGCCCCGCGACCGTCTGGTGGTGATCACCGGGCCATCAGGATCAGGCAAGTCATCGCTCGCCTTCGACACCCTCTATGCCGAAGGCCAGCGCCGCTACGTGGAATCTCTGTCGGCCTATGCCCGACAATTCCTCGAGCGCATGGACAAGCCCGATGTCGACCTGATCGAGGGCCTGTCGCCTGCGATCGCCATCGAGCAGAAGGCCTCGGGATCCAACCCCCGGTCCACGGTGGGCACCGTCACCGAGATCCACGACTACCTGCGTCTGCTCTATGCGCGGGCTGGTACACCCTATTGCCCCGAACACCCGGATCAGCCACTGCAGGCCCAAAGCGTCGCCGAAATGGCCGATACCCTGATGGACGAGGCCCAGGGTGCGCGGATCATGGTGCTCGCACCGCTCGCCTGGCCAGCCGACGTACCCCCGGATGCCGTACTCGAAAGCTTGCGAGGACAGGGCTTCGTACGAATCCGGATGGCCGGCGCGGTGATCGATCTCGATCCCCCTCCACGGCTCGCACCCGGCATGCCACCGCCCATCGAGGTGGTGGTGGACCGGCTGCGCATTCAGGCGGGATCACGCCAGCGGCTGGTCGATTCGCTCGAGACTGCCCTGCGTCTGTCAGACGGCCGGGCCGGCGCCTGCCTGATGGAGCCACCGGAAACAGGCTGGCGCTTTTCCAATCGCTACGCCTGTCCGATCTGCAACCACGCACTGAGCGAACTCGAGCCGCGACTGTTTTCCTTCAACAGCCCGGCTGGAGCCTGCCCGGCCTGTGATGGCCTGGGCACCTGCGAAGAGATCGACGTGGGGCGGGTGGTGGCTTTCCCGGAACTGGGCCTTGCGGCTGGCGCCCTGATGGGCTGGGATCGCCGCAATGCCTTCACCTTCCAGGTGATGCAAAGCCTTGCAGCGCACTACGGCTTCGATCTGGAAACACCGTTCAATCAACTGGCCGATTCGGCGCGCGAGGTCATTCTCAACGGCTCGGGATCAGAGCAGATTGCTTTCGTGCATCTGGATGACTCCGGACGGCCGCATGTGGAGGAGCGCCCCTTTGAAGGCGTCATCCCCAATCTCGAACGCCGTCTGCGCGACACAGCCTCGCCGGCCGTGCGTGAAGAGCTGGGACGTTGCCTGGTCACCCGCCCGTGCAAGGCCTGCCAGGGCAGCCGTCTGGGCCCGCATGCACAGCATGTGCGGATCGGTCCAACCGATACGCAGGTACCGATCACGGCGGTCTCCGGCTGGACGCTGGCGCAGGCCCTTGGCTGGTTTGAAACACTGGATCTGCCGGGCGCGCGGGCGACCATCGGCGAACGACTGATCCGCGAAATCGCGAGCCGGTTACGTTTCCTGGTCGATGTCGGTCTGCCCTACCTGACCCTGGATCGGCCTGCCCAGACCTTGTCGGGCGGAGAAGCCCAGCGCATCCGGCTGGCCTCCCAGATCGGCTCGGGCCTGACTGGCGTGATGTACGTGCTCGACGAGCCCTCGATCGGTCTGCATCAACGCGACAATGACCGGCTGCTCGAGACACTGCGCCGGCTGCGCGATCTGGGCAACTCGGTGATTGTGGTCGAGCATGACGAGGAAGCCATCCGGGCGGCCGATCATGTGGTCGACCTCGGGCCCGGGGCCGGCGAGCAGGGCGGCGAACTGGTCGCTCAGGGCACTCCCCAGGAGATCACCGCCTGCGCATCCTCGCTCACCGGCCAGTACCTGAGCGGACGCCTGCGGATCGAGCCGCCTCGCCAGCGGCGCAGCCCCGTGCAGGGCTGGCTCACGGTGCACGGTGCGCGCGGCAACAATCTGCAAGGCATCGATGCCGCCTTCCCGGTGGGCCTGCTCACCTGCGTGACGGGAGTGTCGGGCTCCGGCAAGTCGACCCTGGTCAACGAGACGCTGCTGCCCGCAGCCCTCGCCCGCCTCAACGGCAGCCGTGCCGATGCTGCGCCCCACGATGCCCTCGATGGACTGCAACACTTCGACAAGGTGATTGCGGTCGATCAGAGCCCGATCGGGCGCACGCCGCGCAGCAACCCGGCCACCTACACGGGCCTCTTCACACCGATTCGCGAGCTCTTCGCGCAGACCTCGCTCGCCCGTGAACGAGGCTATGGCCCGGGTCGCTTCTCATTCAACGTGCGAGGCGGACGCTGCGAGGCCTGCGAGGGCGATGGCGTGCTGCGCATCGAGATGCACTTTCTGCCGGATGTGCATGTGCCCTGCGATCGTTGTCACGGTCGTCGCTACAACCGCGAAACCCTCGATGTGCAGTACAAGGGTCGCAGCATTGCCGATGTCCTGGAACTCACGGTTGATGCCGCGCGCGATGTGCTCGATGCGGTTCCTGCGATTGCTCGCAAGCTGCAGACGCTCAGTGATGTCGGCCTGGGCTACCTGCGACTGGGGCAGGCCGGCAACACGCTGTCGGGCGGCGAAGCTCAACGGGTGAAACTGTCGCAGGAGCTCTCGCGACGCGATACCGGTCGCACGCTTTACATCCTGGACGAACCCACCACGGGGCTGCACTTTCATGACATCGCCCTTTTACTGAAAGTGATCCAGTCGTTATGTGACCAGGGCAACACCGTCATCGTCATCGAACACAACCTTGACGTCATCCGTACGGCCGACTGGGTGATCGATCTCGGCCCCGAAGGCGGTGAAGGAGGCGGACTGATTGTGGCCAGCGGTACACCTGAACAGATCGCGCAGGTTGCGGACAGCCGCACGGGTGTCTGTCTGGCCTCGACCGCTCGTCGGACGATCGGCCCGCAAGGCTGAATGGTCATTGTCGTGTCACGGACCGGGCCCCATGCTTGCGGTCAGACACAGACGAGAAACGAACGAGAGAATTACCCGATGATCATTCATGCCTGCACGGTCGAGCTGGCACCTAATGAGGTGCTGATGCTCGAGGAAAACGGACTCCATCTTCAACAAGCCCCACGTGCCGACTGGACCGCCGTGGGCCGCATCGATCTGGCCGACCGCCTGAGTCTGGCCCGGTCCATCAGCACTGACCCGGGCTCGCGCGCCCTGATGGGCAGCTTCCTGCGCCAGCTGAGGGTTTGAATTCCAGCTGGAACACATTCCTTTCTGCAATGAAAGCCTCTCAGGGCTTGTAATCCGCAAAACGCTCCAGCACGCGCGCCATCTCGGCCGCATCGAGCAAGGCTGGACCGCCCAGCGCAAGCGCTCGGGCATAGGCCGCACTCAGCCACTCCACTTCTTCGGCCAGCGCCAGAGCGGCGGCCAGACTCGTGCCAGCCGCGATCAGGCCATGATGGGCCATCAGGCAGGCCTTGCGGCCCTGCAGGGCCTGCACGACCGCAACTGAGAGCGCGGAGGTGCCGAAGGTGGCATACGGCGCACATCGGATATCCGCGCCGCCAGCCAGTGCGATCATGTAATGGAAGGCTGGAATGCCCTCCTGCTGAACGCGCGGCAGGCAGGACAGCAGGGCTGCCTGCGGGGCATGCGCATGCACGATGGCCTGAAGTTCTTCACGACCCGCATAGAGGTCATGATGAAACCGCCACTCCGACGAAGGTCTGCGAACGCCATCGAGCAGGACAGGCCGGGACTCGGCGAGCCCTGAACTCAGGCCCATCCAGACCAGATCATCGATGCTGCACTGCCCGAAGGGCATGGCGCTCGGCGTGATCAACAGACCCCGGGCGCCGCTGCGATCCCATCGCAGCGACACGTTGCCCGAGCTGCCATGGCTCAGGCCGCGCAACTCCAGCGCACAGGCGGTCTCGAGCAGGGCCTGCCTGGCGGCGTTCTCATGGGCAAAGTGCATCGTGGGCATGGTCATGGGGTCGGCAGGTCGTGTCCGGTCATGCGATCGTCACGCGATCATCAGGCAATAGGGTGTGATGCCGACATCACACCGTGTTCAGTGATGAGGGCATCGACAAGCCGCGCGGGCGTGACATCGAAAGCCGGGTTGAGTGCCTTCACGCCGTCCTGCATGAGGGACACCTCCTCGATGCCGCCATCCATGCGGCGGGCCCGGGCATGGGTGAGCTCACGCGGATCACGCATCTCGATCGGAATGCCACGGCCATCGGCCACCGCCCGATCCAGGGTGGGGGTCGGACAGGCCACCCAGAAGGGAATGCCTGCATCCCGGGCAGCGAGCGCCTTGAGCAAGGTGCCGATCTTGTTGGCCACATCGCCATTGGCTGCGACGCGATCGCATCCCACGATCACCGCATCCACCTGACCTTGCTGCATCAGCCAGCCGCCCGCGTTGTCGGCCACCACGGTGCAGGACACGCCGGCCTGCATGAGCTCCCAGGCGGTCAGGCTGGCGCCCTGATTGCGCGGCCTTGTTTCATCGACCCATACATGCACAGGGATGCCCGCTGCATGGGCCGCATAGATCGGAGCGAGCGCGGTGCCGTGATCCACGGTCGCCAGACGCCCGGCGTTGCAATGGGTGAGGATCTGCAAAGGCGCATCCGACTGCACGGGCCGCGCAGCCGCATGGCGCAGAGCCAGGCGCTGCTCGAGCAGGCGAAGGCCATGCTCTCCGATGGCGGCATTGATGCGCACATCGTCGGCCGCGATGGCGCAGGCGCGCTGCCAGGCCCTGGCCGCTGCGTCTGACACTGCGTCTGACACTGCGTCTGACACTCCGTCTGACACTGAGCCTGACACTGCGCCTGACACTGCATCTGATGATCGGTCTGTCGGTGCTGCACCTGGATAGGCGCCGGTCGGCTCCACAGCCGCCCGGACCTGTGCCAGTGCCCACTGCAGATTGACCGCTGTCGGGCGCGTGGCTGCAAGCCGCGCGGCTGCGAGATTCAGAGGCACGCCCTCGCGCAGGGCCAGGGCCAGCCCGAAAGCAGCCACCGCGCCGATCAGGGGTGCGCCCCGGATCTGCATGTCTCGAATGGCGCGCTCGCAATCCTGCAGAGTGCGCAGATGCAGCCACTGCACCTCAAAGGGCAGGCGCGTCTGATCGAGCGTGCGCACATGATCGGCTTGCACGTCGAGGGTGGGGCCGGTCCAGAAATTCATCCCGGCATTGAACCACGATGAATGAAGGGTCGGTGCGGGCGCTGGTGCACAATCCGCGCCCATGCAGGATATTCAGGACCTTCCAGGCCCGCGCGGCCTTCCGCTGATCGGCATGCTGCACCGCTGGCGGCCCTCGCGGGCCCATCTGCTCTTTGAGCAGTGGGCGCAGCGTTTCGGTCCGATCTATCGCGTGCGACTCGGTCCGCAGCCCATCGTGGTGGTGAGCGAATCAACCGCCATGATGCAACTCCTGAAAGATCGGCCCTCCGGATTTCGCCGGCACTTCGCGGTCCGGCCGATCTTTCGCGAAATGGGTATCGATGGGCTTTTTTCGGCCGAAGGCGATGACTGGCGACGGCAACGCCCGCTGGTCATGAAGGCACTGGATCCGGAGCACCTGCGGCGATTCTTTCCGGTGCTCACCATGGCCACGCACCGCCTGCGAGCCCGCTGGCTACAGGCCGCCCGAAGCAATCAGACCCTCGACATCCGTGCAGACCTCACCCGCTATACCGTCGATGTGACCTGCTCGCTCGCCTTCGGCACGGATGTGGCCACCCTCACGCGCAACGAGGCGGACCCGCTGCAGGGGCACCTGGACCGTATCTTCAATGGCATTGCCAGACGCATCAATGCCCTGTGGCCGAGCTGGCGCTACCTGCGGCTGCCCGAAGACCGGCGCATCGAGCAGTCGCTGCGCGCCGCAAGCCAGGAAGTCGAGCGATTCATTGCGGCTCAGCGGCTGGCCATGGCCGCAGAGCCCGAATTGATGCAGGCGCCCCGTAACCTGCTGCAGGCACTGCTGGCGGCCAACGAACAGGCACGGCTTTCGGATGAAGAACTGCAAGGCAATGTGATGACGCTCCTGCTGGCCGGTGAGGACACCACCTCCAACACCATCGCCTGGGCGCTGCACTTGCTGGGGCAGCATCCGCAGATCGCCGAACAGGCGCGCGAGGAGGCGCTCGCCGCGCTGGCCTGTGGTCCTGATCCTGAAAGCCGGGTGCTTCAGAACTTCGATCAGACCCGCGAGTTGCCTTTCATCGAAGCGGTGGTGCTCGAGGCCCTGCGGCTCAAGCCCGTGGCGCCGCTCAACATGTTCACGGCGCTTGAAGAGACCGTGCTGCACGACACGCGCATCGTGCCGCGCACGCTGGTGTGCATCCTCAAGCGGCCGCCAGCCACCGATCCAGCCCTGTGGCCCCGGCCGGCAGACTTCGACCCCGCGCGATGGAGCGATCCCGCAGTGGGTCAGGGCGTGGGTCAGGGCGTGGGTCAGGGCGTGGGTCAGGCATCGGGTCAGTCATCGGGTCAGGCGGTGAGTCAGGCAGTGAGTGGTGGCGCAAGACGCGCCTTCATGCCTTTTGGTGGCGGTCCGCGCTTTTGCCCCGGGAGATATCTCGCCCTGCTTGAAGCAAAGATGGTGCTGGCGACCGTCCTGGCGAGCTTTGAGCTCGAGCCTCTGGGCGAACCGGTGCCGGAGCAGATGGGTATGACCATGCAGCCCAAAAACCTGCGCATGAAACTCACTGAACGCCCGGGCCCCGGCTGATGGTCAGGCGGGTCTGAAGCGTGCAATAACGGCGGGCGGCTGTCCGGCGGCACGCGGCTCCACGACCAGGACCTCACCGGAAGCCGGCCACAGGCCCGTGAGGCCGGTCACAACCACCTGATGGGTCACCCAGGCCGTCAAACGCCCGGCAGGCAGGGCTTGCAGCGCGGATCGCACCTGGGCGAGCTGGGCCGCACCGCGTTCACGGGCGTCGAAGAAGGAGTCCAGAGGCGGCCAGCCCTGGACCTGGCCGAACGCAAGGCGAGCGGTCTCTAGGCAGCGACACCAGCGGCTGGATCGCACGTCGTCCATGGTCAGATCGGCGGACTGGAGCAGCGCCGCCAGAGCACGGGCCTGGGCACGGCCTTCATCGGACAGGTTGCGCTGCGTGCTGCAATCCTCGATCCGGTAACCCGGCGGATCACCGGTGCCAGCCACGGTCTGCGCATGCCGCATCAGCAAAACCCGGGGCCGCTCTGCGGCGGTCAGCCAGGTGCGCAACTGTTGCGGTGTGACGCGAACGTCCTGCGCATCGACAAACACCGGGTTGGGTGGTGTCGATGGGGCCTTCGGCGACCCTCCAGGGGCCGCCACTGAGGATCCGGCCGGTAAGCTCGTGACGGGCTCAGCGGCGCGCAATCGTGGTGATGCCAGCAGCAGCGCTGCGCCAACCCCAAGCGCCTCTCGCCGATTCAAGGAACGCCTCATGCATCACCTCGAGTGCGCTCAAGCTGCCTGCGGTCGCGCTTGGTGGGCCGGCCCACAATGGCCTGTGCAGGCTCTGCAAACAGACGCCGCTGTTCGCGCGCCGCCTCGCGAGCCACAACGCTTTCGGCCGTCTCCTGATACAGGGTCTGGGCCACGGATGCCGGGCCGCGCTGTTCCAACAAGGCTTGCACGATCACCTGTCGCTCGATCGACTCGATGCGAATGCTGACCCGCTCGCCCACGCGCAGCAGACGTGCCGTCTTGACCCGCTCCTCAGCGACGCGCACACGGCCCTGCTCGATCGCATCCTGGGCGAGGCTGCGGGTCTTGAAAAAACGCGCCGCCCAGAGCCATTTGTCCAGGCGCACCGGTCGCTGCAGCGATTCGGTCATGGTGTCGTGGATGAAACAGTCATCGGCTATTGTAGGCAGTTTGGAGCGACCCATGCCCCCGCACGAAACACCTTCCGAATCCTCGTCCACCCCTGCATCGAGCGTGCCCTATCGCGAGCGCTGGTTCGAGGACTATGTCGTGGGCGAGACCGCGCGATTCGGCGATACCCGGGTCAGCGAAGCCGAGGTGCTGGACTTTGCAGGGCGATTCGACCCCCAGTCCTTTCATCTCGATGCACAGGCGGCGCGCGAATCCATCTACGGCGGCATCATTGCCAGCGGCTGGCACACCGCCAGCATGGCGATGCGCATGATGGTGGATCACTACATCTCGACGCAGGCCAGCATGGGCTCGCCGGGCATCGATGAACTGCGCTGGCTGCGACCGGTGCGCCCTGGCGATCGCTTGCGCATGCAGGTCACGGTGATCGATTCGCGCGCATCCCAGAGCAAGCCTGACCGGGGCATGGTGCAGTTCCTGCAGGAGGTGCTCAACCAGGACGATGTCACGGTCATGACCCTCAAGGGCTGGGGCATGTATCGACGCCGGCCCCAGGCTTGAGTCCTGGCGCGCGCGCAGGCTCGACTCAGGCTTGCGGCCAGTCTTTCTGCGCGGGTCTGAGCCCTTCGATGGCGCGGGCCAGACGCAGGACACCCAGGTCATCGAATCGCTGCCCCACCAGCTGAACGCCCACCGGCAAGCCCTCGCGGGTGTGATGCCAGTTGATCGAGGCTGCGGGCTGCTCGCTCATGTTGAAGGCCACGGTGTAGGCAATATGCTCGAGCGCGCGCTGTGGATCATCGGTCGGGCCATGGGCCTGCGCGCTGTAGCACAGCACCGGAGCGGTGGGAGCCAGCACGAAATCAAAGGCGCCTACCGCACGCACGGCCGCCTCGCGCATCGCCATGAGTGAGCCCCATGCACCCATCACATCCGAGCCGCTGAACTGGCCGGCGCGCCAGGTGGCCCAGTGCACGATATAGGGCAGGAGCTTGTCGCGCTGCTGCGCGGTCATGGCCGCCACATCGCGCTGGGAGCGCGCCTCCAGAAAGGCGCAAACGCCATCCAGCATCTCGGGTGTCATGAAGGTGGGCATGGGTGTCACGATTGCCCCCTGGGTCTGCAGGGCCAGCGCTGCCTGGTTGACGGCCTCGCGCACGGGCGCCTCCAGAGGCAGGCCCGCACCCGCATCGAGCCAGAGCCCGATCTTCAGTCCTTGCAGGGGCAGGCCTTCGAGGCCTGCCGCATAGTCGGTATTGTGCGCAGGCAGGCTCATCCAGTCTCGGGCGTCGGGCCGGCTGATGATGTTCATGAGCAGTGCCGCGTCGCGCACGCTGCGAGTCATGGGACCCGCCACACGGCCAACATAAGGCGGGTTGATCGGCACCCGACCCAGGCTGGGCTTGAGCCCGAACAGGCCGCAATGATGCGCGGGCAGCCGGATGGAGCCGCCAATGTCGGTGCCGACATGCAAGGGGCCGTAGCCCGCAGCACCCGCCGCGCCCGCGCCGGACGAAGAGCCCGCCGGGTTGAGGTCGAGTCGCCAGGGATTGCGGGTTGTGCCATGAAAGGACGACCGTCCGGAGGACAGCATGCCCAGGTCGGGCATGGTGGTCTTGCCGAGCAGCACACAGCCTGCCTCTCGTACCCGTGCCGCCACCGGCGAGTCGTCCGGCATGGGCACCGGATCGGCTGCGGCGCTGCCGATCGGAGCAGGATCACCGGCGGTGTAGAGGTTCTCCTTGATCGTGATGGGTACCCCATCGAGTGCCGATAGAGGCTGAGCTGCCCGCCACCGCGCCTCGCTCTGCCGGGCGTTCGCCATGGCGCGTTCGCGATGAATGAGATACATCGCGTTGATGCTGGGCTCCCATTGATCGATGCGGGACAGCGCGGCCTCGGTGACCTCGACAGGCGAGAGACGGCCGGCCGCGTAGGCCTGGGAGAGTTCGTGCGCGCTGAGGTCGGGCAGAGCAGTCATGGTGACATTCCGGATCGTCATCAGCCTGCAGCATACGACGGACCCAGAGCGCTACACTGGTGTGATTCGCTTTCTCCTTGTGTGGAGTCCGTCATGACCTCCCTGTTTCGCTCCCTGTTCGGCCGTGTCCTGCTGCTGGTGGCTGCCTTGTCCATGACCGCCTGTGCCGTCACACCGCCCGGCGCCGGTCTCACCGGTACGGGCCAGGTACTGGCCATCCAGGAATCACGCCACGTCGATCCGACCACATCGGCCGCAACGCAGGTGGGCGGTGCGCTCATGGGTGCCGCGATCGGCAGCCTGTTTGGCGGGGGTCGCGGGCGCAGCATCATGACCGGAGTCGGCGCAGCAGCGGGCACGGTTGCGGGAGCCTCGGCCGCCCAGCAGAACGCGGCGATGGTCTGGGATATCGTGATCCGCTTCGATGACGGTATCGACCGCACGCTGCGCGTGAGCCAGCCGCCGCAGGTCAGGCCGGGCCAGCGGGTTCGGGTCTACAACGGCGCAGTGCTGCCGTACTGACCCTGCGGTAACCCGCAACGCCGCGCAGCACCGCGCGAACAACCCTCACTCAAAGCGCCACCTGACCGCGAATGCAGGTGATGCTCTGCCCGCCCACCCAGACCCTGCCCTGGGCATCACGCTCGAGCAGCACCCGGCCCTGGCGGCCCAGGGCCATGCCCTGCGCAGCACCATAGCGCTCAGGCAGCCGGCCCGAGGCGATCAGCCATTGAGCCAGGCCTGCATTGAGGCTGCCCGTTACGGGATCTTCGGTCACACGCCCGTCAGCGCCCGGAAAGAAGGCGCGCACGGCCAGGGCGGGACTGTCCACAACATCGGCGGCCGAGGGGGCTGCTGATGCGGGCTCGCAGAGCGCGGCCAGGCCAATAAACCGGCCAGACAACCCTGCGGGATCCGGTCGCACGGTCCGTAACATCGCCGGGGAGCGCAGCAGCAGCGCCTCCCAGGGTGGGCCGTTGTCGCACCATGCATGATCGAGAATGTCATCGGGCTGCAGCCCAAGCCCGAGCACCAGACTCTCCAGCCGTTCGGGGGGCAGCGGTCCGGATCGTGCCAGTGCGGGCGCGGCAAATGCAAGGCGATCGATGCCCCGGCGAATCTCGATCAGTCCGGCAGCACACTGCTGCACGATGCAGCCCGGATCGCGGGGCTGTCCGCCCGCTTCCAGCCAGGCATGAGCGCTGCCCAGGGTGGGATGCCCGGCAAACGGCAGTTCTCGGCCGGGGCAAAAGATGCGCAGGCGATAATCGGCCCGTGGGTCGGTGGCCGGCACTACAAAGGTGGCCTCCGACAGGTTCGTCCAGTCGGTGAAAGCCTGCATGGCGGCATCGGACAGGCCCTGCCCATGCAAAACGACCGCCACCGGGTTGCCCCGATAGGCGGTCGCCGTGAAAACATCGACCTGCGCGAAGGTGCGCAGCACGATGCTAGCGGGTCATGAACCGATCAGATGGGCTTGATGCGGCTGGCCTGCGGGCCTTTCTGACCTTGGGTGACTTCGAACTCGACGCGCTGATTCTCGGCCAGGGTACGGAAACCCTTGGCGTCGATCTGGCTGAAATGCGCGAAGAGGTCTTCACCACCATTGTCGGGTTTGATGAAGCCGAAGCCTTTGGATTCGTTGAACCACTTCACGATACCGGTCTGAGTTGCCATGTTGATGCTGTTCCTTGATGAAAAAAATGGGTGCAGGCACCCGGGGTGACGCCCTGAATCAAGGAAAAGACACTATGGAACCGAATGCAGTGAGCAGGGCTTGCGCCTGCCCGTCTGACCCTATCGCTGTGACCGATGACTTGATGTACGAGCGCGCGCAGTGTACCCCACTTCGGTCAGGGGTCTTGCAACCCGTGTCAACACAGGGCCCACTCTGACGCTTTGATACGACAGATTGGGGGCTGAGCTGGCCTCAGGAGGCCGCCTGTGCCGCCTGCCACCGGGCAGAGGGCCGGGTGTTCATGCTCAGCTGAAAGGCCCCTGCAACCAGGCCGATGACCACGGCGGCCTGCCAGGCCCGATCGTAGGAACCAACCGCCTGAAAAATGACCCCGCCGCCCCAGGCCCCCAGGAAAGACCCCAGCTGGTGGCTGAAAAACGCCACGCCGGTCAGCGTGGCCATGAACTTCAGACCGAAGAGTTGCACCACCAGCCCATTGACGAGCGGCACGACGCCAAGCCACAACGTGCCCATGGCGGCGGCAAAGATCAGCGTGCTGAGCGGCGTGGGCGGCACCAGGAAGTACACCGTGATGATGGCCGAGCGCAGGATGTAGATCCCGCCCAGCAGCAGATGGCGGGGATAGCGCCCACCGAGCCAGCCGCACAGGTAGGAGCCAAAGACATTGAACAGCCCGATCAGGGCCAGGGCACTGGCCGTGACTGAAGGATCGATGCCGCACAGATCCAGATAGCTGGGCAGGTGAGTGGTGAGAAACACCAGCTGCAGACCGCACACGAAGAACGCCATCGCCAGCGTGACATAGCCGGAATGACCAAAGGCCTCGCGCAGGGCATCGCTCAGGGTCTGGCGATTGTCATCGCGCTCGGCCTCGACCTGGTCGGCGCCACCGGCCATGAATGCGGCGGGAATCATGACCACCGCGAGCGCGCAGAAGGCTGTGAGCGCAAGCGTCCAGCCGCCACGCTGAATCATGGCCTGGGCCAGCGGAGAAGCCAGTACCAGTCCCAGGGACCCTGCCGCCGAGACCGCCCCCATGGCCACACTGCGGCGCGCCGGTGTCACGGCTCGGGCTGTGACGTTCATGGCCAGGTTGGAGGCCGTGCATGACAGTGCCAGGCCCACGCACACGCCAATGCCCAAGGTGATCATCCAGGCCGATGTGGCCTGTGCGGTGATGATCAGGCCAGCCAGATAGACCAGCACGCCAAAGAGCGCGACCGGCCTGGCACCAAAGCGGTCGACCAGCGCACCCGTAAAGGGCTGGGTGACGCCCCAGACGATGTTCTGGAGGGCAATCGCCATCGAATAGTCGGCTGCCGTGATGGCCAGATCGCGCACCACGTGGGGCTGCAGCAGGCCCATGCTCTGGCGCATGCCCATGGCCAGACTCAGCATGACGGCTGCGCCGCCCAGAATGGTGAGTGACTGGGCCCGGGTGAGTTCGTGCACCTTTCGTTTCATGGCTCGGATGATCTCATGGGGCTGGCTATACTCGTTTCGACAATCGCCCCTGAGTCGTTTC